>Ga0181529_10003645_pt1 | contig 17326 bp, 13 predicted proteins | sample PEATcosm2014_Bin_36_FD_119763 | JGI IMG/M metagenome (GOLD analysis project Ga0181529, IMG submission 119763) | Peatland microbial communities from MTU Mesocosm Facility, Houghton, MI, USA - PEATcosm2014_Bin10_30_metaG | ecosystem: Environmental > Terrestrial > Soil > Wetlands > Peat | place... | reverse complement strand
TTCCGCCCGCTTCTGCCCGTCGGCCATCGTCTCTGTGGCCGTGGCGAAGTCGATGGCGGCGATCTTCTCGTTCTCGGCCTTGACGACCTTGTTCATCGTCTCCTGGACGTCCTTGGGCGGGTCGATCTCCTTGAGCTCCGTGCGCACCACGGCGATGCCCCAGTTTTTTGTCTCGTTGAGGAGCGTCGTGAGGAGCTCGGTGTTGATCTTCGATCGCTCGCTGTTGGCGCTCTTGAGGGTCATGGTGCCGATGATGTTGCGCAAGGTCGTGCGCGCGAGGTTGACGATCTGCCACTGGTAGTTGTTGACGTTGTACTGGGAGGCCTTGACGCTTTCCTCGTCGGGGAGGACGCGGAAGTAGACCTGGGCGTCGACGGAGGCGTTGAGGTTGTCGTTGGTGATGATCTCCTGGGGCTCGGCGTTGACCATCTGCTCGGTCGTGTTGATCTGGTACATCTTCGTTATCACCGGGAAAACCCAGTGGAAGCCCGGTTGGGCGAAGCGCCGGTACTTGCCGAATACCTCGATGAGGCCGCGATGGGTCGGCCGAATGATCCTGATGCCGAGGAAAAAGAAAAAGACGAGGAATGCCGCGATGACGATCAGCGCAGTGCTCATGATTGCTCCTTGAGAGTCGGCTCGTTCGAGGAATCGCATTTAATAAATGCCAGCCCAACCGGCCTCCGCGCGCTGGCCCATCGCGAACATGCTTATTGCAGTGCGAGGGAAATCCACCCTGCGGCGGTTACTTAGCCTACGCCGTCCTTGCATGCCTCATCGCTGTCCGAGTTCCTGGCCGTCTCGGGCGTAAAGGCCTTTTCGCAAACCTCTTCAGTCTCGTCCTCGCTCGGGACCTCGGGCGATCCTTTTGTCTTGGCTTGTCCCTTTTCGGTCTTGTCCATATTTCTTCCTCCAATCTTGAATATACGAATAAACCGGAAGGAATGGAGAGAGAACCATGTCAGAATGGAAAAGGCCAATCCGCCCCAAGGGCGGCAGTCCCTCGCCCGGGCGGGGGCCTATCTGGCTTTCTTCAGCCAGATTTGAGTGAGCCTGGAAGCGTTCTCGACCAGGTCGACCGGCGTGTCCCTCATGCCTATCCTCACCCAATGCTCGATGACAGCCACGGCGCCGCTGATGACGAAGGCGTACAGGTAGTCCATCTGGTTTTTGGTGGCGTTCGGGTAGTCGGCTTTCCAGCTGGATATGGTCGTGTCCCGCGCCACTTGCAGGATCCGGTCCAGGAAGCGCTTGTTGCCGTTCTCGGAGAACAGGACGCGGCAGAGCTCGATGTTCTCGGCGATTATGTCGAAGGCGAGCTTGGTCATCTCCGGGAAGGTGTCCTGCTTGAGTTTCTTAATGACCTTCGTCGACATCTGCTCGAAGAGCTCGTTTTCGATCTGCTCGAGGAGATCGTAGGGGCTCGAATAGTGCGTATAGAACGTGGCCCTGTTGATCTCGGCCAGCTCGCAGATCTCCTTCACCGAGATCTTGTGGATCGATTTTGTCTTCATCAATTGGATGAGACTCTCTCTCAATACCTTCTTCGTATACCGTACGCGCGCGTCGCCCTTCATCGGATTCCCCCATCGGCATGGCAAGAACGATCGCCGACACCCAGTGTCGTCCCGACACCCAACACTTGAGCCGTTTATGTCGCCCAACTAACAAGTAGCCAAGGGTTGTATGTTGACCTTCCTGTTCGGGATACATATGTTCAACGGGACATCGATCGACATATGTCTAATATATTATATGTGTCAATTAAAATACAATATGGTCGATCGGGCCAACTTCTCTCGGAGGCATAGGTGAGAAAGGTCTTCGATTTTCCGCTCAAGCACAGCAAGCTGACGATCCTCATCTTCGTCGTCGCGAGCGCCTTCATGGCCGTCGGCGTCTCGCGCCTGAAGATCAATTACTCGACGGAATCATTTTCGCCCCGCGAGAATCCGCTCTTCCAGCGCACCAGCGTGGTCGACGAGACCTACAATACCGGCCGGACGATCATCGCGATCCTGCCCGCGGACGATGTGTTTGCGCCGGACCGGCTCGTGGCGCTCCGATCGCTATCCGACCAGATCGCGGGGATGGACGGCGTAATCCAGGTCGTCTCGCTGGCGAACGCTCACCGACTGAGCGACGTGGACGGGACTCTCGTCTCGAGCGACATGGTCGCCGCGGGCTCGGGCGCGCCTAGCCCGGCCGATATCGCCGGCATCAAGGAATACCTCGCCGCCAACTACGCGATGAAGGGCGGCCTCCTCGCCTCCGCGGACGGAAAGACCGCTACCCTCATCGTGAAGATGGAGCACGGACTCGACGAGAACAAGATGGTCGACGAAATCGAGGCCGCGATCGGGAAGCTCTGGGGCGGCCGCTTCGATATCTCCGGCGCGCCCGTCCTCGGCAAGGAGATCTTCTCCGTCATCAAGGACGTGCCGCTGATCGCCCTCCTGTCCCTGACCGTCATCCTGATCTTCCTCGCGCTCAATTTCCGCTCGCCGCTCGGCGTCATCCTCCCCTTCGTCCAGCTCATCGTCGGCCTGGTCTGGGGAGTGGGCCTCATCGGATGGGCGGGGACCAGCTTCCTCGCGCTCATGGCTATCGCGCCGATAGCCATCCTGGCGGTCGGCTCCTCGTTCTCGCTGCACCTCCTGGGCAGGTACTTCCTCGAGCTCTCCCTCGGCAAGGACAAGGAGACCGCCATTCGAGACATGGTGTCCGAGACGGGCCTGGGGGTCTTCGTCTCGGGCCTGGCCATCTCGGTCTCCATGCTGACCTTCCTCCTCTCCGAGCTCGACATGATCCGGGGCATGGGGCTGCTCACAGCGGCAGGCGTCTTCTCATGCATGCTCGCGGCCCTCTGCCTCCTCCCAGCCATACTGAAGCTCCTGCCCGCCCCGAAGGTCGGCGCCAAATCCTTCGGGAACGGCGCCCTCTCCGTCTGGCTGGGGAGGCTCGGCCAGGCGGTGGGGGCCAGGCCGAAGGCCATACTGATCACGGGGGCGGTCCTCGTGCTGGCCTCCATCTTCGGCGTCTTCAGGATAGTCCCCGATACCTCGATCGTCGCGTACTTCCAGAAGGACTCAGAGGCGATACGGGGCATGAGGGCGATCGAGAAGGCCTTCGGGGGATCCACCCAGCTCAATGTCCTGGTCGACGGCGACCTCGAGGACCCCGTCCTCCTCGCCGAGATGCTCAAATTCCAGGAGGACGCTCGCCGGGTGCCAGGCGTCGGGCCCGCACAATCCCTGGCCACGATCGTCCGCACGATCCACGAAACCCTCACGGGCGAGGCGGGCATGCCCACCAGCCGGGATCTCGTCTCCCAGGAGCTTCTCGTCTACCAGGCCTCGGGGAGCGTGGACGACATCACCTCGCTGGCCAACCTGAACTACACCGAGGGCCTCGTCTCGCTCGTCGTAAGCCAGGACTCCTCGCGCGAGAGCAAGCTCCTCGTCGCCCTGCTGGGGCAGCTCGCGAGGCAGGATATGGGCGATCGCGCCAAGATCGAGGTGCTCGGCGACGGCATGACGGTGTCGATCCTCGAGGACATCGTCCTCAAGGACTTCATCATCAGCCTGACCCTGGCGATCTTCCTCGTCTTCTGCATCGACAGCCTCATCCGCAGCCTGCGCGCGGCCCTCGTGACCATCACCGTCCTGATCTTCACCATCGCGCTCCAGTATGGCGTGCTCGGGCTCTTCGGCATCAAGTTCACCATGGCCACCGCCCTCATGGGCGCCCTGGCCATAGGCGTCGGGGACTACGCGATCCACCTGACCGTCCGCTACATGGAGGACAGGCGGAAGGGCCTGTCCCCCGAGAAGGCCATCGAGACCGCCGTCGCCACTTCCGGCCGCTCGATCCTCTTCACTTCCCTGACTTTGGGCTCGGGCTTCGCCGCGCTCGCCTTCTCCAAGTTCGTGCCGGTGGCCGGACTGGGAGGTCTCATGGTCTTCACCGTCTTCGCCGTCGGGGGGGCCTCGCTGACCCTCCTGCCCGCGGCCTGCCTGCTGTTCCTGCGCAATCCCTACTCTCGCATGGAGGTATCGCATGACTAGGATTTTCGCTGCGCTCGCCCTCGCGGCGTTCGCGGCACAGGCCCTCGCGGCCCAATCGGCCCTGGGCGCCGACCAGGTCATGGACAAGGTCTTCAACGCGCCCAAGTCGAAGGGGACAGTCGAGGCCCTCACTATGGTGGTGACGAAGAACGGCCAGAGCCTGACCCGCTCGATCACGAACTGGTCCGCCGGCGACCACACCAGGGGCGAGGTCGAGAAGACCATCAGCAAATTCACTGCCCCCGCCGACGTGAAGGGCTCCGGCTTCCTGACGATGAAGAAGGTCGACGGGAGCACCGAGAGTCTGCTCTGGCTGCCCGCCCTTGGCAGGGTGAGGAGGCTCGGCAGCGGGAGCTCCGACCAGGACCAGTCCTTCTTCGGCTCGGACTTCACGAACCGCGACATCAACGGCTTCAACCAGGGAGACTTCACCTACAGGATCCTCGCGTTCGAGGGAGGCCTCTACACCGTCGAGGCGACCCCGCTGAAAAGCGCCGGCTACGAGAAGCTCGTCTACTACATCGATTCCTCCATCTGGAGGTATGTCAAGATCGAGTACTTCCGCGCGGGAAAGGTCGCGAAGACGCAAACCGACGAGTACGAGAAGATCGGCGACTACTACATGCCCAAGCGGATAGTCATGGCCTCGGCCTCGAAATCCTCGACAGAGCTCACATTCGCGGACTACAAGATCGACCAGGACCTGGGCGCCGAAATCTTCACAGAGCGCTTCCTAAAGCAATAGGGGGATCCGATGAAGAGAGCTGCTATCGCCGCGGCCCTGGCCGCTTTCCTGTGCGCAGCCCTCGGCGCCGCGGACTTCGGCGGCTACGTCGAGACCCGTGCGGGATGGTACTGGGGATCCTCCGAGCTCGTCTCGCCCATGTACCAGCTGCTCGAGGGGGGGGTGAGCGGCAAGGTTGGCGACGCCGAGGCACCCAGGGCTCAGTACCTGGCGAAGGTCGACCTGGAGTACGATCCCACGGCTGGCGATTCGACGACCGCCGCGACCCTGAGGCTCGGCGAGGCCTGGATCAAGATTTTCGAAGGGCCCCTCGACCTATCGTTCGGGAACCAGATCGTCGCCTGGAGCATCTCGGACGGATACTGGCCATCCGATGTGGTGAACCCCTGGGACTACAGCCTCCCGATGGATCCGCAGAGGATTCCCGTCCCTTTGGGCCGAGTCGTGCTCAACGGCGCGAACTACTCGATCGATCTCGTGGCCCAACCCTTCTGGACAGAGAGCATCCTGCCCAACCCTCGCTGGATGCCGCCGAGCGAGAGCGCCCTGGCCGCCCTGCCCCACGACACGAGCCTCGACGCGAAGCCGGATTTCTCCTGGGACAGCGTCGGGTACGGAGGCCACCTCAAGGCCTCCTTCGAGCTCCTCCAAGGGCTCGACCTGGGCGCGACCTATTATCGCGGAAAGTCATCCGCCCCGACCGGACCGGGCTTCACGTATTCGGGTATGTATCCAAGCGGCTACTATTACCTCTTCGACCGCTCGACCCTGGTCGGCGCCGACCTGACTCTCTCGCCGGGCGGGGGGATCCTGCTCAAGTCCGAGTGGGGATATACGACCTTAGGGGATACCGACCTCCTCGCTCCCGAGGACGGCAAGGCCTCGGCCCAAGGCGTCTCAGGCTTCGAGTATACGATCGGCACCGCCCAGCTCGAGGGCGAGTACGTCCTCGACTGGACCAAGGGCGCGACGGAGGCCTTTGCGCACGAGGCCATAGGCATCCTCACTTGGAGCATCGACGACAGGACCGAAGCGAAGCTCGCCGCCGACTATGAATTCTCCGGAAAAGGGGGATTCATGCTGAGCCCGCAGGGGAGCTATACGATAGCCGATGGGCTCAAGGCAGGCGTCGAGGCGTATTTCTTCTTCGGCGACAAGGCGACGATTTTCGGCTCATACTCGGGCAATGACCTCGCGACGCTGAGCCTGAAGTATTCGTTCTGAGCCTAAGGCCGCCTTCGGGCCGAGGGCCCTATTTCGCCTCGTCCAGGGCCGCCTTGAGCAGGCCGAGACCGCGGTCGATCTCGGCCTCGGAGATGACCAGGGGCGGGAGGAGACGCACCACGTCGGCGCCCCCGGTGAGGACGAGGAGGCCGTGCCGGAGGCAGAGCTCCTTGACCTTGTCGGGAGCGCAGGAGACGACGAGGCCGAGCATGAGGCCGCGGCCCCTGGCCTCCTTGACGAGGGGATGCTTCCAGGAGCGGATTTCCGCGAGGGCTCGCTCGCCCTTGGCGGCCACCGCCTCGAGGAAGCCGGCCTTGCCCAGCTCGGCGAGCACCACGCGGGCTGCCGCCGAGGCGAGGGGATTGCCCCCGAAGGTCGAGCCGTGGTCCCCCTTGCCCAGGACTCCGGCCGCCCCGCCCCGGGCCAGGATGGCGCCGATCGGCACGCCGCCGGCGAGGCCCTTGGCCAGCGTGACGATGTCGGGCTTTATGCCGGCATGGGAGGATGCGAGGAAGCTGCCCGTGCGGCCGGCCCCGCACTGGACTTCGTCGGCGACGAGCAGGATGTCGCGCTGGGCGCAGAGCCTCGCGGCCGTCCGTAGGTAGCCGTCGCTCAAGGGAATGACCCCGCTCTCGCCTTGTATGGGCTCGAGGATGAGGGCGCAGGCGTCGGAGCCGAGGGCGGCCTCGAGGGCCGCCTCGTCCTCGGCCTCGACATGGATGAAGCCGGGAGGGAAGGGCCCGAACTGCTCGTGGAACTTGTCCTGTCCCGTCGCGGCCAAGGTGGCTATCGTGCGGCCGTGGAAGGAGCCGCGCAGCGTCACGATCGTGGTCCGCCCGCGATCCTTCGAGGCGCCTCGCTTGCGGGCGATCTTGATCGCGCCTTCGTTGGCCTCGGCCCCCGAGTTGCAGAGGAAGACCGCCTCCATGCCGGTCGCGGCGCAGAGCTCCTCGGCGAGGGCGAGGGCCTCGCGGCTCTGATAGTAGTTGGACACGTGGATGAGCCGCGAGGCCTGCTCCGCGATGGCCGCGGCGAGCCGGGGGTGGCCGTGGCCGAGGCTGTTCACCCCGATGCCGCTCGCGAAGTCGAGGTACTTCCGGCCGTCCTCGGCCTCGAGGACCGAGCCCGAGCCCTTGACGAGCACGAGGCCCGTCCTTTTATAGGTATCCATGAACATGTCTTTCATGCTTCTTCCTTACACGATCATCGTGCCCATGCCCGAGTCGCTGAAGACCTCGACGAGAAGGGCGTGGGGGACGCGGCCGTCGATGATGTGCGCCCGCGCGACCCCTGCCGCCACGGCCCTGGCGCAGCACTCGACCTTGGGTATCATCCCCTTGCTGAGGATGCCTTCCTTCTTGAGCCCCGCGATGGCCTGGCGCGGCAGCTCCTTGATCAGCGTGCCCTCGTCCCTTAGGTCGCGCAGGATGCCAGGCACGTCCGTGAGCAGCACCAGCTTCTCGGCGCCGAGGGCGGCGGCGATGTCGGCGGCGGCCGTGTCCGCGTTCACGTTGTACGAGCTAGGGTCGCTCCCGAGCCCCCCGGCCACCGTCGCGACGACCGGGATCAGGCCCTCGGCCAGGGCCGAGGCGAGGACGGTCGGGTCGACGGACTTCACCTCGCCGACGAGTCCCAGGTCGAGCTCGCGGCCGTCCGGGGAGCTCGCCAGGCGCTCGGCCTTGAGGAGGCCGCCGTCTATGCCGCAGAGGCCGATCGCGCGGCCTCCCGAGCGCTGCAGGAGGCCCACGAGCTCCTTGTTCACCTTGCCCGCCAGGACCATCTGCACGACGTCCATCGTCTCCTCGTCGGTGTAGCGCAGGCCGTCGACGAAGCGAGGCTCCTTGCCCAGGCGCCGGAGCATCGCGTCGATCTCGGGCCCGCCCCCGTGCACGAGGACGATGCGGATCCCGACGCAGCTCATCAGCACGAGGTCCTCGGCGACGGTGGCGCGCAATGACTCGTTGACCATTGCGGCCCCGCCGTACTTCACGACGACGGTCTTGCCCCGGTAGCGCTGGATGTAGGGCAGGGCCTGGGCGAGGATGGCCGCCTTCTCTTTGTCGCTGATGCTCACGTCGTACTCCTCGTGGACCTGCGCCTCAAGTCCGGTAGTCGCCGTTGATGCGGACGTACTCGTAGCTCAGGTCGCAGCCCCAGGCCGTCGCCTCCGCGGTTCCGGGCCCGCCCAGGTCGACGAGGACGCTGATCTCCTGAGCTCCGAGCACGAGCTTGGCCTTCTCCTCGCTGAAGGGCACGCCCGCCCCGTCGACGCAGACCTCGAGGTAGCCCCGCGGGCTCTCGAAGGCGAGCTTCACCTTTTCCGGGTCGAAGGGCGCGCCCGCGTAGCCGAGGGCGCAGAGCACCCGGCCCCAGTTCGCGTCCGAGCCGAAGAGGGCGGTCTTGACCAGGCTCGAGCAGATGACCGACTTGGCCAGGGTCTCGGCGGCCTCCTCGCTCCCGGCGCCGGAGACCACGCACTCGACGAGCTTGGTCGCGCCCTCGCCGTCGCGGGCGATCAGCTTGGCCATCTGGACGCAGAGGTAGTCGAGGGCCTCGGCGAAGAGGCGATAGGAGGGCCCCTCGGCCTCTATGGCCGCGTTGCCCGCCATGCCGTTGGCCAGCATGACGACCATGTCGTTCGTGCTCGTGTCCCCATCGACGCTCACGCGGTTGAGGCTGCGCCTGACGGCGGCCGACAGGGCCTTTTGCAGGAGGGGGGGCGAGATGGCGCAGTCGCTCGTGACGAAGCAGAGCATGGTGGCCATGTCGGGGTGGATCATGCCCGAGCCCTTGGCCATGGCGCCGATCGTCACCTCCGCGCCGTCCAGCTCGATGCCGACGGCAAGCTCCTTCTTCATCGTGTCCGTCGTGAGGATAGCCTCGCGCGCGTCGATGGAGCCGGCCTTGGAGAGCCCCGCGACGAGGGCCTCCATGCCCGCCTCGATGGGCGACACGTCGAGCTGGACGCCGATGACCCCGGTCGAGGCGACGACGACGTCCTCGGGGCGGACCGGGAGGCGCTCGGCGACGAGGGCCGCCATGCGCTCGGCGGCGGCTATGCCCGCCTCGCCGTTGCAGGTGTTGGCGTTGCCCGAGTTGACGATGATCGCCTGGGCCCGACCGTCGGCCAAGTGCTTCCTCGTGACGACGAGGGGCTGGCCGATCACCTTGTTCCTCGTGTAGCAGGCCGCCGCGGAGCAGGGGCGTTCGGACCAGACGAGGGCCAGGTCCTTCTTGTCCCCCGACTTCTTGATGCCGACGCGGATGCCGGAGGCCGTGAATCCCCTCGGGGCGGTGACGCCCCCTCGCGCTTCCTTCATGATTCGCTCCTCAAAATGCGGTTGGCAGCATGGTCAGGCCCGCTCTCTCGTCCAGTCCGAGGGCAATGTTCATGCTCTGGATGGCCTGTCCCGCCGAGCCCTTGACCATGTTGTCGATGGCCCCCACGACCACGGCGGTCCGGCCGTCGGCGGGGAGGTGCACGGAGACGTCGCAGTAGTTCGAGAGCCTGACGTTGCGGTTGGTCGCCGCGAGGCCGCGCGGCAGCACGCGCACGAAGGGCTCGCCCTCGTAGAATTCGACATATGCGTCGCGCAACGCGTCTTCGCTCATCGCCGCGGCCAGGCGGAAGTAGGTCGTCGCGACGATGCCTCGGCCCATGGGCGCGAGGTGGGGCGAGAAGAGCGAGCCCACGGGGGCTCCCGCCATCGCGGCCAGGACGGCCGCGATCTCGGGGCCGTGCCGGTGCTCCCCCGTCTTGTAGGGCGTGATCGAGTCCGCGGCCTCCGAGTAGTGCGTGGTCTTGGTGGGCTCCTTGCCCGCCCCGGTGACTCCCGACTTCGCGTCGATGACGATGCCATCGCGCTCGGCGATCCCGAGCCGCAAGGCCGGGAAGAGGGCCAGGGTCGAGGCCGTCGGGTAGCAGCCGGGATTGCCTATGATCCTCGGCCGCCGGCCCGGCCGCTGGCCCGGCCGCTGGCCCGGCCGAAGGGCGGCGAGGAGCTCGCGGTTGAGCTCAGGCAGGCCGTAGACCGAGTCGGCGTGGAGCTCGGGCCTGGAAAAGCCCTTGCCATACCACTTCTGGTAGGTCGCCTCGTCGGATCCGAAGCGGAAGTCCGCGGACATGTCGACGAGGAGGCTTCCCTTGTCGGCGCAGGAGCGCGCTATGTCCTCGGCATGGCCCGAGGGCAGGGCCGAGAAGACGACATCCGCGGCGGCTATGGCCTCGGCCTTGTCGACGAGGATGCCTCGGCCCGGCATCGAGTCGAAGGCCCCCGCGAGGTTGGGATAGATCGAGGCGAGGGACTCGCCCCCCGCGCTCGCCGAGCTCAAGACGAGGTCCTCGACCTCGGGATGGCCCGCAAGGAGCCGGCTGAGCTCGGCTCCCGCGTAGCCCGTGGCCCCTATCACCGCGCATCTGATCATGGTCTGCTCCCATCGCTGCGTTCGCCCGTGGCGCGGCGCCTCGGGCGGACGCGAATGCAGCCGCGCGCGCGATGGCGCATCGGCTTATGTACCTGTACCTAATTTACGGCTTAAGGACGACGAAGGGGCGGGGGGAGGAGGGACAGGACGCGAACTGCTTCGAGGGACGGGCAGGAATCGTCAAAGGTCGCCTGGATCGAACTGTGGCCATTGTAGGTCATATGCCACTCCTCTGATGCATAATTATACGAATCATGGAGACATTATCGAAAAATGTCAAGGCTTTCTGTATTTATATTCGCTCAGTCACCCTTGTCCATGGATCCGACGGCCTTCTCCACGGCCGCGATGCGTTGGATGTTCTCTTTCCCTATTTCCCCGAGGCCCTCCATGCCCCGGGCCATCTCCGCGAAGGAGGCCAGCATGGCCCCTATGGCCTGCGCATGCTCGCGCAGGGCGTCGCCCAGGGCGCTGAGCTCCCGTACCGAGCCGCCGGAGCGCTCGGCTATGCCCTGCACCGCCGACTCGATGTCCAACGAAGCCTCGCGCACGCCGCCGGCCGCCTGGGCTATCTCGCCGATCCCCGAGCGGATCTCGACGAGGGCGTTGAAGACGCCATCTATGGCCTCGTAGACCGAGGCGACCCCCGACTTGATGACGCGGAAGCCGTCGCTCGCCTTCTGGTTGACCTCGCGGGCCTGGGCGATTTCGACCGAGATCTCCTTGAGCGTTCTGGTGATCTCCTTCGCGTTGCTGTTCGTCTGCTCGGCGAGGGCGCGGATCTCGTCGGCCACCACCGCGAAGCCCATGCCGAAGTCGCCCGCGTGCGCCGCCTCGATGCTGGCGTTCATCGCGAGGAGGTTGGTCTGGCTGGAGATCTTCTGGATGATGCGGCCCACCTCGTTGATGGCCGCCGAGGAGTCGGCGATCTTCATGATGGCGTCGAGGGCCAGCTTCATGTCCGCCTCGCCATGGTCGGTCAGCCTCTGGAGCTCGTCCAGCCTCTCGCGCTTGGCGGCCGTACCCGTCGTGGCGCTGTCGATCGTCGCGTTGATCTGCTCGATGGCCGCGCTCGTCTCGTGCACCGACTCGGAGTGGCCGAGGGTCTTGTCCCGCACCTTGCCCACGAAGGACGCTATCTCGGTATTGCTCTCTCTGGCCGCGCCCATGCGCTCCGAGAGCCGCCGGAAGTCGGACTCGAGCGCGCCGAGGCTCCGCTCCGAGCAGCGGACCCTCTCCCCGTTCTCGCCTACGAAGGAGAGGAGCCGGTCGCCCACGGCCATGCCGTCCCGCACGGAGTCGATCACCGCCCCCAAGGCCGCTATGCGCTCGGCGTTCCGCTGCCGCTCGCGCAGGGCTATGCCCGTGAAGGCGTCGATCATCTTCATGAGGAAGACCCCGATGAAGCCCGAGAGCCCGAGGAAGAGGGCGATGAAGAAGAGGGACTCCAGCTCCTTGGGATGGTCATCGGCCGGCGAGAGCGGCAGCGTGCGGACGAAATAGAAGCCTAGCACCAGGCCGTAGGAGATGGCCGCGATGGCCGGGGGCAGGGCGAGGCTCCGGCCGATCAGGCAGGACATCAAGACCGTCACCTCGAGGAGGAAGGCCAGGGCGTAGAGCTCGTAGTAGTGCTGGAAGGGCCTGAGGTAGAGGAAGACGCAGAGCACGGCCGCCGTGACGCCCACGAGGAAGTCCGAGGCGGCCCTGGACTTGCGGATGCGCAGGAGGCCTAGTGAGACGACTATCGCCCCGACCGAGACGAGGCGAAAGATCGCCTCGGCCACGGCGAAGCCCTTGAACAGCATGACGCAGAAGGGCACGAGGTCCGCGACGAGCAGGGCGAGGGCCAAATACAGCGTATAGGTGGCCTTCGCCTTGACGAGGAAGTCCTGGTCATCATAGCGATAGAGGAAATAGCCTCTGAGGGATTTCGAAACCGGCGAACCCGCTGCCTCGCTCATTTGGACTCCACTATTAAGTTTACTTGCGTTTTTCATGGCCCACGCGGGCAGACCCATATTGTATCGGCGATTTCCCCGCATCTCAACAAGGAACCGAGTTTTCCGCCCTATTGTTGCGCGTGGCCTCACGGGCTATCCTCGGACAATGGGAAAAGAGGAAATCAAGCGATGGCGGGCTAATCTCGCGGGCGAGCGCGACGCCGTGTTCCTGTATGGCCGACTCGCCGAGGCCGAGGCCAATCCGGGCCTGGCCGAGCTGTATAGGCGGCTTGCCCAGACCGAGGTCCGGCATGCGGCCTTTTGGGAAGGGAGGCTGACCGAGGCCGGCTCCGCCGTGCCGCCCTTCCGGCCAACCTTCGGCGCCAAGATGAAGGCGCGCTTCGCCTCGCGCTACGGGGCCCAATCGGTCGTCGGCTCCATCGCCAAGGTCGAGCGGGGGGCGGCCGGCGCCTACGACGGCCAGGCCGACGCCGAGCTCGTCGGCATGCCCGCCGAGGAGCGCTCGCACGCCCGCATCTTCGGCGTCCTGGCGAGGGAGAGCGCGGGCTTGGCCGGGGGCGAGCTGGCGCGCTTCGAGGGCCGCCACCGCGCCGGTGGCAACGCCCTCAGGGCGGGCACCCTCGGCGCCAACGACGGACTCCTCTCGGTCTATAGCCTGGTGATGGGCGTCGCCGGGGCGGGGGTCGGCAAGAGCGCGGTCCTCGTCACCGGCGTCGCAGGTCTCCTCGCCGGCGCCCTCTCCATGGCCCTCGGCGAATGGATATCGGTCCAGAGCTCGCGCGAGCTCTTCGGGCGCCAGATCGACATCGAGCGCCAGGAACTCGCCGACTCCCCCGAGGAGGAGACCGAAGAGCTAGCCCTGATCTACATGGCCAAGGGCCTCGACGCCGAGCAGGCACGGGCCACGGCGCTGCGCATCATCTCGGGCGGGGGCGAGACGGCCCTCGACACCCTCGCGCGAGAGGAGCTGGGGATCGACAAGGAGGAGCTCGGCGGCTCGGCCTGGGTGGCCGCCGCCACTTCCTTCGGACTCTTCTCTCTCGGCGCGGCCTTTCCCGTGCTGCCTTACGTCTTCTGGGACGGGACCGCGGGCATCGTCGCGAGCTCGGCCGCGAGCGTGCTCGGTCTCTTCTCCATCGGCGCCCTCACGACGCTGATGACCGGGGGGAACGCCTTCCTGCGAGGCCTCCGCCATGTCGCCATCGGCCTCGCCGCGGCCGCCCTCACCTTCGGCATAGGAAAGCTGATAGGCGCGAACGTCGGCGGCTGATCGCGGAGAGGCCCGGGCAGCGGCGCGGTCCACCTCGACCATGTTGTGCCGCAGGCCGGCAGCTGCTCTTCCAGGACGAGAGAAGCGGGATCATCTCGCCGGGCTCGTGTACAATTATTCCTCGAGGCAAAATAAATTTCCATTTTGCCCTCGTTCGTCCGAAGGCTGCGAGTCTGGAGAAAGAAAACTCCAGGCCGAACATTGTGCCCAGCCTGGAGCAACCGATCATCAGCCGTCAACGGATCACTGGCCGGTAATCGAGAAAGTCTCCATGCTGAAATTGAACGTCACATTTTGGTCTTTATCGTAGAAATTGTATGTAGCCGTGGTCCCCTTGGAAGGCGCCGTGAGACTAAAAGTCTCATAGCCAGTCGAGGCTGCCGCAGCGTTCTGCTGTATCCCGTTTTCATCGACAAGATATAGCGCGGGTGGCTCCAAGCCGCCCACATAGTTGACCGTCAAGGTCACCGTCGAGCCTGCCGCGGCGTAGATTGCGCCACCAGAGCCGTCGTTCCCCGATGGGGCGCTCGTGTCGACCCCAAATAGTATGCCCAAACCCGGAACCTCCGGGGAGCTGATTTGCATAATATTATTATATCCGCTTTCCGCTTGGACGGTGATGGGGGAGTTCCCGCCCGAGTAAATGGCTGATTCTACTCCGCCAGCCGTCGAACTCACTCCAAAATAGTAGGTCTGCCCTACGGTGAGTCCGCTTACGATGGTTCCGTACACTCCGGTAAAGGAGGTCAGCTTGGGCGAGGCCGCGGTGACGGGCAAGGTCGTCGAATAATACAAGCTGTACGATTGCGCGCCTGGCACCGGGGCCCAATACGCGAACAAATACCCGAAGCCATTGGCATCCGCTCCTCCGGGATAATTTATTCCTAGCTCGATTGGTTCGGGATTCGGCGTTCCATAGACCACCGGACTGGCTGCGCTCTCCGATCCGCCTATGACGGCGGTCACTTCAAAGGCATATAGCGTACCGTTTGTGAGGTTCGTCACCGTTGCCGAGGTTGAGCTAGTGCCGCTCACCGCGGTCGAGAAAGACCCGACGGTATCGGTGCCGCCGCTAATTGTGACCACTGCATACTTCACGTTATAGGTGACCGACGTCCCGGTTACCGCCGCCCAGGATAGGATGACCTCGCTGAAGCCAACCTCTACCGTCGGAGCGGCCGGCGGCGTGATGGAGGTGGTCGTGGATCCGCTGGATGATAAACCGCTAAGCGGGATAGACGCGCCATTGATAGTGACCGAGCCGGCAAATGACGAGCCGGAGCTAGATCCTGTCTCGGTCGCATTGAAGACTATCGTCGTCGCGGGGGCGGTCCCGGAGAGAGTGAGAGTCCCAGTGATGGCGTAGCTGTATGAACTGGCGCTTGCAAACGTTCCTACAAAGCTGCCTGATATCGTAAGGGAGCCATTCACCGTGTAGCCCGAGGCATGGGCATTCGTCGTTGTGACGGCGTCGACCCAGTTAGTATATGTAATAGTAACAGTAACAGTGTTATTGACATCAATCGCCCCGGTTCCGCTGAGCCCCGCGCTTGCCCCCGAACCCGAGTAGTTCCAAGCCCCTACGGCGCTCGGGGGTGTTATGTAGTTAAGAGCGTCAAAAACAGCCCTCACGTCGGTCGCTGCCTGTTGGTTCACCCAGACGGCCGCGAGGGTGACGTTTGCCGCGGGCATGGAGAACGTCTGGCCGCTCACGTAGGTGGTTGAATTGTATTTCCAGCCTGCGAAGACATACCCGGCCGCAGCCACAAGGGTTCCCTGTCCCATGACGGTAACCGTGGCCCCGACTATGTATGGGCTGTTTGTGTCGATAGGTGCCGCGCCGCTTGCTTGGCCAGTGGACGTATAGGTGACGGTGTAGGCAACCGCCCAATCGGCATACACGGTAAGGCTTGCCGTCACCGGTGTGCTCGAGGTGAATTTCGTGCCCCCGCCGTTCGCTGCCGTGTACCAGCCTTCGAATGCATAGCCAGTTTTTGTCGGAGCAGCAGGGAGGGTAATCGTCGCGCCACCGGTCACGTTGGGTATGCTGTTAACAGTGCTTCCGCCTTGACTGTCGAACGACACTACATAGGTCCCCGCGACGTTTGTAACCCAGTTGGCGTATACGGTGATATTGGCGGTGACGACGGTGGATGAAGTGAATTGCGTGCCTCCGCCATTGATCGCCGTGTACCATCCCTCGAAGGTGCTTCCCGTCAAAGTCGGGGCGTTAGGCAAGGTGATCGTCGCGCCACTCGCAACATTGGTGATGCTCGAGACCGCGCTTCCCCCTTCGCTGTTGAAGGTCACGGTATACGTCGTCGCGGGCGAGGTACCGGGGGACGTGGCGTTTGCGCACCCGAATAACAGCCCTACGAGCAGAAGGACGCCGAAGCCAAGCATAACTTTTCTCAAAATGCACCTCCAGCCTGAGTTCATAGTAGGCCACTTCTCGAATATGGTAATATATATTATCTCATATATAATAGATATACCATCTGTTTTTGCAAATAGATAGTTCATTCCCTGCGGGGGACCTGTCTTTGCATCGTGGAGGCGGTCTCAGGAAATGGGCATAATCGAACAATAAGGATCTGAAGTCATCGTGGCATAACGAGTTAATTAAGGGGGGAAATTCGCGACTTGGCATAGAATCGCGGGCGCTTGCGTGGTCAGGGGCTCTTTCGGTGTCTAGGGGTGCTCTTGTGCGAAGGCCCGAAGGCCTTGAGTCTTTTCCTCGTGGATAATGCCAGCGGCCTCGAGGAAGCGATGTACGAGAGATCGCCCCGGCAGCAGCGAAGGCGGGTTCTGGTCATACAGGAGTCCGGTTGGACTTTGAGGAATCACAGGGGGCTTTCCACGAAAACAGCGCAGAGAAAGGCGTCGAAGGCGGGTCTATAGATTTGGAAGGGACGAAGAATGCCTTGACGCGTGGTGTAGACGATGTACAATCGGGGTCGCAAACGCTGCGGTCATTATAAATGACAGGGTTGGCGGTCCATCCGGGAAATCTCGGCTAAAATATAACCTCAGGCATAATAGACCATTTAGGGGGACTGCATCTCCCGCTAAAATAATTGGACCGGGAAGACAGGAAGGAGCATCATGAAAAACGCGAAGATCCTCTCCATCGCGGCCCTGTCGGCATCGCTGCTGGCGAGCCTCGCGTACCTGATTCCGGAGGCTATCTCGAAAAGCGGAGTCGCGCAGCAGGGAGCCACGTTCTGGCTCGCCGTCCTCCTCTTGCCATCCATCATCAGCGGCCTTTATTTTGTGAGGCCAGCCAAGCCCCTCGTCTGGACAAGCCTCTTCGCCATTGTCGTGAACGCGCTCTTCGGCATCCTCGCTCTCGGCTCCACGGGCTTCTCCGCCTTTTTCGGGCTTCTTTATATCGCGTCTTCCGTCCTCGGCATCCTGCGCCTCGTCCTCCTCCTCCGAGCCAGGCGGGTGCGGGCAGGCGGATCGAAGTCGGACGAGCGACACGGGCTTGGCCGGCTCCTAGGGAAGCTAAAGGTGCATTTCGAGCCCCCCTCCCGGATGAAGCCCGCAAAAGAGAGGGGAAGGCCAGCCATCTTCGCCCGTCTCCGGCCCTTCTTCGATCTCTCCGGGCCCAGGAGCCTCATCGGCTACGGAC
>Ga0181529_10003644_pt1 | contig 17334 bp, 15 predicted proteins | sample PEATcosm2014_Bin_36_FD_119763 | JGI IMG/M metagenome (GOLD analysis project Ga0181529, IMG submission 119763) | Peatland microbial communities from MTU Mesocosm Facility, Houghton, MI, USA - PEATcosm2014_Bin10_30_metaG | ecosystem: Environmental > Terrestrial > Soil > Wetlands > Peat | place... | reverse complement strand
CGCAAGCCACACCCAGAAGATCATCGTTAAGCCGTGTGCCGGAAAACGGCATGCACGGTTTGAAAGGGGAAATTAGAAACGGGCTGGCATAACCCAGTACCGCGCTAAAATCTACCAATGCGACTCCTTTTGGGATGTTGCCTGGCGATTTCGCTGTGGGGACAGAATCCTGTTGAGATTCCCCCGGACCGGCAGGTAGCTGCCGCCGAAGAACCTATGCTGGCGCTCGCCCGGCAATGGATCCAGGATCCGCGACCGCTCTATCGTGCCTGGGCGGCGGAATTGATCAGCCGGTATCGGTTGCAGTCGCCGGGCAAGGAGTTGATCGCGGCGCTGGGAGACGTAAGGGCTCCGGATGTTCCCCCCGCTGGACCCCGATCCGTCCGGAGCGATGAGAGCAAAGCGCGGCTGGCGATTCTGGACGCGATCATCCAATCGGACATCTCGGTCCGGGACGACTTTGCCGAAGCTCTGCTGGCGACGTATCCGGATCAGGCGCTGATTCTGATCTACGAACATGGTTGTCCCGCGGTACCAGTGAACCTGCGAATCCTCGATCAGACTAAGTTCGATGAGATGTGGCTGGCGGCCGCTCAGTGCCTGGCCGAAGAGAAGGAGGGCACTGTTGAGCTCCTGCAGCGCCTGCGCGTGTCGGCTTCCGTTGAGGTATTCGATCCGAACCGCTGGGCTGGAGTCCCCGTCGGAGTCTTGGGCAGTATTCTGACCAGGCCCTCCGGATTTTTTCCGCCGCCACCACCACCACCACCGCCCCGGAAGGGAGAGGTTCGGATCGCGTGGCCTCCAATCTGCAGCTACCATGTAACGCGGGCCCGGGGTCCTCTGTGGGTGACGGGACGCCGATACCCCATCTTCTATGAGCGGTCAGAAGGATCCTGGCCAGCTTCGGAACGTGAAGATACAGGCGACAAGAACGAATACACCATGGAGATTCTCGCGGAGAAACTCGGCGTCACCCGCGAGGCTCTCTCGCTCACCTTCCATCCGTTCAAGCAGTTCCATTGGTCCACCGCCGATCAATACCGGCGCGATCTGGAGGCCTTCGCGGCGTACCATCGGCACCGGTTTGAAGAGCTGTTGTCCTCCCTGGTTCGCCACGGGAAGCTCACGCAAGAACAGAGCGACCGCTGCCGGCTGAATCTGGACATCGCCGTGCAGGATTACCGTTCGTCACCCAAAGAGGCCCTTCCGACAGTGGGCGTGGGCGACCACCCCAAGAAGTGACCCTCCCGCGATTCCGATATGCTGCGGGTAACCGCGAGAGGAATCGCCGCGATCAAACGGAACACGCCGGCCACGGAGACGTCCAGCGCGTCCACCGCCGGCATCGCCTGAAGCCGGCATAATCCTCCGGCCGGAAACACACTCCGTAAATGGTCTCCCCGATTTATCCCACCAGCGCGGCGGCGGCTTCGTCGAGAAACCAAGTGACGCCGCGGCCGTGATGGGTGCCGATCTGCGCGGGGTACTTCTTGGGATCGTACTCCTCTTGAAACACCGCGCGGACAGCTTCCTTCTTATCGTCGCCGGCCACCAGGAAAATGGTGTGCTTGGCGGCCAGCAGGGTTCCTGAAAGCAGCGTGACCCGCCACTGATTGAATTTCTCGACGAAGGTGGCGGCGGCTACGTTCTCCCGGTCGTCGATCAGCGGATCGCCGGGAAACAGGCTGGCGGTGTGCGCGTCGGGCCCCATGCCGCGGTGGACAATGTCGAAGTGCGGGAACTCGCCAGACTCCAATCCGAAGAAATCGGCGATTTCGCTGGCGTAGCGTTTGGCGGCTACCTGCGGTTGCAATTCGCCGCAGATACGATGCACCTGGCGCTGCGGAATGTGGCCGGGCGTAATCAGGGTTTCGAGCGCCAGCTTGTAGTTGCTCTGCGAATCGGTGGGCGGCACGCAGCGCTCATCCACCCAGAACAGGTGCACGCGGTCCCAGGCGAAGCGCGTGGCGGCCAGCTTGGGGAACATCAACTTGGGCGTGGAACCGCCGGAAATCGCCATGGTGGCGAATTCATTGCCGGAGAGCACTTCCTCCAGAAGTGCGATCACTTGATGCGCGCACGCCTCGGCGGTCGCCGCAGCATCGGGATAGGTGTGCCAACGGACGCTCATTACCCGTTAGGATACGCAAGCTGAACGGCGCGCGCCAGTGCCTGGTCGAAAACCGGATCGCGCTGCACGATTCCCAGCTCTTCGCGCATCTGCGAATAGTCGTTGAGCAGCGGCAGATTGCTGCAGCGCGAGAGACCGTTCACCGACACCACCAACCGGTCCTGGTGGCGCTCCAGTTGCACCCGCAATCCCTCGCCCGACAGCGTCACGCGCAGCGAATCGCATTGCGGATCGGGGGTGATGGCGACTTTGATGGACGGCAGGGCGTTGACTACCCAGGCCGCCATGTAGCCGGCCGTGTTTCGGAAATGGGCAGCGTGCTCCACCGAAACATCCGTCAGATTTGGCACATGCGCCAGGTTCTGCTTATTCTCGAAGACCTGCGACAGCGTCTCGCGCCAGCGCGTGATGCGGGTCCACGCCAGGTCGCCCACCAGAACGCCGGGCGCGGCCGCGGAAACCTCGCGCAGGTCCATTCCTTCACTATCGACGATCAGTTTTTTGGCCATGGACGCGATAGCGCCGAACTCACCGATTCCCACCAGGCGCGGGCTACGGCACCACAGGATCAGCGGCAGATCGGGAACCGCCAGCGGGCGCAACACCGAAGGCAGATCGGCCAGCGCGGCGTCCGAGGCGGTGATCTCCACCTGTTCGCAGCAGATCTGGCGGCGCTGTCCGAAGGGCATCCAGCATTGCGAGTACACGCGACCGCTCAGGGCGCGATCGCCCGGGCCGCTCAGGCGGATGGAAATGGCGCGCGCCGGATGCTCCGGCATCAGCGCGGCCAGCGTTTCGCCCAGGCTCGACCAATCGTCGCCCTCTTCGGCCGCCACTACCAGCGTCATGGTGCAGGCGCGCAGCACGCCGGCCTGCGTGTCGCCGGGCTCGCCATGGCCTTCCTTGGCGAGCGTCACCCACAGCTCGGAAAGTTCCTTCAGCACGCGCTCGGGGTTGACGGTGGATGTCATGGCTTCCTCCAGACATGGCCGCGCTGCGCCAGCATGGCGTCGGAGGCCGCCGGTCCCCAGGTTCCCGCGTCGTAATTGGGGAAATCGAATTTAGTTTCGCGCCAGACGGTCTGGATGGGCTCGACCGCGGTCCAACTGGCTTCCACCATGTCCTGGCGCGTGTACAACGTGGCATCGCCGATCATGGCGTCGAGCAGCAGCGTCTCGTACGCCGAGGGCGAGCGCTCGCCGAAACTGGAGCCGTAGTTGAAATCCATGGAGACCGGCCGCAGGTTCATTCCCGATCCCGGCCGCTTGGAAAGAAACTTCAGCGAGATGCCCTCTTCCGGCTGAATGCGCACGATCAGCAGGTTGGGCGAGCGGTCGCCGTCGCCCGCTCCGAAGATGGCCAGCGGCGCGGGGTTGAACTGGATGGCGATTTCCGTGACGCGCTTGGGCAGCCGCTTGCCGCTGCGCAGGTAGAACGGCACGCCGGCCCATCGCCAGTTCTCCACGAAGAAGGTGACGGCCGCGTAGGTATCGGTCTGCGACTCGGGGTTGACGCCTGGTTCCTGGCGGAATCCCGGCACGTCCTGGCCGCCGATTCGTGCGGCCCCGTACTGTCCGGGCACGGAATTGCGGCGGATTTCGTCGGGCGTCATGGAGCGTATGGAGCGCAGTAGCTTCGACCGCTCGTCGCGGACCGAAGTGGCGCGGAAGCTGGCGCTCGGTTCCATGGCGATGGTGGCCATCACCTGCAGCATGTGGTTCTGGATCATGTCGGCCAGCGCGCCGGCCTCCTGATAATATGCGCCGCGCCCCTCCACGCCGATGGATTCCGCGGCCGTGATCTGCACGTGGTTCACGTAGCGGCGGTTCCACAGAGGCTCGAAGATGCCGTTGCCGAAGCGAAAGGCCAGAATGTTCTGGACGGTTTCCTTGCCCAGGTAATGATCGATGCGGTAGACGTCGGATTCGTCGAAGACTTCGTGCAGGTGGTCGCTCAACTCGCGCGCGCTTTCCAGGTCGTGCCCGAACGGCTTCTCCACCACCAGCCGCCGCCAGCCCTTGCCCTTGCCGAGTCCCGCCGCGCCCAGTCCCAGCGCCGCGGCGGCATACTGGCTGGGCTGCGTGGAGAGATAGAACATCACGCTGCCGCCGGTCTGCCGGGCGGTTTCGATTTCACCGAGCCGCGTCGCCAGCCGCTGGTAGAGGCCAGCGTCGGCAATATCGCCCGCCACGTAGAACAACCCCTCGGCGAAGGTCTTCCACACATCCGCGTCGAAAGTGGTGTCCTCGGAGAACTGTTTGACGGCTTCGAGCATCTTCTCGCGGAACTGGTCGTCGGAAAGCGGCGTGCGCGAGATGCCCACCACGGCGAAGCCCGCCGACAGCCTGCGGTCGTACGCCAGCCGATAGAGCGCCGGCAGCAGCTTCCGTTTGGTGAGGTCGCCGTTCGCTCCGAAAATGACCACCACACACTCCGGAACCTGGCGTTCAAATCGCAGCGGATCTTGAAATGGATTTTCCGTAGGCATCGTGACCAAAATACCACGTACAGAGCCGTCAGCCTTCAGCCGTCAGCCTTAAGCTATTTCACGCGTTGAGGAGATTTCTGTAGAGCATTGCGACGAAGCACTCACGTGCCGCGCTACGCGCCGGATGAGCTGAAGGCTGATGGCTGAAGGCGCTCCAGAGACTGCTTCTCGGCTCCTGGAACCGCGAGCGAGAAGCGAGCGGCCCGAGCGAGCGGACACATTCCCCGAGACCCCCGATCCGCGAACGCCGGACAAATCATCTGCCACTCGGGCCGCTCGCTCACGCTCACGGTTCCAGGAGCCGAGGCGTACCAGTTTCAGACTCCAAATGGACCGCGACTCGACGCGGTACGCCGGCTGACGGCTAATTGCTTAACTTCTGCTCCACACCAATTCCCCGTTGACGACGGTGGCCACGGGTCCGCCGCGGAACGTGCGGCCATCGAACGGCGAATTGCGGCTGGCGGAGAAGGATTGGTTCACGTCGTAGGTCCATTGCAGATCGGTGCTAAAGATGGTGACGTCGCCAGGGGCGCCGGTGGACAGCGTGCCGCGGCCCAGGCGCATTACGGAATCGGGGCCGGTGGTGAACAGCTCCACCATGCGCTGCAGCGTGATCCGGCCGGGAGCCACCAGCTCTTCCAGAGCTAGCGCCAGGGCTGTCTCCAGTCCGATGATGCCGAAGGGACACCGCTCGAACTCCTGCATTTTCTCGCTGCCGGGATGCGGCGCATGATCGGTGGCGATGGCGGTCACGGCGCCGCGGGCGATCCCGTCGAGCACGGCATCGCGATCGCCACAGGAGCGCAGCGGCGGTTTCATTTTGTAATTGCTGTCGTAGGGCGCCATGTGTTCGTCGCACAAGGCGAAGTGATGCGGCGTGGCTTCGCAGGTGGCGGCGATTCCGTGGCGCCGCGCATGCTCCACCATGGCCACGGCGTTGCGCGTGGAGATGTGGGCCACGTGATAGCGCGCGCCGGTGAGCTGCGCCAGCACCAGGTCGCGGGCCACCATGACGTCTTCGGCGGCGGCGGGAATGCCGCGCAATCCCCAGCGGACGGACTTCGCGCCCTCGTGCATATCGCCGCCGGCGGACAGATTGAGATCCTCGCAGTGGTCGATGACCGGCAGATCGTAAGAGCGGGCGAATTCCATGGCGCGGCGCATCACCCGCGAATTCATCACCGGCATGCCGTCGTCGGAGATGGCCACGGCGCCGGCGGCTTTCATGGCTCCGATGGCCGCCAGTTCCTCGCCCGCGCTGCCCTTAGTGATAGCGCCGATCGGATAGACGTTCACCACCGCCTTGCGCCGCGCCCGTTCCACAATATAACTGGTGACGGTGGCGCTGTCGTTGATCGGCTTGGTGTTGGGCATGCAGCAAATGGACGTGAACCCGCCCGCCGCCGCCGCGCGCGATCCGCTTTCGATGGTTTCGGCGTGCTCGAACCCCGGCTCGCGGAGATGCACGTGCATGTCGATGAAACCGGGCGCCACCACCATGCCGGTGGCATCCACCACGCGCGCGCCGGGCGAAGAGAGATTGGGCGCCACGCCGGCGATTTTGCCCTCCACGATGAGCACGTCGGCCACGCGGTCGGTCTGCGATGCCGGGTCGATGACGCGCCCGTTCTTGATCACGATGGACATGCTCTACCCGATCACCTTCTCCAGGACGGCCATACGCACGGCGATGCCGTTCTCCACCTGGTTGAGGATCACCGAACGCTGAAAGTCGGCCACTTCGCTCGACAGCTCGCGGCCGCGGTTGATAGGGCCGGGGTGCATCACAATGGCGTCCGGCTTGGCCAGGTCGAGATGCTCCAGCCGCAGCCCGTAGAAGCGAAAATACTCGCTGGCGGGGAAGGCCGCTTCATGCTGCCGCTCCAACTGCACGCGCAGCATCATGATGACGTCGGCGTCTTGGATGGCTTCGCGGATGTCGTTGGTGAGGCGCACGCCGGGCGCCAGTTGCGCCAGTTCCACCGGTAGCAGCGACGCCGGTCCGCATAAGACGATCTCCGCGCCGAATTTCGACAGCAGATGGACATTGGAGCGCGCCACGCGGCTGTGGGCGATGTCGCCGATGATGGCTACGCGCAGACCTTCGAGCGACGGCCGATGGTCCAGAATGGTGCGCGCATCCAGCAGCGCCTGGGTGGGGTGCTCGTGCGTGCCGTCGCCGGCATTGATGATGGGCGTGGGCAGGTGCCGGGCCAGAAAATGCGGCGCGCCGGAGGCCGCGTGGCGCATCACGATGGCATCGGGCCGCATGGCCGCCAGCGTGTTCAGTGTGTCCACCAGCGATTCACCCTTGGTGACGCTCGAACCCGACGCGGTAATGGAGACCGCGTCGGCGCCCAGGCGCTTGGCGGCAATCTCGAAACTGGTGCGGGTGCGGGTGGAAGCCTCGTAGAAGAGGTTGACGATCATGTACCCGCGCAGGGTGTCGAGCTTCTTGCGCGACTGGCTCTGCATGGGCTGGAAATCCTTGGCTCGCGCCAGGAGCTGTTCGATCTCGGCGCGGTCCAGCTCTTCGATTCCGAGGAGTCCGGTGGGCATGGCGCGCTCAGGCGGTGGCGTCTTCCACCTTCTCCACCAGGAGCACCTTCTCCGTGGAGTCGATCTCCTGGAATTTCACTTCGATGATCTCGATATCGGTGGTCTGCACCGTGCGTCCGATGAAGCGCGCTTCAATGGGCAGCTCGCGATGGCCGCGGTCGATCAGCACCAGCAACTGGACGCGCGCCGGGCGGCCGTGATCGAACAGGGCATCGAGCGCGGCGCGGATGGTGCGGCCGGTGTAGAGCACATCGTCCATGAGGATGATGTCCTTGCCCTCGACGTCGAACTGGATGTCGGTGGCGCTGACCACGGGCTTGATATCGACCGTGCTGAGGTCGTCGCGATAGAGGTTGATATCGAGGATGCCGACGGGGATCTCGCGATTCTCGAGGGATGCGATCTTGTGCGCCAAGCGTTGGGCGAGCGGCACGCCGCGGCGGCGGATGCCGATGAAGGCGAGCTTGTCGAGATCTTTGGTCTTCTCGAGGATTTCATGCGCCAGGCGAACGAGAGTCCGATCGATCTCGGAGGCGCTCATGAGTTGCGCTTTTTCGCGGGTGAGGGACATAAGGCTCCGAAAGACAGGGTAGCATGATGGCCGTCGGACGTCGTCAGGCCGCGGCGGCCCGATGGCGACCCGTCCGCGCCGGGTGTCCCTTCGCCCATCACTTCTTGTTCGGCGCCGTTGATGGCAGCTTGTTCTTCCATTGCTCCGCCAGATCCGGCTTGCCTTCCTCGGTATACAGCCGGACGAGCCAACCCGCCGCGCGATCGATCGCCGGCTTGCCCGTGGCGGGGATGGCCGCCTCGCGCTGCCGCAATCCCTCGTAACCCGCCAGCAGCAGCGGTTCGGCCTCGCTCAGGCGCTTGCCGCCCACCAGGCTCTCGCCCAACAGCGCCTGGCAGGAGTAGCGCTGCCAGACATCGAGTTGGGCGTCGACATAGGCAATGCAGACGGGTCGCAGGGTGGCTTCCGCCTGCGCAAACTTCCCTTGCAGCATCTGGGCCGTGGCCATCTGCACCCAGCTTTCGAGCGTGTCGGGATGCGCCGGTCCCAGCACCCGCCCGCGCGCCCGCGCGGTCTCGCCGAGCATCTCTTCCGCCGCGGCGTAGGTCCGCGGCTGCAGGGTCCAAAGCAAACCCAGATTGTTTCTCGTCAGCAGTGTGGCCGGATGCTCCGGACCCAGAATCCGCTGCTGTTGCTCCAGTGCTTCCCGATAGAGTTTCTCGGCCGCCTCCGGGTTGCCGCCGGGCCGCGCATACGCTACCGCCAGGTTGTTGAGCGTGAATATGGTATTCGGATGCGTGGGCCCCTGCACTTTGCGGCGGACTTCCAGAATATAGCGATACAGCCGCTCGGCTTCGAGGAACTTGCCCTCCGCGGTGTAATTCGTAGCCAGATTGTTCATGGTACGCAAGGTGTCCAGATGTTCCGGACCCAGCACCTTCTTCTCGATCTCGATCACCTTCCGGTTCAGCGCCTCGGCGCTCGCGTATTTTTGCTGGTGCGTGTACACCACCGCCAGATTGCTCATGGTGAGCAGCGTGGCCGGGTCGCTCTCCGGAAACTCGGCCCGCTGGATCGCCAGCACCCGGTTGTACAGCCGCTCGGCCTCTTCCAGTTTTCCCTGCGCCCGGTAGACCACGGCTAAGGACGTCATCGAGTCCAGCGTGTCGCGATGCCGGTCCCCCAACGCCGCGCGACGCAGCGCCGCGGCGCGCTCGAACTGCTGTTCCGCCTCCGCGAAGAGCCCCAGATCGTAATACGATTCCCCGACCGTGGAACGAACGTCCGCCTCCACCGCTGGTTTGCCGGGGAATTTTCCCGCGATGCGCTGCGCCGCCCGATCGAGCGCCGTGCGGACTTTCAGATCCGCGCCCGCCTGGGCATTCGGGCTTGCCTGGCCCAACAGATCGTTGCGCAGAAAGTCCGTCACCGCCTTAGCGGTGGCCGCTTCCGAATTGGCGCGCTCCCGTTCGGTAATGGCCGCGTTGCGCTCCCGGTTGGCGGACTGTTCGGCGGCCAGCGCGTGGTCTCGCTCGGTCCTGGCGCGCGCGCTTTCCCGCAGCGCCGCCTGCTGCGCCAGGCGGGCCTGATGCGCCTCCCACGCGCTGACGGCGATTCCGCCCGTCAACGCCAGCACAAACGCCGCCGCGGCTGCCACGCCGGCCCGGTTCCGGCGCACGAACTTGGCCGCGCGGTAGCGCAGCGTGTCGGGCCGCGCAGCCACCGGCAACCCGGCCAGATACCGCCGCAAATCTTCGGCGAACTGGTCGGCCGAAGGATATCGCCGCTCCGGATCGCCGCGCAGCGCCTTCTGCACGATCATGTCGAGATCGGACCCGGCTCCGGGCCGCGGAACGTCTCCCTCGTCCGTCTTCTCCGGATCGAACTTCGGCCTGCGGCCGGTCAGCAATTCAAACAGCACCACACCGATCGAGAAGACGTCCGAGGTGATCCCGACCCTGGCGCCGCGCCGCTGCTCGGGGCTGGCATATTCCGGAGTGAACAGCCGGATCGAGGCGTGCGTCTGCCCGGATTCGGCATCGAGCAGCTTGGCGATTCCGAAATCCAGAAGCTTGGGAACCCCATCCGGCGTCACCAGGATATTGGCGGGTTTCAGATCGCGATGGATCACCAGATTGCGATGCGCGTAAGCTACGGCATCGCACACGTTGGCGATCAACCGGCAGCGGTCCTTCCTGGAGAGCCCGTGGTGCTCGCAGAATTTATGGATCGCGACTCCCTCCACATACTCCATGGCGAGCCAGGGCCGGCCGTCTTCGGTGGTGCCTCCATCCAGCAGACGGGCGATCGAGGGATGTTCCAGCGAGGCCAGAATGCGCCGCTCCTGGCGCAGCCTGGCGATCACCGCTTCGGTGTCCATGCCGCGCTTGATGAGCTTGATGGCCACGCGCTTCTCGAACTCCCCGTCGGCGCGCGCCCCCAGATACACCACCGACATGCCGCCCCGTCCGATCTCGCTTTCCATACGATACGGGCCCACCAGGCGGCCCGGCGCATCGTCGGTCACCAGGCTGGCGGCGGCGGCCTGCAAGGCCTCGACCAGCGGTGTATCCACACCCGTGTCGCAGCGGATGAGCGACCACACCTCGTCGAGCAGTTTCCGGTCGCCGGCGCACTGCTCGTCGAGAAACCGCTCCCGCGTTTCCGGCGGGAGCTCGGTGGCTTCCTGAAACAGCCTTTCCACTCGTTCCCAGCGGTCGCCGGGCAGGACGCGTCCCATTGGCAGGAAAAACTCCCTTCCTTTGGTATGCGGAATCCGGCGGCAATTCTAGCGGCGTCCTGTGGATTTTGGTGCGAGTTTTTGGCGAACCGGTGGACGCCGTTCCATGGCGCTCGTGACGATTACCCTGGCATCCCGAAATCGCGTCACCGCCGCGAGCCGCTCGTCGGTGAGAGGTGGGATATCCGAATCATCGATAGGGGATTCGTCGCCCGCCACCTGCCGCTCGGCGGTGCGGCGCACGGTCTCCCGCTCACGGCTGTGCTCCGGCTCTTCGCGTGGCCGAAAGGTGCGGGGCTCCGCCTAGCTGGCTCCGACGGATTGTGCCCGTGTCCTTTCCGGAGAAGTGCCGTCCTGGCCCCAGCCAAGATCCACTTCTACTGACAGCCCCAGCCCTACAATCCCGGCGGACGCCGCTTGTGCCAGTCGGTCTTCGACTGGAACTCTTTCCCTACCGCCAGCAGTGTGTTCTCCGACCACGGAGCGCCTACTAATTGCAGCGCGACGGGCAGATTGTCGGCGAATCCGCAGGGCAGCACCAGCGCGGGCAGCCCCGCCAGGTTGCCGGCCTGGATGATGCCGGCGAATCCCGGGTCGGTGGGCGCCGCTGCGCCGGGCGCGGGACCGCTGTCCAGCGGCACATCGATCTTGGGCGCGGGACCGGAACGGCCGGGCGTCACCAACGCGTCGACATCCGCGAACAGTTTGCGATACGCACGCTGGATCACGCGGCGCAGGCGCATGGCTTTCAGGTAATCGCGTGCCGGCAGGTCCATGGCGGCTTTCAATCCGGCGATCTGCGCCTTGTCGGCCAACTGGTCCACTTTACCGCTGGTGATCAACTCCTCGAAGATCGAGGCTTCCTCAGCGGCCAGAATCGCCGACAGCGCGGCGCCGTAGGGGAACTGCGGGAGCTTGGTCTCCACCAGTTGGATGCCGGTTTCGCGCAGCGCGGCCAGCGCGGCCTGGAACGCGGCGCGCGCGGAGGGCTCGGCGCGATCGGCGAAATCCACCGGGGCGTAGCCGACCTTCAGAGCCTTCAACGGACGGGCGTATTGCGGAACGTAGTAGAAGCTCTTGCCCGCCGATCCCGGATCCTCGCTGTCGCCGCCCGCAATGGCCTGCAGAATGTGGCCGCAATCTTCCGCTGACCGCGCGAACGGACCGAGCTTGTCCAGCGTCCAGGAGAGCGCCATGGCGCCATGGCGGCTCACCAGTCCATAGGTGGGACGCAGCGCCGTCACGCCGCAGAAACTTGCCGGAGTGACGATGGAGCCGGACGTCTCCGACCCGATGGCGAAGGTCACCAGTCCCGCGGCCACCGCGGCGGCCGATCCGCTGGAGGAGCCGCCCGACCAGCGCGTGCGGTCCCACGGATTCAAACCGGCGCCGAAGAGCGAAGCCGAGGCGTATCGATACCCTCCGCCTCCGGCCAGTTCCACCATGGAGAGTTTCCCGATGAGCACCGCGCCCAGGTCGTTGAGCTTGGAAACCACCGTGGCATCGTAGTCGAAGACCTGGCCGGCATACGGTTTGGCGCCCCAGGTGGTGAGCTGGTTGGCGACGCTCAGCAGGTCCTTCACGCCGTACGGAATGCCCTGCAGGCGGCCGCGCGAGCGCTCGATCTTGATGTCCTTGTCGACGGCGATGGCCTGCCGCCGCGCTTGCTGCGGAAAGGACAGCGCCAGCGCGTTATAGTGCGGGCCAAGCTGATCGAGCCGGGCGGCAAAAGCGTGCACCAGTTCCTCGACTTTGAACTCGCGGGCCGCCAGGCGCGCATTCAGCTCGCCGATGGTGGCAAAGAAAACGTCGCTGGGGATGGACGCCATACCGGCTCACGCTTTGAACTGGAATGCCGGTTCGGTATCCATCGGCACCGCCTGCCTGGCCAGTGCATCGCCGTTGGCTTTCATCCGCGCCCGGGCGGCTTCCAGGTCGCTATTGGCCGCGGCCGAGGGAGCGGCGGGCGTCTGCGCCAGCGCCGCGGCGGGTCCGAGCACCATTGCCAGTTCGCGCCGTGTGAGTTTCATCCGCATGTCCTCACTTATGATTCGTGTGGTTGTGGTTATTGTGGTTGTTGAGATTGTGCTCCAGCGCTTCGGTGGCGGCCTTGAGCATGGCCGGCCGCGGAGCCGCTTCGCCGGTCCAGATTTCAAACTGCTTCACCGCCTGCTCGATGAACATTTCGAGGCCCGGAACCACGGTCTTACCCTGCTCCCGCGCGTTGCGGAGGAGCATGGTCTCGATGGGATTGTACACCATATCGAAGACTACGTCGGCGGGGATGCTGCCGTTGAAGAAGCACTCGTTGACGTGCGGAAACATGCCCAGCGGCGTGGCATGCACCACGGCGTCGAAATGACGTCCGCCCAGTTGTTCGCGCACCAGGGCTTCGGCGCCGCAGACCTTGGACAGCGACCGCACGCGGTCGATATTGCGGCCCACCACGGTGATCTTGGCGCCGGCGTCGGCCAGGGCGAAGGCCGCTCCCCGCGCCGCGCCGCCATTGCCCACAATCAGCACCGAAGACGTTTGCAGCCGCAGCAGGCGCGAGAGCGGCGCCGTTACGCCGGCCGCGTCGGTATTGGTGCCGCGCCACTTGCCGGCCTTCTTCCACACCGTGTTGACGGCGCCGATCCGCTTGGCCAGCGGGTCCACCGCGTCCAGGTAGCGAATGATCTTCTGTTTGTGCGGAATGGTCACGCTGAAGCCGGCCAGCGGCAGGCGGTCGGCCAGCGAGAAGAAGTCGCGCAGGTGTGCCGGCGCCACCAGAAACGGCAGATACACCGCGTCCACGCGGCGCGATTGAAAGGCGCGGTTATGCACCGCCGGGGAAATGGAGTGGCGGATGGGGTCGGCGATCACGCCGTAGATTTTGGCGCTCTTGCCCAGCTTTTCCACGCGGTAGAGATGCCGTAGCGAGCGCGCGGACACCTGCCCGGCAGCGGTGCCTTCGGCCTGCATGGGCGCGGCATAAGTGTAGACGCCGCCGAATACCGGCGAAAGCACCCGCGTGGGAAATCCCAACTCGCCCATCGCCAGCACGATGAGATGCTGCTTGGGCAGCGCGCGCGCGGCCGCCAGCACGCGCAGGTTGTCGGACGGTTTGCGCGCCGTGGTCACAATCTTGTAGGCATCGGCCGGAACGCGCAGCATGCGGCTGACGATGGTGTCCATGGGCGGCGTGGCCTCGTAATTGTGGTACGAGACGATCACGTAGGTCCGGCCGCGAAACTGGTGCAGCCGGTCTTGCGCGACCTCCGCGGTTTCGATTTCGACATCGATGGACTGGGCCCCGTTGCGCACCGCCAGATCGAGCGTGGCCAGTTGTTCTTCGATGCTGCCGTTGAACTTTCCGTGGTTCTGATGCCGCCGGCAGGTGGCTAGCAGGATGCAGTCGGGGAATTGCTCCAGAAAGCCGCGGATGGCTTCCGCGCCTTTCCGGGGCTGTTCCAGGAAGTCCAGGCGGAACTCCAGGAAGACCTCACCCGCCTCGGCTTCTTGGCGAGCGTGGTCGAGCAGGGCTGGTACATCTGGCAGGCCCAGCGCAATGCAGATGCGCGGGAGAGACCGGTTTTGCGCCATCGTGAGTTAAGACACCCCAGAATACCACGGGGGATGGGCTTCCTGGCCGGTTCGCGGGACTACGCGGTTTTCGGCTCCGCCAGCCGCGTCTTCCACTGTTCCAGGATGGCGCCGGCGCTGCCCGTACCCATGCGCGTCGCGCCGGCTTGGTACACTTCCAGCAGCTCGTCAAGCGTCCGCAAACCGCCGGCGGCCTTCACGCCGATGGTCTCGGGCAGGTAATAGCGCATCAGCTTCACATCCGCCAGAGTGCATCCTGACGGCGCGAAGCCGGTGGACGTCTCGACGAAGTTCACTTCGGCGCGTTCGCAGCAGCGGCAGGCGATGATCTTCAACTCGTCGGTGAGGTAGGCGTTTTCCAGAATCACTTTCAGGACTGCGCCTTCCTTGCGGCACAACTCCGCCATCTGCGACAGCTCCACCTGCACGTACTGGAATTCACGCGACAGAAGATTGGGGATGGCCACCACCATGTCCAGTTCTTTGGCCCCGCGGCGAAGCAGGTCGCGCGCTTCGTAGAGCTTGGTTGCGGTAGTCTGGGCGCCGTGCGGGAAGCCCACTACGCTTCCCGGTTGGACGCGGCTGCCTTCGAGCACGCGCACCGCCAGATCCAGATCCGACGGCCGCACGCTGGCGCAGGCTATGCCCAGGTGCCTGGCCAGTTGCAGCCCCTCTGCCAGCCGTTGGCTGGTGAGATCGGGCCGCACCAGCGGCAGGTCGAGGCGGTGCGCCAGATCTTCGTACGTGGTGAGCGGCGGCCGGGCCTCGGAGGACGCTTCGGGCGGCTGGGGCTCGGGAGTCACGCTACTCCTTCTTGACGTTCTTCCTGGTGTTGGCCGCCGGCACCGGGCAGGGGAGCGTAAGTTCCTTCAAGCGGGTGCACGCCTGGGTAGCCAGCGGATCGCGCGGATGTCTGGTGATCAGGTCCCTGAATTCCTGGGCGGCTTCCATCCGCTTGCCACTCTTCAACAGGCTCATGCCCTTGTAATACCGGGAATCGCTGATCTTATTGGCGCTCTCGTCGTACTTCTCCACCACCATGTCGAAGTCCTTGGCGGCCTGTTCGTAGTCGCCCTTACCGTAGTGGATCATCCCGATGTAATACTGCGCGTTGGGAGCCAGCGGCGTATTGTCGAAGTACTTCAGATAGTCGCCAAATTCCTGCAGGGCAAAATCGGGATTGCCGGACGTGTAATCGTGCAGCGCGTTATCGTACATGTCTTTCGAGGACCCGGGCGGCGGGCCGGGCGGCGCCACCTGGCCGTTCCCCGGCGTTACCGAAGTGGACCCGCCTGGGTTGGTGGCGCTCCCGTTATCCACCGGTGGAGGAGCCGGCGGAGTCTGGATCACCTTGATGGCCCTGTTCATATCGTCCAACATGGCGAGGATCTTGGAAAGCTGGCTCGCCAAATCGGTGATGTTCTGTTCGGTGTTTTTGAGTTCCGACGTCATGTTGTCCATGCGCGTCGAAAGACCCACCACCGGCGTCACCACTTTCTCTTCCTGCGTTCGCAGGTTCTGTTGCAGCACCGTCTGAATCCCGGCGATGGCCGTATTGGCCCGCGCCGCGGAATCGGCCGCCTGCTGCACAATCGGAAGTAAGTCGGCGAACCGCTTGTCCTGCGCCTGCTGCAGCTCCTTGACCATCTGTTGCAGGAGAGCGACGTCCCGCTGCAATTCCTGGATGCTTTTGTCTGCCGCCGGTGCGTACGACGGCAACGCCAGAGCCCCCAGCACGACTAATACGCTGAAGCGTCGAAACATGACCAACCCTCCTCAACTGTCAGTGCGGCGGGTCCGTTTGCCTGCCGCTATAGAGCTATTCTACTGTCCCGGCGAAAAATGGACCCTGCGATTTTTCTGCCAGCAGCCCTCGTCGGATTCGGTGCACTGCGGCCGCTCCTTGCCATAGCTGATGGTGCGGATCCGGTCGGCGGGAACTCCCAATTGCACCAGGAAGTCCTTGGTGGAACTGGCGCGCCGATCGCCCAGGCCGAGATTGTATTCCGCCGAGCCGCGCTCGTCGCAATGGCCTTCCACCATAATGATGGCGTTCGGAAAGTCGGCCAGTACGGCCTTGAGCGCCGCGGCATCCTGGTTCAGAACGCCCTGCGCCTCGGAGCGGACCTCGCTCTGGTCGTAGTCGAAGAAAACATCCTGCAGGCCGCTGGCCACGCGGTCCGCAAACGATCCGCCACCGGTTGTCGCGCGGATTCCGCCGGGGATGGTGGGCGGCGGGGGTGGCGGCACTTCCGATACCGATACGGTCGCTGAAGCCGTCGTAGTGCCGCCGGGACCTGTCGCGGTCAAGGTATAGGTGGTGGATCGGCTCGGGAACACCCGGCGATTGCCGGTATTCTGCACCGTGCCAATGGTCTGATCGATGGTGACGCTGGACGCGTCCCCGGTCACCTGCCAGCGCAAGGTGGACGACTGGCCGATCTGAATCGAGGTCGGCTCGGCCGAGAACTGCGCAACGGCCGGAGCCGCCGCTGTGGGAGCCCGAGGCGGCAGGGGCTCTTTCACCTCGCTCGGCGGTGGCGGCGGGGGCGGCTGCGTGGCGGGAGCGGCTTTCTTACCGCACCCCGCGGCGAACAGCGCCAAGGCAATCGCCAGGCTGATGGCTGGGAACTCGTGTCTACGGAACATGAACATCGCCTCCTGATCTTCGCAGATTATTTTCCCCATGCGGGGTTCGAGTTATAACCCTGGCTGGTGAGCTTCTGCGGCTGCGACCCATCCGCCAGCATAATGTAGATCTGTTCGGAACCGCCGCGATTCGACATAAATGCCAGATGCGCGCCGTCCGGTCCCCATACGGGGTTCTCGTTGCGGCCTTCGTCATGCGTCAACTGCACGTACTTACGCGTGACCACGTCCATGAGGAAGACATTAAACTTGCCGGTGGCGTAGCCGCGCGTCCAGGCGAACGCCAGCGTCCGTCCATTGGGATTCCACGCCGGATTGACCGCTTCGCCGGTGCCGTCGCTGATGCGGTCGACATTGCCGCCATCAATATTCATCATGTACAACTGCGGATGGCCCGACCGCCCCGAGACGAACGCGATCTCGCTTCCGTTCTTGGGATTCACCTTCGGTTCCATATCGATGTTCCCGGGCGAACTGATGGGCCGGAACCCGGTGCCGTTCCCGTTTGCAATAAAAATTCGGCAGCATTTATCGTCGGGGGCCGAGGAAGCGTAGATGATCTGCTTCCCATCGGGCGTGAACGACGGCGTCGCGTTCACCGAAGCCGCCTGATTGTAGAATTTCAAATCGCGGGACGGATCCACCGAAAACACAAATATAGCAGGTTG
>Ga0181529_10003643_pt1 | contig 17336 bp, 13 predicted proteins | sample PEATcosm2014_Bin_36_FD_119763 | JGI IMG/M metagenome (GOLD analysis project Ga0181529, IMG submission 119763) | Peatland microbial communities from MTU Mesocosm Facility, Houghton, MI, USA - PEATcosm2014_Bin10_30_metaG | ecosystem: Environmental > Terrestrial > Soil > Wetlands > Peat | place... | reverse complement strand
TTCCTGCGCCAGCACGTGGTCGATGAGATTATCTTCGCCGTCGGCAGCGAGAGCCTTGCCGATCTAGAAGAAGTTTTTCTCCTCTGCGATCAGGAAGGGGTCCGCACCCGTGTAGCGGTTGATTTCTTTCCGCACGTCAATAGCACGGTTTCGCTCGACCGCCTGGAATCCACGCCGTTGTTGACGTTTACCGCCGCTCCCGACGATGAGATCCGCCTGCTGGTGAAACGTCTGACCGATATTGCCATCGCCGCCGCGGGCCTGCTGGTGCTGGCGCCCTTCATGGCGGCGATTGCGGCCCTGATCCGGCTTACCTCGCCCGGCCCGGCCATCTTCACGCAAGTGCGCTGCGGGCTCAACGGGCGCCAATTCCGGTTCCACAAGTTCCGCTCGATGTGCGAAAACGCCGAGCAGCTCAAGCCCGCGTTGGCTCACCTCAACACGCGCACCACCGCGTTCAAAATCCCCGACGATCCCCGCCTCACTTTCGCCGGCCGGTATTTGCGCAAGTTCTCGATCGACGAATGGCCCCAACTGTGGAATGTGTTGCGCGGCGATATGTCGCTGGTGGGCCCGCGTCCGGCCGTCCCGAGTGAGGTGGAACACTATCAGCGGTGGCAGCGCCGGCGCTTGCGCATGCGGCCCGGACTCACCTGCCTGTGGGCCGTTTCAGGCCGTGACAATGTCGATTTCGACCGATGGATGAAGCTGGACATGCAGTACATCGACAATTGGTCTCTGGGGCTCGATTGGAAGATACTGCTGCAAACCATCCCCCGCGTGCTTACCGGCCACGGAGCCAACTGAGCGATAACGCTACCCTCTCCGAGGTTAATAAGACAATATGAACCAAAGGCGGGATGACTCGCGCTAGAGTCTGACCGTAGCATACAACGTATGCGAGGCCCGACTGCATCGGAGACGCTGGTGTTAGCTCCGCCCCGCGAACATGCGGCCTTGGACCGCGCGCGGGTGGCCGTGGCAGGCCAGGGGACGAAGCAAGAGACCTCCCAGCCCGATCATCGCCGCGCAGCCCGGGGTGTCCTGATTGGCATCTTTCTGGGCGCTGGCGCCTGGGGCGTGATTTTGGCCATTGCCTCGGCCCTTTGGCATCGCGGCTAGCGCAACCGAGCTTCGCGGATAAGCGCTAGTGTGGTGCGTCCAAAATTCCGGCAAGTATCGCGTGCAGAGGTGGGGCAGGCGCTTCCGCCTGCCAACCCGTGTGTTCAAACGCCAACGGCTCCCCGCCGGCATCCCGAATGAACTCATCCAGGTCGAGCCGTGCAGTTGGCAGGCGAAAGCGCCTGCCCCACGGCCCGAGCACACTAGTTGTTCTGCTTGACGCACTACACTAGCTCATGGCTTGATCGACCGGGAGATTTCGCGGCGAGTCGTTTCTGAGCCCGGAGGGCGAAAGACACTAGCCCACGGCGCAAGCCGTGGGTCCGCGGCATCCCGGGCGCAGCCCCGGAAACGGGGCGTAAGAATCCCGCCAGCGAGAACGTCTTCCGCCCCGTTCCGGGACTGCCTCGCGTTTCATGCCGTTCCCAAGGCTCACGCCTTGGGCTACTGCCTGCCGCCCACTGGGCTTGCCCGAGTCAGCGCTAGGTTAGCGCTTTATGAGACTTCGCCCCGGTCAGATCGCACTAGCGTCCGGCCGGGCGAGCGGGCGAGCGGGATTTCCTCCCACGACAATTCCCGCGGCAACCGGCTTCACCACCACCGCTCCCGCTGCGACCGTGCTTCGGTCACCGACATCGGCAAGCACCACCGCCGAAGCCCCAATCCAGCAATGCTCGCCGATCGCGACTTCCACAAACTCACGGCCTTCGTCGGTGAGCCGGCCCTGCGAGTCCCTTTTGTGTTGCTGCTTTCCGCTCAGAATTTGCACGTTGGGTCCGAGCCGCGTGCCCTCCCCGATCGCAGCGCGCCCGATCACGCAATAGGGTCCGATCCCGGCGCCGCGTCCTACCGCAGCCTGCGGGTGGGCAAAGAACGCGCCGAAACTGATCTCGCAGTCGCGCGAGCAACTCCGCAGCGTCATCCGGTAATAAGCGACGCGCACGAAGTCGCCAACCACACCGGGGACCAGAGCGCAAAGTTGAGCGAAGAAACTGAAGACGCCCGGCTGCCGCCCAAAGCCAGACACCGCAGCGCAGGGGAACATGAGCGCGAGGAACACTGCAGCGGCCAGCCTCTTCCATAACTGTCTCTGAGACGGAATTCCCATCTTAGACGAACCTTCCCACTTAAGACTGTCGGGTACTGTCTCAGTGTACACCTGGCTTTTTTCGTTGATGGATCACCGGCGCTTCAGCCAGCCGCGGTCGCCGGCGCGGAGACAGCCGGACGGAGATCTTCGAGCGCCCGTGCCTGGCTTTTCTCCAGCCAGTGATCCAACACCAGCAGGCGCCAGAGTTGGACTGGGATCCACCGCCGGCGCAGCGCATCGCGAAGCGGCGCTTCGAGCGAGCCCTTGCGTACCCATCCGTCCCGCTCCAGCGCGGTGCCTTGCCGCAGGCCCTCCAGCATGCCGCTCCAGCGCTCCGCCAGCCAGCGTTCGACGGGCACCGTGAATCCCTGCTTTTCGCGAAACGCTACATCCTCTCCGACGCGGCGCCGCACAATCTCTCGCAGCACTGCCTTCAGGTTTCCGCCGTGGAACCGAACCTCGGCGGGGAGCGCCGACGCGTATTCCCAGATCTTCTGATCGAGGAATGGAGCGCGGGCTTCCAGCGCGTAATGCATGGTGCCGCCATCTATCTTGACCATGAACTCACTCACGAAATGCTGGTTGCGGTGATACGAGAAGAACTCCCACAACAGCCGGCGCGCCGAGCGAAGCGACGCTGGAAGCTGCCGTTGCGACAGCTCGCGTCCGGCCAGTGCTTCGCCTAAAATCCCCCGCTCCCGATAGTACGGCAGCCCGTCGTGCGCCCGGATAAACGGACCGAGACCGCCGGTCGAATAATTCAGAAAGTTCTTCGCTCTGCCCAAAGACCCCCAGCCCGGAATCACGAAGCTCGCCCGGTTCCAGATCGTCGCGGCCGCCTGTGGCAGGCGCCGCGCCAGTTGTTGCGCCATCCAGACATTCCGGAAAAACGGATAGCCGAGAAAGACATCGTCTCCGCCGTCGCCGGTCAACAGCACCGTGGCCAGGCGCTTCACCGACCGCGAAACCCACAACATCGCCAGGGCGGACGAGCAACTGAACGGCTCGCTGTAAGCGTCGGTGAGTTCGTCCAGCGAAAAATCGGTGTCCGGCATGTCGACGATCTCATGCGAGATCCCGAGCCTCCGGGCCGTGTCCGCCGCCGCGGCGCTCTCATCGGAGTCGCTGCCGGGGGCGCGTACCGTGAACGCCCTGACATTGGCGTTGAGTTGGCGCAAGGCCCAGCAGACCAGCGTGGAATCGATGCCGCCGCTCAACAGCGCGCCCAGTGGTACGTCCGAAATCAGCCGGAGCTTGACGGCCTCCAATATCAATTGTTCGGTGTGTTCGACTGCCTCATCGAAAGCCACCGGGGCGGATTCGCCCGTCTCCGGCAATGACCAGTATTGCCTGCGCTCCAGGTGGCCATCGCGCCACTCCGCAATCGTGGCCGGAGCGAGCTTCTCGATGCCTTCGAATATAGCGCGGGCTTCGGTCACGTACCCGAATTCGAGGAACTCGAGGACCGCTTGCGGGTCGATGCCGCCGCCGAAGCCTGCCGTTCGGAGGGCCGCGATGGTGGACGCGAACGCGATCTCGCCAGTTTGTTGGCAAAACACCAGTGGCTTGACGCCCAGCCGGTCGCGAGCCAGCGTCAGCATGCGCCGCGGATTGTCCCAGACGGCAAAAGCGAACATGCCGCGAAGGCGGCTGACCAGAGCGTCGATTCCCCACTCCCGGTAGCCCTGCAGCAGAACCTCGGTGTCGCAATCCGAGCGGAACCGGTTGCCGCGGCTCTCCAGCTCGCTGCGCAGTTCCAGGAAATTGTAAATGCAGCCGTTGAAGACCACGCCGAACTGGCGGTCGTCGGAGAGCATCGGCTGGCTCCCCGCCGCGCTCAAATCCAGGATCGCCAGGCGGCGGTGGCCCAACGTGACGCCGTCCCAGTTTTCCAGGCCTTCCGAATCGGGGCCGCGCCGCTCGAGCGCCCGAACCATCCCTCGGACAGCCGGCTCCGTTGCCCGGGCGCGCAACGCTGACGCATATCCCGCAATTCCGCACATAGCCACATTATTTCAGAAAACAAGGTTGGATCTCTCCAGGGGCCCGGCAATCAGGCTAGCCCTGCACCTTATGCGCGGGCGTAGAGATGTCCTTGCGACGCTGCCGCTGAGTTTTCAGGCGTGATCTCGATGGCCGTTTCCACGTGGAGAATCCGCCGGTAGCCCAGTGCCCAAAGATGATCCGCGATGGCCCGCGCACGCCTGCGCTTGTCCTCCGCGTCGGCTCCGTGCATCTCGAGAAACAGATCGGGCCCGCGCTCGAGGGTCCTTGCCGCCCCTTTCAGCACTTCGAGTTCAAAGCCCTCCACGTCGATTTTGATCAGGTCCGGCGGCTCGAGGCCCAGTTCTCCGTCGAGCGTCCGCAGTTCGATGGTCTCGTGCTCGCTTCCGCTGGCCACGCCATGATCCACGGTCGCCATTCCGGGCATCAAAGGGTCGAACCTCATTTCCGCCCGCGCGGCTTTCGACGACAGTCCGTATGACCGCACAATCACGTTGGAAAACCGGTTCAGATTCACGTTCTCCAGCAAGCGGCGCCGGTTCCGGCTGTTGGGTTCCCAGGCGACCACGGTCCGCGCATCCCGCGCGTAGTGGATCGTCAGCAGCCCGTGAAAGGCGCCGACATCGTAAACCACCTTGCCGCGCAGGTCCAACGACTTCCAAAAGCGCGACTCGGCAGTATCGCGCTCCACGGGGAGCCATCCTAAACCTCCCCTGCGGCGAAGCCCACGATTCACGCCGTTGCGGACCGTGTACGTGAAGTGATCGAACAGATTCGCGCTCACCCAGGAGACAATTCGGTGCTGGAAGGCGGGTCCAATCGCCCCTGATCGTTCTCCGCGCAACTGGCCGTCGCCGCTGTTCTGAATCGCGTCAACGGAGTCTTCCTCGGCCGCCGCGTCTGGCGGCGACTCCAACGCAGCGGGCGCGAAGTTGTGGTGTGGTACGCCGCGCAGGTCTATGGCGTGGCCGTTATCGAGGTAATCCGGCGTATTCTCGAAAAAACCATTCCCGAGGCGCAGGACGTTCCGGCAGTCGTCTCGGCGGTACCCCGCACAGACTTCGCGGACTTGCTCAGGCTGATCGGCGGACGGCTGGATGTCCTCCAACAGGAGATCTCGGACGTCTCTCTTTTCTTGAGCACTCGATCCGGCCACGCTGATCTAGTAGCCGGCGGCCTCGATTCGTCTCGACAAAAATGCCTACCCTCGCTGGCCGAGAACTTCCGCGAAAAGAGTCTCGTAGCGTTCCGCGACCCGATCCGTCGAATAGTTATCGATGATGCGTTGCCGTGCGGCCTGGCCCATGCGGCCGCGCAACGCCGGATCGCGAAACAGCCGAATCAGCGCACTGGCCATGGCGGAATCGTCTCCCACCGGCGCCAGCAAGCCGTGAACCTCGTCGTCAATGAGCTGCGCGTTTGCCGGAATCCGGCTCACTACCGAAGCCAGGCTCGCGGACATGGCTTCGGCAAGCGCGCAGGAGAATCCCTCGTTCGGCGACATCAGTGTGAAGACGTCGCTCGACCGCAGCCACGCCGGGACTTCCGATGGGTCCACCCGGCCACCGAAGAGCACTTGCGAAGATCCGAGGCCCAGCTTTGCAGCCGAGGCTTCCAGCTCTTTTCGCATGGGCCCATCGCCGACCAGAACCAGCATCGCACGCGGTTCCTCGCGCGCCGCCAGCGCGAAGCCGCTCAGCAGCCACGGCAGTCCCTTCTCGTGGGACAACCGGCCGACATAAGCTACCACTAAAGCTTCCGGCGGAATTCCGAACCGGGCGCGCAGCTCGCCGATTTCCTCCGGCTGGCCCGGCCGGAACTGTTCCGTATCCACCGGATTCGGCATCCACAACATCTGATCACGAGGAAACCCGTATTCCATCGCCTCCCGCATCATTCCATCGTTGAGAATCAGCAGTCGCGCTGCCCACCGCCGCAGCCAGCCCAACTCCACACGGCCGATGCGCGACTGCCGGACCAGCGAAATCACACCGCTTCCGGCCACCTTCATCACGATTGGTTTCTTGAGCGCGCGCGCCACCGGCAGGCCGGCCGCCAGGTGCAAGCCTTGCATCAGGAAATAGACAATCTGGTAGTTGCGCCGTTCCCGCCACAGCGCCCAGGCCACTCCACACGCAAAAACAATGTCTTTCCACCTGCCCCGAGCGCTGCGAGTGAGGATCTCGACCGGCACTCCCGCCGGGTCCACCCAGGCGCGCACCGGTGGCATCGGGGCGCCACCGGACGTCAGCACCCGCACGCGATGGCCGCGGCGGATCATCTCCGCCGATACCCGCTGCGCCTCGGTCTCGCTTCCGCCCAGCACGGGCGGATAGCTGTACGAGATGAGCAACACCGAAACCGGGTTCATGTCTATCTGCTTCGTCATTCGAGGCGGACCGGCGCGCCACGAAGTCCGCCGCTGCCCATCGTACCCATCCGCGGCGCCGCAGCCCGCCGGATCTGCGCAACAGACGAAAGGTGCGCCGAGGCTAAAGCCGCGGCAACGACGATAACGCCAGAATACAACAGATCGCCAACGGCCTCGCCATCGTCAATCGAGCAGCACGGTCTGCGACTGCGCCAGCACGCGCCCACTTTGCGACAGATAGCTCATTCGGTACACGTGGCTTCCTTGCCGGTCGTCAACCGTCACCTGGCACGGCGAGACCGAACAAGTGTAGCTGGTCTGGGCCCCGGATGGCGCCGTTACGACTATTTTCACGCCGGCCGCCGCAGCCACGCTGCCGAGATCGAATCCCACGAAAACCGCGCGCGGCCGCGCCGCCTCCACGCCGCCGTACCGCTGTGCCGGCCATCGCCACGATGCCCCGATTCCAAAGAAGAAGCCATACCACTTTCCGGCCCCGATGCCCCAGGCTGTGGACGCGTTCAGGTTTCCGTTTACGCTGTCGCAGGTGTTCCCGTCCGTTGGCGCGTAGAATCCTGAAACCGTGTAGAGCGGGTTGCCCATGCAATTCCCGTACAGCAGATCGCCCCAGGAGATTGCCGCTGAACTCCCGCCTTGCGACACGTAATAGTCGGTCAACGACATCGAGTTTTCAATCGTGTTGACTCGCCCAGCCGTGTAGCTGGCTGCCGCGCCTGGCAGGCCGGTCGGAGGATAGCTGCCATAACAGACGGACTGCCCCATCGACGCCAGCGTGATCGGATTGCAGGCCGGCTGGATGGCATAGAACGAAGCGCCGGATGCTGCATCGTAGACACTGTGCTCGTAGTTCCCCGCCTTGTTTCGCAGCGTCGCGAACTGCGCCGAGAGAGAGCCTGTCGATGCTTGCTGCGCCTGCAGCCACGCATACTGTCGAATGCCGAGCATGAAGGGCTGAACCGCGAACCCGGTGACATTGAGGCTCTGCGCGAAGTTGACTCCGCTGGTGCCTGTCCACGGGCGATTCAGCGTGATCGACGAAGCGGAGTTGTAAATGCACGACCATTCATACTGACTCATCGGGTCCGCTTCGATCGACAGGAATGACGTGACAGTATCGCCCGTGCCGCTGCTGTTGTCGAACATCACACTCGCCGTCGTGCTGCTGGCTCCAGGCCACGTCGCTCCAAAGCTGATCGTGAATTGCGTTGAACTGCCCGGCGTAGCGTAAACCCAAAGCGTGGGAACCGGGTTGCCGCTCCGATCCGTAAGTCCGGGACCGGTGATCGCCACCCTGTTCCACCCCGTGGTGGGAAAGCCGGTACCCGTAACCGTGGCCGATCCGTTCGTCACCGTGACGTTCGATGCTTGCCCGATTCCAAAGCAGTAGTTGCTCGTCAGGCCACTGCCGGTTCCCGCCGTCGAGCCGTTGGTAAGCGTCACCGCGTTTGCGGCCGATTGAGACTCGGGCCATCCGTAGAACGTGGAACGCCAGGAGTTATCTGTGTTGCCGAACTGGTTGGCGCAGCCCGCTTCATTCGTTGCATATTGCGAGAGGGCGTTTTGCCAGTACTGATGCCAACTGATTCCTCCCGGAGCAAAAGCGGATGTGGTGTCCGGGTCGTAATTCGCCGCCAGCGCCAAAAAAGCTCCCATGTACCCGTATTCGCGCGAGTCATCTCCATTGCAGTCAAACCCGGTCGAGCCTATTCCTCCCGGCGCGGCTCTTGGTATCACAAAAGACCGAATGTCCTTCCACTGGGTCCCATGCCCGGTATCGGAGAGCATGGCATTCGCGATGCCGCCGACGACAGGACCGCCATAGGTGAGGAGTGTACCGTTGCCGGCATTGGACTTCTGTGGATGGCGTATCCAAATGTCGCCAATCATCATTGAGGAATCGTGAAACTGCTTAAGTCCCGAGCGAAGCCAACCAGCCAAATTCGCTAAATCCTCGGAATAATAGTCTAAGCCTCCCGTGCTGGATTGGTTGTACCACCAATTGCCAATCTGATAAGTGTACGGCTGGGCTGTGGTGACCGGATAGGATGCAAATGATCCTGGGTCCCACGACGGGTAGATGTATGCCAATGTATCCGATTCACATCCATAGGACATTGGCCAGTACTTCGTGAACGGCACGGCGGGGTTCAGCCCCTGCGCCACCGTGTACCCTATATCCACATACAAGTTCGGATTGACGATCGCGTAGATGAGCCCGCTCGCTGAATCCGCGTCGGAAGGAAATGGACGCGTCAGGACCAGGTGCGTGGAGTCCGTAAGGCTTGCGACGGGAGAAATGAACCGGAATGGCGTGCCCGAGTGTGTGGCCGAAACCGCTATATAGAATGAGCCGGCCACATTCGATGCGCTCCAGTTGCCCCCGGCTAACGTGACACCCGTCGATCCCGCTGTCAGCGCCACGGTGCCTGTTGAGTAAGAAACTGTGCCGGTGGGACCGGGAGCGCCAGCCGGACACAGCGTACTCGTGAAGGAAGTTCCCGTGCCGATGATCGGATCATTGCCAACAGTGTCGCCTGAGTTCCAATTCTGCGCAGGCAGCCGCGAACCGTTCGCCGGGTCGGCATAGCCGCGCCCATCGTAGCAGAACGTTAGTGTGGCAGGCGAGCTGCCCGACACTGAGCAGACACGCAATTCCTCGAACGCCGGATTATAACGATTGCTCGAGGCGCTGGAGATATAGATTCTCGCGGGCAGGGTTGTCAATTGCAGTGGCGTTGCGCTGGCGACGGTGCATGATGTAGCGGTGCTCGAACAAGCGGCTGTTAAAGTGGTTCCAGGTTGATACATAAACGACGGAGCCATTCCAACACCAACCCAGTTGTAGTTCACCGTGCCCGGCTGCATCGTCTCCCAGGTCGCGTAAGGCCACGTCGGCGAGAGCCCGTAGGAAACATACTGAGATAACCTCTGAATGCTCCCCGCAAGGTGCCAGTAGTCCTGCAAGCCCCAAGGGTTCTGCCCAAACGCGATCATGGGCCCGAGTATCGCGTCGGCCACTGAATTGGCGTTTACAACCACGCCGTGTTCATCCGTCGCGACCGCCCCTATGTGTGTGATGGATGTGGCCTCATTGCCCGACTGATCGGTCACCTTGAGCTGGATTGCATAGTCGCCAAAAACCAGCCCGGTAAGCGTAGGTGCCTGCGAGTTCTGGTCGCTCCAGAACGGCGCGCTCTGTCCCGGCTCTAGCAGGACCTGCCAAAAGCACGAGACTGAGGCACTATCCGATTGTGAATAACTGGCTGCGCACGAAAGAGTTGCCGGTTGACCTGCGCGCATGCTAGGCTGATAGCCCGGAATCGACCCAGGCCACGATGGGCTGACTCCCGTATTGGTCACCAAGGGCACCACAAGGGACTGGCCCAGTGTGCTGACGTAGCTCGCCGCGCCACTGTTCAATATTCCGGTGTATCCGCCTGGACCGGAATCGCTGAGATTGCCGTCGAACCTCCATTCGAAAACCAGATCGGCGGTCGTGTCTGCCGTCACAGGAGGCCGGGAATTGACTCCCACTGTCGCCGAGTAGATTCGCGCATAGTTGATAGCATACCCGGCGCCGTTGCCGTCGCCGACCATGACACCGTTTGTGTACGCAATTTCCTTGGTGTACGAAACCGTCTGATTGGCGATTTGGTTCCCGTTTATGTCCCACGCCTGGCATACGTCTGTCATCGACGAAGGGAAGTGCTGTACGCGGAACGTGACGAACCCTCCGGGTAATCCGTATGTTTGTATTTGTAAGCAGTTGCCATTGTTGTCACCCGGACATACTTCCAGAAGTTGGCTGCTGGCGCTGGTGCACTGCAGGTATATGTTGGCGGCGACAATTCCCGGATTGAATGTATGGTATCCGCAAGACAGATTTTGCAGTGATTCTTCGATCCGATACGGCGCTCCGGGAGGCAACGGCGGTATCGAGTTATTGTAGACAAACTGGCCGGAGCCGATGACGATCCCCTGCCCGCCGAAACAGAGCGACGCTGCGCTGAACAGCAAAAGTGTTTTCATATTAGTGATGCACGCTCGCATCGTACAAGGTCAATTGAAACTGATCGCCGGCGCCAAACAGCATGCAGCCAATGCCCCAGTAGTTGGGCGACGAAATGTCCGCTGTATCGCTTTCGGAGAATAGAAGTTTATAGCCGGACCCGGAGTTGTAATACCAGCCCCTGTTCGTCCCGTCGTCCACCATCTCGACCCGCGTAACGGGCTGGCTGACCATGCCGGGAAGCGAAATACGGCCGCCCGAGGCGATGCTGTTGAATTGGGAATAGAGAACGCCAAGGGTCGGAGCCCATAAGCTGCCATTGCTGAAACTCCACCCGATTCCGAAGAATACGGAGGAAGCGCTGTTCCCATTCGCTACCCCGAACTGACACGCCGAGTACTGCCCGGCGGACAATTCGTCGAGCGTGAAGGCGATCTCGATCGTGTAGGGGGTTGTCATCGCGAGCGGGGTTATCATGCCCTGAAAGGCGTAGCCGCTCGCCGTTGAATGGCTCGCCGATAACTGCACGGCGCCCGCTACGTCGGTGATGGTGGGGGTATCCGATCCGGCGCCCACCATCGCCGACCACGGAAGCGCCGCTGGCTCAACCAACTGCATTCCGAATGCGATGGGCTGCCACGTTGTTCCGTCACACTGCCATTCTTTGTTGGACAGTTCCTTGGCGAAAAACCGTGTCCCGGTTGCCGCCCCGTTGCAGGCCGGCCGATTCGCATAGGCGCCGAACACCGGAGCTGGAGCCGTCCCGCCTCCACTGCCGCTCTGCTGCGTCCAAACGTTCGCCGCCGAACATTCGTAGATCTGCTGCCCCGCAACCGCGCCGCTAACGAATTCCAGCTCGCCCACCGCGCACGCCGCCGGCAGGCTGCTGGATGAGCCAATCACGATCAGCGGTAAGGTGTGCGCCGCGCCCGAGAAATCCTGCGTGCCCGCGGTAAACTTGTTGCTCGAGTTCGTCGCTGCTGCGTTGGTAACCTGCGACGCGGCGTAATCCCCGTTCGCGGCCGTCACCGCTCCCGTCCGTCCAAACACGCTTTGCACCGGCGCGGATCCGCCTCCCGAAGTCTGTCCCGACCCCGATCCAGGGAATCGGAAGTTGACGCCATCATACCAGACCTCGCGCATGCTGCCAGCCGTGATGTCCGTCGCCGATGGGTCGGTCACGCCGTCCGCCTGCTTGACGCTCTTCGCTCCCAACGAATCCACGTTCAGCGTGGTGGGTCCTCCTGCTCCGTTTACATCGGGCACCCAATGCAACACCATGCCAACCGTATAAGCCGTCGCCGTTGGCGTCATCGAGCATGAATAACTATTCGCCGAACCGTTGGTGGGGCCACAGAACAGGCTCGAACCCGTTTGTTCACTCGGCAGGGTAGCCACTACCGCCGTATCCAGCGCCGACTGGATATTGATCTCTGTGCCCGTATCGGTAATCACCGTAATCAGGCCTGCTCCCGTCAGGAAGTTGGTGATCGGCCGCGATCCCACCGTCACCCCGTTGCTGTCTACCGTTCCGCCTCCGCCTTCCGGCGTCCACGTGTTAGCGGCTGAGCAGCCGTACAAGTTTGCCCCCGCGGGCGCGTTCGTGGCAAAGTAGGTCTGGCCTACCGAGCAGCTCGTGAGCATGCTGGCCAGCGTTCCCTGCATCATGGAACTCGCTCCGCCCTGGCCGCCCTGCGGAGACCATGTGTTCACGGCCGTGCAACCGTATAGGTTGGCTCCAGTAGGCGCGGTAGATAGGAAGAAGATCTGCCCAACCGTGCACGTGCTGGGCAGGCTGGTCCCGGCTTTGATTGGTGCGTTCTTGGCTTGCGTGCTCAGGTCTATCTGTGTTTGGCCTGCTGCGATCCAAACCACCAGGACCATCCAGAGCATTCTCGGCATCGGTTCTCCTCGCCCTGGCATGGCCGCTGTCGCGCGTCTCTCCCCAGCCAATTTGCTGAAGTTGAGTTGTGCGGTGGGACGGTGACTGTGCGAAGCCAGGGGCTTGTCAGGGCGCGGGAAACGCGCCCCTCTCACCCACATTATTCATCGTCACCTGCCGGCGGCAGGCCGCGGACACTGCAGGCCTTTGTGGCATCCATTCTGTTTTCTGAAGATTACGGAAATTACGTGAGCTTGTGACTGGGAATAGTGGCGGTCTTGACTTACCATCGATCCGGCGGCGGCTCGGCTCCTATGCCTAAGTCCGAGCCGTCGCGCGAACATCCGTATGATGCGGTGCTCTATGCTGGAGCACGCCCGACGAATCGTCGCGCTAAACGGAGCCGCGACCGTAGGGAGCGGTCCTGTCCATAGAACCGAATATGCCCGTCGAGGAATCGAAGAGCTACTCTTCTTTCGCCACCACCACTGTAACCTCGGCGGTGACATCCTTGTGGAGCTTCACCGGAACCTTGAACTCACCCAGTTGCTTGATCGGCTCGTCGAGCTGAATCTTGCGGCGATCGATGGTGAAATTCTTGGCTTCCAGCGCGTCAGCCACGTCTTTCGCGGTGACCGACCCGAATAACTGGTCCTGTTCGCCGGCCTTCTGCGAGATAGTCACTGTTACGCCGGTCAGCAGTTTGGACAGGTCCTCGGCTTCGCCCTTCAGATGGGCTTCCTTGCGCAGGTGCGCCTGGCGCTCCTGTTCGACGATCTTGCGGTTGGCGTCCGTGGCGGCCACGGCGAGGCGTTTGGGCAGCAGGAAATTGCGGGCATAACCCGGCGCTACGCGAACCATATCGCCGCGGCTGCCCAGTTTCTCTACGTCTTCTCTCAGTATGACTTCCATGCGAGTTTCCTCCTGACCCTAGCTCGCCGCCGCAAAGGGCAGCAGGGCGATGTTACGCGCCTTCTTGATCGCGTCGGTGAGCCGCCGCTGATGCGGCGCGCACACGCCCGAGATGCGGCGCGGGACGATCTTGCCCCGCTCCGCCACGAAGGCGTGCAGCGTTTTGACGTCCTTGTAATTGATGTCGTCCATTTTCTCGACGCAAAAACGGCAGATCTTCTTGCGCCGGAAATATTGTTTCTTCCCTGAAACGACGGCCTTGTCGCCGCCGGTGGGCCGTTGTCCGGCGCTGCCTGGTCTTCCTTTGAATTCCGCCATGGCTTAATTCTCCTTCGGCTGACCCGGCATCGCCGGCGCCTCTCCGGCATGGGCCGGGCTCTGCGGTGCGCCGGGAGCGGCGGCGGGTTGCGGTGGTGCGCTGGCTGCGCGCTTGGCGGCTCGCTTGTCGCGCTGCTTCTTCCGCTTATCCAGCCGCTTCCGCGTCTTATCGATGCGCACCGTCAGGAACTTGATCACCATGTCCGCGACGCGCAACCGGCGCTCGAGTTCCTTCACGGTATCCGCCGCGGCGGTGAATTCGAGCAGCACGTACGCGCCCTCGCGGTACTTATCCACCCGGTAAGCCAGGCGGCGCTTGCCCCATTTTTCGATCTTGTCTACCGTGGCGCCCGCGGCCGTCAACTGAGTCCGCAACTGTTCCACGAACTGGTCGACTTCCTCTTCTGGCACGTCCGGTTTAACGATGAAGAGCTCTTCGTAAATCCTCATGCTTCCTCTATGTTTGAGCCTGGGGCGCGACGATTGAATTTCGTCATGGCCTTAGCGACGCCTTCGGCGATTATCGAATCGACCGCATCGGCCGCGTAGCCGATAAAGTCGTCCAATTCCTTGTCCTGCGAGCGCCCGACCGGCGCCAGCACATACTCCGCGCCGCTCCGCACCGGGCGGCCCGGATGAATTCCCAACCGCACCCGCGCCAGGTCGCTGGTCCCCAGATTCGCGATCACCGATATCATGCCCTTGTGGCCGGCCGGCGAGCCTTTCGGCTTGATGCGCAGCGCCAGCCACGGCAGATCCAGTTCGTCGTAAACCACCACCAGGCGATCCACTGGAACGGAGTGCTTCTCCATCAGCGGCGCGAGCGAAGTGCCGCTGAGATTCATATACGTTTGCGGTTTGGCCAGCATCACCTCTTGCCCGCCGATTTCGCCCAACCCGACGAGCGCTCTGGAATCCTTGCGGGTGACGCGGATGCCGTGGCGCTCAGCCAGCCGGTCGATAGTGAGGAACCCGAGATTATGCGGGGTACGCACGTACTCCTCGCCCGGATTCCCCAGACCGGCCACCAGGAACATGGAAGCCTACTTCTTCTTGCCCTTTTCCTTTTCCTTCTCCGCGGGGGCGGCTTCCTCTTCCTTCTTGCCCTTCTTGATCACTTCGGGCTCGGCAGCGGCTTCGGCGCCGGCTTCGGCCACCGGCGCGGCTTCCGCCGCCGGTGCGACTTCTTCGGCGCGCAGCGCCACCGCGTGCGCAATCACCGTCTCTGCCGCGCTGACCAGTTTCATCGAGGCCGCCAGCGCCACATCGCTGGCGCGCTTGCTTTGCCCGATCATCAGCTCGCTCACATCCACCGAAAAGCTCTCGGGGATCTCGTCCGGCAGACACTCGATTTCAATCGCGCGCGTGATCACTTCGAGCAACCCGCCCTGTAATTTCACGCCGGCCGGCTCGCCCACCGTGTACACGGGAACCGTGATGCGGATCCGTTTGGTCAGATCGATGCGCTTCAGATCGGCGTGCAGCAGGTTGCCTTTCAGCGGGTCTACCTGTTGATCCACCACCATCACCGGCGTGGTTTCGCCGCCTTCGATCGCCAGATTGAAAATCGTGTTGTAACCGGTCGAACTGCGGACGATCTTGAGGATCTCGCGCGGGTTGACCGATACGCTGACCGCGTCTTTATATGCGCCGTAGAGTACGGCTGGAATCTGCCCTGCCCGGCGTGTGCGGCGCGCTTCGTTCTTGCCGCGCGACGCGCGCACCTCGGCTGTTACGGTAATCTCTCTTTTCACGCAAACTCTCCTTTATGCCCCGCAAGTCCGGTTCACCCTGTCTGGGTTGACGTGGGTTGCGGCTCAGTAGGACAGACCATCGCCTTTTGTGGTCTGTCACCCTTTAACTCAAATAAACAGCACGCTCACCGAAGTCTCTTCGTGAATCGATCGGATGGCTTCCGCCAGCAAATGCCCGACCGACAACGATTTGATCCGGCTCGACCGCAAAGCCTCACCGGCCAGCGGTATCGAATTCGTAAAAACTACTTCCTTCAGCCCGGATGCCTCGATCCGTTCCACCGCCGGACCGGACAGCACCGCGTGCGTCGCGCAGGCCGAAACGCTCGCCGCGCCTTTTTCCAGCAACGCTTCGGCGCCCTTCACCAGCGTGCCGGCGGTATCGATCAGATCGTCCACCAGCAGGCAGTGTCGCCCTTCTACATCGCCCACCACGTTCATTACCTCGGCGACGTTGGCCTCTTCGCGCCGCTTATCGATAATCGCCAACGGCGACGAATTCAGCCGTTTGGCGAACGCCCGCGCCCGCTCCACACCGCCCGCATCCGGCGAAACCACCGTCACGTCCGGCAGGTTCTGCGCCCGGAAATACTCGATCAACACCGGCGAGGCATACAGGTGATCCACTGGGATATCGAAAAAACCCTGAATCTGCGCCGCGTGCAGGTCAAGCGTCAGCACGCGGTCCGCGCCGGCGGTCTCGAGCAGCCCGGCCACCAGCTTGGCCGATATCGGCACCCGCGGTTTGTCCTTACGATCCTGCCGCGCGTACCCATAATAGGGTAACACTGCCGTGATGCGCTCCGCCGAGGCCAGTTTCAGCGCCTGCATCATCAGCAGCAACTCCATCAGGTTGCGCTCCACCGGCTTGCACGTCGGCTGGATGACGAAAACGTCGGCTCCACGCACATTTTCCTGAATCTGCAGGTGGATCTCGCCGTCGGCGAACTGCCGCACCGTGCATTCGCCCAACGCGGTATTCAGGTGCTGGGCAATCTCTTGCGACAGCGCCGCGTTGGCGTTGCCGGTGAACAGTTGTAGCCGGTCGTGACTCATCGCTCTTTTCGGTTTCGGGGAGGCCATACTCTCGCGGTAATATGCTCTTCGAGTGCCCGCCACCACATCGCGCGATATCGCGCGCGGCTCACCAGCGAAAAGCGAAACGCCTTTTCTTTTCGGAAGACCCTAAAAACTTCAGATGCCTGCGCCGACCCGGGGAAAATTCCGTAAACGGCCGATCCGCTCCCCGTCATCAGCGCCATCAAAGCTCCGGCGCGCAGCATCCGCTTCTTGATCGCACCGATGACGCCATAGCGCTCCAAAGCCATTGTTTCAAAATCGTTGCAGGCGGCCCTGGAGACACCCCCGTCCCACACTCGAGACTGGAAAGTAACTATTTTATTTTGTTGCGATTCGCTTGTCAAACTCGATTTCAGCAGGCGGTACGCTTCGGCCGTCGAAATATGAATCCCGGGTGACACCAGAACGCCGTTCAACTGCGGCCCATCGGGCAGCGGAAATAGTTCCGTGCCGCGCCCTATGCCCACCGCCGCGCCGCCTAGCAAAAAGAAAGGCACGTCGCTGCCCAACTCCTGGCCGAGTTTCGACAAGCAATCGATCGGCAGGTTGCGCCCCGCCAGCACCGGCAGCGCCAGCAGCACCGCGGCCGCATCCGACGACCCCCCGCCCAATCCCGCCCCCATCGGAATCCGCTTGGTGAGCCGCATCTCCACCTGCCCGGTGAGCCGCAAGGCATCCATCACGGCGCGGGCCGCGCGCGCGACCAGGTTATCGGCGAGATGCAAATCGTCCACCAGCTCGATAGTGGTCTTCCGCGCCGGCGTGAACGCAAT
>Ga0181529_10003641_pt1 | contig 17338 bp, 16 predicted proteins | sample PEATcosm2014_Bin_36_FD_119763 | JGI IMG/M metagenome (GOLD analysis project Ga0181529, IMG submission 119763) | Peatland microbial communities from MTU Mesocosm Facility, Houghton, MI, USA - PEATcosm2014_Bin10_30_metaG | ecosystem: Environmental > Terrestrial > Soil > Wetlands > Peat | place... | reverse complement strand
GTCTCGGTGTAGATGGCGCGGGTCTTGTCGTTGATGGCGGCGCGGATGTCGTCAAAGTCGTCCGCATCCACAAAGCGCACGGTGATGCCCAGGCGCTTGAGGGCGTGGCTGAAGAGCGTGTAGGTGCCGCCGTAGAGCGAGGTGGTAGAGACGATCTCATCGCCTGCCGAGGCCAGGGTGAGAATAGCCAGCGTCTCCGCCGCCATGCCCGATGCCGTAGCCAGACCTGCCACGCCGCCTTCCAGAGCCGCCACGCGCTTTTCCAGCACGTCCGTGGTGGGGTTCATGATGCGGGTGTAGATGTTGCCGAACTCTTTGAGCCCGAAGAGGCGGGCGGCATGATCGGCGTCCTGAAACAGGTAGGACGAGGTCTGGTAGATGGGCACGGCGCGCGATCCCGTGGTTGGGTCGGGCACCTGTCCGGCATGTACGGCAAGGGTGGCAAGCTGCTGGCGGGGTTCGGACATCGTCTGGCTCCTTGTTCTCTTGAGCCCTTCGGGCTGCGCCGTATTGCGTTGACCGTGGCAAGGCTCAGTTGGTTTCCGGGGAATTGGTTGCCGGCACGCTCTACGCAGGCAAACGTGAAAAAGCCCGCGTCCTCAGTGAGGACCCGGGCCGCTGACTCAAATCTCGGTAGCACTTGCGCGCTGCTGCCGATTACAAGCCAAGAGGACGGGTCCACGACCGACACATGCACATACACATGTCCAGGGTCCCGGTTCCGAAGCTGGCTGCAATCAACATTGGAGTGAGTATCGAGGGCCAGAGGGGCTTATGTCAAATTCTCCGCCCCCGTCCCATCATACGGGCAGGCGGCTGGAGCGCCTGCGCAAAGGCATTGCTCCAGGCCCCTACCGGCGAGTAGAAAGATGAAAGAGACTTCGAACGGGAGACAAGAAAAATGGCAAAAGTACGCGTGATTGCACGGGCGCAGGCAGTGGAAGGCAAGGCAGAAGAACTCAAGGCAGTGCTGAAGCAGTTGGTGGAGCCGACGCGCCAGGAGAAGGGCTGCATCTACTACGACCTGTTTGCGTCCAACCTGCCCGGCGTGCTGATCTTCAACGAAGAATGGGCGTCAGCCGAAGACCTGCAAACCCACGCCTCCACCGAGCGCATGGCCCAGGTGCAAGCTCAGGCCGCCCCGTTCCGCCTCGGCGCAACCGAGGTCAACATCCTCACCATCGTCGAGTAGGCATTGCATGCAGCAGCCTTGTACGAAGGTTCGTGCCGTCCACTGGACTCTGTGGGGCTAACCTGTGCTGCGCCTACGGCGCGGGGTTGGCTGCGATGGACGCTTTTTAGATCAAGGGAATGAACTCAGGTAGAGTGTATGGGTGCCCATCCTTCGAACGTTCCTTGTTCGAAGGGTGGGATGCAGTGCCGCCAACCTGCGAACTCGCTACCACGCGTCGCAGATGCGACTGACATGCTGGCTTGCTGACTTGCCAACTCCGCTAACCTCGCTAACCCCGCTATTCCCCAGCCTTCCACACATACCCATCCGGCTGCGGCAGGCCGACGTGGGCCAGCACGCGATCCACGAACTGCCGCGCCATGGCCAGCGTGTCCTGCGGCTGGTTGTAGAAGACCGGAATCACCGGAAAGATGACCGCGCCAGCCTCGGCCGCCAGCGTCATGTTGCGCAGATGGATGCGGTTGAAGGGCGTCTCGCGCACGCACAGAATCAGCGGCCGCCGCTCCTTCAGCGTCACATCGGCGGCGCGCGCAATCAGCGTAGAAGCAAGCCCATTCGCAATCGAGGCCAGTGTGCCCATAGAGCACGGCAGCACGATCATGCCGCTGGACGGATAACTGCCCGAGGCGATCGACGCGCCAATGTCGGCATCGTCGTGGACCACAATCTTCTTCGGCTCCGCGCCCAGCAGCTTCTCCACCAGACTCGATGTGCCAGAGAGCGCAAGCTCCTCCGCCACCACCCGCAGCGAATTGCGGCTGGCCACAAAGTGGACCTTTTCGACGCGCGCATCAGCTTCAAGCGCCCGCAGCGCCTCGCGGCAAAGAATCGATCCGGATGCTCCGGTCAGTGCGATGGTGAGGTTCATGGAAACAGCCCCTAGCTTTCAGCCTTCAGCTTCCAGCTTAGGGCAAGCCAGCAGCGTTGCGGAGAGAATTTGATCAAACTGGTATGACGAAACAGCATTTGCAACCAACCGATTCCTTCTATCGCTTTGAGTAGAGAGTCTCGCTCCGATAGTCAGCCAACTCATATTCAGGATCGAACGAGCCGCAATCTTCGATCCCCTTCACTGCTAATGTAAAAGGCCCCGCACCTGCAACGATGACGATCTCCTCACCCGATCTGGCTGAGACTACGACACCGGACTCAGCAAATACGCTTGACTCCTCGATCACAAGCTTCAAAACTGAATTGATTTCCGCGAACCGCTCTCCCAAAGAGACAAAGACTCTCTTCTCATGAACATCTCTGGCCCAGGAGAATTCCAGCACACCAACTTCGATCCGCTCTGCCACATCATGCATCCGGGAACATATACGCAATCCAATCCCATCATCACCCCAAAGCGTGATTGCGCTTGTTCCCCACGCAGGCTGAGCCACAAAGACAGAAACACGATGGATGGGGCGAGCTAAAGCCTCAACAAGCGAATCCTGCTCTCCCCAACCAAAATGAAGCTGCCGCGGACCATTTGGGTGGGTGTCATTCGATCCGCTCAATCTTCTTCCCTCATCTCTCTTTGCTGAATCGCCTGCTACACTGTCACGACCTTGGGTCGCAAACAGTATAGCTGCCACCCAGCCTCCCGGAGGGAGGCAGCGAGGATAGCCCAGGGTGGACCCTGACCGGGAGCGCAGCGAGCGGGCAGGGGGAACCCTGGGGAAAGTGCCCCAAAACGACGAAAGCGCCCCGGCGGGGCGCACGAAGCACCGGCAGGCACTCAACTAGAAGGTCGCGCAGCGGGCTGCCGCACCGCAGGTGCCCCGGGGGTACACGAATCGTCGTTCAAATCTTCTTCAAGCCAATTTCTTCTGTCCCTGCGATTGCCCCATCTGCTTCACCCGCCAGGCAAGAATCCGCTTCACAGCGTACTGGGTAGCGTCCTCGTAGATGCCTTCGTCCTTGAGAAACTCCTCCAGCGAAGAGCCAATATGCGGATTCTGCGCCATGGTTCCGCCTCCAATCGCGGACGAGGTTCATTTCCTTTTGGCTATCCGGCGTCTTCAGACGCCGGATAGCCGAGGTGAGCTGACAGCTGACAGCTGCACTTACTCCCCCAGCACCCTTGCAAAGATGGCATCCACGTTGCCCAACTGCCGCATATAGTCGAAGGTTTTTTCTAACTTTTCGGGCGTCAGCAGCGAGGTAATCGCCTCTTCCTTCGCCACCTCGTCCCGAAAAACAAGATCTTCCTTCCACGACCGCATGGCGTGGGATTGAACCAGCCGATACGCATCCTCGCGCATCATGCCAGCCTCGGAGAGATCGAGCAGCAGTTGCCCCGAAAAAATCAGGCCGCCGGTAGATTCGAGGTTCTTCTTCATCCGCTCCGGATAGACGAGAAGGCGATCAATGAGGTCAGTAGTTTTCGCCAACAAATAATCGGCCAGAATGGTGGAATCCGGGAAGATCACTCGCTCCACCGATGAGTGCGAGATGTCGCGCTCATGCCACAACGCCACATTTTCAAACGCGGCCTGCGCATTGGAGCGCAGCACGCGAGCCAGGCCGGAGATCTGCTCGCTGGTGATGGGATTCTTCTTGTGCGGCATGGCGGAGGAGCCCTTCTGCTTTTCGCTGAAGTACTCTTGGGCCTCGCGCACCTCGGTACGCTGCAAGTGGCGGACCTCGACGGCGATCTTGTCGAGCGTGGAGCCCAGAATCGCGAGCGACGAGATGTACCCCGCATGGCGATCGCGCTGGATCACCTGCGTAGCCACGGGCGCAGCCTTCAAGCCCAGCCGCGCGCAGATCTTTTCCTCATGCTCCGGCTTCAAATGGCCAAAAGTGCCCACGGCGCCGGAGAGCTTGCCGATGCGCATGTCTTCCGCAGCCGCGTCAAAGCGGACCAGGTCGCGCTCGACTTCCGCAAACCAGTTGAGCAGCTTCAAGCCAAAAGTCGTCGGCTCGGCGTGGATGCCGTGGGTGCGGCCAATGGTGGGCGTGTGTTTGAACTCCAGCGCGCGGCGCTTGAGCACCACCAGCATCTTCTCAATGCCTTCGTGGAGCATCGCGGATGCTTCTTTGACTTGAAGTGCTTGAGCTGTATCAACAATGTCGTTCGAGGTGAGACCGTAGTGGAACCAGCGGGAATGTTCGCCCAGTCCCTGCTCCTTGAGCGTCTCGGCCACGGCGGTGTTGAAGGCGATCACGTCGTGCTTGACCTCGGCCTCAATCTCCTGGATGCGGGCGACGGAAAAGCTGGCCTTGGTGGCGATGACTTCAGCTGCCTCAGCCGGAATGACGCCGAACTCGGCCAGAGTGGTGCTGGCGGCCGACTCCACCTGAAGCCAGCAGGTGTACTTGTTCTCTTCGGTCCAGATGCTGCCCATGGCAGGGCGGGTATAGCGATCGATCACGTGAGACACTCCCAGGGCGCGGCAGCTCGCAGGCTCCGGCCGACACGTATATTGTAAGGGTCCAAGAGGACAACGGGACGGGCCACACGCTCCCCGCGGGGGCTGATGCCCCTTGCGTTGTGGGAGTTTCAAACTGGATGTACGGGCTGAAGCCTGTACCCTTCAACCCTCAGCCGTGGATGCCCAACCGCTGGATAAGCTCGTCGATCAGCAAGCCCTGTCCGGGCTTGTAGGGCTGAAACCAGACGCCGTCGATCACCAACTGCGGCACGGCGCGCTTGCCCACTTGGCGCACAACCTCTTCGGAGGCGGCCGTGTCGGCGTCCACGTCGATCTCGGTATAGGCGATCTTGTGCTTGGCCAGGAACTCGCGTGCCCGACGGCAGTCCGGGCACCATCTCACGCCGTACATCTGGACGGTCATGGCCTTATTTTAGCGGCAATACGTGCCTTCGACTGCTCCGGCGGGACGGATTCAGGCTGTCCCGAACAATCCGACCGGGTTCGGCTCGACGCGGTTCTGGGACGCGAGCCCATCTTCCGGTTGCCCCAGCCCATGCCGGATTGGTAAAGTTGTGGCCATGTCCAGCAAGTTTATTGGCAAGCACATTGTCTCCGTCGACCAGTTTGAAAGGCAGGACATCGCCGAGCTATTTGCCGTGGCCCGCCGCATGGAGCCCTTCGCCCGCCGCCAGCAGATCACCCGCGTACTGGAAGGCGCGGTGCTCGGCAACCTGTTCTTTGAGCCCAGTACGCGCACCCGCATCAGCTTCAACACTGCCTTTGCGCGGTTGGGCGGCAGCGTGTGCGACACCACCGGCTTCCAGTTCTCCTCCATGGCCAAGGGCGAATCCATCTACGACACGGCGCGGGTGATCAGCGGCTACTGCGACGCCATCGTGATGCGCCACCCGGTGGAGGGATCGCTGGCGGAGTTTGCGGCCGCCACCCAGGTGCCGGTGATCAGCGGCGGTGACGGCCCCGGCGAGCATCCCTCGCAGGCGCTGCTTGATCTCTACACCATCTTCAAGGAGCTGGGCCGCAATGCCGCCGATGGCCTCAAGATCGCCATGGTGGGCGACCTCAAGTTTGGCCGCACCGTACACTCGCTGGCCAAGCTGCTCTCGCTCTTCGCCAATGTCCAGTTCAGCTTTGTGGCGCCCAAGGAACTCTCCATGCCGGCCAGGATTGCGGAGCATTGCCGGGCCGCCGGGCACACTGTACGCGAGACTGAGAACCTTTACTCCAGCATCTCCGACGCCGATGTGGTCTACATGACCCGCGTGCAGCAGGAGCGCTTCACCAGCGAGCAGGATGCGGAGCGCTATCGTGGCTTTTTCGTCATCAACCAGACGGTGTATGAGAAGTACTGCCGTCCGGGGGCGATTGTGATGCACCCCTTGCCCCGCGACAGCCGCGCCGGCGCGCAAGAGATCTCAACCGACATGAACACCAACCCGCATCTGGCCATCTTTCGCCAGGCCGATAACGGCATTCCGTTGCGCATGGCGCTGTTCGCCAGTGTGCTGGGCGTGGCCGACAAGCTCGAAGAGAGCGCACGGCCGGTGAGTTGGTTTGTGCCCAAGGCCTATGGCGTGGATCAGTAGTTGTTCTGGCGCTAGTTGTTCTGGTGCTGTGCCCCGGATGCTTTGAAGGGGCATAGATCCACAGTTCGCCGGGTGCCCCATCCTTCACCGCGTTCTTTGCGGGGAAGGGTGGGAAGCCGTGACACTATTGAAGGGCCGGATCAATAGTCCCGAATCCCTCCGTCCACGGATCGTTCAACAGCGCATCCAGCGCCACATCCTCGCCAAAGCGCATCATCTCCGCCTGGGGTAGCCTGAGCGGATGCACCATGCTGCGGAAGGCTGGGACCGCGTCCGAGCCCAGAATCTGCGGGTTGGTAAAGATGCGCAGCCGGTCGACAAGGCCCGCCGCCAGCAGCGCGGTATTCAGTCGAGTACCCGTTTCGGTCAAGAGGGTCAAAATGCCCTCTTCGCCCAGCGTGGAGAGCACCAGATCCAGCGGCACGCGCCCGCTTTCAGCCGGTAGCACAACCACCCGTACCCCCCGGGCTTGCAGCTCCTTGATGCGCTCGGCATCGGCAGAGACGGTGAAGATCACCACGTCGTCCGCGGCGGTCTGCACCAGCTTGGCGTCCAGCGGCATGCGCAGCGCGGAGTCCAGCACCACGCGGAGCAAAGGCCGGCGTCGGGTGAGGCCGCTGCGGTCGGTCAAGAGGGGATCGTCGGCCAGAACCGTGTCAATGCCGACCATAGCCGCATCGGCCTGCCAGCGCATCCGTTGCACCTCGGCGCGCGACTCCTCGCAGGTAATCCAGAATGGTTGTCCGGCCTTGTGGAAGCCGGGCGCGGGCGCAATGCGGCCATCGAGCGACATGGCCACCTTCATCAGCATCAGCGGACGCCGCCGCGTGATCCAGCAGGCAAAGCCCTCGTTCAGCCGCCGCGCTTCCGCCTGGCAAACACCTACTTCGGTCGCAATTCCCGCATTGCGCAGCCGTGCCAGTCCAGCACCAGCGACCAGTGGGTTCGGGTCCACTGTGGCCGCCACCACCCGCGCTACCTTTGCCTCAACCAGCGCATGGGTGCAGGGGCCGGTGCGGCCGGTATGATTGCAGGGTTCCAGCGTCACATACGCCGTGCCGCCCTCCACACTCACACCCCGCGCAGCAGCGTCTTTCAGCGCCGCAATCTCCGCATGGTCGCGCTTGTCGTATTCATGCCAGCCCTCGCCAGCCATATTTCCTTGTTGGTCGAGGATCACGCAGCCCACCGCGGGATTCGGCGCAGTGAGCGCAATGCCGTTGCGCGCTAGATCAAGGGCGCGCTGCATGCACTGCCGATCATCGGATTCATTAGAATGGCCAACGCTGTTCATCGAGTTTTTCCTTGCACCAGCGCATTACATGCTGCGTCTCTGCCAGCGCATTGGGTCGCGGCTGCCGTGAAAGCAGGCAAGCACGGTCAGGCTGTCGTCCAGTTCGTGGAGGAAGAAAAGCGCATAAGGGAAACGCCGCAACAGAGCGCGGCGAATCTGCTTGTAAACGAGGGGAAAATGAAGTGGATTGCTGGCTATGCGCTCTACTGTTGCGGCAACGGCAGAGCCAAAACGCCGCCCTAAGCCCGGAATCTCGTTTTCATACCAATCCTGTGCGTCCATCAGCTCGGCGCGTGCCGCGGGAGTGAAGACGACCGTACGCACTAGGAACAGCGCCTCTCCAACTCACTTTTCAAGGCCGTCCAGGGGATACTCTGAGAACGGTCCTGATCGACTGACTCCAGACGCCTGTCCAACTCGGATTGCTGTGCCGTCGTAAGAGGAAGTTGCTCGTTGTCGAGGCTGTCCCAAAGCTGCGAGATGAGAGCAATGCGCTCCGGCGGGGTGAGTCGCGCCAATTCGTCCTGGGAGAGCAGATTCATGCCTCTAAGCATACTGGAAACGCTAAATGGCTGCTAGCAGGAAAGCGGCGCGGCGATCAAAGCCGCCCGCTATCCCAGCAGCGACTCCACAAATGCTTCTGGGGAAAACTCCAGCAGGTCTTCCATCTTTTCGCCTACGCCCACAAAGCGTACGGGCAGATTCATCTCCTTGGCAATGGCCACGGCAATGCCACCCTTGGCCGTGCCGTCCAGCTTGGTCAGTACAATGCCGGTCACGCCCGCGGATTGCGTGAACTGCCGCGCCTGCTGCAGGCCGTTCTGGCCCGTGGTCGCGTCCATCACCAGCAGCACCTCGTGGGGCGCGCCTGGGATCAGCTTGGCGGCGGTACGGCGCATCTTGTCCAGTTCGTCCATCAGCCCGCTCTTGGTGTGCAGGCGGCCGGCGGTATCCACGTAGAGCTCGTCAATCTGCTTGGCCTTGGCGGAGGAGATGGCGTCGTACAGCACAGCCGAGGGGTCGCCGCCGTGCTTGGTCTTGATCATCTCCACGCCGGAGCGCTTGGCCCACACCTCAAGCTGCTCGATCGCGGCCGCCCGGAAGGTATCCGCGGCACAAAGAAGAACGGTGTTCCCCTCGGCGCGGGACCAGGCCGCGAGCTTGCCGCTGGTGGTGGTCTTGCCGGTGCCGTTCACGCCCACCAGGAAGGTGACGCGCGGCGGCGCATCGGGCACCACAACTGGCTTTTGCGGGGCATTCAGGATGGCCAGCAGTTGCTCTTTCAAGAGCGCCCGCAGCTCCGCACCGCCCTCAATGGCCTGGCGCTTGGCGCGCTCGCGCAGCGCATCCAGAATCGCGGTGGTGGTCTGCACGCCCAAGTCGCTGGTCAGCAGAGCCGTTTCCAGGGCTTCGAGGTCTTTCTCGTCCACCGTCCGGGTCATGGCAACGATGGTTTCCACGCGCTCGGCCAGCGACTCGCGGGTGCGGGTCACGGCCTGTTTCATGCGCTCGAACAGACCCAGTTTACGGGCTTCTGGCTGTTCCGCAGTCTGCTCCGGCGCAACCGCCTCAGGAGCTGCTTCTACTTGCTTCTTTTTTCCGAAAAAAATCATGGCTGGGTTCCATCTTCAAGTGTAGAGCACGGGGCACCTGCGGTGCGGGCATTGCATACAGCAGCCGCGCTTCGCGTTTTGGGTGGCAGAGTGTTGAGGCAGGATGGATAGTGTTCGGGAGGAGGCCTGCGATGCATGCGTTGCAACACCACATGGAGCACCCCATCCAGCAAAGATCGCTCGTTGGGGACTCCTAGCTTGGAGCCCTGTTCTGCTAAAGATCCGGCCCTCAAATAGTGTCACTCTATCCCATCCATCCCGCACATAACGCGGGATGGATGGGGCACCCAGGTGTCAGTATTTATGGGCCGGAGCAACAGATGTTCGTGGAGTTGACTACTTCTTGGCCGCAGCCTGCATCTCGGCCAGGCTCTGGGCGCGCAGGGCCACAATCTCGTCGTGGGTGGCGTCAGAGGCTTGGCGGCGGGTGGCGTAGATCTTCGTCGAGCCAAAGCGGACATCGGCCCAAAAGTCGCCCACATCCAGAACTTTCCACAAGTGGTGGATAAAGGTCTCGTCGCCAAACCAGCAGAGCTCGCGCTCCGGCGTACCGTCTCCCAGTTCGTAGCGGACCGCAGCTGCGGTGATTGGCATGCCCAGCGCGGTGGCCGGGTCAATCAAGCGGGAGTGGAAGCGGATCACCTCCGCGCCGTCCGTCGAGGTACCCTCCGGGAACATCAGCACCGGAATGTGCAATCCCATCTGCATCCGTTCGCTCATCTGCTGGGCCACGGACTGGGCGCTCTCCAGGCTGCCGCGGTCCACAAAAATGGTGCCGCCGATCTTGGCTGCATTGCCAAAAAATGGCCAGCCGCCAATCTCAACCTTGGCCACAAAAAAGCACGGCATGCCGGCTGAAAGCACCAGAATGTCCAGATAGCTCAGGTGATTGGAAACCACCAGGCCTTCCGTGGCGGGGGTACCATGCACGCGGTAGTGAACGCCCACGCTGCTGAGAATGCCGCGCGAGGTTTGCTGCACCCACAGCGCCCGCTGCTTCATGGTCAAGGGACCACGCAGCCGAATCATCCCAAAGCGGATCATGCAGATTGCCAGTGCAAACCCCAGCGCCACACCGCGCCGGAGACGACGAAGCATCATCTGGCCAATGGAGCCAGGAAGCGATTGCGCGCGGAAGGCGAAATCAACCGCAGATCGAGCAATGTAAGAAAGTCGATGGTGCCGAATTCGCGATCCCACGCCGGCGGCGCGGCAATGCGCGCACCAATCGTCAGGTAGGTCTTTAAAAGCTTGGGGACCTTCACCGCGTTCTGTTCTGCATTCGGCAACAAAGCATTCTCTTTCGTGGCCGTCTGCTGTGTGTCCCGGCCAACCTGCTCACAAGGGCACGCAAACGATTCGGTCACCTCGGTCTCAAACTCCGGAGCACAGCGGTAATTCCCTAGCAGGCCATACATCTGCCAGCCTTCCGCCGGATCTTTGGAGTTGAGCGAGGAGCAGCCAATCAGGTAGCGTAGTCCCTTGTCAGTAGCATACTGTGCTATGCCCCTCCATAACAAGGTCAGGACCTCGGGAGTCCGATGTTCGCGGTCAATCGAAGCCCGGCCCAGCTCCAGAATCCCCGGCCGCAGCGCCTCGTAGGGGGCAAAGCTGAACTCGCGCTCGGAGTAATAGCCCAGATTCTCTGCCGCCGTCTGTCCGGACTGCATCCGGTAGGTGCCCACAATCTTCCGGCTCTGCTTGTCTTCCACCAGCAAGTGCTCGCAGAACAGATCGAACTCGTCGGTATCCAGGCCCGTGTCATAGGAGCTGTCCAACCCCTCGCCCAGTTCGATGTTAAAGACGCGGAAGCGCAGCCTGCACACCGCCTCGCGGTCTTCCCTGGTCTCCGCCAGTCGCAGACGGTAACGCCCTACTTCGGCATGAATCCGGGGCGGCTCAATAGGCGCAACGGGGCTGGCAGTGAACGCGGAAGATGCGACATCAGCCATCACAGCCGGTGTGAATGCGGAATGAATTGTAGTTTCAGTAGAGGCGATCACGGATTGAGTATCGGTCCGCTGCTATGAGAGGACGTTCAATCCACAATGAATAAGCCTTGAATTTGTATCTTCTGTAACCCGGCGTCGATCAAACTCGGCATTAAGCCCGCTGGCCGTGTGAACCCCGGATCAATTCCCCATCCTCAAAGAAAAGAAAAAAAGAGCGGCCTGAAGGAACCGTCGCCACGTTTCCTTCAGGCCGTTTGGAGGAGGCCATACATGTTTCCTGATTGCTCTATCGACAATGTGACACAGATCGCGATCATTGTCTGGCAGAAGCCATTCGGAGATTCTGCAAAATTCCCAAAACGAAAAAAAGGCCTCCACCAGGGAGGCCCGTTCCTAACGTCAAAAAAAGCTACACCACAAAATACTTTGCCTGCGGATGATGCACCACAATCGCGTTGGTGCTCTGCTCCGGCTCCAGATGGTAGCCCTCCGTCAACCTGACCCCGATGTTCTCCTCCGGCTTCAGCAGCCGGAAGATCTTTTCCTGGTCTTCGAGATTCGGGCAGGCAGGGTAGCCAAAGGAGTAGCGCGAGCCGCGATACTTCTGGTGGAACAGGTCGGTCACCTTCTGCGCATCCTCGCCGTCGATCCCCAGCATCTTGCGTACCCGCTTGTGCACCAGCTCCGCCAGCGCCTCGGCGGTCTCCACAGAGAGCCCGTGCAGGTAGAGATATTTGGTAAAGTCCCCCGCATCAAATAGGCACTGCGTGCGGCGGCTAGCCTCAGATCCTACTGTGACGATGGAGAAGCCCACCACGTCGCGCCGTCCGGCGCTGAGCGGCTCAAAGAAGTCGGCAATTGAGAGCCGACGTCCCTGCTGCTGGCGCGGGAAGTTGATGCGCTCCAACTCCTGCTCCGGATGCTCCGGATCGAAGACAATCAGATCCTCGCCCTGGCTGGCGCAGGGATAGAAGCCGACCACGGCCTTCAGGTCAAAGCAGCCGGAGGCCTTCACCTCATGCTCCAGCTCGTGCAGGATCGGGCGGAACTTCTCTTCGACCAGGCGCAGATAATCGGTCTGCGCCGCGGTCTTCAGCTGCCACTGATTCTTGAAGAGCGACGTCTCGTTGATGTAGCCAAAGACCTCGTCCAGATTGAAGTCCCGGAAGACCCGCCCGCCCAGGAACGGTGCCTGCGGAACCTCCGCCACCCGCTCCACCACCGGCGACCGGCCCTCTGGCGTCAGTTCCACCAGGGTCAGATCCTCGCTGGCCACCGGCTTCTTCGCAAACACCTTCACGGTTGCGCCATCGGTCCAGCGCGCCGTGCGTACGGCCGCATCATCGGAGGTCAGGTCGGCCATCACGTGCAGTCCGGCAAAGGCATCCTCCGCGTAGAACACTGGGCCCGTGTACTCCTTGCGCAGATCGTCTTCCACGTACTTGCGGGTCAGTGCCGCGCCGCCGCAGATCACCGGAATCGTCAGCCCCAGCCGCTCCAGATCCTGGATCACATACTTCATCTCCAGCGTCGACTTCACCAGCAATCCGCTCAATCCAATGGCGTCCGCATTGGCCGCGCGCGCGGCGGCAATAATCGCGTCGGACGGCTGCTTGATGCCGATGTTCACCACCTTGTAGCCGTTGTTCGAAAGGATGATGTCGACCAGGTTCTTGCCGATGTCGTGCACATCGCCCTTCACGGTGGCCAGCACCATGGTGCCCTTGCCGCCGCTGTCGCTCTTTTCCATTTTCGGCTCAAGATAGGCCACCGCAGCCTTCATGGTGGCCGCGGAATCCAGCACCGATGGCAGCTGCATCTTGCGCGCGCCAAACAGCTCGCCCACTGTCTTCATGCCGCCCAGCAGAACCGTGTTGATCAGCTCCAGCGGCGTGTGATCCGCCAGCGCTACTTCCAGGGCCTCTTCCAGCGTGAGCTTGTTCTCGCCTAGGCCAATGGAGCGCTCCCCGCGAATGATCAACTGCGCCAGCTTTTCATCCACCGGCAGCAGCTCGTCTTCCGAGGCCGTGGCCACCGTCTCCGTCTTGTCCATCGAAGAGAAGTGCGCCATGTAGGCCTGCAGCGGGTCGGTCGCCTTTTCCGCGCCCCAATCCTGGAAGATCAGCTTGCGCGCCAGCTCCACTTCGATCTCGGGAATCTTGTAGAGCGGATAAATCTTGGAGTAGTTGACGATGGCGGTATCGAGGCCGCGATCGACTGCTTCCTTCAGGAAGACCGAGTTCAGCACCCGCCGCGCATAGGCCTTCAAACCAAACGAAATATTGGAGACGCCCAGCACCGTCTTGCAACGGGGCAGCTCCAGCTTGATGCGCCGCACGGCCTCCAGCGTCTCAATCGCCGCCGAGCGATAGTCTTCCTGCCCGGTGGAGATCGGCAGGGTCAGCGCATCGAAGATCAGATCTTCGGGCCGTAATCCAAACTTGTTCACTGCCAGGTCATGGATGCGATGGGCAATGGCCACCTTCCGCTCCGCGGTCAATGCCATGCCCTCTTCATCAATCGTCAGCGCAATCACTGCCGCGCCGTAGCGCGCCGCCATGGGCAGCACCAAGCTGGAGCGCTTTTCGCCGTCTTCCAGATTGATGGAGTTGATAATCGGCTTGCCCGGAATGCGCTTCAACGCCTCTTCAATCACCGGCGCTTCAGTGGAGTCCACCACGATGGGCGCGGGAACGCGGGTGGCAATCTTTTCGAGCACGGCATTCATGTAGGCCTGCTCGTCCTCGCCCACAATCGCACAGCACAGGTCCAACATCTGCGAGCCTTCGCCCACCAGCCGCTTGGACATGGCCAGAATGCCGTCGTAATCTCCCGCGCGCACCATGTTGCGGAAGTGCTCCATGCGCGTGGTGGTGTTCATCTCTTCTGCGATGACCACCGGCTGGCCGTCGATCTCCAGCGGTACCGCGGCAAAGGCGCTGGCCACCACGCCTTGCGGCTGCACGTTGCGCTTGGCGGGGACGGCATTCTTGACGGCGTCCTCAACGGCCTTCATGTGCTCCGGCGTGGTGCCGCAGCAGCCGCCCACCACCTGCACACCGTACTCGGTGATGAAGCGGAGATGATGCGCCGCCAGTTCGGCCGGGGTCAGCTTGTAGACCGCATGGCCGCCTTCGTTCTGGGGCAGGCCTGCATTGGGCAGCACGCTCACCGGCGCTTTGGAGTTCTGCGCCAGGAAGCGGACAGCGTCGTTCATCTCTGCCGGGCCGGTGGCGCAGTTCAGGCCCACCACGTCCGGTTGGAAGCACTCCAGCACCGCCAGCGCCGCGCCAATCTCCGAGCCCAGCAGCATGGTGCCGGTGGCTTCCAGCGTCACCTGCACCTGCAGCGCCACGCGGCGGCCAGTGCCGGGAATCTTGCCTTCGCGTGCAGCATTGATGGCATCGCGGCAGGCAGCCAGCGCAATCTTGGCTTGCAGCAGATCCTGGCAGGTCTCCACCAGCAGCACGTCCACGCCGCCTTCCACCAGCGCGTCCGCCTGCTCGCGATAGGAGACGTACATGGTGTCGTAGCCAATGTGGGCCAGCGAGGGCAGCTTGGTGGTGGGGCCAATGGAGCCGGCCACAAAGCGCGGCTTCTCGGCGGTGGAGTATTGGTCGGCCACCTCGCGCGCCAGCCGGGCCGCGGCCAGGTTCAGCTCCCGCGTTCTGCCTTCCAGTTGGTACTCGGCCAACACAATCGACGTGGAACCAAAGCTGTTGGTCTCCATCACGTCGCAGCCGGCTTCCATGTACGCGGCATGGATGGCGCGGATCACGTCTGGCCGGGAGAGGACCAGAATCTCGTTACAGCCCTCGTTGCCCCAGAAGTCGTCCAGCGTCAGGTTGTACCGCTGCACGCAGGTGCCCATCGCGCCGTCGTAAACCAGCACCCGCCGTTCAAGCTCGCTGATGAAGTCCGCCAAGTTCGTTCAACCTCGTGGGCCGAAAAAGTTTGGAGAAACAGCCCAGCTTCAAGGATAACGGAGAAACACGCCAGAAACGATGCTTTCCGGGCGAACTGCGGCCTTTACGGGGTGAACGGGGATCAGTGCAGCAGCGCCGCGCCTGCTGTGGCACACTGACCGTCCTGGGTGGCCATGCCGCCGCTGACGCCAATCGCGCCTACCACCTTGCCGTCTACCAGCAGGGGAATGCCGCCTTCAATGGGCATTACGTCCGGATTCTTCAGCTGCCGCAATCCCAGCCCCCCGGCCGCCACCTGATCCTCAAAGACCTTGGTGGCGCGCTTGAACATGGCCGCCGAGCGGGCCTTGTCGATGGCCAGTTGCAGGCTCGCCGTCTGGGTGCTGTCGGCGCGCTCAAAGTACACCAGGTTGCCGGCGGGGTCCACAATCGCCACCGCCATCAGCCAGCCGTTCTTTTCCGCTTCAGCAGCAGCGGCAGCGGCAGCCACCTTCGCCCGCTCCAGCGTGATGGGCGCGCCGTACAGGATGGGCTTTTGCGACGCCGGCTGCTGCGCATTCAAAACAGGCAGCATGAGGGCAATAGCGGCAACAGCAAGAGAATGGCGAAAAAGACGCATGGAATGCCTCCCAGAGGGAAAAATCGGTTGCGAAGATCGTAGCAGGCCAAGCGGAACGCCCCGGCTTCCACCGCAACCCCATTGTCTCAAGAGTCTGCCGTAAAGAGACGCTGTCATCCCGAGCGAACGGGGCCCCAAACGCACTTCAGTTTGGGGGTGGTGAGTCGAAGGATCTGCAGTTGTTCTTCGTTGGATGTCTGACTTACCAAGCTAGGTTGGGAATAGAAAAACACCCTCCACAACAACAAGAGGTTTCCTTCAAGCCCGGGGCGGAGCCGTGGACCCGCGCACCACCAAGCTCGTCGATACCAAAAACTCGCGCTGCATGGTCGTGGACTCGGCGTCTTCCAGCTGCGCGCGTAGCGCCTCAAACGCGGCTCGTGCTAGGTCCACACGCGAAAGTCGGATGGTGGTCAGCGGCGGCAGCGTGAACTCAGCAAAGTCAATGTCGTCCAGGCCCACTACGGAGAGGTCCTCCGGCACCCGCCGACCCTCCATGTAGGCCGCCCGCAGCACGCCGATGGCGGTCATGTCGTTGGAGCAGACGATGGCCGTTGGACGCGAATCCAGCGCCTTCAGCCGGGCATAGCCGCCCACGCCGCCCTTCAGCGTATGGTCGCACTCCACAATCCAGTCTTGCCGCGTGGACAGACCACAGCCGTTCATGGCCGTGCGGAAATCGTTTTCGCGGGTCAGCGCCGAGTGCAGCAAGTGCGGCCCGGCCAGGAACGCGATCCGGCTGTGTCCGAGTGCGGAAAGATGCTCCACCGCCGCCCGGATGCCGGTCGAGTAGTCCAGCAGAATAGTGCTCGCCATCGGGTCTTCCAGCTTGAACTCGGCCAGCACAATGGGCACGTTGCGATGCATCAATTGGTCCAGAATCGGCTCTTCTTCGCCGAAGGTCATCACCGCCACGCCGTCCACCTTGCGCTCCAGCATGCGCCGGACGCAGTTGCTCAGCACCTTGGGGTCGGAGTTCGAACTGCTGACCAGAATCTCGTAGCCGTTCGCAACCGCAATCTCTTCAAAGCTTTGGATCAGCTCGGGAAAGAAGGGGTTGGTGATGTTTTCCACAATGATGCCCAGCAGCCGGCTGCGGCCCGAAACCAGCGTCCGGGCATGGGTGTTGGGAAAGTAGTTCAGCTGCCGGACCGCCTGCCACACCCGCTTCGACAGCCGCTCGCTCACCAGCGACGAGCCGTTGATGGTGCGCGAGACCGTGGCAATGGAAACCTTGGCGACGGCGGCAACCGTACGGATGTCGGGAGTCTTGGAAGCGTTCTTTCGCGCGGAGGTTCTGGGCACAGCTGATCCTGACGGGGTGAAGTGACTGTGAAAACAATGGTATTCGATCCCTGCAGGAAATGCGCTTGTCACAACCTGTTTTTTGCCAATTATCGTCCCCAGGGAACCATCGAAGGTCTGACCTCCGGGCCATAGGGGCATGGGAGGTCAACCTACGGGCTTTGCCGTGGAAGCTTCATCCTGTTCTGAAATCAGCAGTCGCAGGTCGCGCAGGTTGTGGCCGGTTGGCCCGGTCACAACAGCGTCGCCCAGTGCGGTAAACATGGGACAAGCGTCAAACGCGGCCAGCGAGGACTTAAGATGGAAGCCAAAGTGGTGCGCCCGGTCCACCGTCGAGGGGTCGGCCACGGCTCCGGCCACCTGCGTGTTGCCGTCAATGCCGTCCGATCCGGCGCTCAGCACGGTCAGCTTCTCGCCGGGATGCTTCTCCAAGTCCAGAGCACAGGCCATCACAAACTGCTGGTT
>Ga0181529_10003640_pt1 | contig 17338 bp, 16 predicted proteins | sample PEATcosm2014_Bin_36_FD_119763 | JGI IMG/M metagenome (GOLD analysis project Ga0181529, IMG submission 119763) | Peatland microbial communities from MTU Mesocosm Facility, Houghton, MI, USA - PEATcosm2014_Bin10_30_metaG | ecosystem: Environmental > Terrestrial > Soil > Wetlands > Peat | place... | reverse complement strand
TTTGGCTATGACTCGCACGTCTTCACTCCAGGTGTGCCCTTGCGCATCGGCGGGCTCACGCTCGACCACCCCGAAGGCCTGGCCGGCCACTCTGACGGCGATGTCCTGCTGCACGCTCTTACCGATGCCCTGCTCGGCTCGATCGCCGCAGGCGATATTGGCAGCTACTTCCCGCCCAGCGACCCACGCTGGAAGGATGCCGATTCGGCAATCTTTCTCAGCCAGGCTCTCGATGTGCTGCAACACGCCGGCTACCGAATTATCAACATCGACACTACGTTGATTCTCGCCGCGCCCAAGATCGGCCCCGTCGCCAGCGAGATGCGCGCCCGCGTCGCCGACCTGCTCAGCCTGGGCACCGATCAGGTGAGCATCAAAGCCAAAACTCCCGAGGGGATGAACCTCGACCACGTCGCCCAATGCCACGCCGTCGTCCTGGTCGAACGCGTGATCGAACCCGAAGAGCTGAAGAGCATGAGCGCCGTCATCGAAAGCCAGCGCCAGCTCGAAGACGTCGTCGAAGACCTGATCAGTTCCGTCCACGGCATCCCCAAAAAGCGCGGCGGCCTGGTCTACGACACCGAGGACATTACGTAAGACAGGGAACAGGGATCAGGAAGGTAGGTTGAAAGTGGTTGCTGCGAGGGCGAAGAATAAAGCATTGATTGGCATAGCGGGGGTTTTCCATGTCTCGATGGAGCTAACCCTGCGAGGCATCATCGCTTTACCAACAATCCGGAATACGGCCGGGTATGACATCATCGCCACAACTCAGGATGGAACTCGTCATGCAAACATCCAGGTGAAAACGTCGGGACGGTGGGTTAACTCTTGACCCATTTGCGAGAAGATTGAAAGCGTCAAGGACGGGCCTAATGATTACTATGTCGTTCTCCGCCGAAGCCGAAAGAACGATGCCTTTGAATGCTTTATGTTGAAAGGCAACCAAATGAAGAAGTGGCTGGTGGGAGAGGAGAATTATATTAGGGCGAATGGGCTAGTACGAAAGTTTGCCCGGTGCCTGAATTTTGATAAGGAAGGAAAAGAGGCCGATCTATTTCAGAAGCAATGGAAGGATTGGCTCCTTGAGTGATGTCCTTGCCTGATATACCACGCTACACCGTGCCCCATCCTTTCCGCTTTTTTTGCGGAAAGGTTGGGAATCGACGCTATATTCCCCGATGAAATCTAAGAGCCTTAAATTTTCTTGGACATGGCGCATTACAAATGCGGAACTTGGTAGCGCAAAATCTGCTCATCGACAGTGACGAGAACCAGTCCCTCAAAGTGCGCCTGCGCCACAAGCAACCTGTCAAATGGATCGCGATGCAGCGGTGGAAGCCCTCCGGCCCATTCGGCGTGTTCGACGGTGATGGGAAGGGACCGGAATCCATGAATCTCGATGGATCTTCCAACCGCTCCCCCAAAGACCAACTTTCCCGAAGCCCGTTTAATGGCGATCTCCCAAACGGTCACGGCACTGACGAAGACCTCATTCTGAGGCAAGGCAATGGCCGAGTGAAAGGACTCCGGCAATTTGGGATCATCCGAGTCCCACCACAGAAAGGAATGCGTATCGAGCAGCAGTTTCATTCTCTATAACCCAAAATCCTGAAGTACATCCTCCGGCAGCGGAGCGTCAAAGTCGTCGGCGATATAGGTAATCCCCAACAAATTCCGCCCGGATATACGCGGTTGCTTAGGCTCCTCCGCCAGAGCAACCAACCGCGCCTTAGGCTTGCCCCCCTTGGCAATCACGAATTCCTCGCCGGTAGCAACACGCTCTACCAGGCTGGAAAGTTTAGTCTTCGCTTCATACAGATTTACTTGTGTGCTAGCCATTACTGCCTCCATCACCGAAGGGATTATCTTCGGCTTCGCTCTGAAAATACTCCAGCGGTATGTCCTCATAAAAGGACTCAGGGAGTTTGGCCAACCCCAGCAGATTCTGCCCCCAAGGCAGCGGTTCCGCAACCTGATCCGGGGCCGAAGCAGCAGATAATTTTGCCATTGTCTTGCCTGCCTTGGCAATCAAGATTTCCTCGCCTTTGGCAGCTCGCTCCACCAGGCTGGAAAGATGCGTCTTCGCTTCGTATAAATTCACTTGTGTGCTAGCCATTATTGCCTCCCTCGCCGAAGGGATTATTTTCGTCCTCATCCTGAAAATACTCCAGCGGAATGTCCTTCTCCCAATCGTCGGAATGAAAGGCAATTCCGAACACGTGTTGCCCAAATTTCCGCAGCGGCTCCGGCTTCCCTGCCGTCTCCTCCGTTTCAGGCAACTCGTTCGAATTCGCATTCATGGCGAATCCCCTTCACTTCAATCATGGGCCGATTCACCAGTTTGGTCAAGTTGGTCAAGCTGTGCGCTTTTAGAATCAGGCTGGCCTATCACCTGTCAGGTCTGGAAAGACTGACGCGGCCAGCGCACCCGCCCCCATTCGCGTTACGATTCAGATGAGCAATGACTTCCGACTCCACTCCGTCCGTTGCCCTGCCCACCGGCCCGCGAGGCCGCTTTGCCACCGTCTGCCGCGTCCTCGACGAAGCCATCGCCGCGCGCGCCTTTCCCGGCTGCGCCTTCGGAGTGCTGGCTGGCAATGAAGTTGTGCTCATGGACGCGCGGGGCCGCTTCACCTATGACGAAGCCTCCCCCGCCGTCACTCCGGAGACCGTCTGCGACGTAGCCAGCATCACCAAGGTTGCCGCGACCACCGCCGCGGCGATGCTGCTCCACCAGCGCGGCCTGCTGCGCCTGGAAACGCCCCTGGGTGAGCTGCTGCCCGGCTTTTTGGAGGGCCGCGCCGTGGGCGACGCTGCACGCCGTGTGACATTGCGCCATCTGCTGGCCCACAGCTCCGGGCTGCCGGGCTACGTCGAGTTCTTCCGCGCCGCCGCCACACCCGAGGCGCTCCTGAAAGCCTGCCTGGAGCTGCCGCTCAAAGCCGAGCCGGGCACGCAATCGGAGTACTCCGATCCCGGCTTCATTTTGCTGGGTAAGGCGCTGGATGTGCTGACCGGCGAGAGCCTCGCGCCCTGGCTCCAGCGTGAAGTCTTTCAGCCGCTGGGCTTGACGGCGACGAGCTTTTGCCCTCCCGCCGAGGCGCGAAGTCTCATTCCGCCCACCGAGAATGACGCCACCTTCCGCCATCGCGTGATTCAGGGTGAGGTCCAGGATGAAAACGCCTGGCTTCTTGGAGGCGTAGCCGGTCACGCCGGGCTGTTTTCCAATGTGCCCGGCCTGCTGTGCTTTGCCCGCGAGATTCTTGCCGCGGCTTCCAACTCCGGCGAGGCTCGCCTCTTTGACGCGGTGACGGTCAATCTCTTTGCCCAGAGGCAAAGCCCGCCGGGATCTTCGCGGGCGCTGGGTTGGGATACGCCTTCTCCGGATTCCACCTCCGGTCGTTTCTTCTCACAACAATCTATCGGGCACCTTGGGTTTAGCGGCTGCTCGCTATGGATCGACCGGGAAGCCCGGGTAGCCGTTGTGTTGCTCAGCAACCGCACCTGGCCCGACCGGAAGAGCCGCCTGATTCGCCAGATTTGGCCCGTCTTTCACGACGCCATTCGCGAGGCGTTATAACCATTCCGCAATATTGATCGGCTGGTTCGAAAAACAGCACCGGTGGTCGGGCCCGAAGGCCATCGGCAAGGTGGTTCAAGTGCGCGAAACAGCGGAGAAACCCACGACAGAAACTGCCTACTACCTGTTCAGCCGAGTCCTGTAGCCAAAGCGGTTCAACCAAATGGTTCGATAGCACTGCGGAATCGCAAACAGCCTGCATTGGCGGCTCGACGTGGTGATGAACGAGGATTAGGACAGGACGCGTATGTGGCACGGGCCGCACAATCTGGCGGTTCTTCGCTATATGACCATCAATGCCATGTAGAATGAAGGATCAAAAGGCTCCCTGCGACAAGTTCAAACGCGCGGGATGGGACGACGACTTCCTTTACAAGCTCCTCGAGTTGTTTTGAAATGCGATTGCCTGGACCACCCGCTCACATGAAGGACGTTATCAGGAGGTTATGTGATATTGTATGAACCTCCTTCCCACACTGCGTAGCCTCAAGGTGGGTTATAATAAGCTGTTCGAGGCAAAAAAATGATTCCACTCAGTTCAGTCGTCAAAGCGGCCGCAGCCGTAGTTGCCGCAAGGACCTTCTCCAAAGGAAATGCTGACGGAAGTGCTCACGGTGGACGTTTAACAGACAGATCTGCCCGGCCTGACCCTGAATCCACCCCGCCGCCCCTCTTCCCGTGGTCTCGCTCTGGTGATTCGGACGGCAAGTGAAAGGATGGGCAGATAAAATGCGAAGTATCGACGGGCGGGAATACTACGACGATTACGAGGGCTGCAACTTCCGCAACACCATCGTAAACCTTTCACGTGGGAAATGCTGTTGCAATCCTAACTGTCCGCGCGGCAACCCTCGTTTTGGACTCTGGGATCGAATCCTTTTGCAATGGGAGGCGGGGGGATGCCCAGCCTTCTACGGTTGCAGCATAGAATGCGAGCGCGAGCTTTTAGCATTGCGTGTGAAGTACCCTCCTGGCTTTGCCGTGTGAAGGTGTGCGGCGAGGCCATGGCCCGAAGGGTGGAATGGGCTTGGGGTTGAATGAATACGCGCGTCTGATGCGGTGGTGGCGCGTCGAGGCGACGTTGTACAACCCCCTACTCTTTATTTTAGGCAAGCTGCCGGTGGCCCGGCTCTCGAGGCGAACGCTATCCCAATACTGACGGTGACCAGTGGCCCATGCCTCCTCTCTATCCCCGGATCCACTCAATTCATTGCGTTTTCTCTCCCCGAGTTGACCGATTTGCAGATACAATAAAAACTCGGGGACTGACGCGATGCTAACCAGTTCGACGATGCAGGAGACAGCCGGCGCCCAGGGAATCGAACCCCGGAAAGACCAGGCCTCCCTGCTTCAGCAATTGACAACCGAGAGCCAGAACGAAGCCTCTCAAGGCTTTGACACCAAATCCGCGCTGGAGATCGCCCGCATCATCAACCACGAGGACGCGAAGGTTGCCGCGGCGGTCAAGAAGGCGATTCCGGAGATTGCGCTGGTCATCGACCAGGTGGCGCGCAGCCTGCGCGAGGGCGGCCGGCTGATCTACGTCGGCGCAGGCTCCAGCGGGCGCATCGCCGCTCTGGACGCCTCCGAATGTCCGCCCACTTATTCGACGGCTCCCGGACAGGTGCAGTACATCATGGCCGGCGGACCCAAGGCGCTAGCCTCGGCCGTCGAGGTCAACGAAGACTCCGAAGAGCTGGGCCAGCGCGACATCGCCCGCCGCCGCCCCACGCGCAAGGATGTTGTAGTGGGCGTCTCCGCCTCCGGCCGCACTCCCTACGTTGTGGCCGCTGTGGCTTATGCCCGCGCCCGCGGCGCCCACACCGCCGCCGTTACCTGCAATCACGAGACCCCTCTGGCCGCGGCCACCGACATCACCATCATTGCCGACGTCGGTCCCGAGGTCATCTCCGGCTCCACGCGCTTGAAAGCCGGCTCCGCCCAGAAGATGATTCTGAACATGATCACCACCGGCGCCATGACCCGCCTGGGCTACGTCTATGAAAACCTGATGGTCAACGTGCACATGCAGAACTCCAAGCTGACCGAGCGCGGCATCCGCATCCTGATGTGCGCCTGCAAAATCGACCACGAGGCCGCGGTGCAGATCATCAAGAGCGCCGGCCGCAGCGTCCCCGTGGCGCTGGTGATGCTAAAGGCCAAAGTCGACAAGCCGGAGGCCGTCCGCCGCCTCGCCAAATCCGACGGCAACGTCCGCCTCGCCATCGAGGACAATGTGCTGGAGCTGTAGAGAAATCTGCGACTCAGCGCGTTGTCCTCGACAACTTTCCAATCGCATCGGTCACAATCCCCGGCGTCAGCACCTCGGGCAGGAGCCGCGGACTCATTTCTCCCGAAGCGTAGAGCGCGTAAGCGGGCACTCCGCTGCGGCCCAGGGCCGTCAGGGCTTGCGTGATCGCCTCGTCGTGGCGTGTCCAGTCGGCGCGCAGCAGGGCGACGTTAGCCGCCTGGAAGGCTTGCTTCACCTGCGGTTGATTCAGAGCCACGCGTTCGTTCACCTGGCAGCTCAGGCACCAGGCTGCGGTAAAGTCTACAAAAACCGGGCGGCCCTGGGCTTGATAAACCACTAACAGTTGCGGCGACCACGGCTCCCATGCGCCGGCAACAGCGGAATCCAACCCCGTTGTTCCTGTTGGTTCTATTGATGCTCTTACGTCTCCAACCAGCCTCTGCCCGCAGACGTCCAGAGCGATGACTCCGAGCAGTAACAACGCCGCGACCGCTGTGGCCCAGCGTTTCGCCGGCCAGCGGCCCAGGAACCATCCAGCGATGGCCAGCAATAAGAAGCTCGCCAGCAGCGCGGCCAGCACACTGGCTCCGTATGCCTGCGCCAGTACCCAGGCCAGCCAGATCACCGTGGCGAAGATCGGCACGGCGACGGCCTGGCGCAGCACCTCCATCCACGCGCCGGGCTTGGGCAGCAGGCGCGTCCAGGCCGGTTGCAGCGTGAGCGCCACATAAGGCGCGGCCAGCCCCAGCGCGAGCGCCGTAAAGACGGCAAAGGTGACCGCCGAGGATTGAGCCAACGCATAGCCGATGGCCGCTCCCATGAAGGGCGCGGTGCATGGCGTCGCCACCACCACGGCCAGTACGCCGGTAAAGAAGCTGCCCGTGTAGCCTTGCTTCTGGGCCAGCGAACCACCCGCGCTGGTCAGCGTCAGGCCGATCTCGAATTGCCCGGCCAGCGAAAGACCCAGGAAGAAGAGCAGCCCGGCCATCAGCGCCAGAAAAACCGGCGACTGGAATTGGAATCCCCAGCCCAGCGTGGCTCCCGCCGCGCGCAACCCCAGCAGCACGCCGACCAGCGCCCAGAAGGAGATAAGAATCCCCACTGCATAAACTAGCCCATGCGCGCGCAGTTTCGCCCGCTCCTCATTACCGGAGTTGACCAGCGCGAGGCCTTTCAGAAACAGCACAGGGAACACGCAGGGCATGAGATTGAGAAGCAAGCCGCCGAGAAAGGCAAGGCCGGATACTCTCATGAGCCTCGTCCAAAAACCAGCTGACCCTGGCCCCGTCGAAGAATTGACTGCCCCGTTGAAGGGTACGGACTGGTAGGCCGGGGCTTTAGCCCCGGCAACAGGAGCGCCAGAATCAGCCGGGCCTTTAGCCCCTGAGGCTTGCTCTCCTGATCCTTGGCCTCCTGCCGCACTTTGAGATACGGCCGTCACCCCCGGCGGCAGCGTGACAATTTCATACGCTCGTCCGCCGGAAAGCTCCAATACCCCCTTCAACTGTTTGGGATTTGCTGTGAGGCTCGCGTCTTTCTTCAGGTCAAGAATCAATCCATTCGCGGTAGGCGTGAGCTTTTGCGGGGCAGGATTGTCGATAATGTCCTGCTCTTCAGGGAAAAACTCGGCGGATTGCTCTCGTTTACCGGTTTGGACTGTGAGCCGAAAACCCTCCTTTGTTGTTTGGAAAACTGCGCGGTCGTTTGGCGGCAGCGCGTCAGGGAGTAGAACAGCCAGACGTTTCCATATCTCCGCGCCCGGCCCATCATCCGGTTCAACCGCAGGGGCGGTCGCGAGAATCTTCTGCGTGATTTCGAGATCCGCTTTGCCCGGAATGCAGCTCCCGCGGCAGACTAGCCAATCGACTTTGGCATGCAGAACCGCTGTTCCCGGTTTCACCGATTTTGCAATCACCAGCCGGAACGGGAAGAGGACTTCATTTTCGTAGCCGTAGTCCATCAACGGCCCGAGCGGCAGCCGCTGCGGCGCAGTGAACTGCAACGGCTCAGCAGCCATTCCTTCGGGAAGCGTCCAGTGAAGATGCGGCGGTTCGCCAGCATCGCCCGGATTCTTCCAATAGACGTGCCAGCCCGGCTCCAGTTTGAAGTAGAGGCCTCCATGATCGCCCGCGCCCGGAAAGAGTTGCGCGTTGCGAAAGACAAGCTGCACATGCACATGGTCCGTATCAAAAGAACTCGACACCGCCCGCGTGGGCAAGCTCGCGGCAAGCAGCAACGACAGCATAAAGATCAAACGGGAAAGGCGCATGGGGAGAACTTTGACTCCTCAACTGTTGGACTCAGTCTACCGGACAAAGGACGCAAGGATAGGGCGCGAGCATTCTATTCCCTATTCCCTATTCCCTATTCCCTACTCCCTATTCCCTGTTTCTACACTTCCAGGTCGTCGTCCGGCTCGGCGGCGACGGCGGTGCCACGGCGCTTGGCTAGAAGATAGCCGCGCAGGAACGGCTCCAGGTAGCCGTCCAGCACCTTGTCCACGTCGCCCACTTCGACCTTGGTGCGATGGTCCTTGGCCATGCGATAGGGCTGCAGCACGTATGAGCGGATCTGTGAGCCGAAGTTGATCTCCAGCTTCGAGTCTTCCAGCTTCTTGGTGACGGCGCGCTTCTTGTCGAGTTCATATTCATAGAGCCGCGAGCGCAGAATCTTCATCGCCTTCTCGCGATTCTTGTGCTGACTGCGTTCGTTCTGGCAGCAGACGACGATGCCCGTGGGCAGGTGGGTCATGCGCACAGCGGAATCGGTAGTATTCACGTGCTGGCCGCCCTTGCCGCCGCTGCGGTAAGTATCGATGCGCAGGTCTTCCACCTTCACGTCTACATTGATTGTCTCGTCGATCTCGGGCGAAACATAGACCGAGGCAAACGAAGTGTGCCGCCGCTTGGCCTGGTCGAAGGGCGAGATGCGCACCAGCCGGTGCACGCCGCTCTCGCCGGCCAATTGCCCAAAGGCGTACTCGCCGATAATCGTGAACGTAGCGGACTTGATACCCGCCTCTTCACCATCCTGATAGTCGTTCATCTCGGTCTTGAAGCCCTGCTGCTCGGCCCAGCGCAGATACATGCGCAACAGCATCTCGGCCCAATCCTGGCTCTCTGTGCCGCCTGCGCCCGGGTGCACGGTGACGATGGCGTTCATCGCGTCGGCCTCGCCGTTGAGCATCGTCCGGGCTTCGAGCTCTTCGTTGAATGTGGCCAGCGCCTTGATCTCGCTTTCAATCTCGCCGAGGACATCTTCGCCCTCGCGGGCCAGCTCGATGTAGGTCTCGACCTCGCCGGTGCGGCGCACGAGCTCCTCATCGTCGGAGACCATGACCTCCAGGCGCTTTTTCTCGCGCATCAGAGGCTTGGTCGCGTTGGGATTGGACCAGAGGGCCGGATCGGCCAGCTTGTTTTCTATTTCGGCGAGTTCCCTGCGGATGCGAGCAGGGTCAAAGATACTCCCGCAGGTCGCGCACTTGATCGCGGACGGGAGCGTAAGCGAATTCGAGATCGTTCAACGACATGGCTTGGCTCTTAAGACCTGACTTTGGGTTGAAGTGTGAAGCTGCATACTCTCGACTGATCTAGAATATCATTGTGCAAGTTTCAGCGTGACCGTTTGTTTTCGACGCGCAATGGAAGCAATCCGGGGTTAGCCAGATATGGACTACCCGCCAAGCTGTCTCTTGGACCTGAATTTGTCTTATGAGCATTGCAATCCATGAAAACTGTATCGAAATTGGAGATTCCGGTTTATGAAGCTACCGAAAGTGACAAGTTTCGTGAAACGTCGCGTGATTCTTGTCATTCTGATCCTGGTGGTCTGTATTCTGACAACCCTAGCCTGGTATCGCCACATCAAAAACAGGCAAGCCGACATACGCGAGGCCACTCTAGGTCTTTTTCAAGGGGCAAGCGACGGTGATCTGGCGCAGGTCCAGTTTTGTCTTGCCGATGGGGCCGATGTGAATGAGTATGTGCGCGACTACGACGGAGAACTCAAGACCGCTCTGATAGTGGCGTCCGAAAACGGCCATCTCGAAGTAGTGAAAGAACTGCTTGCCAATGGGGCTTACGTCAATGACTTTGAGGTTACGCACACCTCGGCGGCGCTGATGTATGCATCCACTGCTGAGGTCGCGCAGGTGCTGCTTGACAAAGGTGCTGATATCAACGAAACGGGGAGCGGTCGTCAGACCGTGCTGATAAAGGCATCTGGTGAAGGCGACCTGGCGCGTGTCCAGTTGTTTCTTGCCAAAGGTGCTGACGTTAATGCACGGATGACAAATGGCGCAACGTCGCTATATTTTGCATCCTGGCGGGGTCATCTTAACGTTGTCCAGGCGCTACTTGCCAAAGGAGCCAACGTCGATGCCAAGACGAACGACGGCTCGACCGCACTGATGGTGGCCGCCAAGAATAGCCACCTTGAGGTGGTGAAGGCACTGCTTGCCAAGGGGGCTGATGTCAATGCCAAGCTTAACAACGGCGAGACTGCGCTGACGCTTGCCTCTTTTGGGGATTGGCGTCGTCGTGCTTCGTCCGATGAACCTGTTGAGGTTGTGAGGGTATTGCTTACGAATGGGGCTAACGTCAATGCCAAAGGGAGTGACGGAAAAACAGCGCTGGATATGGCAAATGAGGGAGGACAGGACGTGATCAGGGCCTTATTGGTTCGGGCGGGAGCCAAACGATAACTGCGCAAGTTATATAAATAAGATTTGAAGCACAATTTCATGCTACGCCACCTTGATCTCATTGAGTAGATCGGGGTGACGGTCCAGCACTTTGAGCAGCTTGACCAGGACGAATGGCGATTAATAACTTTCCAAAATTGTGTATATGTGATATATACAAATTATGGCAACGGACGATCCTCTTGGCGAGTGTATCGGATTCGATTGGGATGAATCGAACACCGTAAAGAACTGGGAGCGCCATCGGGTAACGCCCGAGGAGGCCGAGGACGTCTTCTTTCACGTGCCATTGGTAGTGCGCAGCGATGTTGGGCACTCGTCGAGGGAAAAACGCTACCGGGCAATCGGGCGCACCTCGCGCGGACGGCTGCTCTTTGTCGCCTACACGATCCGGCGCAAGTTGATCCGGGTGATCTCGGTCCGCGATATGAATCGAAGGGAAGCTGAGGAGTACAGACGGCATGAAGAAGGTTCCTGAGTTCAAGAACGAGGACGAAGAGTTTGAGTTCTGGTCCACGGCCGACTCGACCGAATACGTTGACTGGTCGCAGGCCAAGCGGGTGAAGTTCGTCAAACTCAAACCCACATTGCGCACCATCTCCGTGCGGCTGCCCGTGGCCATGGTCGAAGATTTGAAGATACTGGCCAACCAGCGCGATGTTCCCTACCAGTCGCTGCTCAAGGTCTTTCTGGCCGAACGGCTGGAGCGGGAGAAGACACAACGGCTGGCGGTATAGGCTGGACACCCGACAACCTCTCGCGTGACATAAGCCGTTCCTGCCGATCATCGTCGCGCAGACTGCGAATGAAGGACTCAGAATCCTCCATGTCGACTCGATTTTTCCAAATCCCAATCCACTGCCGCAGCAGCTTTCTTGCCGACCAGCCCACACCGCACATTGCCAGCACGGCGCAAAGATAGGCAAAAACATCGCCGTGCGCGGTGTAGAAGGTCACATCGCCGCGGAAGCCGTAGCCGGCGGGCAGCGCGTCGGCCTGGTGGCGGGGAATGCTCTGGCGGACGCGGCCGTAGGGGTCAATGACCGCGGTGACGCCGTTGTTGGTGTCGCGCAGAAGCCAGCGGCGGTTTTCGATGGCCCTCATACGCGCCATGTTCAGGTGCTGCCAGGGGGCGCTGGTGTCGCCGTACCAGCCGTCGTCGCTGAGGTTGACCAGCACTTCGGCGCCCAGTTGCGCGAATTGGCGCACCTCGTCGGCAAAGACCGACTCGTAACAAAGAAAGACGCCGTAGCGGTGCCTCTCTCCATTCTGACTACTTAAAATGAAGACTTTGCGCTCCGTTCCGCGATCGGTCTCCCCGACGTTGCCGGTAAGCGCATGGGCAAAGAAGAGAAGCCGCCGGAAGGGAATGTACTCGCCGAAGGGAACGAGGTGAATTTTGTCGTAGCGGCCCACGCGCTGGCCGTCGGCTGCGACGACCAGCGCGGAGTTGTAGATGCGGTAGCCGCCCGGCGCAACTCCCTGCTCCGGCTCGGCGATGGAGACTCCAATACTGCCTACCACTAAAGGCGTCTGCTCCTGACGGGCGATGGAGATCACCGCCTGTTGGAAGCGCGGATCATCATCGATAAAGGGCGCGGGCGACTCCGGCCATGCTATCAGGTCGGGATGCGTGGGGGTTGGCGGGCAGACAATCTCACCCGCAGGCGCGCCGGTCTGAGGGATTCCGGCGATATAAGTCTTGCACTGTTCGCCGGCCAGCCGCTGGAACTCGGCGATGTGGCTCTCCCATTCGCCGGGGCGCAGCCAGCGGTTGTCTCCGGAGACGTTGAGATTGGGCTGGATCAGGACGGCCGTGGCTGTGGGCGCAGGCTTGGGCAGTGGGATCAAAACCCCGATCACGCCCTCCACCAGCAGCAGCATTCCGGCCGCGCGTAAAATCAGCCGATTTTTCTGTCCAATATGCGATTGAGACTCCAACATCAGCCCGGCTGTAAGCAGCGTATTGACGAATACCAGCAGAAAGCTGATCCCATAGACGCCGGTCCATGGCGCGAGCTGGTTGAGAAGCTCATTGTCCACCTGCGAGTAGCCGATCTGGTCCCAGGGGAAGCTGGTGATGCGCGCAGCGGCCAGCTCCATGGCGACCCACAGGAAGGGCGCGGCGACGAGCGTAAGTCGTGTGCTGCCCGTGGCCCGGCGCACCAGCGCAACACAAAAACCAAAAAGGCCGAAGTAGAGTCCCAGATAGAGGCTGAAGGCCACCAGCAGCAGTGTTGGGGCTCCCGGCGGCATATCGCCGTAATGCTGCATCGTGTCGCGGACCCAGTAGCAATTGCCGCCGAACCACAGCACGCCGCAGAGATAGCCGAGCAGAAAGCCGCGGCGCAAGGGGCGTGGCTGTGTCACGCAAGCAGGCGACAGAAGCGCCCACAACAGCGGAACCAAGGCAAACCATGCGAAGACCGACCGCCAGACCGGCAACGGCCCGGCCAGCGGAAACGGCAGCTCAAGCAGGCCGGCGGAGAGACCGGCCGCGGCCCACAACTTCCAGCTTCCCGACTTCCAAAATGCGTGCTGCATCCTGCGCAGAGTGTATCGCACCGGGCGCTGGGATGCGATGAACGAGCCTGAGCAGATTTCCTCTCCGCGAAAATCCCGTGAATGAACAGAAAAACAGGCTACAATCCTGGTATGGGTTTAGCGATATTTGCAATGCGGGTTCTGGAAGTGATGTTTTTTGTCGGCCTCGTCGGGTCTGCCGTGGTTGTGCTCATCAGTTTCATCGAGGACGGCAAAGAACTCTTCGGCAAGGACGAGCCTCCCGAATCGCGCACCTCACAACCCAACTCTGCCGCCTGATTTTTCATTGACTGTGGCGTAAATTGGAAATAAACTTATCGCGGGGCGTGTCGTGATTTATGCCCCTTCTACCCTGAAAAGCCGGCCGTCGCGCCGGCACACTCGCGATGGCATCTTCCCGAACGACCGTAGCTCCAATGTCAAACCGCGTGCGGCTGATCGTGGCATCGTCGGTGATGCTCACGTTCATCTCCTTTTGGCGCGCGGCAGCAATTGTTCTCTGCGACTTAGGCTCCTCGGCCTTCTATGCCGGCGGCATCGCGGAGCAGATGGTGGGCGAGGCTGCGCCGTGGTTCATCCTCGGCATCATGCTGTTCAGTTTCGCGGTGCGCGCAGTCTACGTTGAAAGCTGTTCGATGTTCACCCGCGGCGGCGTTTACCGCGTAGTGAAAGAGGCACTGGGAGGCGGCTTTGCCAAAGTCAGCGTCTCGGCCCTGATGTTCGATTACATTCTCACCGGACCGATCTCGGGCGTCTCCGCCGGACAATACATTACCGGCTTGATGAACGAGCTGATCACCGTGGCCAATACCAGCCACTGGCTCCCCCCAGCGATGCTGGACGCGCATCATCACCCCTTCCAGTTCGATATGAATTACACCTCGGCGGTCTTCGCCGCGGTGGTGACTATCTACTATTGGTGGGAAAACATCAAGGGCATCGAGGAGTCCAGCGACAAGGCCCTGCGCGTCATGCAGATCACTACGGTGATGGTGGCGATTCTGCTTGCGTGGGGCTGTTACTCAGTCTTCATGACACCGGGCGTTCATATACCGCCGTCGCCCATACCTTCCCATCTCAAATTCAGCAGCGATGCGTTGGGCTTCCTGCGAGGATCGCCGCAACTGCTTCCCCTGCTTGGCCTGTTCGGCATTCTGATGGCCTTTGGCCACTCGATTCTGGCCATGAGCGGCGAGGAAACGCTGGCCCAGGTCAACCGCGAGATCGAGCATCCCAAGCTCAAGAACCTCAAGCGCGCGGCCATCGTCATTGCCCTCTACAGCCTGATCTTCACCGGCGGCGCAACGCTGCTGGCTTCCATGTTGATTCCCGCATGGCAGATTACCCACGTATACCAGGACAATCTGATCGCAGGCCTGGCCATGTACATGGTCGGTCCCCTCTTCTGGCGCATCGCCTTCCGCATCTTTGTGGTGCTGGTCGGCTTCCTGATTCTCTCCGGTGCCATCAACACCTCGATGATCGGCTCGACCGGCGTGCTGATGCGCGTCGCCGAGGATGGCGTTCTTACCGATTGGTTCCGCAAGCCGCACGTGAAGTTCGGCACCAGCTATCGCATCATCAACATGGTCTTCGTCCTGCAGATGATCACGATCATCGCCAGCCGGGGCAACGTAATCGTCCTGGGCGAGGCCTACGCCTTCGGCGTCATCTGGTCGTTCACCTTCAACAGCCTGGCAATGCTGGTGCTGCGCTGGAAGTACCACGGCGAACGCGGCTGGAAGGTTCCACCCAACCTGCACATCGGCAAATTCGAGATTCCCGTCGGCCTGCTCTCAGTCTTCCTGGTGCTGCTCACTACAGCCACTGTCAATCTGTTCACTAAATCGGTGGCCACAGTCAGCGGCATCATCTTTACGGCAGGCTTCTTTATCATCTTTACCGTCTCCGAGCGCAGCAACGAGCGTAAGCACGCTCAGACTGCCCGGCAGATGAAGGACATGTTTCAGCTCGAACATCAGGACACAATCAGCAGCGAGTCGGCTGCCATCCGTCCCGGCGGCGTCATGGTGACCATGCGCGACCCCGCCAATCCCCTTGCTCTGAAATGGACGCTCTCCCACACCAGCACCGAGGAGCAGGACGTGGTGGTGATCAGCGTGCGCATCATGGGCGTAGGCGGACCGGAGTATCTGAGCGCCGAGGAGCAGAGCTTCAGCGATCACGAGCAGATGCTCTTCACCAAGGCTGTTTCCGTTGCCGAGAGCTTTGGAAAGAAAGTCTCGCTGCTGGTGGTTCCCGCCGGGGACGTCTACACGGCGCTGGCGCAGGGCGCAAGCTCGCTGGAGGTTGACTCCGTGGTTTCGGGATCTTCCACCCGGATGACCGCCGAGGACCAGGCCTTCCACCTGGGGCAGGCCTGGGAGGCGCTGCCGCAGCCCAAGCGCCAGTTCAACTACTATGTCATCGGCCATACCGGCGAGACCAAGGTCTTTTTCATCGGGCCGCACGCGCCCAGCCTGAGTCCCGATGACGTGCAACTGGTGCATCGCTTGTGGCTGAATATGCGCCGCGATCCCTCCATGCTGGAATTGCACCACAGCGACATCATCACCTATGCCCTGACCCATCTGGCCGGCCAGTATGCCCGCGACAAGCAGGAGATTCTGCGCGACCTGCGCAACTATCGCGCCGCCAAGGCTTCCGGCGCTCTTCCCCCGCGCGTCCCGGAAATTACCGGGAACACGACCTTGCCCGGGCTGCCGGGCCGTTCACCCAAGCCGCCCCATTATCTTTAGCAGCATCTCGGTGTCCCTTCTCCTTGGCAACAGATTCAGATGGTTTCACCAGGCGCCCAGCGCACCACCTGGACGCCGGCATCGACCAAGGCAGCCAGTTCTTCCGGCGTTCCCGTCAGCGGCGGGAAGGTTCCAAAGTGGATAGGAAGGATGGTTTTCGCCCCCAGAAGGCTCACGGCTAGCGCGGCTTCCTTCGGTCCCATGGTGAAGTGTCCCCCAATAGGGAGAATTGCAACTTCGGGCCGATACAGGTCGCGAATCAGCTTCATGTCGCCGAAGACCGCGGTATCGCCGGCGTGGTAAAGGACCGGGCCATCCGCAATGGTCAGGACAAATCCTGCCGCGACTCCTACATCATGGGCGCCGGCTTCATCCTGCGCCGCCGAAGAATGTTTGGCCTCGACCATGGTGGCCGCCACATCGCCCAGCTGCATCGTTCCGCCGAGATTCATCCCAATCGTCTTGGCCACTCCCTTGCCCTCAAGATAGGTCGCCAGCTCATAGATGGCCACCACTGTGGAATGGTGTTTGGCGGCCACCGGCACTACATCGGAGATATGATCCCCGTGGCCGTGGGTAGCAAGAATATAGTGAATCTTCTCCGGCAGCACAAATCCCTTGGGGTACTTGGGATTGCCCGTAATGAACGGGTCGATCAGGATGTTCGTGCCCTTGGCGGTCTGCACCAGCACGGTGGCGTGTCCCAGCCAGGTGATGCGTGTTCCTTTCAAGTTCATGATGATCCCTCCTCACGAGGTCATCGAGCCGTCCCTACTGTCAGCGCGTGATGATGACTTCCGAGACGCCGTCCTTGGCCAGAAACTGGCGGTAACCGGACCAGGCTGCGAACAGCCGCTCAATGCTGCGATTGGTGAATGCGCGATGAATGGGAAACGGTTCGGCCAACTGCACTTCGACATCGTCGCCGGCGGTGACATGGAAGCGGCAGTACGCCGTTTCCTCGCCCTGCGTCCGCGTATGGAAAAAGGCCAGCACCTGCCCGTCCGGATTGGTGGCCTCAAAGAGGCGCTCAACCACCGGCGTCACAAGGGCTTCGGGCAGATAATCGAGGGCGGTCCACAAGAGAACCACGTCAAACGTGCGGCCAGAGAAGTTGAGCGACTGCGAGAGAAAGCCTTCCACGTTCCAGGCCGGTTTGCCGTCCGGGCCGGCGCCGGTCTGCCAGTTTGCCGTGCAGGCATCGTGAACCACATCGGCCAGGAAGACGCTGTGGCCCAGGCCAGTGAGGTAGTTGATGTTGGACGGAGAGGTATAGCCGATGTCGATTGCGCACAGGCCGGAGTCTGCCTCTAGCCGCCTCCGCAGCGCCGCCCATCCGCCCGAGTGACGCAGCACTCTGGGCCCGGTCAAGCCCTGGACGGAGGTGGGAGGCGCGATCTCCGGTTTCTTGCCAAACCAATGGCTATGCACCCTCAAATCCCCTTGTGTTCGAGCCGATGAGACGCGCTCGAACCGGCGCGCGGCTGGTTGTTAAAAGG
>Ga0181529_10003639_pt1 | contig 17339 bp, 14 predicted proteins | sample PEATcosm2014_Bin_36_FD_119763 | JGI IMG/M metagenome (GOLD analysis project Ga0181529, IMG submission 119763) | Peatland microbial communities from MTU Mesocosm Facility, Houghton, MI, USA - PEATcosm2014_Bin10_30_metaG | ecosystem: Environmental > Terrestrial > Soil > Wetlands > Peat | place... | reverse complement strand
GGCGGCGCCCGCGAAGCTGGCGGCGCCCGCGAAGCTGGCGGCGCCCGCGAAGCTGGCGGCGCCCGCGCCCCATAGAGAGGCCGCGAGGGAGGCGTCCACGCAGGCGCTGGGACCGATGCCGAGCCCCGAAAGATCGTAGGGCTCGGCGCAGGCGAGTATTTCCATGCCGCGCGATCGGGCGATGCCCGAGAGCTCGGAGAGGAGGGCAGGGTAGGGTTCCGGAGGCGCGGCCGAAGGCCTGCGCCCGCCCTTCGACGTCCCAAAGCAGGAGGGCGGGAAGCCCGCGGCCTCGAGCCGGGGCGCTGTGCGCGCGTACTCGTCGAGGAGACTCACGACGACCCGCTCCACCGCGCCTTCCAGCCTGGCCGCGATTCGCCCGAAATTGCGCACGTGGAAGGCAGGGCCCAGGGCCCCGGCGAGGACGATGGGATCGTAGCGCCATACGACTCGGCGCCTCCCGATCGTCTCGCTGAGATCGCGCAACGCGTCTATGGCCTCGTCGAGGGGAGGGGCGCCCGGCTCGATCGCGGCCGGGTAGCCGATGACCGTCACCTGCACGTAAGAGCGAATGCCATGGGCGTCCAGCTCGCTCAAGCGCCTCGTCATGGGCCGCGGGTCCCTGGTCCATAGGACCAGGAAGTCGAGGTCCTCGGGCTTCAGGCTCACCCGAGTGAGGCGGCGCGCGTCGTAGGGGCTGGCGACCAGGCAATATCCCGCCTCGATCCTGCCCATGAGCCAGTCCGAATAGTAGGCGGGGATGTCGGTGCGCCGCGAGGCCGAGACTATCATGGGCCCAGTATATACGAGCGTGAGGCTGGCGGACCCGGTTTGACAGAAGGGGCGCTGATGCTCAAGATGATGGACCATGGATACCCGCGCCCAGGCCATGGTGCCATGACAGCCTTGCTCGTCCTCGCGGTCTCGCTGCTCGCGCTGCTCGCGGTCGGCCTCGCCCTCTACCTGGCCACGCCTCGGCCCTATCGCTCGACGAGCTCGGTGGTGGATTCCTATGACCGATGGACCGAGGATGGCATCTTGGAATTCTATTGGGGGGAGCACATCCATCTAGGCCATTACGGCTCGCCTCCGCGGCGCAAGGACTTCCTCGAGGCCAAGGTCGACTTTGTCCACGAGATGGCGAGCTGGGGAGGCCTCGATCGTCTCCCTTCCGGGACCCGGGTCTTGGACCTGGGCTGCGGCATTGGCGGCAGCAGTCGCATCCTCGCGAGGGACTACGGATTCTCGGTCACGGGGGTCGCCATCAGCCCAGGCCAAATCCAGCGCGCCCGTGAGCTGACTCCCTCGGGGCTCTCGGCGCGGTTCCTGGTCGAGGACGCGATGTCCCTATCTTTCCCGGACGCAGCCTTCGACGCGGTCTGGTCGATCGAGGCGGGGCCCCACATGCCCGACAAGGCGGTCTTCGCCAGGGAGCTCTTGAGAGTGCTCAAACCGGGGGGCCTTCTCCTCCTCGCCGATTGGAACCAGCGGGACGATCGAAGAAAGCCGCTCGCGGCCTGGGAGAGGGCGGTCATGAGGCAGCTCCTCGATCAATGGTCCCATCCAGCCTTCGCAAGCATCGAGGGCTTCGCCGAGACTTTGGAGGCGACGGGCTTGGTCGAGGGGACAGTGCTCGCCGCCGATTGGACCGAAGCGACACTCCCCTCGTGGATGGCCTCGATCTGGCAAGGCGTCCAGAGGCCCGAGGGACTCCTGCGCTTCGGCTTCACAGGCCTACTGAAGTCCATGAGGGAAGTCCCGACTTTCATGCTCATGAGGCTCGCCTTCGGCGCGGGGCTCTGCCGCTACGGGATGTTTCGCGCGGTCAGGGGAGACCCCTCGAAAAGCGGGACCTAATCGATCGATGGTCGGCGGCGATTCGCTACTCGGCCTCCTCCCGTGGTATATTATTCGTGATATATATAGCAATATATATATTGACAGGTGGAGGACCATGGCGCATCGCTCGTTGGGCATCGGGGATATCGGCGTCTATGTCCCGGCTCCCGAGATCGGGGTCGAGACTATCGTCGAGGAGAGGATCAGGCGGGAGCCCGGGATCGAGACGCAGCTTCGTCGAGCATGGGAGACGACAGGGCAGAAGAGGATGCGATACACCGAGCCTTGGGAGGACACGTCTACCCTCGCGGCCGAGTCCGCGATGGCCCTCCTCAGGCAGAATCCGGGCATAGATCCCTCGAGGCTACGCTACCTCGCGGTGGGCACCGAGACGGGGGTGGATCATTCCAAGGCGGTGGCAGCCTACGTCGAAGGCATGCTGCAGCGGGCCGGCGTGCCCGTGCCCAGGACTATCTCGACCTTCCAGGTCCAGCACGCATGCGCCGGGGGGGCACTCGGGGCCATCGGCGTGGCCGCCCTCCTCTCGTTGAGCGACCGCCGGGAGGACACTGGCCTCGTCCTTTGCTCCGACGTGGCGCGCTACGAGAGCGCCACCACCGCCGAGATCACCCAAGGGGCGGGAGCGGCTGCCCTCCTCGTCGAGAACGATCCAGCCCTGGTCGAGCTGGACCTCTCCAACATGGGCTTCGCCTCGGAGGACGTGGACGACTTCTTCCGACCCCTGGGCTCGGCCGTGGCGAAGGTGCGGGGAGGCTACTCGATTCAATGCTACAACAAGAGCCTAGAACTGGCCTTCGCCGACCACTGCGAGCGCCGCGGGGAGAAGGCCGAGGAGGTGATCGCGGACACCGACTACTTCGTCCTCCACGTGCCCTTCAGGAACATGGCGCTGCGGGCCATGCGCAAGCTCCTCTCCTCGCGGCTCGCTCTTGGAGAGGCCGAGGCGGACGCCATACTCGCCGCCAAGAGCTTCCAGGAGGGCATCGATCCGATCGCCAACATCGGCAACACGTACACGGCCTCGATCTTCCTCTCGCTCGCATTTCTTTTGAACGCTCAATTCAAGCTCATAGGCGAGGGCATAGTCGGCAAGCGGATGATCCTGGCCTCTTACGGCTCCGGCAACACCATGGCGGTCATCTCCGCCACGGTGGCTCCGAGGGCGCCCGAGGTCCTCGCCCGATGGAAGTCCGGCTCGGTGTGGGACCGGGCCCGGCTCACGCCGTGGGAGGAGTACGAGGACTGGACGGGCCGCGCCGGGGGAGTGGAGCACGGGGGCGTCTCGGTCCGGGAGCCCGCCGCTGGGGCCGAGGGCTTCTACCTTTCGCGCATCAGGGAAGACGGCTATCGTGAGTACGGGTTTCGATAGCGGGATCTCGCGCCGCAAGGCGAGGCACCTGGAAATCTGCGTCGATAGCGGGCGCTACTCCATAGAGGGCGGGGGCAGCCGGCTCGAGGAGGTGGCGCTCCTCCATCGGGCCCTTCCCGAGCTCAACGAGCTCGCCGTCGACACGAGCATCGATTTCCTGGGCCATAGGATGTCCCTGCCGCTGCTCATCTCCTGCATGACCGGCGGCTCGGAGGGAGGCGGCATGGTCAACCGCGCCCTCGCCGCGGCGGCGCAGGAGGCGCGGATCGCCGTCGGCACCGGGTCGATCCGGATTCTGTTCAGCGACGAGGAGCTCATCGACCAGTTCAGGCTCAAGTCCTTGGCGCCCGACGTCCCGGTGATAGCGAACCTCGGGGCGGTGCAGCTGCGCGAGCTCGGAAGGGATCGAGTGATCGAGGTCCTGAGGCGCCTCGAGGTCCAGGCCCTCGCCCTCCACCTCAACGCCGCCCAGGAGCTCTTCCAGGACGAGGGGGACCGAGACTTCCGCGGCCTCCTCGACGCGATAGCCGGACTCTGCGAGTCCTCGCCGATCCCCATTATCGTCAAGGAGACGGGCTTCGGCATCCTCCCTTCCGAGGTCGAGGCCCTCCTGGACAAGGGTGTCGCCTTCGTCGACCTCGCAGCCGCGGGGGGCACCAATTGGGTCCTCGTCGAGTCCTATCGCTTGGCTGGACAAGAGTCGATCGCTGCCCGGGACTTCGAGGATTGGGGCCTGCCCATTGCCCTCCTCCTCCTCGCTCTCTCGAGGAGGAGGGCCGGCGAGGGGGCGAAGGTCCCGAGAAGGTCGAGCCTCATCGCATCGGGGGGCCTGCGCTCGGGCTTGGATCTCGCCAAGTCCCTGGCCCTCGGGGCCGAGCTCGGCGCCATCGCCCTGCCATTCGCCCGGGCGGCCCACGCGGGAGGGAAGGAGGCGGTTCTCGGCCTCGTGAGGGGCCTCGAGCGATCGCTCAGGGCCGCGATGACGCTGACCGGCTGCGCGGACCTGGCGGCCCTGCGCTCGACTGCGCTTATGGTCGGAACCGCCCTCTCGGCGGACGCGGAGGAGCTGCTTCGAGCCGAGAGGAGCGGGGGTTGAGAGACCTCGAGCGCGAGTCCCTGCCCCTCAATTTCCGCAAGCTCGATATAGCCGCTCGGCGCGCTGCCCTGGAAGCTGCCTACGGCGAAAAGGGCCTCGAGCTCGGGGCCCTGGGCGAGGCTGAGCTGGGCCTTGTCGACGGCATGGTGGAATCGGCCCTGGGCTGCCTGAGCCTGCCCTTCGGGCTGGCCACCGGCTTCCTCATCGACGGCCGGGCCTACGATGTGCCCATGGCCACGGAAGAGGCCTCGGTGATCGCGGCCGCGACCTTCGGGGCGCGCCTTGTCGCGGCAGCCGGGGGCTTTAGCACCTGGGCCAGCGAGCCGGTGATGCGGGCCCAGGTCTTCCTCGAGGGCGCGCTCCCCGGGGCGGAGCTCGAGATCGAGCGCCGCGAGGCCGAACTGCGGGCCGGCCTCGAGCCTCTCCTTGCCTCGCTCGGCCGTCGCGGCGGAGGCTATCGCGGTCTCGCCCTCTGCCGGAACGAGGAGACGGGCCTCCTGCGCGTCGACCTGCGCATCGACGTTCGGGACGCCATGGGGGCCAATATCCTCGACGCAGCGGCCGAGCGCGCGGCCTCGGAGCTCGAGGCGATGAGCGGGGGCCGGCGACTGATGTGCATCCTGTCGAACGACGCATCCGAGCGCCGCGCGGGGGCCAGCTGCCGCATCCCGGTGGGCCGCCTCGCCAGGGCTTCTTTTTCAGGTGAGGAGGCCGCTCGTCGAATGGTCCTCGCCTCCCGTGCTGCCGAGACCGATCCGAGCCGCGCCGTCACCCACAACAAGGGGGTGATGAACGGGGTCTCGGCCCTGGCCTTGGCTACGGGCAACGACTTTAGGGCCATCGAGGCCGCCGCCCATTTTTGGGCCTGCCGGGACGGGAGGTACCGCGGAATCAGCGGGTTCCGCCTCGTCGACGGGGGGCTCGAGGGCTGGATAGAGCTGCCCCTCGTCTTTGGCTCGGTGGGAGGCGCGATCGGGGCGCAAGCCGCCACCGCCCTCGCCCTTCGACTGCTTCGGAAGCCCGACGGCCGAGGCCTATCCAGGATAGCGGCCGCCCTCGGCCTAGCCCAGAATTTCGCCGCCCTTTTCGCCCTCGTGACCGAGGGCATCCAAGCCGGGCACATGAAGCTCCATGCCCGCAAGCGCGAGGCTGGAGCTTGATCGAGCCGGGCCGCGGCCGCTCGCGCTTCGGCTATCGCGCCTCCCCCTCCCTCGCCCTCCTCAAATACTGGGGCAAGCTGGGCCGCGGCCATAATCTGCCGGCCACTCCAAGCCTCGCCCTCGCGCTCGGGGCCTTGAGCAGCAGAACCCTGGTCGAGGCCTCCTTCCAAGGCTCGGACGAAGTCCTCGTCGACGGGATGCTGCAGCCCCAGCGACGCTATGCGGAGTTCTTCGATGCCTTGAGGCTAGCCTTGCGGCCAGCCCGGCGCCGCGCGGCGCCTGGAGGCCTCGACAGCGCGGCTCTCCGATTTAGGGTTGGAAGCCGCAACGACTTTCCCGGCTCCTCAGGCCTGGCGAGCTCCTCCTCGGGATTCGCCGCCCTCGCCCTCGCCGCTGTTCGAGCGGGGGAGGACCTGCTCGGAAAGGCGCCCGAGGAGCGGCTCTCGAGCTCGGAGCATTCGCGGCTCGCGCGGGCAGGCTCCGTCTCGGCCGCTCGAGCCGTCTTCGGGGGCTTTAGCTTCATGCCGGCCGGGGCCTCGGAGGCCAAGCCGCTGTACGGGGAAACCCATTGGCCCGAACTGCGGGTCCTCGTCGCCCTCGTCTCCCTTGAGCCTAAGGCTCTTCCCTCGAGGCGCGCCATGGAGCTCTGCCGCAGGAGTTCCGTCTTCTACAGAAGTTGGGTCAGAGCTTCCTCCGCCGAGCTCCAAGGCGCGATCGAGGCCCTCGCGCGCCGCGACCTCGAAGGTCTCGGCTCGGCCATGAGGCGAAGCTATTCAAGGATGTTCGGCGCGATGTTCGGCTCGGATCCGCCAACGGTCTACTGGCTGCCAGGGAGCCTGGCCATCCTCCGCGAGTGCGAGTCGATGCGCCGCGAGGGCATAGGGGTCTGGGAGACGATGGACGCGGGACCCCAGGTGAAGATGCTCTGCCTCGCGGTCGATCTGCCGCGGGTGGCCGAGCGAATCGGGGCCACTCGCGCGGCGGCTTCGCTCATCGAGAGCGGGGTGGGGGGGGCGCCGGAAGCTCTCGCCTTCCCGGAGCCGGACCAGGAGGGCCCCGGGGAGCTCAGGCCTTGAAGGCGCTGCTGACCGTGCCCGGCAACCTCCTCCTCCTCGGCGAATACGCGGTGCTGGAGAAAGGCGGCCAGGGCATAGGCCTTGCGGTGGAAAGGCGGGTGCGCATCCAGGTCGAGGAGGCCGAGGGCCTGAGCATCGTCGGCCGGACTGGCAACGAGACCTTTTCATGGAGCCCCGAGCTTGGCAGGGCCGGCCTCATAGGGGCAGTGGTCGAGTCGGTCAAGGCCGAGCTCGGCCGCCTCGGCTCGGGCGGCGAGGCGCCGAGGCTGGCGATCAGCATCGACTCCTCGGCGCTCTTTGCGGAGGACGGGACCAAGCTCGGCCTGGGCTCGAGCTCCGCCGTCGCCTCCGGTCTCGCCCTGGCGCTGCTGCGCTGCTCGGGCATCGATGGCCAGGCGCTCTCGGACTCGAGCTTTCGCGCCTCTCTCGCCGCCCACCGATCCGCTCAGGGCGGGATCGGCAGCGGCTACGACGTGGCGGCCTCCCTCCGCGGGGGCCTTGTCCTTTTTACGGGCGGGGAGGAGCCGGGGATCGAGGCTCTCGAGCTGACGTGGATGCGCCCGCTCCACCTCGTGCGAGGCCCGGGCCCCGTCGAAACAGCTAGGGCGATCCGCCGATATCAGGATTGGAAGGCTCGGAGGCCCAGGGCCGCGAGGGCCTTCCTCGAGGCCTCGAACGAGGTCGTCGTCGAGTTCGCCCGGGCCCGCGATTGGGCAGAGGCCACCCGCCTATTGAACGAAGGGGCCAGGCTCGGCCTCGATCTCGGCGAGGCGATAGGCGTCTCGGCGAGGATCGGGCGGCTCGAGGGCGGGGCGGGGAAGGCCCTCGGCGCGGGCAACGAGATCGGAGCGACATGGGGCGAGACAGCGGCCGAGGGGCTCGAGATGCGGGTGTCCGGGGCGGGGCCGCTGTGGAGCGAGTAGGCATCGGCTGCGCCAAGCTCCTCCTATTCGGGGAGCACTCCGCCCTGTACGGCTACCCTTCGGTGGGGCTGGGCCTGCCAGAGTCCACCGAAATCAGGGTCAGCGAGGACTCGAGCCGGCGCTGGCGCTTCCCCGACCTGGCCGCGAACGAGGCCGAGAGGCTCGACGGCTTGCTGGAGCGGGCGGCCGGGGCCCTGCCGGGCCTCCGCGGAGGCGGCGGCGATATCCGTATAACATCGACCATCGCCCCCGCCCTGGGCTTCGGCTCCTCCGCCGCCCTCTGCGTGGCCCTGGCCCGGGCCTTCGCGCCCGCGGGCACGGGGGCCCGCGAGCTCTGGTCGATCGCCCATCGCGCCGAGGGCTTTTTCCACGGCAGGCCTTCCGGCATCGACACTGGCCTCTCCCTACATGGCGGACTCATATCCTTCGCCCCCTCGCGCCCTCTACCCCGGCACAGGCCCCTGCGAGGCCCGCGAGCCTGCCTCGTCGTCGGGGCCCTGCCCCGGCGCGAGTCGACGGCCGCCCTGGTGGGCGGCCTCGCCGCGCGCATGGCCTCGGGGGATGGCGGGGCGCGAGCCCTCATCGAGGAGCTCGGCTCCATCGCCGAGCGGGCGATAGCGCTCATCGATCGAGGGGGATCGGACCGTCCTGTCTCCCTTTCGAGGCTCGGCGAGCTCCTCGGAGCGGCGCATCGGGCCCTCGGAGGGCTCGGCCTGGGCGATCGGGGAGTCGATCGCTTGATCAGCTTCGGCCTCGACCACGGGGCCTACGGAGGCAAGCAGAGCGGGGCAGGCTCGGGCGGGGCCTTTTTTTTGCTCTATCCCACGGAGGCTGCCGCCATGGCCTCGCTCTCGTCCATCTCCGCCCTCGCCCAGGCCGAAGGCCTAGCTTTCGCCTCGCCGCTGCGGATCGTCAACTTGCACTAATCCTGTCGAGGGCCGAAGGGCTCAAACATCGAGGGTTACCAGTCCGAGGGCCAGGGCCTCGCGCGCGGCCTCGCCCCGCCTCGACACCCCCAGCCTGGCGAATATGTTGCCGAGGTGGAATCGCACGGTCCTGACGCTGATGCCGAGGAGGGAGGCGATCTCGGCGTTGGACCAGCCCTCGACGAGGCAGTCCAGCACCTCGAGCTCGCGGGGGCTGAAGGCCGGCGCCAGGCCCGAGGCTGGGGAGTAAAGCGGTCGGGCGACGAGGTCGGCCTCCTCGCCGGCCTGGGCGAGGGCTAGGCCCTCAGCTTCGGCCTGGGCAAGGAGTTCCTCGTCGGCCTCGATCCGCACCTTCAACGGCCCGGAGCGCAGCCGCAGCCGCATCCGCCCTCCGCCTGCCAACGGCCCATGCCCCAGTGGCCGCCAGGGCCATGGCCATGATGACCGTGGCGCCCGTGGTGGCCATGGCGGCCAGTCTCGATCGTGCGAGCCTCGGGTATGGCGACGATTTCCTTGCGCTCCCCCGCCCGGTAGACCACGGCCCTGAGCTCGGAACCTGGCTTGGCGGCCGCGAGGGCGGCCACGAGATCCCCGGGCTCGAGGAGCTCGCTGCCGCCGATCGAGGCGAGGACGTCGCCTACGCGCAGCCCCGCCTTGGCGGCCGGGCTCTCGGCCTGGACCCCCGCGACGAGGAGGGCGCCCGAGCGGCCCTCGCCGAGCTCCGGCGGGGCCTCGATAGGGACGGTCGACACGCCGAGCCAGGCCCGGGAGCCGGCAGTCCCCGAGGCGATGGCCGCGACGAGCTCGACCGCCCGCGAGGCCGGCAATGCCCAGCCCCGGTTGCCTCCGCTGTCGGCGAGGAGGAAGCCCGCGAGATCGCCTTCGGGGTCGACAAGGGCGGCTCCCTCGAAGCCCGGGAAGTGGAGGCCGTCGGTCTGCAAGTAGGCGTCCTCGCCCTCGCCGCCGACGCAGCGCAGGGCGTCGAGCCTCGCCTCGGGACCCTCGGGGGAGGGAAAGGCCGCGACGAGAAGCAGGGATCCGAGGGTCGGAGGGGCGGCAGTCGCTCTCCAGGCGCTGTCCGGCTTCGCCTCGGCCAGCTCGAGGACGGCCAGGCCGAGGGAGGGATCGAAGCCCTTGACCTTGGCCTCGACCTCCACGCCTCCGGGCGCGAGGATGGTCAGGGACTCGCCTGGCTCGGCCTCGAGGGCGGGAGTCAGGAGGAGTTTGCCGTCGAAGCCGAGGGCGGTCCGCCCGCCCAGGGCCGAGGGCACGTGGTAGAGCTTGGCGCCCGCCTTCGAGGCGAGGGCCGCTATCGATTGGGACAGGGAACTCAGTGCGTCCATGCGTTTCTCCTTGGATAAAGTACTAAAAGAAAGATAGGCAAGGTGCCGGGCCCTCGGAACCGGCCTTTCGGCCAGCGCCTTTAAGCGATCGCCTCGATCCTGCTAGGATGGCGGCTCGGAGGTTCGATGATGCGATTCCGCGGCGGCTACGCGGCCCTCTACTCGGCGGCAGTCTGCTTCGCCTGCACGTCCCTGCTGGTCAAGCTGGCTTCCAGGTACTACTCCGGCCTCTTCGTCTCGGCCGCGCGCTTCGCGATCGGGACCCTGCTTTGCCTCGCCGTCCTCGCCCTCCGCTACCGCTCGATCAAGCCGGCCAAGCCGGGCATCGTAGCCTGGCGCGGCCTCTTCGGGGCCCTCTCCATGGCGATGACCTATATCGCCATCTCCATGACCGGGCCCGGCCGGGCCGCCCTCCTCTCCAATACCTATCCTATTTTCGTGGCGCTCTTCGGCGCGATGTTCTTCGGCGAGAGGCTGCGCCTGCGAGTCTTCGTCTGCATCGCCATCTGCACGGCCGGGGCTGTCCTGGTCATGCGCGACGGCTCGGGCGCCTCGCTCGCCGGCGACCTCGTGGCGATCGGGAGCGCGGTCTTCGCCGGGGTCGGCGTCAATCTCGTGAGGCGCGGGACCAAGACCGAGAATCCGTTCATGCTCTATTTGAGTCCCTGCCTGCTCGGCCTTCCCCTGTTCGCCTTCGTCCCTTCGGGGATTCCCGCGCCCGCCGCGACGGTCGGGGCGGCCTTCCTCGTCGGCGTGGGAGTCATGGCCTTCCTGGCCCAGGCCTTCATGGCCCTGGGTTATGAGAGTATACCGGCGGGCAGGGGCAGCGTCGTCTTCTATTTCGAGACGGCCCTCACGGTCCTCTTGGGAGCCCTCTTCGCCGGGGAGCGCTTCAACCTCCGCTTCGGCCTCGGGCTCGCCCTGATCATCGGAGGGCTGGTCCTCAACCACGCGAGGGCCGCCACCGGCCCGGCCGGAGGCCTAGGCGCTCTCCGCCAGGATGGAGCGGGGAAATGAGGGCAGAGGGCCGAGAGCCGACTCCTCCTCGTCCTTGAGCCGAACGCCGGAGAGGGAGCGCCGCAGGGACTCGCGCACGAGATAGTCGAGCTTGACGGCCGCGCGCGGCGGAGGCAGGCCCTCGGGGCGGATGTTCGAGACGCAATTCCGCCTCTCGTCGGTCGTCCCGATCGCGGGGCCGAAGGTCAGGTAGGCCCCCAAGCTGTCGGGAGAGCTGAGGCCCGGCCTCTCCCCGATCAGGACGAGGACCGCCCTCGAGCCCAGGAGCGAGCCGATCTCGTCGCCCAACGCGACTCGGGCGTAGGAGGCGACGCAGATCGGCCCGAGCCGCAAGCCCGAGGCGAGGGGCAGGTAGGCCGAGAGCAGGGGGAGGGCCTGCCTCTCCATCGCGATGCCCGAAAGCCCGTCGGCCACGACGAGGACGAGGTCGCAGCCGCCGGCCGGGGCGGCCGCGGCCACGCTCTTCCGCGATTCCTCGGAGAGACGCCGGCCGAAGTCGGGCCTCGCGAGGTACTCGCCCTTGTCCCGGCATCGGCTCCTCGCGCGAAGGACATCGCGCCCGAAGGCTCCCAACGCGCGGGAAAGGGCCTCGGCGTCGGGCTCGTAGAGCACCGCGTCCCGCGCCCGCGCGTGGTCGAGGCGGAAGCGCAGGACCTCGCCGGTCGGAAGGCTCGTCCCCGCCCTGCCGAGGGCTATCCGCGCGCTCGTCAGGCGCCTCAGCGAGGCCCAAGGGTCCTCGATCAACGTCGTCGCTCCGTTCATCTTCCCTGCGCTCCTGTCAGCAGCCGATTGGTCCTGGCTATCGGGAGGGGCGAGAGCCCCTCGTCGACGATGCCGTTCCGCTTCATCCAATCCTCGAATTCCGGGGCGGGCCTCAGGCCGAACAGCTTGCGCACGTTGAGCGCGTCGTGGAAGGACGTGCTCTGGTAGTTCAGCATGATGTCGTCCGAGCCCGGCACCCCCATCACGTAGGTGACTCCCGCGGCCGCGAGCGCGATGAGCAGGAGGTCCATGTCGTCCTGGTCGGCCCATGCGTGGTTCGTATAGCAGATGTCGACGCCCATGGGCAGGCCTAGGATCTTCCCGCAGAAGTGGTCCTCGAAGGCGGCGCGCATGATCTGCTTGCCGTCGTAGAGGTACTCGGGGCCGATGAAGCCCACGACGCTGTTGACGAGCAGGGGCTTGTAGGCGCGGGCGAGGCCGTAGCAGCGCGCCTCGATGGTCTGCTGGTCGATCCCGAAGCTCGCGCCCGCCGACAGGGCGCTGCCCTGGCCGGTCTCGAAGTACATGACATTGTTGCCCGCGGTCCCGCGGCGGAGCGAGAGGCCGGCGTCCATCGCCTCGCGCAGCAAGGCGGCGTTGATGCCGAAGCTTTCGTTGGCCTTTTGCGTTCCGGCGATGGATTGGAAGACCAGGTCGACGGGAAGCCCCTTCTCGATGGCCCGAATCGTCGTCGTCACGTGGGAGAGCACGCAGGACTGCGTGGGAATCTCATAGGTCGAGATGATCTCGTCCAGCGTCGACAGGAGGCGCGAGACGGCCTCGATGCTGTCGCTCGCCGGGTTGATGCCTATCACCGCGTCCCCGGCGCCGTAGAAGAGACCGTCTATGGTCGAGGCGACGATGCCCCGGGGATCGTCGGTCGGATGGTTGGGCTGGAGCCTGACCGAGAGCCGGCCCGGGAGCCCGATGGTGTCCCGGAAGGCGGTCGTGACCCGGGCCTTCCTCGCGGCGGTCACGAGGTCCTGCGTCCTCATTATCTTGGAGACCGCCGCGACCATCTCCGGCATCAGCCCGGGCGAGACTCGCGCGATGTCCCCAGGCCCCGTCGCGTCGGAGAGCAGCCATTCTCGGAAGCCGCCGACGCTGAGCGACGAGACTTCCGCGAAGGCCCCATAGTCCAGTCCGTCGACGATGACCCTCGTGACCTCGTCCTTCTCGTAGGGCAGGACGAAGTCCTCGAGGAAGACCTTCAGCGGCAGGTCGGCGAGGGCCATCTGGGCGGCGGCCCTCTCCTCCGCCGAGGAGGCCGATATCCCCGCGAGGACGTCCCCCGAGCGCTCGCTCGTCGCCTTGGCGAGGAGGGACCTGAGGTCGTCGAAGCGGTAGACCCTCGATCCGAGCTTCGTGGAGTACGGCATGGGCCCTAGGCGTCCTTCTCCTCGGTCTCGCCGAGGCCCTCTTCGATCGCCTCGATATTGACGACCGTGCCCTGTATCCTCGGCCCCTTGAAGCTCTTCCTGGCCCTCGCGACCCAGACGACGGCCAGGATCGCCGTCGCGCCGAGCACGACGGCTGGCGTATAGTTGAAGGTCTGGGCATTTACCGGGCTCGCGGTCGGGAGCATGAAGAGCACCACGATGAAGGCTACCCAGACGATGGCGACAACGCCGATCGGCCGGCTCCACTTGCCTAGGTGCCAGGGGCCCCTCTTGAAGTCCTTCGCCGACTGTCGGAGGATGATGGGCATGATGTAGGAAATATAGAGTCCGATGACCGCGATCGACGTGACGGCGATATAGGCTACCTCGCTCACCAGCGAGGGTATGGCGAGGACGAAGGCGAGGGCCACCGAGATGATGATGGCGTTCCTCGGCGTCCGACCCTTGTCCAGCTTGTGCCAAGAGTTGGAGAAGGGCACGGCCCCGTCCCGCGAGAAGGCGTAGATCATGCGCGAGTTGGTGGTCACGGAGGACATGCCGCAGAAGAACTGGGCGCCGACCGCTATCAGGAAGAAGACAGTGCCGAGGACGAAGCCCAGGCGGCTCTCCAGGATGTAGAGCACGGGGTTGATATAGCTGCCCGCGGCGCCGAGGTCGGGGACGGCGGCCGAAAGGCCGAGAAGCACGGCGTAGCCGGCGACGGCCGACACGACGACCGCCGTGATCACGCCCCAGGGCGCGCGGGTCGCGGCTCCGACCGTCTCCTCGCTCATATGCGCGGAGGCGTCGTACCCCGTGTAGGTGTACTGCGCCAGGAGCAGCCCCAGCATGACCGCGTACCAGAGCGGGAAGCCCGTAGCGTTGAACTTCGGGTCTACCGCGAATAGGCTCTTGAGGGAATTGAGGGGCGCGATCGAGCCCGCGGCCTTGAAGCCCGAGTCGGCGGAGAACTGGTGCCCGAGGCCGGCGGCCAGGACGACGGCTCCCGCGATGAGGACGACCCCGGCGATGTGCCACCACACGCTGACGTCGTTGAGGAAGGCGACTATCTTCACGCCGTGGATATTGAGGAAGGCGTGGATGAGGAGGACCAGGGCATAGATCCCCAGGGTAACCCACTGAGTCGCCGGGTCGATCGCCGCGACGGTGGCGAGCTTGGCGGGGAAGACCGGAAACCAGGCGTTGAGGACGACGTCGATCGAGACGGCCAGGCCGTAATCGACGCCGGCCGTGACCGCCACCTGGCCGATGAGGTTGAACCAGCCCGTGAACCATCCCCAAGCCGGCCCGCCGAGCTTGGAGGACCAATAATAGAGGCCCCCTGCCGTGGGGTAGGCCGAGGCGAGCTCGGCCATTCCCAAGGCTACTATCAGCACGAAGAGCGTGACGATAGGCCAGCCGATCGTCGCGACGGGGAATCCTCCGGACGATGGAATGAGGTAGAAGAGGGTGAGGCATCCGCTCAATACCGAGATGACCGTGAAGGAGATGGCGAAGTTGGAGAACCCGCCCATGGCCCTGAAAAGCTCCTGGGCATATCCCATCTCATGCAGGCGTTTTTTATCATCTTCCAAGAGTCTTTCGACGGCTTCTTTTTTTGTTGCCTTCACTTCTCGTCTCCTCCTGGCTACAGCTTGGCAATTTGAAAGCAAAATATATGCCAAGTATTCCAAATATCGATAAAAACTGTAGCGCTTGAGGCGGAGGCCCAGAATGCCCAATTACAGGGGTAAAACCGAAGCGGCTTTTTCGGTTTGAAGTGAAAAGCGAGCCAATACGTATGAGGAGATTGGTTGTTGCCTTCTCGGATGTAGGAAAAACGGGATTAAAATACTGGAATGTCGTCTTTATTATCGATAATGACGAGAGGCCTAGCCGATGCTACTGAGCGCCTTGCTCCGGTTTCTTGAGCTGGATGGCCACAGCCTCGTACTCCTTCCTCTCGCGGGAGAAAAGCGCCTCGGACAGAATGGCGATCCTGTACCCTCCCTCGTCGAACTCCGTCTGCCCGCCCAGTCTCTGCGCGAGATTTTCGGCCTTCTCGAGGGCTTCGCCCAGGGCGGGGTCGCGGCAGAGCACGAGGGCCGCCGAGTCGGGGCCGTTCCGCCATGACACGAGGCGGAAGGGGATGATCCTCGTGTCCGCGGCCAGGAAGCCTGCGGGCCCGGCCGGGCCCGCCGCAGCCGCAGCTTGCCTCGCCTCGAGCTTGATCATGCGAGCCTTGGCGTCGGGCATCGTCTCGTTGATCGCCAAGCTCACCCAATCCAGGAGCTTTTCCCTCACCGATTGAAGGTCGGGCAGGGCCGAGATGGTCTCGATGCTGTCGCCGGCCTTTACCGCCTTCGCCAGGCCCGAGATCTCCTTGAGATAGGCGTTCCGCTCCCGGTCGGGGACGTAGTACATGACCAGGAGATGGACTTTCTTCCCGTCGGGCGCTCCATAGTCCATGCCGAGGGGCGACCAGCCCACGGCGCAGAGCAGCTCGCCCTCCGCGGCGGAGCGGCAATGCGGGCAGGCCAGGCCTCGGCCGATCGCGGTGTTGGCCTGGGCCTCGCGCTCCATCACGCTCTTCACGAGGTCGACCTTGGCCCCGAGGTCGGGCACGGCTTCCAGGAGGTTGGCCAGGAGCTCGAGGGCCTCCTCCTTGCTGCCCTCGGGCAGCTCGACCAGCCGGCCCTCCTTGAGGGCTTCGAGCAGGCTCTTCATTTGACCTTACCTCCGGCGTGGCGGGCGAAAGCGGATTTCACGAGATGGGTCAGGACCGAGTAGCAGACGAGGAAGGCGGCTATCCAGAGCCAGAACTGGGCCGGCAGGGGCACGAGGCCGAAGAAGGGCGCCAGGGGCGTGTAGGGCAACATGCCGCCGACGAGCATGACGGCGAGCGTCGTGAAGCTCATCGCCAGGCTCGCGCGGCTCTGGAAGAAGGGTATCCGGTTGGTCCTGATGATGTGGACTATGAGAGTCTGCGTGAGGATGGACTCGACGAACCAGCCGGTATGGAAAAGCGCCTCGAGGTGGGGCTTGTCGGCTCCCGGGAGGAGCCAGGCGGAGCAGCCGAAGACCCACCACATCAGGCCGAAGGTGGCGTAGTCGAAGATGGAGGAGATCGGACCGATCCTCACCATGAACTTCCTGATGCGGGACACGTCCCATTTCTGCGGGCTCTTGACCGCCTCGGCGTCGACGTTGTCGAGGGGTATGCCAGTCTGCGAGATGTCGTAGAGGAGGTTGTTGAGGAGGATCTGCACGGGGGCCATAGGAAGGAAGGGCAAGAGGTAGGCGCTGCCGACCACCGAGAACATGTTCCCGAAGTTGGAGCTCGCTCCCATGCGGATGTACTTGAGGATGTTGTTGAAGAGTCGCCGGCCCTCGATGATCCCGTCCTCGAGCACGAGGAGGCTCTTCTCCAGGAGGATGATGTCGGCCGACTCCTTGGCCACGTCTACCGCGGTGTCCACGGATATGCCCACGTCGGAGGCGCGCATGGCCGCCGCGTCGTTGATCCCGTCGCCCATGAATCCGACGACATGGCCCTGGCCCCTCAGGGAGCGGACGATCTGCTCCTTTTGGTTGGGCGTGAGGCGGGCGAACACATCGTGCTCTCGGACGATCTGGGCGAAGGCGTCCGGACTCAGGCCATCGAGCTCCTTCCCCGTTATCACCCTGTCCGCGGAAAAGCCGACATCGTCGCAGATCTTCTTCGTCACGAGCTCGTTGTCGCCCGTGAGCACCTTGACCCTGACGCCGTGCTCGCCGAGGGTGCGGATGGCCTTCTCGGCCGAGTCCTTGGGCGGGTCGAAGAAGGCGAGGTAGCCGAGGAGGATGAGGCCCGACTCGTCAGCCGAGGAGAAGCTCTCCTTGGCGCTCGGGAACTCGCGGTAGGCGATCGCGAGGACGCGGAAGCCCTGCTTGGAGAGGCGCTCGTACTCCTCGAGGATGTCCTGGCGCAGCATGTCGATGAGGGGCAGGACCTCGTCGTCGATCTGGTAGCGGTCGCAGGCCTCGAAGACCGCCTCGACCGAGCCCTTGCAGATGAGGACATGGTCGCCCTCGTACTCGATGATCACCGACATGCGCTTGCGCACGAAGTCGAAGGGGATCTCGTCGATCTTCCTGCAGGTTCGCTCGACATCGAGGTCCTCGTTGGAGAGGATCGAGTTGTCGAGGAGGTTGCGCAGCCCCGTCTGGTAGTAGCTGTTCATCCAGGCGTAGCGCAGCACGTCCTCGCTCGGCCTGTTGGTCACGTCGACGTGCCGCTCGAGCACGACCTTGTCCTGCGTGATCGTGCCCGTCTTGTCCGTGCAGAGGATGTCCATCGAGCCGAGGTTCTGGATCGCCTTGAGCTTCTTGACGATCACCTTCTTGCGCGACATGAAGACCGCCCCCTTGGAGAGGCACACCGTGACGATC
>Ga0181529_10003638_pt1 | contig 17342 bp, 10 predicted proteins | sample PEATcosm2014_Bin_36_FD_119763 | JGI IMG/M metagenome (GOLD analysis project Ga0181529, IMG submission 119763) | Peatland microbial communities from MTU Mesocosm Facility, Houghton, MI, USA - PEATcosm2014_Bin10_30_metaG | ecosystem: Environmental > Terrestrial > Soil > Wetlands > Peat | place... | reverse complement strand
TTCTCCAGGTGCGTCTTCTCGGTGCCGCCGTCGTAATCGACTTTGACTTCCAGCGTGGCGGGAGTCTGCGTGCGAATGTCGGTCACTTTCGACGGGAATTTCGGATAGTACACCAGGACGACGGTTTCCCCGGGATAGATCTCAGCCACTTCGTCGGGAGTGGTCCACGGGATGTAATCGGGAATCTGGTATTGCACCTTCACATTTCGCAAGGAGCCCTTGCCGGTGTTCTCGATGACCGTCTTGGCGAACCAGTATTTGCCTTTGGCGGCAGCCGGGTTGCCGTACGTCTTATAGGCTACGGTCATGACGTCGGGCTGATAGTACACTTTGACCGAGAGCACTCCGGTGCCGCGGCCGAAGAGCGCCCAGGAGCCCAGCGTCAGGGCCCCCAGCGCCAGCAGCGCGATGCCGCAGACCATCATCAGCGTGCGCGCGCCCGAGCCCGAGGACGGCGGACGCTGCGGCAGTTGCGCCGGAACTCCCGCCTGCTGCCTCTGAATAGGCCCCGCCATGGCCGGCACGGCCACCGTGGCCGGCGCCGCCTGGCGCACAGGGATGTCCGAAGGAACCGTAATTTCCTTCGTATCCAGCCGCGGGAACACATCAACCTCGAACTCCGGGCCGCCCGCGCCCAATTGCACGCGGTCGCCAGGACTCAGGCGCACTTCACCCTGAATGCGGTGATGGTTGACAAAGGTACCGTTGCGGCTACCCAGGTCCGCCATGGCGATCGCCAGCGGTTCGCGGCTGGTGAGGCTCAGTTTCGCGTGGCGCCGGCTGACCATTTCGTCCCTGCCGGGATCGAAATGGACGGTGCACCCCTCTTCGCGTCCAAAAATGACTTCAACCAGGGATTCGACCGGGAACTCCTGAATCTTGGCGTCGGCCCCAAGGTGGCGGATGATGATGCGCTGTTCCATTTAGATAGCTCTCCAAAAAACGCGCTCGGCCCCCAATAAATATGCGGGTATCATATTAGCATAGCGGCAAAGGCGCCAGGAACGCCTCAAAGGTTCCGCGGTAGTCCATGGCGGAGCGGCAGTTCTTGAATGGCATTCAAGATGCACGTGGCGACGAACAACGGAGGTACGCCGGCGGTGGCATGACTGGGAACCCGATGACAGGGCGCATGATCGGCAACTATCGCGTCATCTCCAAGCTGGGAGAAGGCGGGATGGGGAAGGTCTATCGCGCCGTCGACACCATGGTGGAGCGCGAAGTGGCGCTCAAATCGCTCAAGCCGGAAATCGCGGCGCGAGCCGCCGTGCTGGAACGGTTCCGAAGTGAAGCCATTCTGCTGGCCAAGCTCAACCATCCGGCGGTCGCTCAACTCTACACGTTCTTCAAAGACGGCGAAGAGTATTACATGGTCATGGAGTACGTCGCCGGAGACACGCTGCAGGCCTTCATCCAGAAGAACGGCTCGGTTCCCTATCCGCGCGCCCTCGCCTATACCATCCAGATTCTTCAGGGGATCGGCCATGCCCACAGCATGGGGATTCTGCACCGCGACCTGAAGCCCGCCAACATCATGCTGACGCCGGCTGAAAAGGTCAAGATCATGGATTTCGGCATCGCCCGCGTGTTTGGCGCGGCCGGCATGACGCGCGACGGCCGCGTGATCGGGACGCTGGAATACCTGGCGCCGGAACGCATCCGCGGCAAGCAGGACGATCCGCGCAGCGATCTCTATTCCGTCGGCGTGGTGCTCTACCAGATGGTGACCGGACATCTGCCGTTCGAAGCCGAGAGCGACTACGATCTGTTGACCGCGCAAATCCAGAAACAGCCGCCGCGTCCGCGCGAGATCGGCGTCACCTTGCCGATCGAGGTGGAAACGCTGCTCATGACCTCGCTCGAAAAGGATCCCGACCGGCGCTTTCCTAACGCCGCGGCCTTCGAAGGGGCGGTGGCGGCGCTGGCCACGGCGACCCGCGGCTTCAAAGTTCCGGCCAAAGCCGTGGAGATGGAAACGCGGCTGGAGCGGTTGATTCTACGGACCAAAGCCGCCGCCGGCCCCGACACCAAGGAAACTCGCCTCCCGGGCGCGCCGGAAACCGCCGAGATCGTCCTCGGAAGACCGCCGGCTCCCGCGCCGCCGCGCGCCGCCATGGTCCCGCCGCCGGAGACCCGCGTCGCTGTCGTTATGCCAGGTGCTACACCAGGCGTTACGCCAGGTGTTCCCACAGTTGCCGCGCCAGTCGTTCCGCCCGTCCCCACGCCGCCCCGCGTGGCGAAGGCGCAGCCGCTGCTGTACAGCAAAACGGCCGCCTTGCTGGTGGCTTCCCTGGGCGTGGTGCTGGCAGGCGTAGCCGGTATCGTGCTCGTCCGGTACGAGACGCGCCCACGCCCCGCGGCTCCCCTACGAACTGCCGCAGTGTCTCCTCTGCCGGCCGCGACCGAGGCGCCTCCGCAGCCCGTCATGATCAACCCGGAGACTGTCGGCACGCCTCCGCCCGATGCGTCCGGTTCGCCCGCGCAGACCGGTTCCGGATTGCTTCCCGTGGCACCCGCAAGCAAGTCGGCGCCGGCTCCCGAGAAGAAGACGCGGCCGGACGCGGGCAGATCCAAAGCCACCGATGCCACCGTCAGTCCGCCCGCGCCCGTTCCCGTTCCCGCAGTCGCGCCGGACACGCGCCGGTCCGCGATCGCGGCCTTGGAGCAGACCGACGGCCCAACTACGGGCGACGCCGGCAATCGTCCCATCCAAATGGCCGGTCTGCTGGCGGCGCTCAAGCTCGGCGGCCCCGCGATGGCGCAGGATTTCGAGGACGCCGTGGGACAGCGCGGCGTCAATTTCCAACTCACCCAGGCACGTTCCGACGCTCTGCGCACGGCCGGCGCGCCCGATTCGCTCCTCAAGCGGGTGGACGCGAGCTACCGCGCGAGCGCCGATCCCGCGGTAGTCAAGACGGCGGAGCCGGCGCCGGTCGCCGTCAAACCCGTGCAGCGTATCATCAAGCTGGCTGACATCAAGTCCATCTACGTGGATTGCAGCCAGAACGATATGCGGAATGCAGTCCGCGAGGAAATCCAGAAGCAACTGGCTGCCAAGGTGAAGCTGATGGACGCGCAGGCCGGCTCCGACGTGGTGATGAAAATCACCGTCACCGGTCCCAATGGCGGCTCCGTCAGCCGCGCGCTGGGGCTCAAGGACCACGCCCAGGTGCGCGCCACCGTGGCCGACACAGCCTCCGGCGCCGGCTTGTGGGAGCAAGGCGAGGGCGACCACAAGCCCATCATCGGCATCTTTCAGGGCGATTCCATGAAGCGCCTGGCGTCGCGCATCGTCAAAGATTTGAAGGATGCCATCGCTAAAAGGTAGCGCTGTTATCTTCCGCCAACGTTTCAACAGTAACGCGCAACGTTTTCGTACTTCCCAAGGAAATAGTACGCGTATCGGGATCGGTCAGCTTGTAGAATCACCATCCAGGACGCATAGTAACTGTAGCCGATGCAACCCGGAATTGACCGAATCGTATTTGCCACCGAACGGCCCCTGTTGGTCGTCGGATTCCGCGAAGTTTTGCGGCGCGCCGGATTGGAAGCGGAGCCCTGGATTGTGGATCCCGATTCCCTGGCCAGCATCGTGCAGCCCGAGGAGGCCTGGCTGGTGCTTCTCGATGGCGAAAGCCTGCTGCCTTGGGAATCCCTGGACGCCGCTCGCGAGCGCGCCCCCAAATCGCATTTTGTAATCTGCTGCGGCGCTATCCGGCCCGAACTGGTGCTGGCCGCCATCGAACACCGTCTCGCCGGCATCATTTCGACGCGCATCCCCGTGCCCGACGCCACCGATGCGCTGGTGCGCATCTGCAATGGAGAGCGGCAATTCCGCTATCAGGACAGCCTGGAAGCGCACACACCCGAAGTCCCCGCTCTGTCGCCCCGCGAACGCGTGGTGCTCGCCATGGTGGCCGAAGGCCTGCGCAACCGCCAGATCGCCGTCGCTCTGGGAACTTCCGAGAACAGCGTCAAGGTTCACATCAACCGCCTGCTGCGCAAGACCGGAACCAAGCGCCGCCAGGAACTGGCCCTGCTGGCCGCGCCGCTGCTGGCGCGATCTCCGGAAGAGCCCGAGCTTACGGCGTTCGACGATAGCTGGATGTTCGGCGTCAACTGATCGCGCGGCCGTTATCGCATCCGCTTCAGAAACTCGGGAAGGCTGTGGAACTGGTCGACGTGGTCGGGGGCGGAATTCCCGGCGTACCCCAGCATGCGGAATTTGCCCGCGCGGACATCGCTCAATTGCTGTGTCTTCATGGGCCCCCATTTCAACACCGCCGTCTGGCGCAGTCCTAATTGCGCCAGCAGCCAATCCGCGGTTTCCGTGGTGCTGGCGAATGTTCCGGGGAAGATCTCCGTGTGCGTGATCCACAGGCTCTTGCGGCCGGCGGCGGCATCGCGCGCGAACTTCAGAAATGTGTCGAGGTGGTCGCGCTCCAGTTGCGATTCGAGCGGCCCCGGCTTGTCGCCCACGTACCCCGTGTGCAAGCCGTCGATCAACAGCACCTTGTCGACGCGGTCGTAATACTCCGGCACGCTCAGGATCTCGCGGATGGCGCCGTGTCCGGCGCTCCACGCCGTCAGCCAGATGGGCCCGAAGGTGACGCCGCTCTTCTGTTCCGCTTCCCGCAGCATGGCGCCGAAGAGCGCGTGATCGGAAAACTGTTTGGCGTAAGCCGTGGACCCCGAGAGTCCTTCCACCGCGATCGCCGCGCGCCCGTTGCGCGCCGCCGCCACTTCCGGAATCCAGCGCTCGCCGTGAAAGTGGACGAACAGCGGCACGCGTCTCTTGCCCGCCAGTTTCTCAGGAATGAACAGCGACCCCGTCGACAGCGTCTCTCGCCGTCCGGCCGGAGTTTCCCGCTGCAGCCGCGGATGTTCCCGTGTATGTTCGACCATCGGCGACGGATTCTGCCCCTGCGCGAAAGCCGCTCCCAGTGCGCTGGCCAAAAACAGGATGCTTACCGTCACAGCCCGCACGCAATCCCTTCCCACCGGACCCGCCAGCCCGTCTTCGGAAAACCCGGAGCATTGTCCGCCGGACCACCTTGCCAGCCGCCCGCCATCATGGCGACCGCCGAGAGCAGAGCTCCGTTCCCCGGCAGATACAGCGGCAAATTCGCCCGCTGCCAATTGTGCCCGCTCTGCCGCCAGGTATTCTTCGGCGACGGGTGAAACAGCGCCTCGATCGCCATCGACGGCTGGTTCAAACGCGCCGCCGTCATGGCCACGGCGGGGAAATCCCAACCCCAGGTATCTTCCCAGCGCCATTCGTCGAACACCTTGCGCAGCGTGCGGCGCATGGCCTCGCGGTCGATGCCTTCGCCTTTCAGCATGCCGTACGCATACAACATGGACGGATGGTCGCGATTGCGTTGCGTGAACGTCTGCGGACAATTCTCGTGCGCCATGTAGACGCCGTCCTTGATGGTGGCCGCGGAGAGCCGCCGGCGCACGTCATCCCATTTCGGCTCCGGCTTGAACCCCAGCCGCTGCCGCCATATCTGCGCGACGCCCAGCGCCTGCTTCCAGTACGCCAGCTCGAAGGTGGGATTCCAGGTCTGCCGGGCGGGATGATTCTCCTGCGCCGGAATCACCGGCGGACCCAGCACGTAGCGGCCGTCGCGCTCCACCGCGAAGCTAGCCATGAATTCCGCGCTCTCCAGTACCACGTCCTTGTAACGCTGCAGTGTGTCGGCCGCGGCGTGACTCTGGTAGCAGGCCTCGGCCATCAGAATGGGGTGTGGCTGCTGCCAGATGAGCAATTCGCCGACGTTCGATGGGCTGTCGTGCGCGTCGGGCGACGTCATCTTGGGCCAGCGGACGCCGGAGTAGCCCTGCTGCCGGGCCTTGTCGCGCGCCACCGGTAGAATTCGCGAGTACCACGGCAGGCTGCGTTCCAGCAGCCCCGGCCGGCCCCACATGGGGAAGTGCGCGGCGTGCCACCAGTGCATTTCCAGGTGGAATTTGCCGAACCAGCTATTGCAGGTGAGTCCGGTCTCCTGCGGGGGCAGGGAACCGGCGCATTGGATGGCCGTCAGATATTGCGACAGCACGATGCGCCGTTCCAGCTCCTGGCCGCGCGCGTCGCTGCTGCCGGCCAGATCGATGGCTCCGCCGTTCGACCAGAAGCTCTTCCAGAATCGCCCCGACTCCGCTTCAACCGACGCGCGCTCGGGAATCGTCTCCGCTGCCCAGCGCGGCGCGAAGTGGCAGGTGAAGCTGAGCGAGGTGGCCGAACTGATGCCGACGCGGTGCTTTCCATCGAACGCCAGCGTCGCTTCCCGGCCGGCGTCAATCTCTACGAGGTAGCGGTCGGCATCCAGTTGGCGATCCAGATTCAGCCGCCCCGCGCCCGGCCGCTGCGCCACCGTCCTATGCCGCTCCGGCGCGGTCCAATTCGACGCATTCATGCCGGAGGACCCGTACGGAAACTCAATGGCTACCGCCAGCTCTCCGGTCCCCAGCAGCGGCGAAGCGATGGCGACAGCCAGCAGATCCAGCGTGGGATGGCAGCAGGTGCGCACCGTCACCGGTTTGCCGCGCATTTCGAAGCGGCTTTCCAGCACCCCCGTCCACAGGGTGAGTTGCTGTTCGATGGGCCGGAACTCCTCGGGCGACGGCCGTTTGCCGTCCAACGTCAGCCCGATGCGCGCAAGGTTCAGGCGATGCGGATTCTCGCGCAGCCAGTTGAACAGCGGCTCCTGCCCGCGCGAATTGGTTTTGTATCCCACCTGGCGGCCGTAGGTGTCGAACATCTCCAGGCGCAGTTGCGCCGGGTTGAGCCCGTCCGGGATGGGGAACGAGTGCCAGCCCCACTGCGACTGGGTACACAGCGGCACGGTCTTTTCGTACAAATCGGGGAACGTCTGCAGGCCCGTGAAATCGGCGGTGAACGCGAACTCGCCGTTGCCGACGGAGAGCGGCGAATCGAAATCCGGCGCGGAAAGACGGGGAGAATTGCGATTGGCGATAGCGGCGCGATCCAGCTTCGCACCAGCGTTGGTCTGCCAGCCGCGGGCAACCCCGGCGGCGGAAGTCATCAGAAGAAGTTCGCGGCGAGTCAATCGGGGCACGGCAGACTCAAGATAGCACGCCGTCCGGTTCCTCTGGCGGACTCTTGAATCATATAAGGAGCTCTTATTGTATTTATTGGATGTATGCTTTATGGTGGCCGGAAAGCCGCCACGGCAATCCCGCCTAAGGACAACGAGTATGACAAGCGAACGGTCTTCGGTTGCCTCCTGGGCGCGTGCCCTTCGGGCAGTAACAGCGCTCGCGATCATCCCCCTCTCTCTTGGTCTTGGCTGGCCGCCCGCCTGCGCGGCCGAGAACCGCCCCGCGGCGAAGCTCCTCAGCGCTCCCTTGAGCTTCGAGCCCAACCGGGGACAGTTGGCCTCCACGGTGCAGTTTCTGGCGCGCGGATCCGGCTACGCGCTCTTCCTCACGCCCGGCGGCGTGGTGTTGAACCTCGAGCACCAGCCGCAAACCGCTTCCGTCGACACCGTGAGCATGCTGCTGATCGGGGCCAATCCCCACGCCCGCGCGGAAGGACTGTCCCCGCAGCCCGGCGTAGTGAGCTACTTCATCGGCAACGACCCGAAGAACTGGCGCGCCGGCATCCCCACCTACGGCAAGGTCCGCTATGCGCAAATCTATCCCGGCGTGGATCTGATCTTCTACGGGAATCAGCGACAGTTGGAATACGACTTCGTGGTGGCGCCCGGCGCCGACCCCAGCCGCATCGCCTGGCGCATCGACGGCGCCACGGCCACAGTCGACGCCGCGGGCAACGCGGTGCTACGGACGTCCGACGGTCCGGCCACTTTGAAGAGGCCGGTGCTGTACCAGATGGAGGGGGTGCGAAAGGTCCCGGTCGCGGGCTCCTTCGCCGTGTCCCGCGACACCGTACGCTTCCGCGTCGGCAGCTACGACCCTTCCCGCGCGCTGATCGTCGACCCGGTGCTCAGCTATGCCAGCTATCTGGCCGGGAGCAACGTCGATAACATCGGGAATACCCTCGGACCAGGTTATCTCGCGGTCGGCACATCCCAGGGTCTTGCCCTGGACAGCGCGGGCAGCGCGTATGTCACGGGCTACACCAAGTCGATTGACTTTCCCGCTAAGACCGGGTTTCAAAGCACGCTTCCAGCCAAGCAGGGAGTGGGTAGCTACCCTACGGCGTTTGTCACGAAGTTCAGTCCCGACGGCAGTTCGCTGGTGTATTCCACGTATCTGGGCGGCAATGGGACAGACTACGCCTACGCCATCGCGGTGGATTCGAGCGGCAATGCCTACGTGACTGGTTCGACCAATTCCGTGAATTTTCCGGTTACCAGTGGAGCGTATCAGACAATCTGCGATCCGACTCCCAACAATTCGGGTGCGTCTGCCGCGTCACCAGCCTGCAACTCCTCTAACATTTCGGCATTCGTGACCAAGTTGAATTCCACGGGAACAGCCATTGTCTACTCGACGTTCCTGGGCGGCTACGCGTACTCGTACGCAACCGCCATTGCCGTAGATAGCACCGGGCGCGCCTACATTTCGGGCAACGAGACGGAGTACTGCTCTACCAGCTACGTGTTCCAATCCTGCTTTCCTACCACCAGCGGCGCGGTGATCGGCGGGAACAAGACTGGCGGAGGTTCCCCGCAATACGCCTTCGCCGCCGTGTTCGATCCCGCCGGCGCCCACCTGCTCTATTCCACGATCTTTGGCGGCTTGGATTTTGTGTGCCAGAGCGGCTGTGGGGATACGTGGGCCACCGGGATGGCGGTGGATGTCAACGGCAACTTCTATCTGGTGGGCGAGACGAAGGCTGGCAATCTTCCGACCACGGCCGGCGTAGCGCAGCCGACCGCCGCTCCTTTCGGCAGCACAGGAACCTATGTGCAGGCCGACCGCGGATTCATCGCCAAATTCAATCCGGTCACTGCCACCAGCGGGGCATCGCTGGCGTACTGCAGCTACCTGGGGGGCAAAACCGGGAATACCAGCGACTATATCAGCGGTATCACAGTCGATAGCGCTGGTAACGCCTATATCGCCGGATACACCAATTCCACGGATTTTCCCGTGACCCCCGGCGCCTACGGAACGGTCTGCGGGCCGGGTGGAACCTGCTCCGCCGCCCACGTCACCAAGCTGAATCCGGCCGGCAGCGCCATCGTCTGGTCGACCTACGTGGGAGGCGCTAAGCAGGATGGAAGCGACGCGTGGTTCTTCACTGGCCCGATCCAGTTGGATGGGAAAGGGAACATCTACATCATGGGGCAAAGCGGCGGGCCGGGTTTCCCCGCGGTCAATCCGGTGGAACCGACCCCAATCGGCGGGTCCCAGGAAGTGCTCGTCGCCGAGTTGGACCCCACGGGCGCCAACCTGTTGTTCTCGACACGCATCGGATCCGGTGGGCTGCACACTTCGGAGCCAGCCGGGCTGGCGGTAGACTCCGCCGGCGACATCTATCTTGCCGGCAATATCATCGGCCAGGGCCTGATCACGACCCCCGGCGCATTCCAGACGACATCCAGCGATAGCACGGGCTGCTGCTACCACGGCTTTGTCGCCAAGATCGCGCCCAGCCCGCTCCCGGTCCTGCTGGCCGGCACTTTCGCCAATGGGGCGACCTATCTTTCGGGCGGATTAGTACCGGGATCCTGGGCGCAGGTGAAAGGCACCAATCTCAGCCCCACCACGCGCATCTGGGGCGCCTCCGATTTCGTCGGTCTGGGCAACAATCTGCCCACCAACCTGAGCGGCGTCCAGGTGAACGTCGACGGGCAGCCCGCGGCCGTCTATTACATCAGCCCCACGCAGATCAGTTTCCAGGTGCCTGCTGGCGTCGCGGGTATGGCCTCCGTCCAGGTGATCAACGGCGGCCAGATCAGCAACGCCGTCACTGCCGCGGCCACCAGCAACTCGCCCGGCATCTTCCCGGTAACAGTGGGCGGCACGAATTATGCTGCCGGCGTGTTCCTGGACGGGAAGTTGGTGGGTGATCCGGCAAATGGGGCGGCTTTCCGCTACGCTGTTCCCGGCGACACGATACAACTCTATGCCACCGGTCTGGTTCCTTCGCCCGCGGGCACCGTGGTCTCGACCACAGCACTAAGCGACATCACCGTTACCATCGGGTCGGAAGCCGTTCCGGCGGACGCGGCCGCGCTGGTGACGGTGGGAGAATTCCAAATCAACTTCACCGTGCCGCAGGCGTTTGCAACGCTCCCATCCGGTATCTACCCGATCTCGATTACGGTGGATGGCGCGACTTCGCCGCCGAGCATCAATTCCTCACCGCCTGGTCCAGTGGTGATTCCGATCCAGCCGTGAGCACCACTAATCCGGGACGGTGGTGTGTCCGGCCAGGTGCGCCAGCAGGTCGACGCACAGGTCCAGACCGGGATCGGTGCTGCGCGGGGCGAACAGGTTTGGACAGTGCTGCATGCGCTGCGCAATGGCTTTCAATAACTGGATCCGTTCGGCCTCTTCGCCCTCATCGGTATCCGGTTCGATATACCCACTGCGGCGCAACTCGGCGCTCACCTTATTAGGATCGCCCACAATCCAGGCGCGCAGCAGCGCCTCCGCGAGACTAGTAGACAGGGGGCGCGGGCTCGGCAGCGAGGTTCGCATTCAAACGACTTATCGGCCAGCCCGCGGAGAATTTCTAGGGTGATTGGGCGGAAGTTTCCGGGCAACTCCCTCTAAATTCTCCGGCAATTCACCGATATGTTGGGGGAGGAGTCGAGGATGATCACCGTCACACGTCTCAATCACTCGCACATCGTCCTCAATAGCGACCTGATTGAGCAGATCGAAACGACTCCTGACACCGTCATCAGCTTGACGACCGGCCAGAGGATCATGGTTCGCGAATCCACCGAGGAAATCGTGCAACGAATCATCGAGTTTCGACGGTCGATCCTGTCCACAGACGCCGCTTCATTAGTCGCAAGACGTTCCTCCGGGAGCGAGGACGATCGCACATCAGAGGGGAACTCGAATGGCGGACGCTAAGTCTAAGAAACCGGGAGCCAAACTCGATTTTGCTTCGGTGGGCGGCCTGGCCGTCGCACTGGGCGGTATTTTGGGCGGCCTGGTGCTGGACAAGGGAAAAATCACCGACGTCACGCAGGTCAACGCCGCATTGGTGGTCCTGGGCGGGACGATCGGGGCCGTCATGGTCACGACGCCGCTATCGGTCCTGCTGCGGGCCTTCAAGAAATTCGGCGCTGTGTTTCTCGACAGGGCACAGCCGGTTTCGGGCACCATCGACGACATCATTACGTATGCGGCTCAAGCCCGCAAACAGGGCATTGTATCCCTGGAGCAGCAGGCCGCCGCGGTGCAGGATCCGTTCCTGCGAAAAGCCCTCAATCTGGCGGTAGATGGTATTGAAATGAGCGAGATCCGGGCCATTATGGAACTGGAAATCGACCTCATGGAGCAAGCCGGAGATGCCGAAGCTAAGGTGTTCGAGGCGGCCGGCGGCTATGCCCCCACTATCGGAATCATCGGCGCGGTTCTGGGACTGATGCAGGTCATGAAGAACCTGGCCAATATCGACGAAGTCGGCCGCGGCATTGCGTCGGCATTTGTCGCCACGGTGTACGGCGTGGGAAGCGCCAACCTCTTCTTCCTGCCGGCCGGCGCTAAATTGAAGGCCCGTCTGAAGGATGCCATCCGGCTCCGGGAATTAATGCTCGAAGGCGTGCTTTCCATCGTCGAAGGACTGAACCCGAAATTGATTCGCACCAAACTGGACGCGTATCTCATGGACGGCGGTTCCAAAGCCAAAGCGGCGGAGAAAAAGGGCAGCGGAGCCGGCGCTCCGGTAGCGGCGGAGGGCTGATTTGGGCCGCAAGAAAAAAGGCGCTGGAGAGCACGAGAATCACGAGCGCTGGCTGGTGTCCTACGCCGATTTCATCACCCTTCTGTTTGCCTTCTTCGTAGTCATGTTTGCGTCCTCGCAAACCGATAAAGCCAAGGCTCAGGCGGTGTCGGATTCGGTGAAACAGGCGCTGGAAAAAGGCGGCGTGGCGGCGGCTGTTCGCGAGGTTCTGGGCGGCACCGTCGACGACGTGGGGAAGGGCAACGCCATGATGAAAGGTCCCGGCGGGTCTAATCCCAAAAATATCAAGATTCCTCCCGCACCCGCCCCCATCACGCGCACGGACCTGGAAGAACTGGCGCCGTCCATGAAATACTTGAGCAAGGCGCTCGAGGACGAAATCAAGGACGGCAAAATCGAAGTCCACCTGGAGCCCCGCGGCCTGGTGGTCAGCCTCAAGCAGAACACCTTTTTCCCGTCCGGTGAAGACACCATCGATCCCGCCACGTACGGCATCGTGGACAAGATCGGCTCCACCATTCTCAGCACCAAGAACCCGGTGCGGCTGGAAGGCCACACCGATTCGCAGCCGATCCATACGGCGCGCTTCGCCAGCAACTGGGAACTGTCCTCGGCCCGCTCCATCTCCATGCTCAAGCTGTTGGCGAAGCGATGCCATGTGCCGGAAGGCCGCCTGGCCGTCGCCGGATACGCCGACACCATTCCGGTCGATACTAATGATACGGTCGAAGGCCGAAAGCACAACCGTCGCGTGGACATCGTCATTCTGAGCCAGATCACGGCGCGCGGTTCGGACGCGGCCGAGCCTAAGAAAGTCGAAACCACCCCTCCCTCCCCGAGTTCCCCACCCCAAACTCCGAAGAAGTAACGATATGGCTGTAAAATTGCACTCCGCTCGGCAGTTCCGATATCAGTGCGGACGCCGTCAGGGGAGAGTAGTCGAGCCGTCATTGTATTCTTCCTCGAAAAGTAGTTGACGTCCTCCGATATGGATACCGAACCCGAGCAAGAAGCGAGGGTAATCAGGAAAGGATTCCAGATGTCTCGAGATCTCTCTATCAGGCTGTCGGTGGCGTTAGCAGCGTTAGCCATCGGCTCGAGCGCGCTCCAAGCAGCCAACAAGCTTACGCTGAGTCCCAGCTCGATCACCGCTACTTGCAACGCCCATATCAACGGTCAGACCGCCGTCCAGGTGACGGTGAAACCGGCGACGACGCTGACGACCGGTCAAACCATCGTTGTGACCCTCCCCAGCTCGTTCACTGGCGGCCTGGTCGTTACGCCGCCGAGCGTGACCACTCTCAGCACGACCAACCAAGCCGCTGGAATCGTATATAACGTCGCGCTGGCGAACGCCTGCACGGGTGTCACCAATGCCGCCACCCCTTCCTTCGCCTTCCTGGCCGGCGGCACGGCGGATGCCTCGTTGACGGTGACAACCGACATATCCAGCGCCGCGGTATTATCTCTCACCCCCTCTTCGAGCACGCTGACCTGCAGCCTGCAGAGCGGTCCCACCCCCGTCACGGTGACGGTGAAGCCGGTGACCTCGCTGACCGGAACGCAGACCATCGCGGTCACACTGCCGAGTACGTTCCCGGGCGGTCTCACGGTAACGCCGCCGAGCACCACTACGCTCAGCACCACCAACCAGGCCGCCGGCATCGCCTATTCCGTGTCGACAGCCAACAGTTGCGCCGGGGTGACGAACGGCGCGGCTCCATCCTTTAATTTCCTGGCCGGCGGAACGGCCGACGCGCCGTTGACGTTGACCACCGCACTGAGCAGCAGCACAACGCTGGTCCTAAGCCCCGCGTCCATCACTCCGACGTGCAGCACGGCGACCGGTCCGTCTTCGGTGCAGGTTACGGTGAAGCCGGCCATCCCGCTCACCGGGAGCGCTACCATCGCGGTCGGCTTGCCCAGTTCGTTGACGGGCGGTTTGACAGTGACAGCGCCCAGTATCACCACCCTCAGCACCGCCAACCAGGCGGCCGGCATCGTCTACACCGTGTCGGAGGCCAGTGGCTGCGTGGGTGTCACCAATAACGGTACTCCCTCGGTCACCTTCACCGCGAACACCACGGCGGACGCGATATTGGCGACCACCACCGCTTTGGCCAACAGCGTATCCGGTCTGTCGGTTTCCAACGCCACCGTGGTCGTGAACTGCGTGTTGGTGTCAACCACCTACACTCCGGGAGCCGCGCAGAACGTGTCGGTCACTTCGACAGCCACCGGCGGAACGCCCTTCTCGCTGGTCACCACCGGCCTGCCAGCGGGAGTCAGCGTTACTCCCTCCACGTTCACCGGCTCGGCGAGCAGCACAGCCACGGCTTTCTCCATCCAGGCAGCCGCCGGGTGCGGCGGCGCCTCATTGGGCAGTACCACCACCGGTTCCCTGGTCCTCCACGATACCCCGGGTCCGGATAAGACCATCAGCGTCGCCCTCCAGGTGACCGGGGCAACTCCGCTCACGGCAACTCCCAGCCCGGCGTCGCTGTCCTATGTCAAAGGTTCCGGCAGCGCCAGTTCGGTGGCCGTCGCCGTGACCTCGTCCACCACGCCGGCGCCGTTCTTCACTGTCGACACCACCAGCTTGCCAATCTGGCTGACCGTGGATGCCGTCAGCGGCAGCGTACCCAAGACGCTTCACTTCTCGTCCACCAGTGTTTGCGATTCCCTGGCGCCTGGCACGTACACCGCCACGGTGCGCCTGAATGTGGCCACCTACGGAGCCTTGTCGCTCCCCGTCAGCATGCTGATCACCAACTCAGCGCCTAAGTTGACGGTTACGCAAGGGACCTCCCAGACCCTTACCTGGACCCTGGGACAGCCTCTGCCGATCGGCTACATTACCTTGATCTCCAGCGACTCGCCGATTCCCTATACTCTGACCGGCGGCGGTCCGCTGCAGCCCGTCATCGCCCCCGACCTGGCCAGCGGTCTGGCCTATAGCTTCGGCACCGAGATCCCGGTGACCTTCAACAGCACGGTCTTCGCGGCGGCGCAGCCGGCCAGCGTGCTGACGGGGACCGTTACGGTCACATGGGGCAACCCCTCCTCCACCACGGCAATTACATTCAACGTTGATGTTCTGTCGCCGCAAGCCACCCTGTCGTCCATCAGCCCGGGCAGCCTGCCCACGGCCGCGGCCGGACAGTCCTTCACGGTGGTCCTGACGGGCACTGGTTTCGTGCCCAGCAGCGATCTGTCCCAGAAGACCAAAGTGGGCGTAGTCAGCAACGGAGTTCTGGTGCAGGACACCAATATCGCCAGCAATGTGGTGAACTCGTCCAACATGATCCTCACCATTACTGTGCCGGCGGCCGCCGACACGTATCTGCCCTTCACCGCGGGAGGCAACGTCACTCTCGGCGTGTGCAACCCGCAGGGAGCCACTTGCAGCGTGCCCAGCGCCTCCGTACCGCTCGCCATTGGCAACGGTCCGGTCATCCAGGAAGTCACCAGCGCTTCGTCGTTCCAGCAGGTCAACCCCGGACAGACGCAGAGCATCGCGCCTTACGACATGATCAGCGTGTTCGGCACCGACTTCTGCTCCGCCAGCGCGCCGGCCTGCTCCAGCAGCCAGGTGCTTCCCGGGGTTCTCAACCCGAGCACCCTGGTCTATCAGAATTGGCTCGCCATCGATGCCGCCGGACCGAACCAGCGGCAGCTCACCGTGGCCTTCTGCCCCACGGGCACCAACTACGCCACCAGCGCGTCGAGCTGCACCAACGCGCCCCTGCTGTTCGCCACCAATAACCAGATCAACCTGTTGGTTCCGGGCTCGCTGTCCACCGGCACCATCGACCTGGTGGTCAATTATGGCAATTCCACCGCGGCGGTGACCAGCAGCAACTTCACTGTCAACGTGGTCGCCACCGACCCCGGCATCTTCGCGGTCGGCGCCGATGGCCAGGGCTCCGGCGCCATTCTCTCGTGGCCGAACTATACCCTGGTCAATGCGGGCAACCCGGCGGGTGTGCGGTCCACGGCCGCGGATTCCGATGTCGTGCAGATCTACATGACCGGCCTCGGCGCCCCCACCAGCAGCGGCGGAACCTGTATCACCACCAGCGATTACCTGACCGCGCTGAGCACCGCTTCCAACGTCACCGTGTCCGCGGTGGATGGCGCCATCATGCAGAGCGCCCTTCTGCCGACTGGCGACTCCGCCCCGTGTCTGGCCAGCCTCCCGAGTGTTAGCATCGGTGGAGTGGCCGCCACGTCGGTCTCCTATGCCGGATGGGTGGCGGATTCCGTCGCCGGCCTGTACCAGGTCAACGTGACGCTCCCCGGCTCCCAGGCCGGACCGTTCACCGACGTTGCCGGCGTCAGCCACAGCACCATCACCGCTCCCGTGCAATTGCCCATTATCGTAACCGCCGGCAGCAACCCCAGTCAGACCGGCGTCTCGATCTGGGTCGCCCCGCGCCTGAAGGTGACCGCGCCTACTCTCCTCACCGGGCAAGTCGGCGTGGCATGGGGCAGCAGCAACAACGCTGTCGCTGCCAGCGAAGGAACCACCTCGTATCGTTATGCGGTGACTTCCGGCGTGCTGCCCACGGGTCTCTCGCTCAGCGCCACGAGCGGAGCCATTACCGGAACCCCGGCGGCCGGCACGACGGGATCATATGTGATCACCGTAACCGCTACCGATTCGGCTTACGTTCCGCTGACGGGCACCACCACCTTTACGCTGACCATCAGCGGCGGATTGATTCTCTCCGGGTCGAACTACACCGGGACGGTGGTTTCCACCAACACCAACATCGTCACGGTCACCTCCACCGGCGGAGTGAATCCCAACACCTACTCGTTCGACAGCAGCTTCACGGCGCCCGCCGGAATGACCATCGGCGCTACCAGCGGCATCGTGACCATCACGTCGCAAACGCCGGCCGGCACCTATAATGTCAAGGTCGACGCCGTCGACGCCAATGGCTTCCCCGGCACCGTGAGCTTCACCGTCACGCTCAAACTGGTGGTGACCGCCGCGTCCGCCTCCGCGGGCCTCACCGGCACCAGCCCCACCTTCGCCGGCACCGCCGCCAGCGGCCCGTTCACGGTCAGTCTGGCAGCCGTCGGAGGCACGGGCAGCTACACCTTCACCACTCCCGCGCAGACCGGGTTCAGCATCACCGGCAGTGTGCTGACCATCTCCGCTGTGCAAGCGGGTACTCCGTACACGGTGGTTATCACAGCAACCGATAACTCAAGCAGTGTCACGGGCACCATCACCCTAAGCATCACCATGAACTAGATCTGCTCTCCAGCAGATGTACCCCGCGGCGGGCGCCTACCAGGCGCCCGCCGTTTTTTGTGTGCCGAGCATGTTCGACAGCTCGGGGGTGAGAGTCCCCTTCACAGCCTGATGGAGGCGAAGTGATAGCGAAGCGCAAGGGCGTTCCGGTGACGGAGGGTCTGAAAGAAGCGTGGAGCAAACGTACGAGCCGATGTACAAGAACCGGATCTGAGG
>Ga0181529_10003634_pt1 | contig 17355 bp, 14 predicted proteins | sample PEATcosm2014_Bin_36_FD_119763 | JGI IMG/M metagenome (GOLD analysis project Ga0181529, IMG submission 119763) | Peatland microbial communities from MTU Mesocosm Facility, Houghton, MI, USA - PEATcosm2014_Bin10_30_metaG | ecosystem: Environmental > Terrestrial > Soil > Wetlands > Peat | place... | reverse complement strand
TCTTTCCTCTGGGCCGCCTCACCAAGCCCGAAGTGCGGGAGATTGCCCGGCAGCACGGCCTCGCATTGGCCGAGAAGCCCGATTCGCAGGAGATCTGCTTCATCCCCGGCGGCGACTACAAGCAGTTCCTCACCGCCTATCTCGAAGAGCAAGGCGAGCAGATTCCGGAGACCGCCGGGGAACTGGTGACCTCCAACGGCGAGGTGCTGGGCCGGCATGAGGGCATCTTCAACTTCACAGTGGGCCAGCGCAAGGGACTTGGCGTTTCCTCGCCTTCGCCTCTCTATGTGTTGCAACTTGACCCGGTCAGCCATCGCGTGACCGTAGGCACCGACGCCGAACTGGCTACCCGCACCCTGCGCGCCTGCCACCTCAACTGGATCAGTATTCCCGAACTGGCCGGGCCGATGCGCGTGCAGATCAAGATCCGGCACCGTCACGAGCCCGCATGGGCCACCCTGGAGCCGGCTGGAAGTGACGAGGTAATTGCCACGTTCGATGAACCCCAGCGCGCCGTCACTCCCGGTCAGTCTGCCGTTTTTTATGACGGCGACGAGGTGGTCGGCGGGGGATGGATTGTTTAGGCTTACCGCCGAACCGCCCATGCCAGCCCATCCGGCCCGCCGCCGGCGTCGATATGGCCGACCACTTCCAGAGTCTTCAGGTCAATGACCGCTATGTAGCCGTCGGGCGTGCAGGCAACATACGCCCGCAGACCATCGGGTTGAATCTGGATGCCCGCAGCCCCGTGGCCAATCAAAATCCGCTTCACTTCCTTGTGCGTCGCCGCATCCAGAATCACAAGCTCCGGCCCGCCAAGTGTGGAAACCAACACCAACTTGCCGTCCGGCGTGAACTTGAGCCGGTTGGCACCTCGAACGTGTGGGGTCAGGGTGGCCGTCACCTGTTTGGCGGCCAGGTCAATGATGGAAATGGTGCCATCGCCGGAATTGCCTACCCAGGCTTCCTTACCGTCCGGGGAGATGTCGAAGCCTTCCGATCCCTTGCCCACCGGAATCACGGTCAGTTGCCAATCGCCGCCCGGAGGAGTTGGCGGTGGACCTGGCGGCGGCTGCATGCCCGGCGAGCGTTCCCCACCTGGTGGTGCGCCGCCGGCTGGCGGCATCCCCGGCGGAGGTCCGCCAGCGCGCCCCTCGGTCTTGTCCAAAATCGTTACCGTTGCGGAGTTCACGTTGGTGGTCACGATGCGTTTTGCGTCGGGAAAAACATAGAGCATGTGGGTCCGGTTCTGGCCGGTTCCCATGATCCAGTCGATCTTGCGGGCAGCCGGATCATAGCTCCCGATGGCCTTGGCTGCCTCTGCGGTAAACCAGACCTTGCCCTGCTCGAATACCAGTCCGTGCGGGCCACGCAAGGCGCCCAGATCGATGGCGGGCAGCGCTTTTTGCCCAACCAGGTCGATCACGGCCAGGGTGTGGAATGCCCCAAATCCATAGTTGGAGACGTAGGCGGTTGTGCCATCCGCCGAAGCAACCACCTCGTGCGGGTCCTCGCCCACCGGAATGCGCGCCACCACGCGCAGATTCGCCGGATCGACGATAGCCAGTGTGTGATTCTGCTTGGATAAGGCCAGAAGCGCCGTCTTGGGAGTGTCTTGAGCGCCGGCCCAGCCGGTCAAAATAGCCGCGAAAACCGCCAACGCCCAAAGAGAACGTCGTCTCATACGCACCTCATGGAGCCGCCTGATACTATGCGGACGCATCCTTACCAGCGGAGGCTTGGGGCCGGCGGGGCTCCGGAGCGGAATCGCGCAGCGATTCGATAATCGCCTTGGCCGACGCCAATAGCACCGAGAGTTGCCGCATCGGCTTAGTGACGGCCTCGGCGACAAAGCCTCCGATTCGCTCGATCGTATCCAGAACGCCCGTGAGCATCGTATCCAGCCTTGCGGTCTGGCGTTGCAGCCGTTCGAGGATCTCGGCGGCCGAGGATTCCAACGCTGCGGTACGTGTCTGCAACCCGTGCACTAACTCCGCCACATCCGCTGTTGCCGCTTCAACATTTGGAGCGATGCGGACAAAGAAATCCCGCGAAATGTTAACCAGAGGCATTACCGAGGTACGCACTTCCTCGAGTTCATCGTGCAGGGAACGGGCTGCCTTCTTGATGCTCAGGTATATCGCCAGCAGAACGATTGCCTGCAGCACCACGGCCAGCGCAACAACAGCAATGATCAAGAGCTGGATGGTTTGATTATCGAAATTTGGCATCGAAGTAATCTCGCGCAGGACCAGAGCGGACCTGCAACAACTTTCTTGAGCGCGTTCTCCGTGGCATGAAGAAACGTACTACCCGGAGCCCTCCGCGCGAGCCGCACTCTGCCACTCGCGCGGCCTGCTCTGGAGCAGATGACGGAAATGAATGCAGCCGATCAAAGCCGTTTCCAGGTAGAACGGCTGCTTAGTGCTCCATCGGATCGATCTGGCCGGTGGTTGCCTTGTAGACCTGCCGGCCCGCGTCAACAGCGGCACTCACCCGGTTGGCCTGGTCGGCGACGAGGCTCTTGCCGCGTTCAACAAACTCTTCCCACTGGACCCGTCCGCGATCAACGGCTTCGCGGCCGCGTTCCACATATTCGCTTACCTGTTCCTTACCTTTGTCCACAAGAGCGGTCACCTGTTCCTTGCTCTTGTCCACCAGAGCGCTCACCTCCTGGGCGGCCTGCTGGGTGCGGTCGCGCAGGTATTCCGTGCCCTCGCGAGCGCCAGTAACCAGATCCTCGCGGGTCTCCTTACCGCTCTTTGGAGCATAAAGAATCCCGATCAAAGCACCCACGCCCAACCCAGCCAGAAACCATGCCAGGCCGTATGTCTTATTTTCTTCTGCCATGACGTAAATCTCCTTTTGCTCAGCCCGGAGACTGCCTGAGCGTATCAAATTACCGGGTATGCCGCAAATTGCAGGCCAGTTGCGGGGCTGGACGAATACATCAACGCGCACTCCTGGCCCGAGCGTGCGCGGCTGCAACCTCTGCTAATTGGATGCCGATGCGAAGAGGGAGTTGCAACGCCGTCGCTGTAAGTCGAGCATACTAGAGAACCGAGCGCAAGAGTCTCAGCCAAAGCAACCCGTATCAAACTCGATTCCCGTCCAAGACGATAGCATAGACCAGAAAGGGAACGTCACGACACACTCCGTCTCAGTCGCCGTTCTTTGGCTTGCTTAGGGTTGGGACGGACTTTTCGATTTGCTTGCGAATCTCGCCGTCATCGTCAACGTCGCGCAGGTCCGTGCCGAGCGGATCCTTCTCGCTGGTGCCGGGGATGACGGTGTATTCGAAGAGGCCGGTGTTGGCGACGTAAATCCCTGTTCCATCAGGAGATAGGGCTATCCCATCGGGGGCTTCCGGTGGAAATGGAAGCGACGTGGCCAAGGTTCGTGGCGTCGAGAATCACGATGCGCCAGCAGCCCTGGTCGAGAGTATAGAGAGTCTTGCCGTCGGCGGGCTGTTGGGCTGTTGGGCTGGCGCGGGCTGGTCTATCACGTTGAGGGCAAAGGGGAATCCGATGGATGGCACAGCGATCTGGCCGCCGCCGGAACGGACTGAAAGGGCGAATGGATAGGGAGCCAGCGGAATCCAGTTGCCGGCCGGATGAATCTGGCGGCCATTGGGCAGGCCGGCGGTTATGCCGGTTTGGGCGGGCGTGGATGGGGGCAAAGCCAGGGCTGTCGCGCAAAGGAGGGGGACGATTTCGACGATCGGACGCATCGCGCAAATCATGGGCTCCAATATGCAACGCGCGGATGAATTCCTGGTTGCACCCGGTGCCAGAAACTCTCAGGATGGCGGCTTAAAGGTTCAGGGTTTGGTGCGAAGCCGCATCAATAGCATCGAGAAGGGTTATAGAAACATATTCGATCAAGTTATCCTCCGCAGCCGCAGGTGTGGGCCAGGATTTCAGCGAAGTGCATCGCTTCGCGGTGGCCCAGCTGGGCTATCTGTTCACGGCAACTGAAGCCGTCAGCGACGATCAGGGTCATGGAATCAGCGGCGTTGACAGCGGGGAGCAGGCCTAGACTGGCGATGGTCTTGGAGACCTCGAGTTTGTCTGCCTCGAAGCCAAAGGGGCCGGCCATACCGCAGCAACTGGAATTGATAAGCTCGACCGTGGCGCCGGCCTTGCGAAGCAGGGCAATCTCGTTGGTGGGACCACCAAAGACAGCTTTGTGATGGCAGTGGCCATGGAGGATGACCTGCGCGCCCTCAAGACGGCCGATTACCCAGTCAGGAGCTTTGGCGGCCAGCCAGTCGGCCAGGAGCCAGACCTGTTGACTCAGTTTCTTCGCCCTTGGATCATTGGGAAAGAATTCAAGCGCCTCGTTCTTGAAGACGCTGGCGCAGCTTGGCTCAAGGAAGATGAACGGGAGACCGGCTTCGATCTCAGGGGCTACACGGTCGAGAACTTTGGCCAGATAGGCGCGGGCTGTGCCAAGGAGTCCAAAGTCGTAGAGGGCGCGACCGCAGCAGATGTGACCCTTGGGGATTTGTACGCGGAAACCTGCCTGGGTCAGGACCGACTCGGCTGCGGCGAGCGTTTGGGGATGGTAGTAGTTGTTCCAGGTGTCGGCCCAGAGAACCACCGATTGAGATTCAGCGGGCTTTCCCTCAGGAGCTGAAGCCCCGATTTCTTCTCGGGCTCCATTGGCACGGCTAAAACCGTGCCCTTTCAAAACCGGATCTTCGGCTCTCATTCCTCTCATGGTGGCGGCGCGGGGGACGTTGGTGGTTTCGTCCGATTTGGGCCTCGACTGCCTGTAGCTCCTCGCGGCAAGCCTGGGGAGCTGGCGCTCCTGTGCTACGCCGACGATGTGCTTGATGAGCGGGCTGGTGAGCGGGCCAGTGAGGATGGCATTGGTGAGGGTTGGAGCGAGTGAGCCGAAACGGGCCGACAAGTCAGAGAGGCCGAAGATGTAGTGGTGAAGCGGGTGCAGGCGACCCTTGTAACGCTGGGCCAGGAACTCGGATTTGTACTGGGTCATGTCCACGGCCACCGGACACTCAGTCTTGCAGGCCTTGCAACTGAGGCACAGGTCGAGGGCCTCATGGACGGCGCGGCTTTGGAAGCCTTCTTTTTGCAGAGCGCCAGCGAGCATCTCCCACAGCAGGCGGGCGCGGCCACGGGTGGAGTACTGCTCCTGACCGGTGGCGCGGTAGCTGGGACACATGACGCCGCCGTCTTTCTTGAGGCATGCGCCCACGCCGACGCAACGAGCCGTGGCGCGTTCCAGCGAGCCCTGATCGGCGGCAAAGACGAAGTGGGTTTCGAGTTTGGCGGGCGGTTGGGCTTCCGGCTCGGCCGGCGAGGGTTGTTCGCGATGGAGTTTGGGGCCGTGGCGGAGGTTTTCCACGGGATCGTAGACGCGCACGGCATCCGAGAGCTTGCCAGGATTCATGCGGTTGTCAGGGTCCCAGATAGCCTTGAACTCGCGGAAAGCCTGAACCAGCTCAGAGCCGAACATCTTGGGCAGCAGGGCGGCGCGAGCCTGGCCGTCGCCATGTTCGCCAGAGAGCGAGCCGCCAAGCGAGAGGACGAGGTCAGCGGCGCGGTCAATGAACTCGCGGAAGTTCCGGAGGCCCTGGATGGAGCGGAAGTCGAAGTTGATGCGCAGGTGAACGCAGCCCTGGCCGTAATGACCGTAAAGCGGACTACGGTAGCCGTACTCGGCCATGAGCGCGGTGAGCTGGCGCAGATAGGTTCCGAGGCGTGCGGGAGGAATGCCGGCGTCGTCCCAGCCCTCCCAGCCTTCGGGTTCGCCAGGAACGAAAACCGTGGCGCCGAGGGCCGATTCGCGGACGCGCCAGACACTCTCAGCGTCTTCATGGTTGTAGATGCGGGCCGTGGGTGCTTCAGGCCAGGCTTGCGCGGCACGGACGAGGTCTTCTGATTTGGATTGGACTTCGACCGGATCCCAGGCGCCCATTTCAACCAGCAGGAAACCGCCGCCGGGCGGGAGCAGCGCTACGTCATTGACGGCGAGGCGCTTGCGGAGCATGAAGTCAACCAGCAGGCCGTCAAAGCCCTCCAGGCCGATGGGACCGAACTCGAGAACGCGCGGAACCACGTCGGCGGCGAGGAATGCATCGCCAAAGGCCAGCGCGGTAAGTACGCGGTACGGCGGGCTGGAGGTCAGGTTGAGCGTGGCGGAGACGACAGTGGCGCAGGTGCCCTCAGAGCCGACCAGGGCGCGGGCGAGGTTGAAGCCGTTTTCGGGGAGCAGTTCGTCAAGGTTGTAGCCGGAGACGCGGCGGGGAATTTGGGGAAATTTTCCCCGGATGAGGGCAGCGTAGCGGTCACGCAGGCTGGCCAAACTTGCGTAGATCTGGCCTGTGCGGCCGCCGGCGCGGACCAGGGCTTCAATCTGCTCGGGAGTGGTGCGACCGACGGTCATGCGGGTGCCGTCATAGAGAAGGATGTCAAGGGATTCGACGTTGTCGACCACCTTGCCACCCAGCAGGCCGTGGACACCGCAACTGTTGTTGCCTATCATGCCGCCGAGGGTGCAGCGATTGTGGGTAGCGGGATCGGGGGCATAGGTGAGGTGGTGAAGCTCGGCGGCCTCGCGCAGGCGGTCGAGGACGATGCCGGGTTCGACGCGGGCCAGTTTGGCGTCGGGGTCAATGGATGTCAGGCCATGCATGTAGCGGGAGTAATCGAAGACCACGGCCACATTGGCACACTGGCCTGCGAGACTGGTGCCCGCGCCACGCGGCAGCACGGCGGCCGAGGTAGCGCGGCAGGCGGCAAGGGCAGCCTCTACGTCGGCGACGTCGCGGGGCATGACCACGCCTACGGGAAGCTGACGGTAGTTGGAAGAGTCGGCGGCATAAAGGGCGCGGGAGCCGAGGTCGAAGCGGACATCGCCATGGAGGGTGGACTTGAGAAGGGATTCAAGTTCGCGGTGGGCGGCGAAGCGCTCATGGTCGAGTGGCGGCTGGTTCATGAGAACAGCAAAAGATGAAGAGCTCACGGGGGAATGGTAGCGCGTTTCCCAGAAGCATGGAGTATGGGAATGCGCCTCAGCGCGTGGGCCACTCTTCAACAACGATGCCGAGGTCGTTGAGACGCTGGATGGTGGCTTCGACGTTGCGGCGGACTTTGGGGCGGTCCTTGCGGCTGGCCAGAGGCGATTCCGCCACGGCGATCACGCGGCCATAGCGCCAAGCGCCGGGGGGCAGCGCAATCAGAGCTTCGGCCAGGTCGCCGGGACGCAACTGGATCTCCTGACGACGGGCCGCTTCAGGACGAAGCATGGTTCCCTGCCCCACGGTGCTGGGGTTGGCGTCGGCCAGGGTGATGCGCAGGTTGAGGGTGTCAGCGTCGACCGAAAGAAAAGGATTGGCCCAGGCGCTCGGCTCGTGCACGTCCACATACAGGCTTTTTGTAGGCAGCGGGATACGGGCAAGCTCGGCACGCTGGCGGTCGATCTCAGTGGCGGCGGCCTGGGCCTTGTGCTCGGCGGCGACCGCTCCCTGAGCGGCGTTGGCTACAGCCTGTTCTTCCTTGTGGCAGGCCACAAGCGCGACAGGAAGAAGGAGGGCCAAGCCTAAAAGTCCCCTGATTTGGGAGCGCTGAATCACCCATCAAGGATAACAGGAAGGCTCGACTCCGCTTGTGACAGGGTGAAGCGGAAGAAAAAAGCTGCGCTGGCTCCGGTTGTTGGTGGATGGATGGAGTTGGTTGTACCTTTAATCGCATGATGGTTTCTTTCAATCTTTCCCGATCGATGTACTCCTCAGAGTTGAACCGGACCAAGGGGTCCGCGGCGTCTGGAGCATTTTTGCCCATCCTGCTTGCTGTGCTGTTGTTGCTGAGCTCCGCGGTTTGCTCATCGGCCCGGTCGGCAAAGGGTACGGGGACGGCGACGCTGGTTGAAACGGAAACGTACATTCCGTGCAGGGATGGGTGCTCCACAGCAGGGGAACCGGCCCGCGCCTTTTGCTTCCGTCTGGGCGACGAGTTCCTGGTTGGGGAGGGACGAAGCTACTTTCATGAGGACAAATTCACCCGCATGGAGGACCTTGCCGGCAAGCAGGTTCCGATCCGGTTTAGCCGGCGTTCGCTGTGGATCAGGCCGACGGATCGCGCGGCGGTGAAGATTGGGCGCGGATCCCGGTTCGAGGAGTTCAAGGACAGCGGATGCATTCGAGAGGTACACAGGCCTATCCTTGCGCTCGCAGCCAGTTCCAGACGGCCAGCCAAGGTCCCCGGCGATGCCATTGCGATCGCCGGTCCGGGGAGAGGCGAATTTCAGCCGTTGTTTCTGTGGTTCCAGTGCGGCGTAGATTCCGATCCGTCTGCGATCGCTTGCCGGACGTGGTACAGAAACGGCGAGCCCGCCGGGACGGATTGGTATTGCGCACAGAGGGTGGATGGAGCGCCGGTTGATGCTAAGCTCCCGGTTGATCCGCTTTTGAGTCGAGCGGGAAGGCTGGTTCTTACGTCGGGCGCGGTGTTGCCGCATGACAGCCGGGGAAGAATCAACGGCCAACTCGAACACCCCGGCGTAGCTTGTTACTAATAAGAGCCGCAGAAACGCTCGCTTCCCAGGACCTCAAAAACGAGGACCGAGGCCAGACCGCGGCTTACTTGGCGATGAGACTGCGGGCGATAGCGTCTAACATGCCGTTGAGAAAGTTAATGGACTCGGGAGCGGAGTAGCGGCGGCCGATTTCGATGGCTTCGTTGATGACGATGGGAAAGGGCGTGCCTTTGAAGCCCAGCATCTCGCCCACAGCCATGCGGAGCAGGTTGCGATCGACCGCGGGCATGCGCTCAAGACGCCAGTGCTTCGAGTTGGCAACCAGCAGCTGGTCGATTTTTTCCTGGTGGGCGACGGCCACGCGGAAGAGGTCCTCGGCAAAGCCGCGGACTTCGGGCTCGACCTCGTCACCGGCCTTCCAGAAGGTGGCGCGCACCTGGTCGGGGGTCTGTTTGCCGATGTCCATTTGAAAGAGCATCTGCATGGCCAGTTCGCGCGACTTGCGGCGCGGACCGGCGGTCAAGCAGGGCCGCCTTGCTCAAGCTTGCGGGTGAGGCTCACCATCTCAATGGCCGCCGCAGCAGCCTCGAAACCCTTGTTGCCGGCCTTGATGCCGGCGCGGTTCAGCGCCTGCTCAAGGGATTCGCAGGTGAGCACGCCAAAGCTGTGGGGAATGCCGGTTTCCTGCTGCGACTGGCCGATGCCGCGGGCGACTTCGTTGTAGATAGCTTCGTAGTGGGCGGTTTCTCCGCGCAAAAGGCAGCCGAGGGTCACGATGGCGTCGACCTTGCCCTGATTGGCGACAGTGCGGGCGGCGGCGGGAATCTCCCATGCGCCGGGAACGCGAACCACTTCAATATCAGCCCGCTTTGCGCCACTGCGCAGCAGAGCATCCAGCGCTCCATCGAGCAGCCGCTCGGTGATGACCGCATTCCAGCGCGCCACCACGATGGCAAAGCGCATTCTGGCAGCGGACAGGTCGCCCTCGACGGCTACGGGCTTGCCGCGAAGCGGATCGGTCCAGGCCCAAAAAGAAAATGGAAAGCCCGGCTCCGGCTCGACAGTGAAGAGGCGCGATTTCCAGTGAGTTTCCGCGATGGGTGAGAGACGAGAGGCGGCTGAATCTCCACCTTCGGCCCGGAGCCAGGCCGCAGCGGCCTGATGCACGGCATCGAGCGCGGTCACTTCCACCAGCACATCTGCGATGGAAGGAAATTGGCCATCGACAAACTCCAAGTTGCCCAGGGGGGCAAGGAATGCCGCACCACGACTGGTTTCCTCTTTCCATCCGGCGCCGTGAGCAAACCCCAGCGCAGAAAAGAAGCTTGCCAGCCGGTCATAGACCGCTGCACTGCCGGCAGGGCGAAGAAAGGAGATCCCCTTGATCATGGTTCGATTCTATCGTGCGGAAGCGGTTGGCCGGCGGGCCAGCAGGAAAGCGGGCCGGTGCAGCGTCAATGCCGGTTGGGGTTTGCGGTTTCCGGCCCCTGACGCAAAGTGCGCGTCAAGGATGGGGCAGGGTACATTGTGGTCGGGACAGAATGAAGAGGGGCCGGTGCATGGCCGGCCCCTATGGCTGAGTCCAATGGACGAAAGGCTACGTGGTGGTGCGCGGCTTGACGGCAATAACCGTGGCCGGCACGATTCCAGAACCCGAACCCGAATTCGTGCAGCCGATGTCGTCGCCACCGGCGGAGACAGGAGTGCAGGCAGGCAGGTTGGGAGCGATCTGCTGCACGTCCGTGGGAGGTGTTGACGGCGTCACACTGGCCGGGATGCTGATGTAGTGGATGAGATTGTCACCCGCCGTGGAGACGAAGAAATATGAGTTGTCAGGGCTGAAGGCACCGGCCAAGGGGGCCGTGATGGCCGAAGCCGAGCTTCCACCCAGCGTCACATAGCCCACGGTGCCGCCCGCGCCGCCGGTGCCTGGCAAATAATAGGGCAGCGAAGCATTGGTGCTGGTGCCAGACGGATTGTAGGTGATGAAGGCCATGTTGGTCTCGGGCGCGGTCACGACCTGATTGACGGCTGAGGCGTTGGCGGCGATTTGCGTCTGGCTCCATGTGTTTTCAAGCACCAGTGGCGCGAGTGGATTGCCAGTGGCCAGCGATGTGTCGCTGACGCCCGAAGGCAGACAGTTGAATGCGGGAACGGTGACTCCGATGTCGGACAGAGTGATGCCGCCGCTGGAAGTCGATGCGCCGAAGATGTGGCTGCCATCGGTGGTTGCGGCCAACACATCGGACTGCACAGGCACTGAATTGTCCGGGTCAGGCCCCTGCGGATAAAAGACCATGGAATTGTAAGCGCCCACGTTTCCGGAAGGACACCAGGTGTGAGCCACGGTGGGGTTGCCTCGGAGAAAAGCGCCCACGCTTGGGATGGTGATGGCCGGGGTTTGCATGGTGCTTGAAACAGCCACATTCGGGAGCAGCGAACTCCACGGCTGGGAGCCCGGCGGCACTGGTGGCTGGGTACCCGTCGGCAGCGGGCTGGGCGGCAACGGATAGGTGGTCCAGCCGCCATTGGTCGCGTTGTAGACGTAAAGCGTGTTGGTATGACCGGTGATCTTCGGCGGGTTTTGGCCAGTGGGATCGGGCGGGTCGTTCAGGGCTGCGTTGTCGGTGATGTAGAGTGTTTGCGAGTCGGGAGTCCAGACAGCCGCGTTGCCCATGCCGCCAAAAGTAGCGCTGATGCCATTCTTAACGCTGTAAATGTAGAAGAGCTGGCGCTCCTGATCATTGATAAGCAGCGTTGTGTTGTTCGGCGAGACGGCCAGGACGACGCCGGGAGCGCTGGTGTCTACCTTGGCAACCGTATCGGTTGCGGAGATGTATTCCATCAATTCGTGCGATGAACCGAAGTAAAGATCGGTTCCGAGCCGGTCCATGACCATGGAGTTTGGCACAAAAGGCAAACGCACGGTAGACCCCACCGTGCCGTTAATCAGCTCGACAGGGACAAAGTACTGCGACAGACCGGGCGCCGCGAACCAGAGGTAGTCGGAGGCGGTGCCAGGCGTGGTGATCTTGACCGGGTTGGAGGAGATGGAGAGCCCGGTGCCGTACAAGCCGATTTGGTTAGTCGGAGCCGGATTGCAGACGGAGGGCTGGCAAATGGCATAGATCGAAGCCGTGCCGGGATAGTTGGTGGTGATGGCGCCGCCCGTGCCTGCGGTGATATCGATCGGGTCGGTCGACTGATAGGTCAGCGTAAGACCAGTGATGGGGTTATTGTTGGTGTCGAGCACGGTGGTGGTCAGGTTCTGAGTCACGCCCTGGGTGACTGTACCCTCGGTCGATCCGTCAGCCAATGCTAAGTTGATCGATTGTGGAGGGCAGGTGGAAAAGTAACCGGCCGACGAACCCGAGCCGGCCACAGAAGCGGTGATCACAGTGGTGCCCGGCTGCTCAGCGGTGATACTGACCTGATTTGTGGTGGTATTGGTCGCAATGGAGGCGATGGACGTAGTGCCGACCGAGTAATTGAGAGTGCCAATGGACGAGGTGCAATCGGGAATCTGGCTGGATGTCACGCCAGGGGGCAGCCCTCCGGGACAGGCATAGATGGGGTTTGAAGAGCTGGTAACCGAGGGCGGCGCGCAGAGCACATATTGGGTATTGTTGGCTCCTGCAAAGCATGCCTGCGCGTCGAGGGAGGCTACGGCACCCTGCGAAAAGCACTGCTGGCCTGATCCTGACAAGGGTTGAGTGACAAGGCCGACAGAGGTCACCTGGGAATGAATGTAAACCTGCACCGGATTGGAGGTGACCGACTGCACGGATGCCGTGACGTAGCCGACAGTGTAGGGCAAACCGTTGGTTGAGGGCAGCGGATTCGGCTTGTTACAGACGGTGTAATTGGGGATGCCGCCGCCGGTGTTCCGGTTCCATGTACCGGCGCAAATAATGCCGGTGGGTGAAATGTCCGCCAACTGGTTGTTGCTGGTGCCCCAGGAATAGGTGTTGTTGGCAACGCTGGCTGCAGTGCCCTTGCAGTTTTTGGGGTAGGGCGTGGCCACCTGCTGCGTCTGCCCAAAAGCGAGCGAAATTCCGCCGGTCTGTGGCGTCAGGGTGAGGGATGCCACGTCCGTGACTTTCAACCCGTAACCGAGGCCATTGCAATAATTCTCGTCCGGGTTGCGCGTGCAGCCGGAGATCGAAATTCCGGCTGGAATAGCCAGGCACAACAAACAAACAAGCGTCAAAAACCGCCGCATGAATCCTCCCCGCCCCGCCGCTTCAAACCGCGGAACGGTCTCTCCGAATCGGTCAAGAACAATGGGTTAAAAGCGGCCCGTCAACCTGCCTCAGCCTGGCCTGTCACCGGTGGAATCCGCTCAAGTGAACAGCCCCCGGCGATACGCTGTTCCAGGCAGCCGGTCAACAAAACGCGCTCAGAAACTCCAAAGAAAAGTGTATCAGGGCGGGGTGCCCCCCGGCAGAAAGCCGCAGAGTACGATTGCCGCCCTATTTTTTCACTTCCCCTCCCATAGACTCCACCAGGCGGAGATGGCGAGCAGACAAGGTCTGTGAGCAGGTCCCGCTACTGGCCTTGCGGCATATAGCGCTCAAACCATACAACGGCCCGCTCCGTCACGTCGCGCTGGTGGCCAGGATCGACAAAGCCATGTCCTTCGTTGGGATACACCACGAGTTGCGTGGGAACGTGCCCGTCCCGCAGGGCGTGCCAGAACTCGTAGGACTGGGGCGCCGGGCATTCGCCGTCCCGGTCGCCGACCAGCACCAGCGTGGGCGTGTGCGCCTGCCGGATGAAGCTGATGGCCGAGCTCTTTGCGTAGACCGCAGGATCGTCGTAGACTGAGGCGCCGAAGTACGGCGTCATCCACTGGTCGATCGAGTTCTCGCCATAGTAGCTCTGCCAGTCGGAGATTCCGGCTCCCGCGACCGCTGCCTTGAAGCGCTGGGTTTGGGTGACGGCAAACATGGACATGAATCCGCCGTAGCTCCAGCCGGTGAGGCCCACGCGATTGGGATCTACAGGGTATTTGGCCAGAACCGTGTCAACGCCCGCCAGAATGTCAGCTAGATCCCCGTACCCGAAGTCCTTGCGGTTGGCCTGGGTAAACTCCTCGCCCTGTCCGAAGCTGCCGCGGGGATTGGGCTGCAACACAAAGTAGCCCAGCGCAGAGAAGGCCGTCTCGGAAAGACCGCCGCCGCCGCTCCAATGGGCGGTGACTGCAGCGGCTGGCCCGCCGTGAACTTCGACAATAAGGGGATACCTTTTGGCCGGATCGTAGTCTTTTGGCAGCATCAGCCACCCTTGTACCTGGAACTTGCCGCTGGTCCAGGACAGCGAAACAGACTTGCCCCAGGCTGGTTCCACACCGTTGTTCCAGTGCGAGAGCTGGATCACGCCGGCAAATTCGCCACTTTGACCGGAACTCACCCCGGCGCCGGGCCTGGCGGCGAAAATCTCCTGCGGATGGTCGAAGGTACTGGCGCGAAAAACGAAGAGCTTGTGATCGGACGTTGCGGAAAGGCTCTGCTCGAAACGCCCGTCGCTGACGCTGGCGGGAATGCTGAAGATCGGTGGGGCAAAGCTCGTGGAAACGCCCTCGCCGGTCCGGTCCCCTTGCAGGCGCAGCCGCACCAGTTGACAATTGCCCCCAGCCAGTTCGGTGACAAAGATGTGCTCGTTACCGTCCCACTCGATCCAGGCGGGAGAGGTGGGCCGTCGCGGGGTCAGGTTCTGCGGCGGGCCTCCTTCTGCCGAAACAATCCAGACATCGCCGCCGGTCGCGCCCTGGTCGCTCATCAAGCCCCCGATGAAGGCAATCGCCTTGCCGTCCGGCGACCAGCGCGGCACGGCAATTTGCAGGCCGTGCAGCGGGCCGGAAACTTCGGCGGGCACAAGAATGGGCGTGGGCGCGCCCTGGCCATTCACGGTTTGGGTGTAGAGCCTGGCGACCCACCAGTTGTTCTCTCCCGGCGGATCGGCAGCCACGTACGCCAGCCCCTTCGAATCCGGCCGCCAGTCAAACTCATATACATGAAGATTGGCGGGCGTCACCTGCGCGGGCACCATGGGTTTCGCCGCATCGACCTCCGCCACGGCCACTCGCTGGATCTCAGCGCCCTCCTCGCCAATTACCCCGGCCGGCGGCTTCATGGCCGCCAACGCGCCAGCCGGGCGAGTGGCATCTTCCACATAAAGGAAAGCCACGCGAGTCCCGTCCGGCGAAAAGGCCGGCGCTTCCGCGTATCCCTTCAAATCGGTGAGCCGCCGCGCCGGACTGCCGTCCAGGCGCGAGAGAAAGAGATCGGTCTGCTCGCCCTCCCTGGCACAGTCTGAGAAAAATGCCAGCGCCCTGGCATCCGGTGCCCAGACAATCTGGCCCTCGTGGCAATGCTGTTCCGGCTTGGCGGCAGCAGTGATGCGCTCACTCTTTTCCAGGTCGTCGAGAGGAGCTACCCGAATCTCCGTGCCCTGCCTCGCGTACTGAATCCATGCCAGCCGCGTGCCGTCGGGGGACACCGCAACCTGACCCACGGAGGAGCCGCGGTTCAGGCCATTGAGGACTGCCTCTATATGAGCGCTATCTGGAGACCTGGCCGCAGTGGCATTCTGCGCCACAGCGTAGGAAAGGCTGAACACCGTGAATGAGAGCAGGGCTATGCCCGCAATCCATGCAGCGCGAAGGGATTTGCGAAGTGGAATCAAAAACATACGGAAATGCTATCAGGCGGAGTTGGGCTGGGCGTTCCCTGTTTCAGTCTCTTGTCGCCGCGTGAATCGCCAGCAGCTTTTCCAGCAGTGGTTTGAGGAGTTTCAGGTCCAGCGTATTCGCTCCGTCGGATTTGGCGTTGGCGGGGTCGTCGTGGACTTCGAGGAAGAGGCCGTCGATGCCCGCGGCCACAGCAGCTCGTGCCAGCAGGGGAATGAACTCCGGCTGGCCACCACTGACGCCATTGGCGGCCGAGGGCTGCTGCACGGAGTGGGTGCCGTCAAATACCACCGGCGCCAGACGGCGCATCACGGGGAGCGAGCGGTAGTCAACCACCAGTGTGTTGTAGCCGAAGCTGGCGCCGCGCTCGGTAAGGAAAACACGTTCATTGCCCGTGGAGCGGACCTTTTCGACCGGATACGTCATATCCCACGGGGCCACGAACTGGCCCTTCTTTATGTTGACGGCGCGGCCGGTTTTGCCCGCGGCCACCAGCAGGTCGGTCTGGCGGCAGAGGAAGGCGGGAATCTGCAGCACGTCCACGGCCTCTGCGGCAATTTCGCAATGATCCGGCTCGTGGACGTCAGTTAGTACCGGCAGCCCCGTCGCCCTGGCCAGACGTCCCAGGATTTGCGTTCCCTCGATCAGGCCGGGACCGCGGAAGCTCGTTACGCTGGTGCGGTTGGCCTTGTCGTAACTGGCTTTGAATAGGAAGGGAATGCCCAGATCGGAGGTAATGCGCTGGATGGCGTCGGCCATGGTGCGCACGTGGACTTCGGACTCGATGACACAGGGGCCGGCAATGAGGAAAAGCCGGCCGTCGCCGACGTGTACCGGACCGATTTCAAAGGAGTTGCTCACAAGAACGATTTTATCCTCCCTGGGACTGTGGCGGCCGGCCAGCCGGCACGCGATGGCAGGAAAGTGAAGGCCGATCACCAGGCAGAGAGCCATCCGAACTTCTGCGGCGTTCTCCTTACGGCATCTTCCGAATTACTGGGGGATAGCTGAGTGTGTGCAGGGTGGATTCTTATTATGTGAAACCCACCCCGCAGTTGTGGCCTGACTCTATACAACTCGGAAAGCCGGTTAGCCGGTGAGCACGCGCTTGTTCTTCTCCGTCAGGCGCTCGCCAGAACGGCGGCAGAATGGGCTCGTGAGCTAACCCGCACGGCTCCGCGACCATTGCCAGAGCGCTCGCTCAAGGGCGTGGAGCGCCGTGGGAGCGGGAAGACTGTCTTGCGGCTGGACGACCCCGCACCCGGCCAGATGCTGGCAAAAGGCATTGTATTCGGTATAAAACCCGACATCGTGCCGCGCGTGTCCCAATGCTTCAAGCGAACGATAATCCAACACGGCATATCGCTCAGGGAAGATCGCGGCCAGAATCGCAGAGGCTATGGAAATGTCGACGCCGCGCAGCCCGATAAGCGCCCCGACAGCCTCTTCGGTCGAAGCGTCCGGCGAGGCGGCTATCGCCAGAGCGCTTTTGATGTTCTCACTGCTGTTTCCGATCAGGTAATGAACGACTCGTTCAGATTTCCAGCGAACGATTATCTCCAAATTTGGCAGCGAGTAGTCGCCTTCGCGAATCGCCTGTCCGGCTTCGAACGCATCCTTCTCAAGCTGGTGCTCTCTTTCGCCGGCTTCCTGCCAATACTCCTCAGCCAGTTGTTGAAGATCCGATTCCGCGGGTTGAAGCTCAAAATAAGCCATAGTGTCGAGTCCCCCTTCACAAAAACCACCAAACAATAGGCCCGGCACACGTCTTTGTCAATGACGAATTGCACAATTCAGGCCAGGGACTCCCGGAGTTCGCGCGAAGGTTGAATGGCCTGTCCCGCTCAGTTGGACACGGCGCTGGCTATATCCGAATCATCCAAGGTGCCGGTCCCAAGCCGCGCCTTCCGGTTCTTGTAACTCGCGGAGATAAACTCGCGGAAGAGCGGATGCGGCTCAAGTGGTTTGGACTTGAACTCAGGATGGAACTGGCAACCCAAGAAGAATGGATGGCCCGGAAGCTCTACGATTTCGACATAAGTCGAGTCGGGGGTGGTTCCGCTGAGGCGCAGGCCGCCGCCGGTAAGCAGTGCTTCATACTCGCGGTTGAACTCGTAGCGATGGCGGTGGCGCTCGCTGATCTCGGTGGCTCCGCCGTAGGC
>Ga0181529_10003633_pt1 | contig 17355 bp, 17 predicted proteins | sample PEATcosm2014_Bin_36_FD_119763 | JGI IMG/M metagenome (GOLD analysis project Ga0181529, IMG submission 119763) | Peatland microbial communities from MTU Mesocosm Facility, Houghton, MI, USA - PEATcosm2014_Bin10_30_metaG | ecosystem: Environmental > Terrestrial > Soil > Wetlands > Peat | place... | reverse complement strand
TTTCCGCGAACGGCAGCGCCATCGTTATGACGGCGCAACGCGGTGCCGCCGTCACCTATGATCGCGGAACCACCTGGACCAATTGCCAGGGACTTGCCGGCGCTTCCAGAATCGTCGCCGATCCGGTGAATCCTTCGCGCTTTTACGCATTTGACGGGCAGGCCGGCAAGCTGATGGTCAGCGCCAATGCCGCCGCGACATTTGAAGCCACGGCCGCGCAACTTCCCACCGGCCAGGGCGGCGGCGGCGCGCTCGCGGCGACGACCGGCATGGAAGGCGACTTGTGGGTTGGTTCCCGTTCGGCGGGACTTTATCACTCAACCGACGGCGGCGTTTCCTTCACCAAAATCGCCGGCGTCAGTGGCGCGGACACGATGGGCTTCGGCAAGGCCGCGCCCGGAAAAAACTTTCCCGCCGTTTATCTGCTCGGCAGCATCAACAACCGTCACGCCCGTTACCGCTCCGACGACGCCGGCCAGACGTGGGTGCGCATTGACGACGACCAGCACCAATACGGCAGCGCCGACGTTCCGATGATTGTCGGCGACCCGCGCATTTACGGCCGGGTTTATGTCACCACCGGCGGTCGCGGCGTGATTTACGGGGACATCAACAGCGCAAAATAATTTTACCGAAACGATTTAATTCAACCACGGATGGACACGGATGGACACGGATGAAAAACCGGATTTGCGACGTGGCGGCGAATCCAAGCTGCTTTTGAAAGCCGAGACGGAAAAGATCATTGGTTTTGCGTTTGAGGTTTTGAATGAAGTCGGTCATGGACTGAATGAGAAAGTTTATGAGAATTCGCTAGCGGTGTTGTTCAAACTGAACAATATCGCTTTCGACCAGCAGCGAAGATTTCCAGTTTTCTTTCGCGATGTCGAGGTTGGCGAATTCATTCCTGACCTGATTGTTTTTGGTTCGGTGATTGTGGACACAAAGGTCATTGATCGCATTACAGACCATGAACGCGGCCAGATGTTGAATTATCTCCGCATCACAAAGCTGCGGGTCGGCTTGATTTTGAATTTCAAAAACGCCAGGCTGGAATTTGAGCGCGTTGTCTTATGATTTTTTTATCCGTGTCCATCTGTGTCCATCCGTGGTAAAAAAATTCAACATATGATTCCATTATGAAAAAATCCATCCTCCGCGCGGCGCTGTCCGCGCTTTGCTCCATCGCAATTTTTCCCGCCGCCGCCAGGGCCGGGCAATACGCCAACTTCGATGTCTCCATTTACATCACCGTTGGCGGCGTCCGCAATCTGGACAATCCGGCCACCTTGAGCAATCAGTGGGACCGGATCAGCCACCAGTTGAAGGTGGACAAGGTCTATATCGAGGCGCAGCGCGACCGGACCCTGGCCAGTGACGAATCGCTGGAGCGCGTTAAAAGTTTTTTCGTGGATCACGGCGTGAAGGTCGCGGGCGGCATGGCGCTTTCCGACGGCAGCATCGGCGGGCAGTTCAAGTCGTTTTGCTACACCGACCCGGCCGACCGCGCCTTCATCAAGAGCGCAGCGGAACTGGCGGCGCGGCATTTTGACGAGGTGATTCAGGACGATTTCTTTTTCGTGACGACGAAAAACGACTCGGACATCGCGGCCAAGGGCGACCGGAGCTGGACGCAGTTCCGGCTGGATTTGATGCGCGATGCCGCCGAGAACCTGATCGTCAAACCGGCCAAGGCCGTGAATCCCAGGGTCAAGATGGTGATCAAATTCCCGAACTGGTATGAGCATTTCCAGGGCCTGGGCTACGACCTGGACCGGGAACCGAAGATTTTTGACGGCATTTTCACCGGCACGGAAACGCGCGACCCGGAAACCACCGACCAAAATTTGCAACAGTATGAGAGCTACCAGATCATCCGTTATTTTGAAAACATCGCGCCGGGCCGCAACGGCGGTGGCTGGGTGGACACTTACGACCTCCGCTACCTTGACCGTTACCCGGAGCAGCTTTGGGACACGGTCTTTGCCAAGGCGCCGGAAATGATGCTGTTTGAATGGTCGGGCATGCAGCGTCCCATCAACGCCGGCGACCGCACGGCCTGGGCGAATTTGCACACGAGTTTCGATTACAACCAGTTGTTATCAGCGTGGTCGTCAAACGCCCCGGCCGGTTCGGAGCCGACGATGGCGCGCGTCGCGGGCTACGCGCTGGAACAGGCGGACGCATTTCTCGGCAAGCTGGGCAGGCCGGTTGGCGTCGCGAGCTACAAGCCGTATCAATCCACCGGCGAGGATTTTCTGCACAATTATTTTGGCAACATCGGCATTCCCATTGACCTGCATCCCGAATTCCCGACGAACGCGAATCTGGTTTTGCTGACCGAATGCGCGAAGTTTGATCCGGCCATCGTGGACAAAATCAAGGCGCAACTGGTCGCCGGCAAATCCGTCGTCATCACCTCCGGCCTGTTGCGCGCGCTTCAGGGCAAGGGCATCGAGGACATCGTTGAAGCCCGCTACACCGACCGCAAAATTCTCGCGCACCAGTATTTGAGCAGCTTCGGCGCGGGCAACGGAACCACCATCGGCGACGCGCAAGCCGCCGACGTGCTGTTCCCGGAGCTTGATTTTCTGACGAACGATTCCTGGGCGCTCGTCCGCGCGCTGTCGAACGGCCGGGGCTATCCGCTCATGTTCATGGATCGCTACTCCAAGGGCATCCTGTATGTCTGGACGATCCCGGACAATTTCAACGACCTCTACCGCCTGCCGGTGGCGGTCACGAGCGCGTTGAAAAGTTACATCATGCGCGGATTTCCGGTGCGCGTGGACGGCCCGGCGCAGGTCGCGCTGTTCGCGTATGACAACAACACCTTCATCGTGGAATCATTTTTGCCGACGGAAACCGACGTAAAAATTTCCGTCGCGGGCAATGGCGCGAAACTGCGCAATCTGGTCACCGGCGAAATTCTCGCCGCCCAGCCGCAACCGCAAGGCTTCCGCGGGCGACCGGCCACGGGCGAGGCGCAGACAACCTTCAACGCGCATCTGCTGCCGCATTCCTACGCCGTTTTTGCCGTGGAAAAATGATGAACGTGGAAGCGCCGGCTGGTGGCGCCGTCATTCTGATTTTTTGGGGGTCATCCTGTCCGGATGCCGCGCGCGGCTCATCGCGGTGTCGTAAGTAATGAGGCACTTGCAATAAAGGTCGTAAAGGCAGTTGTCCATGAGCACCATGCCTTCCTTCCGTCCCGTCTGCAGCGTGTTCTCCAACTGGTGCAGTTGATTTTCGCGGATGAGATTTCGAATGGCGCCGTTGGCGATGAGCAGTTCATGGGCAAGAATCCGGCGCGTGCGGTCGGCCGCCGGCAGCAATTCTTGCGATAAAATTCCCTGCAGGGAATTGGCCAGTTGCAGGATGATCTGCCGCTGCGCGTTGCCTTCAAAAACGCCGATGATGCGTTCCATCGCGTGCGAGACGTTCGGCGAGTGCATCGTGGCCAGCACGAGGTGGCCGGTTTCCGCCGCCGTCAACGCGGTGGCGATGGCCTCGTGATCGCGCATCTCGCCCACGACAATCACGTCCGGGTCCTGCCGCAGCACGTGGATCAAGGCGCGGTTGAACGAGCGCACGTCGGTCAAAACTTCCTGCTGCACGACGATGGCGCGTTTGTTTTGGTGGACGAACTCGATGGGGTCTTCAATTGTGACAATTTTGCACCGGCGCTCGCTGTTGATGAGGTCAACCAGATAGTTGAGCGTCGTCGTCTTGCCCGCGCCGGTCGGGCCGGTGATCAACACCAGTCCGTTCGGGCGGCGCGCCAGTTCTTCAATTTTGGGCGGCAGCCCCAATTCCTCCCGCGAGGCGATGCGTTCGCCGCAGAAACGCAGGCTCATTTCAGGATGATTGTTGCGCCGGTAAAACGTGGCGCGCACCCGTCCGGCGACGCTGTGCAGCAGTGAAATGCACAATTCCCATTCCTGCTCGAATTTTTTCCGCTGCTGCTCGTTCAGCAGGCTGTCCACCATGGCGGTGATTTGCTCCTCGGTCAGCGCGTCCTCGTCGGCGATGATGATTTCGCCGTTGACGCGGAAGGCGGGCGGCACGCCGGCCACGAGGTGAAGGTCGGAAGCGTCGTAGTCGTTGACGGCGGACAAAAGCCGGTCCAGTGCGGGTGTGCTCATCGTTTGAAAAGTTGCCGCCCCCATTCGCGGGCACGCGGCCAGAATCCCTTGTGTGAAAGCTGAATGAGCGCCAGGCCGGCCTCGCGGCACTGCGGATTCAACTGTTGCGCCTGCGTGAAGGAATGCTCCGCGAGACTGACCAGGCCCAGCGCCTGCTGGCACTGGCCGAGTTCGAGCCACAGCAAAAAGTGGAGGGCGTTCCATTCCACGGCCTGCCGGAGCAGTTTCATCGCGAGCACAAACTGATTATAGTAGGAGCGGATTCTCGCCGCCAGCCAGGCGGTGAACCAGTCTTTCGGCGCGAGCAGCAGCGCCTTCTCGAAACAATAATCCGCGCGGTGTTCATTGCGCGCCAGCATCACGTCGCCGCGCGCGAGCCAGACGTAAGGCGTGTCGCCGCGCTCCTCGATGGAGGCGTCGGAAAACGCGAGCGCGCCTTGCAAATCGCCGCTGCGCCCGAGCGCGACGGCCTTGGCGGCGAGCAGTTCCGGCTCCTGCGGAAAGCGTTCCAGCGCCTTGTCCGCCCACAGCTTGGCCTCGCGGAATTCGCCGAGCTCGATCAGCATCCGCACCTGCGCCGTCCACGCGGCGGCGTTTTGCGGATTGAATTCCAGAACCTTTGAATAGAAACGCAACGCCTGCTCGAAGTTTCCATTCTCAAAGGCCGAGCGCGCCTCGGCAAAATAATATGCCTCGTCCTTGGCCGGCGGCTGCTGTTGTTGCCGCGACTGGTCTTCGAACTCGCCGCCCAATTCAAGATTTCCGAATCGGCTCATGGTAAAATTTGCTCCCGCCAGAACCAGCGTTTGAACGGTTTGCCGACAAATTGCGTTTCGGGAACGCTGGCCATTTGGAGCATGACGGATGAAATGCTGGCTTCGCCCACATTCAAGTTGCCGGTTATAGCAAGATTCGGCCAAATGAACCAGTGATTTTCCGGCACAATCAGGTTTCCGGAATCTGGCATGTGCGGCAGCAATGGCCGCGAAACGCCGTTCACGGTAAATTTGCCGGTTGAAAACTCAACGCGATCTCCGGCGGTCGCCAATACCAGGCCCAGGCCCAGGCTGGTGTGGCTTGAAGCGCCTTGTCCGCCGTGATTTGAAAAATAATATCCTGAAAATGTGTAGGCAACCCAATCACCGCGTCCGACGCTGGTGACCGGCGCGTTTCTTTGCACGACAACCACATGATCGTTCACGCGCAACGGCATCACCCAGTGGTTTTGGATCGCACCCCGCAGCGGCGCGTAAATAAGCAGTCCTATTCCCAGCAAAACCGCGATGGTGAACAGGATGCGATGCCAAAAATCATCATTCGACAGCACCGGGCTGCAATAATAAACAAACCCGCTGACGTGAATTGCGAGCAGCAGGCCAAACGCGTAATTGCCGAACGGATAACCCTGCCAGATGAAGAAAGACAGGAACAGCAGCGCGCAGGCCGGAAGCGCGATCCTTCCCCACAGGCGCGGGCTGCGGATGTGAACCGCCAGACCGGGAATCAATAAGCCCAAAATGACTCCGCCAACGGATATTTCCTTTGGCAGACGAACTCGGTCCAGCGCCAGCCGGTGGCGCGTGGCGAGTCCAAGATAAAGCAAACGGCAAAAAAAGCGGCCATACCACCGCGCCCGCGGCGGATAATACGGCGAAGCCATTTTTTCGTTTAAGTTCAAGGCCACACGTCAATGATGCGATATGCCGGTTCCGTCCGCGGCTGCAACCAGTCATCGGCCTCGCCGGTGAATTCAAGATTTCCAGAGCGGCTCATGGTAAAATTTGTTTACGCCAGAACCAGCGTTTGAACGGTTTGCCAACAAATTCTTCCCGCGACACAATTGTCAATTGCTCGAACGTTTCGCTGCGATAGCTTACAAAAGACCAATCTTCATAATACCGCCTGGCAAATTGCGCGCGGATCAGCCAGTGATTTTCCGGCACGGCTATCGAATCTACCTGGTCGCCGCCCAGACCCACTATCGGCCCAAAAAGAACGCCCTTTTCACTTGAAAAAGCCGCCCAATCGCCGCGCTTTAATGACGCTGGTTCGCCGCGGACGGAGATAATGGTCACCTGATTGCCGTTGCGCAATGGCATCAGCCAATGAGTTTGAATGGTGTGCTGGATTGGCAGATAAAAACCCAGGCCAATCGCCAGCAATACCAGGATCGTGAACCCCAGCCGGGACTGGATTCGTTCGCGCGCCATGAACGGATTGCAGTAATAGACAAAGCCCGTGGCATGAAGCGAAATCAGCAGGCCGAACGCAAGGTTGGCCGCCGGATAGCCCAGCCACAGGATGAAAAACAAAAACAGAAGCGCGCAGGCCGAAAGCGCAATCCTTCCCCAAAAGCGCGGGCCGCGAATGTAAATCGCCAGACCGGGGATCAAGAAACCCAAAATGACTCCACCGATGGTTATTTCCTTCGGCAGACGAATGCGATCCAGCGCCAGCCGCTGGCGCGCGGCGAGTCCCAGATAAAAAAAACGGCTATACCACCGCGCACGACCGGGATAATAAGGCGAGTTGTCTTTGTTCATGCGCCGCCAGTTTGAAATTTGCCCGCCGGTCAATGCCGCTGCTCGATCTTGAACTGGACGTGTTCATCAGGCTCGTAAAACTCGCTGGTTTCGCGTTGGGATTTCATCTCTCCGACCACCTTCTCGAAAATCTTCATCGCTTCCAGACAGCTCTTGCCCTTGTAACCCTTGACATGCACCTCGACGCTGCCGTTGGGTGCAATCGTGATTTCAAATTCGCGTTGGGGCATAAAAATTGGATTGTTGGATTATTGGATAAATGGATTTTTGACCGACATCTGCCATAAATCCATTTATCCATCAATCCACTCATCCTTTCATCCATCCCAGTGCCGGACTTTCAGCCGGATGGCGTTGCTCTCGTCCACTTCATCTTCGACGATGCTGAACTGTCGCGCGCGACATTCCTCGATCAGCCGGTTATAGACGTATCTTTGCACCACGCGCTGGCTCAATTCCTCGCCGATGGCGTGCAATTCCTCGTCCGAGTGGCCCGGCCCGGTCACGCAAACGGAAGCCTTGCCGCGCGCGTCCCGCGAAAAGGCCACGGTCACGCTGCCGCGCGTCACCTTGATCTGCTGGTCGCGGCCAAGCTGGCTGGTGACGATTTCGCTCTGTTCAATCTCAAGCGTGACTTTGCCTTCATTGTGGCCGGTGACGCTGCTGGTCTGACTTTGTTCAATGCCCTCCTTGACAATGGTGTAACCGAGGGAGCTGGCCGCCGCCACCACCGCCGCGCTGAAGGCCGGCCAGGCGGCAATGACCACCGGAGTTAAGATGCAGACTGCGCTCATAAAATTTAATAGTTCAGGTCAATGTCCGGCGCGCGGAACGCCGTCCGGCTCACCGGCTTTGTATTGTTCCTAAGTTTTGACCGGGCTTTGGCCAATTCGTCACGCGATAACGCCGCATATTTTAATCGCTCCCGCCGGCGTTTCCGCGCGCGGCGGATCCACCGCCAACCGATCGCCATGAGAAAAATGCCGGTGACCGGCAGCGCGGGCAGGACAAATTCCTGAAAATTTGTCGCGCCCATGATCTCATAAATCATTCCGCCGAGAATAAGCACGCCAAAAAACACCAGGAGTGTTGCAAAAAACAGCATTCCGTAACGCCGGTCTTTGGCGCTGTCATACGATTCTTCCCAAATTGATTTCATCGTCTTGCGGTTATAATTCCATCCGCCGCTGCTCCGCTTCAACCTTGACCGGCTGGATCACACTGGCATTGCGCGCGCGCCCGGCGGCCCACCGGCGCTGCGAGGCGACTTTTTCCGACATGGTCTTGGCCAGCGGAACCGTCTGTCGCAGCGAAGTGCTCACATGATTGGTGGTCAGTTCCTGCTTCTCATAAAACGCGTCGTAGAGCGCGCTGATGATGGATTCCTCGATTTCCGCGCCGCTGAAATCCGGGCTTGCCGCCACCAGCGCCGCCAGATCAAATTTTTGCGGGTCGCGACCGCGTTTGGCCAGATGGATCCGGAAAATTTCCGCGCGTTCCTCCTCGCTCGGCAGGTCCACGTAAAAAATTTCGTCGAGGCGTCCCTTGCGCAGCAGTTCCGGCGGCAGTTGCGAAACGTCGTTCGCGGTCGTCACCACGAACACCGGCGTGTTTTTTTCCGAAAGCCAGGTGAGAAACGTGCCGAAGACGCGCGCCGTGGTCCCGCCATCGGTCGCGCCGGAGCTTTGTGAACCGACAAACGCCTTGTCAATTTCATCCACCCACAACACCGCCGGCGCGACCGATTCGGCGACGGCGATGGCGCGCCGGACATTTTCCTCGGAAGAACCGACCAGGCTGCCGAACATCCGTCCCATGTCGAACCGCAGCAGCGGCAGTTGCCACAGCCGTGAAACCGCCTTGGCGCAAAGACTCTTGCCGCAGCCCTGCACGCCGAGCAGCAGGATGCCCTTGGGTGATGGCAGGCCAAAGGCGCGGGCCTCGTCCGTGAACGCCACCGTGCGTTTGTTCAGCCAGTCCTTCAGCACCGCCAGCCCGCCGACATTTGAAAAATCCTCGTTGACCGCGTAATACTCCAGCAGTCCGCTCTTGCGGATGATCTGCTGTTTTTCGGCGAAGACTTCATTGACGTGCTCGGCGCCCAGACGCTGGTTCTGGACAATGATTTTGGCGAACACATTTTCCGCCTCGCCCAGTGTCAGGCCCAGCGCCGCCTGGAGCAGCCGCTCGCGGCCCTCGCCGTCAAGATCAACCTGGATCTGTTTCCGGTCGCGGACATCGGAAACGATTTTGTCCAGCAGTTCGCCCAAGTCCTCCTTCGTCGGCTGCGGAAAATTAATGACCGTGACTTCCTTGTCCAGTTCCGCCGGAATTTCCATCACCGGCGAAATCAGCACGATGGTTTTGAAGCTGTTTTTCAAGTGCAGCGCGATGTCCTTGAGCTTGCGGATGATGGCGAAATTGTTTTTCGTCAGGAACGGATGAAAGTCCTTGAAAATAAAAATGGCCGGCTCGACCTGCTCGATCACCTGGTCCAGCGCCGCGAGCGGGTCCTTGGTGGAGGCGTTGCGGCTTTTTTGCGATTGAATGGACGTGCCGGCGGGCACGATACCGTTGCTGAAGGTCCACTCGAAAACCTTCTTCTGCCGCTTTTGGGCAATCTCGACGATCACGTTCTGCACCCGCATTTCCTCGTTGGTGATGATGTAAAGAATCGGATAGCGCGCCCGGATGAGCGTTTCGAGTTCAGTTTGGAAATTCATGGTTGTGGATTTTTTGAGATGTGACGCGGGCGGCGATTTGGTCGCAACCGGGGTTTATTCCGGCCAGGAGACCGGCAAAAAGTGGAGTCAGATTGTGGGCCAATATCCGACCGTCCGGCAGAATTAAAAATTCACTCACCAGCGTCTCGCCGGAAGGTCTGCGATTTTTTTTGGCCGGCGGCTGTTTCATGGTATCAAATTCAAATTGAACTCCCGCGCCAGCGCAACGGCCCGGTCGCTTTCCGGCTCCAAAAGCGTTCGGCGCAATTCATCGTGCCGCGCCGCGTGCCACGCCGGCCAGAAACCGGAACGCAAATTCACTTTCACGCCGGGCAGATTTTCCGCGAGCCATTCCGCAACCGGCCACCAGCAGCAGTCAATATGTCCCGGCATGAGCAAATGCCGGACAATCAATTCGCTGTGCGCGTCCGCCCAGAGCAGATTTTCCCGAACGACGCGGACATAATTGGGAATCTTTGCCAGCCGCCGCGCGCAGGCGTCGTTGCCGAATTTGAAATCCGCCAGCCACACATCAAACATCCCGTCAAGCAATTCGCGCGCCTGCGCCGAGCCGTGGGCATTCGTTTTCCAAACCAGCCGCGCGGAATCCGGCAGCGCGGCGACGAGTTCAAGCGCGGCGGGCAGATGAATTGTCGGTTCGCCGCCGAGCACCATGATGGTCCGCGCGCCGCGGCTCAAGGCGCGTTCGGCGCGTTCGGCCATTTCCGTCGCGTCAAAACTGGCGCCCGCCTTCGCGTTCCAGCTTTCCGCGCCGGTGATGCAAAAGTCGCAGCGCAAATCGCATCCGCTCAACGCAATCGCAAACGTGGGGATCAGCTCCAATTCGTCCGAGACTTCAACTTGCGCGGAAAAAAATCGCGGTCTGGCTCCCGCGTGGCACAAGCCGTGTTCGCCCGCGAGGCGATTGACGCCGCAATTGTGCGCGCATAATTTGCAATTCGCCAAGGCTGCGTGCGCCGCCGCCGCACGCTTGCGAGCCAGAGTCGAACGTGTAATGACCGGGAGCGCGGCGGCTTCACTCCGGACCGGAGACCGGCGTTCCTGTTCAACGCCGGTCATAACTCCAGCCGCGCCACGCGTTCGGAGCGGATTTGTTGCGCGGTTTTGCCCATGAAAATTTTCGCGCGCGCGACGAGCCAGAGCCAGCCGGCCAATCCGCCGCACCACATCGCCAGCATCAGAAACCAGCCGCAGCAGAAGAATAAAATGAGCGAATTGATGACCGCGATCAAAATGGCCGCCTGGCGCACGGAGATTTCGCCAATGCCCAGCAGGAGCAATCGTTCGCGGCGGTAAAACCAATCCCACGCGGCCAGCAGCGCAAAAATCATCGCCGCGCATCCGGTCAGGCCGCCTTCCATTCCCGGTTTCAACAGGACGACCGGCAGCGCCCCGGCAACGATTCCCAACAGGCAGTAGCCCAAGAATCCGCGCGAAGTCCAGTTCCGGCCCAGAATGGAAATCAGCGTCGCCAGCCAGAACAGGCTGACCACCCAGTCCACCCAGCCGCCCGCCAGGAAGGCGTAACTCACCACCCGCCAGACCTGTGCTTTCCAAACCAGCGCCGGCACCAGGCCGAGCCAGCGATAAAGTTCGAACAGATGGAGATAGTGCCCCGCCAGCGCCAGCGGAAATCCGAAGGCATACGTCAGCAATACCAGCCGCGCGCCGGCGGTCTGCGATGAATAGAGGTTTTGCAACATTTTTTTCATTAGTCGGTTCCTCCCAATAAACGTTGCCACCAGTTTGTCTTCGGTTCCGGCAGGCCGCCGACGGACTTTTCCAGCCGCCGCGCGATTTCCGGCGGCACGGTGGTTTGCGCGGCGTCGAACCGCAGCAGTTCGTCGGAATTGGCGAATTCTCTGGCCGGGTTCGATTGCGTCTGTTGTTCCGCAACCGTTTCCTGTTTTTGGAAAAGTTTGGTTTGCTGTTTCATATTTCGGCTCCTCAAACGTTTTTTTCAAAATGCGCGGCGAAGGCCTTGCGCGCGCGATGCAGTTTGCCGCGCACGGCATCGGCGGACTGGCCGACGAGCGCGGCGATTTCGTCGTAGCTCAATTCCTCGTCCGCGACGAGCAGCAGCAGCAACTGGTATTCGTCGGACAAGGCGTCGAGGGTTTTCTGGATGCGCTGGCCGAGTTCCTTGGTTTCCAGGACGCGCAGCGGAGAATCGGACGCGGCGGCGGCGTTTTCCCAGATGGATTCGTCCGCGCCGGTGACGAGGTTGCGGCTGTGCCAGCTTTGCCGGAGATTGCTGCAATGATTGATGGCGATGCGATAGAGCCACGCCCGCGCCGATGAGTCACCGCGAAAATCGCCCCACTTTTTGTAGGCCTTGAGAAAAACGTCATGCGTCGCGTCCTCGGCCTTGTGCATCTCGCCCAGCAGGCGGAGCGTCAGATAAAAAATCTCCCGGCTGTGGGCTTGATACAATTCCGCGAATCCGTCCGGCTCCAGTTCCAAAACCGGCCGGTCCGCGCCTTCGGCAGCAGCATCAATTGGATCGTCCACGAGTATTTCCACTCCAATTTGACAAACCACACCCCTCCGCGTCACGCAAACAAAATGGATTTCATCGTGACGGACGGCCTTGAAGCCTGACCGGCTTGATTTTGCCACCGCGTTGAAGCCAATGCACAAGGGTCATGGGCCGGTTGCGATACGCCGCCAGATTTGCCGGGCTGGCGTCAACCGCAAATCCAGTGAAGCGAGAACCTTGTTACAAAATTCCGGAAAATTTATACCCCATGCAATCGTGCCCCGGCGTCAGGGCGAATCGGCGGGCCGCCCGGCGTTTCCGCGCGCCGCGCGCCGCTTTTCCCTTTCGGGATCGAACTTGTCAATTTGAACCGGGATGACAAATGGATTGGACAGGGTTTTCACGCGGGCAAAGCCGACATCCTGCGCGCGGATGAGCGAGACCGCAAAGTCGCGGAAATCATAATACCGGGCGAGTTCGTTGATTTCATTTTCGTTGTTGAGGTGGGAAACCAGGATGTTTTCCGTGTTGGCCAGGATGTTCGGGTGGAGGGAGGAAACTTCCTGCGTGGCATACACCATGGCGATGCGCGCCTTGGCGCCTTCCTTGGCGATGCTGGGCCAGATTTCAGTGAGCGGCGCGGTGCGGCCAATGATGTTGTGCGCCTCCTCGACATAAATCACCACGTGCGGCGGAAGCCGGCCGGCGTTGAAGACAGCCATGGAGCTTTGAAAAATGTGCCGGGCAATCCGTTTGCCCAGCCGCTCCCGCTGACCGGGATCGCCCACGGACAAATCCAGAATGACAATTTTCCCGGCGGCCAGGTGATCGTAGATTTCGTTGCAGACATCCGTGCTGCGGTTGGGCGCGTGATAATCCTTGAACGGCTGGAGCAGCCGGAAGCCGGGAATATAGCCGCCCTGGTCGTTTTTCTGGAGCATCAGGTTCATCAGCACGTTCGTGTCCGGGCCGATCCAGGACGCGCCGCCGATGGTGATGAGCTCTTCCTGGATTTTCCGCGCCATGTCAAACCAGTCATAAGCCTGCGCGGGCGAGAGGCCGTTGGCCGGGTCCACCGTGCGGTTCACCTTTTGGCGGACGCCGGGAATGACCTCGAAGCGGATTTCAAAGCCGGCGGGCGGTTCATAGCCGGCGCGGGTGAGCATGGTCTGGTAGGCCGCCAGCTTGAGCCGGTGCTGCGCCAGTTGGCGCTGGTATTCGTGATCGCTGCTGCTGTCTTCCTTCCGCGGTTCCTCAAAATCCAGGCTCAAAAACGCCTCCACGTCGGCGGAGCGGGGCAGCTTGCTCCCTTCAATCAATCCCCGCAGCGTGTTGTGCCCTTCCGAAATTTGCCGGTAAAAATTATTCAGCATCGGCTCAAACCCCGGCGTCGGAATCATCCGATACCGGATCGTGTCTTCCGGATAAACCTCCGCAATCGAGCCTTGGTCCTGCTGGTTCGCGTTGGCGTATTCGCCGTTCAGGTCATAAATGATTTGTCCGATTTTCAGTCCGCGCTCCGTGCCGGTGCGCATCACCACGGACACCAGTTGTTTCACCGTGTTGGACTTGCCCGTGCGCGTCATGCCGAACACCGCCGTGCGCCGTGCCAGAAAATCCACCGCGTTCAGGTGAAACGTCGCCGGCTCCGCCCCGTCGCCGCGATGCAGCCGATCCGTCGAGGCGTAGCGCACCGTGCCGATGGGAAATCGCGGCAGCTCGCCGTTCAATCCCAGCCGCCGCGCTTCCTCCTCGGCGGCCACGGCGCGCTCCGGGCTGATATAATTGATAATCTTTTCGAGCGCGGCGCCAGTGGGGCGATAAACCGCCAGTTGCGCGGCGCTGGCGTATGATTCGATGTCGCTGCCGAGGCGCAACCGGCCGTCCCGCTCATAAAATGTGCCGAGCACCCGGCACTTCAACCCGCCAAATTGAAATTCATCTTTCGTGTTGTCGCGGGCCTGGTCGGCGGCGCGGCCCTGGCACGCCTCGATTTTGGCCTGCGTCGCCTCGCCATCCTGCGGCAGCGCCATGGGGCCGGTCACGCGCAGCAGCAGGATTTCGCGCGGCGCGTCGGTTTTTTTGGACACCGCCGCCGCCACCAGAAAACAGTTGAGCGGCACGCCCCTGGCCCGCAGCTTCCATTCGTCGCGGGTCAGGATGAGCGCCTGCTCGTAATCCATTTGATACACCCAGCCGACGAACTGGCTCTCCTGGATCAGCCCGTCCATCGGTCCGGCCTGCGGCGTTTGATTCGCGTTTTGCATGAAATGATTTCCCGTCGCCAAAATGTTTTGCGACTCCAGCAAGGGGATTCCCAACCCGCTGCCGAGTCAAGGCGATTTTGGGTGGCTGCAAAAAATGTGCGCACGCATTCCGCGCCGCCTTCCGGCTTTTGCTTCACGGCGCCGGTCCAAACTTGAGCGCGGACGGCGGCACGCGCGGTGGTTGCTGGCCGTCGGTGCGGTGCATCGGGCGCGTGTAGGGCAGGAAGGCGTCGAGCACGGGTTGCGAGTTGTGATCCGCGTCGAAAAAGCCGCGTTGCACCAGTCCGCCTCCCGCCGCCGGCTCCCACCAGAACACGCCCTTGCCGCGGCCGTCGGGTGTGGCCATCACCGCTTCGTTCACCGCCTCCAGCCATTGTTTCTGGCCTTCCGGCGTTTCCGGGAACGGCCCCGGGCTGTTGCGAAAATACTGGCTGGGGCTGTAGTAGTAGCCGGTTTCCACCACCATCACGTCCTTCTTCAAATCCTCGGCGGCGTAGCGCAGGTTCGCCCGCAAATCCACGAGCGTCCCGTGCGACCACGGATAGAAGGAGAAGCCAATCACGTCGTAAGGAATTCCATAGCTGTTCAGCTTGTCGAAAAATGTCTTCGTCAAATACGGGTCGCCGCCGTGATCAACGTGGATGAGGATTTTCGGGCGCCGGTTGTTGCCGCGTCCCGCGTCCACGCCGTTGATGCCCGCGTAGAGGAGCGCGGCGAACGTGTCCCAGTTCTCCGGCAGCTTGCCCTGCGGCATGAAGAAGCCGTTGGAAACCTCGTTGCCGATGCCCACCATGTCCGGCATCACGCCCGCGTCGCGGAAGGCGGCGATGGTGTTGCTCGTATACATGAACACCTGCTCCACGAGCGCGTCGGGCGCCAGCTCGCGCCAGGCGCGCGGCGTGGGTTCGTTGCGCGGATCGGCCCAGTCATTGGCGTAGTGGAAGGTGAGAAAAAATTTGAAGCCCAGCGCGCGCGCCTGCTTCGCCATGGCCAGCGTGTATGCCAGATCGTTCGGCAGGCCGCCGCTGACCGGCTCCACGCAAATGCGCAGCCGGATCCAGTTGTAACCGTGGTCGCGGAAAATTTGCAGGCCGGGTTTTTCCACGCCGGCGTCCTTGAATTTGGTCCCGCGATCTTCCATCTGTTTGAGGAATGAAAGGTCCGCGCCAAAGGCATAATCGGAATGTTCCTGAGCAAGCAGCCGTCCGGGAATCCCAAGACACGCTGCCAGCAGCAACGCGGCGGCAAATTGAGCGCGGGTTGAAGGAATGGTTTTTGATTTCATGATTGAGGGGAAAAGTCTCAACACAGAAACGGCCGGTTGCAAGCGATAAAAACGCCCGGATAATTCGCGCACGGATTCGTCCTCCTCTTTCAGCCTTTGCCCCTCTGCACACCGTCTTCTGATTTCTGACTTCAGAACGCCGCCTTAGATCGGTTTCAAAATTCTGTGGCCGCCAAGGCGGTTTCGGGCGAACGAATTACGCGTCAGCGTCGTGGACTGCGGCAGCCCTCTGCCGCTTTGCGTCGCCCGCCTTCCGGTGAAAAAGCGGCAGAGGGCTGCCGCAGTCCAAAACCTCGCGGAATCATCCAGCCGGCTTTCAGTGCGCGGCCACAATGTTTGTTAAACTGCTCTAGCTTTTCATCCTTCGCCGCCAGTCCCCGACTTACTTTTTCTCCGTTCTCGCAAAAATGACGCAAATGGGCGCGCCCACGGTGGCCGGCTGGCCGGTGGCCGTCAGCCGTCCGGTGGCCGCGTCAATTTTGAAGACGACAATCCGGTTGTCCTGCTGGCCGCCGGCAATCAGCCATTGACCCGTCGGGTCTATGCCAAAACCGCGCGGCACCTTCACCTCCGCCGGGATGCCTTGAATCCATTTTAATTTTCCGTCGGCGGCAATCGCAAAGACGGCGAGGCTGTCGCGGCCGCCGTTGGAAATGTCGCGGTTCGAGACGTAAAGCCATTTGCCCGACGGATGGCAGAAAATTTCCGCCGAGGTCGCGTCATTCGTCGCCGCCCCCGCCGGCAGGGTTGAAACCGTCTGCGCCGCCGTCAGCGCGCCGTTGACGACATTGCGCGCAAAGACCGTGATGTTCATTCCCATTTCGCCGTTGGCATAGGCGAACCGGCCGTCGGGTGAAATCGCCAGGTGCCGCGTCCCGCTGCCCGGTGGCATTTTGCCCGTGCCATCGTTCTCCAATTTCAGGCTTCCGGTTTGCGCGTCGAAATCAAACAGCCACACGTGGTCCGTTCCCAGGTCGCACGCGTAGGCAAAACGGTTCGCCGCGTCCGGGTAAATCGAATGAATGTGCGGCTGCGTCTGGCGTTGCGGGTTCGGGCCGGAACCGGTGAGCTGGACGAACGCCGTCCGTTCGCCGATCGAGCCGTCCGGCCGGAGGCGGAAGCACGCCGCGCTCCCGCCAACGTAATTGGCCGCCAGCAGATTGCGGCCCGTCGCGTCCACCGTGAGATGGCGCGCGCCGCCGCCGGAGGAAATTTCGTTCAACCGGGTCAGCAACCCGCCGTCTTCCACGCGGAACGCCGCCAGCGAACCGTCGCCGGTCAGCGTCGAGGCATAGATGAATTTTCCGTCCGGCGAGAGCGCCAGATAATTCGGACTCGTCGCCTTCGCCGCCAGTTCAAGCGGGCTGATCCGGCCCGTGACCGTGTCCAGCGTGCCGGAATAAATGCCCTGGCTCAACGCATTGTCCGTGTAGGTGCCGAGATAAAAACGAACCTCCGCCGCGCCGGCGGTCGTCCAGAAACCTGTCAGAAAAAGCAGCCGCGGAAACCAGTTCATGATGGCCGATGTTAAATCACCACACCCCTCGTGGCAAATTCCATCCGCCTTCCGCCTTTGGATTTCAGTTTTCAGCTTTTCAGAATTTCCGCTTTTTCTAAATTGCCTCCGTTCTGGTTTCGGCGCACACTCGCCCCATGGGCACGCTCTATTACGGCGACAACCTCGACATCCTCCGGCGTTACCTCAAGGACGGGACCGTGGACCTCGTTTATCTCGATCCGCCCTTCAACTCCGCCCAGAACTACAACGCCTTCTTTCAGGAAAAGGACGGCTCCGCCGCCGCTAGCCAGATTCACGCCTTCGAGGACACCTGGCATTGGGACATCGAAACCAAAAAAGCCTACGACGCCGTGACCGAACAGCCCGGCAGGGT
>Ga0181529_10003630_pt1 | contig 17361 bp, 9 predicted proteins | sample PEATcosm2014_Bin_36_FD_119763 | JGI IMG/M metagenome (GOLD analysis project Ga0181529, IMG submission 119763) | Peatland microbial communities from MTU Mesocosm Facility, Houghton, MI, USA - PEATcosm2014_Bin10_30_metaG | ecosystem: Environmental > Terrestrial > Soil > Wetlands > Peat | place... | reverse complement strand
TCTCATCGAGCTCGCCGATGGGATAGGAAACGTGATGCTGCAAGCTCGGAATATCGGTGAACCGCAGATCCAGTTGCTTGGCATCGTTCTTCTTGGCAAATTCCAAAACTTCTTTCGGAGTCACGGATGATTTCTCCTTCAAGTGCCCAAAGCGGGCGGAAAACGGCCTTTACGATCCGAATGGATGATGGGCCATTGTCGATTGTAGGAGGCCTCACGCCGGTTTGCCAATAGAAATAATCGATTGCGCCGATTCGCGTTAGCGGGAGGAGCGCGGCGACTCCGGCCACTTTTGCGGCTGCGCGGGAACGAAAAGGCGGACGCGAGGGCACACAGGACGAGCCCGGCACAGCGGCCGTGAAGGTGGCCAGGCACACAAACACTTGCGACCAGCCGCGAAAACGTCCCGCCCCGGCCTTATGCCATCCGTCATAGAGGGTCATCCGGGAGCGGGTCGGTTGTCGAGCCGGCTACAAGCCAGCCGAACGCCTCCGCGAGCGCCGTGTTCCGTGAGAAATGCGTTTCAAGGAGAGAACTTTCGGCGGGTATCGAAACCGGCCGGGAACGCCGCGCCGGGCGGATGGCGCGAAATTGATTTCGCCAACCCCCCCGTTTCGCTTCATTCCCGGGATGAGAGGTTATAAAATGGCGCCACCGTGACAACTACAACCAAACGTCCTATCTACTTTTCTCTGTACTTCCAGGTGCTCGTGGCGATCGGGATCGGCATCACGCTGGGAATCCTGGCACCGGGCACGGCCGCCGCGATGAGGCCGTTCGGGGAGGGATTCATCAAGCTGATCAAGATGATGATCGCCCCGATCATCTTCTGCACGGTGGTGCTTGGCATTGCCGGGACCGAGGATCTGAAGAAGGTTGGGCGGACAGGTGGGTTGGCGCTCGTGTACTTCGAGGTGGTGAGCACGCTGGCGTTGACTGTCGGGCTGACGGCGGTCAACCTGATCCATCCAGGCGCGGGGATGAACGTGAACGCGCACACGTTGGACTCGAAGGCGATTGCGTCGTACGCCGCGCCGGGTAAGCTCCATGGGCCGGCCGAGTTTCTGCTGGATGTGATTCCGCCCAATTTCGTCGGGGCGTTCGCCAATGGCGAGATTCTGCAGGTGCTGCTGCTGTCGATTCTGTGCGGGATCGCGCTGCAAAAAATGGGCGCGCGGCAGAGCGTGCTGTTCCAGTGGATCGAGAAGGGCGCGGAACTGCTGTTCGGGATCGTGAAGCTCATCATGTATGTCGCGCCGCTGGGCGCGTTCGGCGCGATGGCTTTCACGGTGGGCAGTTACGGGGTGAAGAGCCTGCTGAGCCTGGCGCAGTTGATGGCCACATTCTACCTGACGTGCATCGTGTTCATTTTCGGGGTACTGGGGACGATCGCGGCTGCGCACGGGTTCAGCATACTGAGGTTTCTCAACTACATTCGCGAGGAGATCCTGATCGTGCTGGGCACCTCGAGTTCCGAGGCGGCGCTGCCGCGGATGATGACCAAGATGGAAAGCCTGGGTGCGGGGCGGTCGACGGTGGGCTTGGTGATTCCGGCGGGGTATTCATTCAACCTGGACGGCACGTCGATTTACCTGACGTTGGCGGCGGTGTTCATCGCGCAGGCGACTAACTCGCCGTTGGATTTACCGCACCAGATCGGGCTGCTGGCGGTTCTGCTGCTGACGTCGAAGGGCGCGGCCGGCGTCACGGGGAGCGGGTTCATCGTGCTGGCGGCGACGCTCGGGGCGGTGGGGACGGTGCCGGTCGGCGGTCTCGCGCTGATCCTGGGTATCGACCGCTTCATGAGCGAGGCGCGGGCGATCACCAACGTGATCGGCAACGGCGTGGCGACGTTGGTGGTGGCGAAATGGACTGGCGACCTGGATACGCGGACGCTGAACGCGCGGCTACGCGGGCTGGAGCCGGCGCCGGAATAGTAACGGAGGGCGCTGCGGCCGATGGCAGCCTGAGGCGTTCGATTTTCTGCGGCGAAGCGCGTCGAGGAGGAGTCCGGCGGCGCGGCTACAATGGGGGAGTGATTCGATGCGCCATTCCGGCCATGCTCGCGGTTGCCTCGGGGTTGGCCTCGCAGACCTCGTTCCTCCCACTCAAAGACGTCCGCGCGGGCATGCACGGCACTGGCCGCACAGTGTTTACAGGCAGCAAAGTCGATGAATTCCAAGTGGAGGTTTTGGGCGTTCTGGATGGCATCGGGCCCAAACAATCGCTAATCTTGGCACGGCTTTCCGGCGGGCCGCTGGAGCACGCCGGCGTGATGGAGGGCATGAGCGGAAGCCCGGTCTACCTCGACGGCAAACTGGCCGGCGCGGTGGCCATGGCGTTTCCATTTGCCAAGGACCCGATTGCCGCCATCCGGCCTATCGAAGACATGGTGAAGCACTCGGCCGCGGCGCGCCCGGCCGGCCGGGCAGCGCTGGCCGACGCCGACCTCACGCACATCTTCACCAAGCCACTGCCGGCGATGGCGGGCGGCGCGCGGATGGTCGATATCGCTACGCCCCTCGGCTTCGGCGGCTTCAGCCGCGCCACTCTCGATGCCTTCACGCCGCAGTTGCGGCAACTCGGTCTGGAGCCGCGGCAGATGGTATCGGGCGGCGGCGAAACGGCGGCGGCGATGGGCAATCCGGCCGATCTGAAGCCGGGCTCGATGATCAGCGTGCTGCTTCTTTCGGGCGACTACTCCGTGGGCGCACAAGGTACGGTGACCCTCATCGAAGGCAACCGCGTCTATGCCTTCGGCCACCGGTTTCTGGATCTGGGCCCCACCGCGCTACCGTTCGCGCGCGCAGAAGTGATCTCGGTAGTGGCCAGCAACAACACCTCGTTCAAGCTGGCCACGTCGAAGGAGTGGATGGGCACCATCCGCATGGATGGCGACACGGCCATTGCGGGCGAGCTCGGCAAACTGCCCGCCCTGGTTCCGGTTTCCATTCTCGTCTCGCGCGCCGGCCACACCATCGAGAGCTATCGCATGCAGATGGTGGACGACCCGCTGCTTTCTCCGCTGTTGGTGCAGATGGCGATCTATTCCGCAATCGATTCGACTGAACGCGCGGCGGGTGCTTCCAGCATACGCATCGGCGGCGAGATCCAGTTCCAGGACGTGCCGGCGCCGCTGCGCATCCAGAACCTGTTCTCAGGCGATGCGGGCGCGGCACAGACGATCTCGCTCGGTGCCGCGATTCCGTTTGCTTTCGTGATGCAGAGCGGTTTTGATTCGCTGAAGTTGAAGAGCGTATCGCTGGCCATCGATACCTTCACGCAGAAAAAGGAATGGACCATCGATTCGGTTTCCTCCTCGACCCGCGAAGTGCGGCCGGGCGAGACCGTGCGTCTGCGCGTGTCGCTCGCGGGCGAGAATGGCGCCGAGACGGTGCGCAGCGTCGATTACCGGGTGCCCGCCGGGGCGCCAACCGGGCCCCTCTACTTCACCGTGTCGGATGCGGCGATCGCCAACATCAACGATTTCCGGCAAACCATCACCGCCATCCCGCGCAGCCCGGCCCAGGCCATTTCGACCGCCAACAACCTTCACGCAAACAACAAAGCGTACGTGCGGGTTTGGCGCGGCGATGCGGCATTTCAACTGGAGGGCGCGGACCTGCCGGCCCCACCCGCTTCGGTGGCGCTTGTGCTGGAGAGCGCGCAGAGCAACGTGGCCGGCATCACTCAGGTGCGCAATTCCAAGATCGCCCAAATGGAGATCGACGGCGGCGACATGTTGATTTCCGGCGTCAAAACCATTCAAGTGGAAGTGAAACCATGATTGGCGATATCGGATTCAGAGTGGGGCTGGCGCTTCCGCTTGCCAACGCTCAACGTGGGGCGGGTCCCCGACCTGCCAACAGCCGCTTCATTGGAGCCAAGAAATGTCGAGAGGACTCTCGACACAGCGGGTTTGACAGTCTGCGCCACGGGCTCCGTTGGGGCATCGCCCTCCTCCTTCCCTTTGCCGCCGTGGCCAGCAGCACCACGGCCTGGGAAATGGGCTCCTGGAGCGACTTCATCCGCGGCCGGTTTCAAGGCATCTCGCTCAGCCGCGATGGCCGCCTTTCGCTGGCGCCCAAAGTCGAGACCGTTTTCAGTTCCGATCAACCGGTCATCTGGGCGGTGGCCGAAGCGCCCGACGGAACGCTGTACGCCGCCACAGGCAACCGTGGCCGCGTGTACCGCATCGGCCGCAACGGCAGCTCCAGTCTGTTGTGGACCGCCGATCATCCCGAGGTCTTCGCCCTCGCCATTGGCCCCGATGGCACTCTCTACGCAGGCACTTCGCCCGACGGGAACGTGTACCGCATCCATAACGGCCAATCCGAAGAGTACTTCGCGCCGCACACACGCTACATTTGGTCGCTCGCGGTAGCGCCGGATGGTGCGCTCTACGTCGGCACCGGCGACCAGGGCAAGGTCTTCCGCGTGGTCTCGGCCGGCAAAGGCGAGCTCTATTACGACACCGGTCAATCGCACGTGACCAGCCTGGCGCTGGATGGCCAGGACCGCTTGCTGGCCGGCACCGAGCCTAACGGCTTGCTGTATCGGATTACCGCCAGGGACAAAGCCTTCGTGCTGTATAACTCGAGCCTGCCGGAAATCCGAGCCCTCGTTCCCATGCCAGATGGTTCGGTGTACGCGGCAGCGCTTGGGGGCTCGGTGGCGAAACTGGCGCAGGCCGCCAACCAGGCCGTGCAGAACCTGGGCACCGGCCAGCCTGGGACCGCGGTCACCACCAGCATCACGGTGGAGGCGCAATCCACCGGGCCTGGCGGTGAAATCAAGCCGCCCACCGCCGCGCCACCGGGCCAGTCGCAATCACCTGCCGTGGCTACGCCGCAGGCCGGTACGCAAGTCACGCCCGCGGTCGATTTGAGCAACGTGGAAAAATCGGCGATCTACCGCATCAACCCCGACGGCACGGTGGAAACTTTGTGGAGCTCGAAGGAAGAAAACGTCTATGACGTGCTCGCGCTTGGCGAGCAAATTCTGTTTTCGACCGATGTCGAGGGCCGCGTCTACAGCCTGGCGCCGGACCGCCGCGTCACGCTGATCACGCAGACCAATGAAAGCCAGACCACGCGCCTGCTGCGTGTGGACCATTCGATTCTCGCCGCCACCGCCAATATGGGCCGCATTCTCCGCCTCGGCGAGACGCCCGGCGCGGCCGGCGAGTACGAAGCGCCGGTACACGATGCCGGCACCGTCGCGCGCTGGGGCAGCCTGAGCTGGCGTGCCGCCCAGCCGGCGGGCTGCGCGCTCGAGTTCCGCACCCGCTCCGGCAACGCGGCCAAGCCCGACCGCACCTGGAGCGACTGGTCCGAGCCGCTGCGCGACGCGTCCGGCTCGCGCATCGCCAGCCCCAACGCACGCTACGTGCAATGGAAGGCCGCGATGTCCGGCACCGCCGGCGCAACTCCTGCGATCGACAGCGTCACGCTGGGATACCTGCCGCAGAATTCGCCGCCCGTGGTCCGCAGCATCAGCGTGGTGACCCAAATGGCGGCCGTTTCGCCGAGCGCCAAGCCCGCGGCCGGAGCCAGCAACGCGGCCTACAGCGTCACCGTCACCGATTCAGCCGACGCGAACTCCGCCCCCGCCGCCGGCGCCACTCCGCAAACTCTGCCGCGCGCCGCGCAGCAGCAAGTCACCGTGGTGTGGCAGGCCGACGATCCGGATGGCGACCGGCTGGTTTACAGCGTCTACTTTCGCGGCGCGGACGAAACCGAGTGGAAGCTGCTGAAGGCCGACCTACACGACAACTCAGTCACATTCGACGCCGATGCGCTGGCCGACGGCCCGTACTACTTCCGCGTAGTCGCCTCCGACCGCGAGGCGAACCCGCCGGCCAGCGCGCGCGAGGCGCAATTGGTCAGCGCGCCCGTGACGATCGATAATACGCCGCCTGCTGTCACCGTATTGAGCGTCACGCGCACCGGCGCCTCCGCGCACATTGAGTGGGAAGCCGCCGATGCCGCGTCCCCATTGCGGCGCGCCGAGTATTCCGTGGACGCTGGCAGTTGGGTACCGATGGAGGCCGCCGATGGCGTGATCGATTCGATGCGCGAGAAGTTCTCGCTCGACCTCGCCAACCTCGCGCCCGGCGAGCACCTGGTGGCGCTGCGCGCCGCCGACAGCGCCAACAACACCGGCGTCGCCAAAGTCATTCTGAAATAGTCGCGGCTGCCGCGCATCCGCTCCGTGGCGCACGCGTCCACGCGTGCAGAGTCGCGAGTCATCGCGACTTTTCCTTGTTCTTCCGGCCAGGCAAGGTCGAGAAGAATCTCGACCCTGCACGCGTGGACGCGCCACGTCGCGCCCTATTCCCAGGCAACGTCTTTTTCGAGCGCGAGGTATCCGCAGGCGGTGACCACCAGGAACATGGTGAGCACCTCGCTATCGCCGAGATTGTACTCGACGAAACCTTCTGCGAGAACCGCCAGAACCACCGCGATGCCGCCGTGCAGAAGGAAGCGGCGATCGTCCCTGCCTGGCGGTAGGCTCCGCAGCCCACGTCGGAAATTCACCATAATCTGAATCAGCAGCCCGAGCATCGCCAGCGTGGTCGGTATTCCGCGCTCGGCGGCATACTGCAAGTAGACGTTGTGCAGGTGGCCGTAGTAACCGTCCGGAAACGGAGGGTGAATGTCGCCCGGCAGCCATTTCCAAAACTGTATGTGCGGCTGCTCCGGGCCCAGTCCGAGCCAGGGGTGAGCCTCGATCATGCGCAGGCCTGTGCGCCAGACGACAATGCGGAACTGGTTGGAGTCGACTTCCTTCGGCTGCACGATGGACTCGAAGCGCTCGCGGATGGCGGGCGGAGAGGCGATCGCTGCCAGCCCGATCAACACCGGAGCCAGCAGCACCAGTTTCCGCTTCCAAACCCATAGCAGGTAGAAGCCGGCGGCGGCCGTGGCGAACCAAACGCCGCGCGTTTCGGCCAGCAGCACGGCCAGGGCGATCAGACACGCGCACGCGGCCTTGAGCCAGATCCAACTTCCCGGCGCGCGGGCAAACAGCAGGAATGCCACCAGCATAATGAGGGCGAACATTTCCTCGGCGGAGAACGTGTTCCAGTGGCTGGTGAAGCCCTTGATGCGCTCCGCCACGTAGAAGTCGTAAAAGCCGCGGCTGAAAAAGCCGATACCCTGGGCGTGCGCCTCCCTGACTTTTCCCGCGAACTGCAAGCACCCCCAAAACGCCGTCAGAGCCGCGATGCCCGCCCAGACCAGGAAGAGCCAGCGAATCCATTTCGCGTTCCGCACCGACGAGAAGACCACCAGCAATTCCGCGAATACGTATATCTTTTTGATCTGCGGCATGCCGGCGCGAAGATCGCCCGAAAAGACCCAAGCCAGCAGCGTGCCGAACAGGAACAGAGCGAGAGCCCACTTGATGGCTGGCAGCCGCAGACGCTCACGCGAGATCAGCAAAGCGGCCAGCGATGCGCCGAGCAAAATCTGCGATGCGGCGATGGAGAAGACAATCGCCGCGGCGGATGCGAATGCCAGCCAGCCGGCGGCGCGGAAAGTGGCTGCACGGAAAGTGAACGGTGGGGCGGGGCTCATGGAAACCGACCTTCAGTATGCCAGAGCCCAGGTGTGACAGGGAACGCGTCCACCACCCTAATCGCGGCTCCTCCGTCGATGATTCAGTTCTGCACCGCCGTGTGCGGCGTCCGCGTCGGCGTCTCCGCTGCACCATCAAGCGTGAAGATTACCCGTACGGCGCTGCTGACCGAAACATCCGGCACCACCACATTGGCAAGCGCTGGCCAGCAGCGTCCGGGCCTCCTTGACCCTGCGTGGCGCCCAGAACAGCCGATTTGCGATATTGTAGCCACATGAGATCCACTTCGATGCACTCCGCTGGTCCCCGCATCGGCGCCGGCATGCCCGCCGTACTGCTGCTGCTGGTTTTGGCTTTTTGGGCGCCGGGGCACAGGAAAGCAAGCCGACGCCTCCGCCAGCTTCCGCCGATGCGAAGGTCAAGGATAACGATAAGGATAAGGACAAGGCCGGCGACAAGGAGGCTCCGCTGCCCGCGGACGCGCATGTGGCGCAGAGTATCCAGCTCGATGGCAAGCCGCTGCACTACACGGTCACGGTCGGCACGTTGCCGGTCTACGACAACGGCAAGAAGACCGGCGATGTGGTTTTTACCGCGTACACCGTGGAGGGCCAGGACCGGCCGGTCACCTTCGCGCTGAATGGCGGTCCGGGCGCGGCCTCGGTGTTTCTGAACTTGGGCGCCATCGGCCCGAAGCGCATCGAATTCGGCGTGGAGGGAGATAGCCCGTCGGATCCGGCGAAGCTATCCGACAACCCTGGCACGTGGCTGGATTTCACCGACCTGGTTTTCATCGATCCGATCGGTACCGGATTCAGCCGGTCGCTGGTTCCAACGGACGAGAGCAAGAAGCAGTTTTACTCGACCGACGCCGACATCCACTACCTCTCGCGAATCATTTACGACTGGCTGGTTGCAAACGGGCGCATGAGCTGTCGAAAGTACTTCGTCGGCGAGAGCTACGGCGGCTATCGCGGCCCCAGGATCACGCATTATCTGCAAACGCAGCTTGGCGTGGCGATGAACGGTGTGGTGCTGGTGTCGCCGTATCTGAACCCGGCGCTGGAAGAGTCTGGCGACGTGTCTCCGGTTCCGTGGATGCTGACGCTGCCCTCGATTACGGCCGCGCGTCTCGAGCGCGAACACAAGCTGACGCCGGAAGCGATGGCACCGGTAATCGCCTACACGCAAGGCGAGTACGCCACCGATCTTCTGAAAGGCCGCTCCGATCCGAAGGCAACGCCGCGGATCGTGAAACGCGTGACCGAGATGACCGGTCTGGAAGAGGAGTTTGTGCGGCGCGCCGGCGGCCGGCTGGAGACTGGCGCATATTTGCGCGAAGTGTTCCGCGAGAGTGGCAAGATCGGTAGCATTTACGACTCGAATGTGACCGGGTATGACCCGTTTCCCTTCGCTTCCGAGCAGCGCACCAACGATCCGATGCTGGAGAGCATCATTGCACCGACGACCATGGCAATGGTGGATTTTGTGACGCGCGTGGTGGGCTGGAAGACGGATGCGAGCTACCACTCACTCAGTTACGAGGTGGGCTCCCAGTGGGATCGCGAGAGCCGCGTCCTGCGCTTGGGCGCCGTGCCCGATTTGCGGCGGGCGGTAGCCGCCGATCCGAAGCTGCGCATCCTCATCGCGCACGGCTGGAACGACCTCTCGTGCCCGTTCATGGGCTCGGTGCTGACGGTGGACCAGATGCCAGTGATGGGCGATCCCTCGCGTGTCGCCGTGCGCGAATATCCCGGCGGGCACATGTTCTACAGCCGCCCGGCCAGCCAGCAGGTCCTGCGCGAAGATGTGCGGGCGATGTTCGGTAAACACTGAGACGGCGACGCCGCCGGCCGATTCGAATGATCGGTCGCAGAAAACGAACCATGCGGCCACCGAGGCCTTCAGGCTGAGCGGCTCGGCAGGCATCCATATTCGGCAGCCACTGGCCGCCGACACGAGTCTCTTCCTAGGGACACGCGATCGCGCGCACCGCCGGGAAACAGTGTGAACTAGCAATGCCATTTGGCGAGTGGAAACCTTCTTCGCTCTCCGGCGTCAACCGTCATCGCTTCTTTTTCCGGAAAACAAACACGAGGCCCGCGAAACCCACGGCTGCGGCAGCTAGTTCCCCTACCATCCCAGGTTCGGGCATTGAGACGGGGATAGTGCAATACCCAGGCGCCGCCAGTCCCAAACCCAGAAGGAGCACAAACAGAAGGTTCTTCATAAGAGCGATCCTAGTGGGACGCCCCGCTCTTGTCAATCTAATTCAGTACTCAGGGAATTCTTATTGGTACTTACGGCGTGGAATTGGTACTTATGGCGCAAACGTAATATGCCTGTCTGGCAAGCTGGCCCTGTTAGCCCACCTGCGCTACTTGCTCGCCAAGCTGGCTCGCGCGCTGTCTTCTTCGCCCCACTGGAGTGGCACGTCGCCGGAGAGTTCGAGGAAGAGCTTGTAATTCGCCCGCGCCACATCCGGCCTGCCCTGTTTCTCGGCCGCCTGGCCGCGCAGGAAGAACAGGCGCGGGAACCAGCACGCCGCGAATGCGTCGATCCCCGTCGGCTCTGGAATCGGATTGCGATCGACGAGCGGCGCCGCACTGGCGGCCTGCCCGGTCTCGAGGTAAGCCCAGCCAAGCAGCACCGGCGATTGGGGATCGGTGGGTTCGGCATTCTGGTAAGCGCTTCGCAGCACCGGTAACGCCGCATCATACTGTCTTCCCAACAGCAGTGCCTGCCCGAGAACGAACCCCCTCATGCGAGCTTGCTCAGGCTGCGGTGCCAACTTCTCCGCGCGCGCGCTCCACTCGGCCGCGGTGGCCGGCGCCTCGGTCAGGAGCACTGCGAGCGCCGCGACCGGCCCGGCTCCCAGGGCTGCACGGGCGTGCATCTGCGCAGAAGCGCGATCGCCCATGTAGAGGCTCCAGATCGCCAGTTGCGCATGTGCCTCCGCCACCAGCGCGCGTGCCGCACCACTTCCTTCGCGGCGCGCCGCGGTTTCCAGATCGCGATACCCCTCGCGGCGCCGCCCACTCAGGAAGCGCCACTGGGCGCGGTAGAGGTCCGCCGCCGGGTCTTGCGCCGCAAAGCGCGCTTGCACGTAGCTGTCCGACAGCGCATCGGCGCCCGCCCGGTCGCCCGTCATTAGGCGCGCCATCGCCGCTTTCAGCCAGTCTCCGCCATTCTGGAAGTGAGGATCCTGTTTGGCCGCCTGCACGTAGAAAACCTCAGCCTCGCTCAAGTGCCCTGCGAGCAATTGCACATCGCCCAGTGAATCGACCGGATTTGGATCGGAGGGCCGCAGCGTCTGGTAGCGGCGCAGCGCCGCTATCGCTTCCTCCGTGTGGCCGCCGAAGCCTGCTGCATACGCGCCCTGGTTGAGGGCCGCCGGCTGGGGATCCAGATCCGCCGCTCTGCGGAAAGCTGCTTGCGCCGCGCCGAAATCGTGCCGGGAAAACGCAAAGTTGCCAGCCGCCATCCACGCATCCGGATTCGCCGGCTCGGCCGCGGCCACGGCGGTAAACGCCTCCTGCCGCACGGCCGCCCGGTCTCCCAGCGCGGCAATTTCGAGCCTCAGCCGGGCCTGTTCGGCGACGGGCAACTCCGTAGAGCCAGCCAGCGCCCGATTGAGACAATCCAGCGCGCCGGCGCGATCGCCGCGCTCCGTCCGGAGTCCAGCCAGCAGGCGCGCGGCCGGGCCAAACCCCGGATCGGCCTCGACCGCCGCTTCCGCTCGCGACGCCGCGTCGGCCGGGTTGGCGGCTTCCAGCGCCTCGATATAAGCGTGCACCGAGGCCTCGCTGCGCGTCGAGTAACCGGAGGCCTGGGGGGAAACCTGGCGCGCCAGCGCGGTGGCCGCCGCCAGGACATCGCCGGCTTCCGCTTCGGCGGCGAACGTGGCGACCGTCCGGCCGCCGTGCGGATCGGCCAGAGTCAGGTGCGCTTCCAAACGGCCATGGCGAATAGCGTAGTTGCCATAACCGATTCGTGTGGCGCCGGCAGAGAGCGCCGCCGGTTGTCCCACCGAAATGCCTGGCGCCGCCACCGGCCTGGTGCCCAACGCGCGGTCCATCGCCAGCAGCTTCGCGCTCGGTATGGCGTACAGTTCCGGCGCGCCAGCCAGCTCCGCGTCCAGAATCTCTTCGAAGGCGCGGCCCATCCAGTCGGCGTCCGCTTCCAAGCTCGGATTCTCGAATTCCGAACTCAGGTTTTCAAACCGCAGCACCGCCAGCCGCACCCCAACGGGCAGGGCCTTCTGGTGCGTGCAGGAAATCTGGGCCAGTGAAATCGCCGCCAGTGATAACCCTAAAGCCATCTGCGGGAGCGTTGTCGCTGCCCGCCGGCGGCTAAAGAACACGCGGCGGCCGCTCCATCAGCTCCTTGAACTCGGGAAGATCCTTCAACGTGGCGAAATCCGGTTCCTCGTCCAGGCTCTTCTTGTCCTTGAATCCCTCTTCGAGCGCAGAGCGAAGGTACTGCAACGCCAGATCGTTGCGCCCCGATGTCGCGTACACTTTGGCCAGGTAGAAATGGTATTTGGCTCGCTCCGCGATGCTGGTCTCCTCGAGGATTTGCCCGAAGCTGCCATGATGCTGAAACACTTCTGGATCCAGCCGCAAGGCGGTCTGCATGCATTCGAGCGCTCGCGCGTAGTCCTTGCGGTTGAACCATGCCCGGCCCAGATTCTCGTAGGTCACGGCGCCCCGCGCCTCGCCGGGCGCGACCTTCAGCGCGCGGTTGTACCAGCCGATGGCCCGGCGGTAGTTCTTCCTGGCATAGTAGATCGTGCCGAGGTTGTTCAACGCCTCCATGTAATCCGGTTTCAGTTTGGTGGCGCGCTCATATGCCTTGCGAGCTTCGTCGAGCTGATTGGTCTGCTGATAGGCGATGCCGAGCTTGTTTTGGACTGCGGCGTTGTTCGCCGGGGCTGCTCGATACACTTCGATGGCCTCGCGAAATTTCTTCTCGGCCATGAAAACATCGCCACGGGTCTCGCTGGAAAGCGCAGCCGCTTCGGGCTGTGCCGCAGGACCCGATGCCGCCGGCATCGTCTGCGCCGATGGGGAACTCAAGGCGGCTGCCAGAAGCAGGCCCGCCGGCAGGATCACCATAGAATACTGACCCCCTGCCCCTATTTGAACACACCCAGCAGGCGGCGCAAGAGACTTTTCTTTTCTTCTGGCTTTTGTGGCTCCTGGCCTTTCGGCGGAGCGGGCGGAGCCTGTTGCGCCGCCTGGCCCGCGGTCTGCCGCGCGGCGCGCCGCGCCACTGCCGCCGGCGCCATCTTCGAGCCGCCTGTGGCCGGGCCGTCCGTGGAAGCAGCCTGGCTGCCGCCGGTATCCCAGCCGGCCACGTTCGTAACGCCCGTGCGTCCCCCGTGCAGCGGGCAGGTGCCCACCGGCTCCGTGCCGGCAATGTACACCTCGGTCTGCGTCTTCGGGCACGCGGGCGTGGCCGGCATCCCCGATTGCGGATCGATTTCCACGCTCACCACTCCCTCCGGCGCGGAGAACTCTTTGGCGTTGCGATACTCGCGGTAATCGAGTGCCCGCTTCATGAACTCCGCCCAGATCGGCGCAGCCGACTTGGCGCCTTCCAGATCCAGATCGCGATTGTCGTCGAACCCGACCCACACCACGCACAGCAGCTCCGTTGTATAGCCGGCGAACCAGCCGTCGCGCGAAGTTCCGGTCTTGCCCGCCGCCGGCACCCCAAAGCCGTGGTTGCGCACGCCCGCCCCCGTACCGGTACCGCGCAGCACCTCCTCCAGCATGCTGGTCATTACATAGGCGACGCGCGGATCGAGCACCTGCTTTTCCTCGATGGTGTTCTTGTAGATCACCTGGCCCTTGTCCGTGCGGACCATATTGAGGAAACTCGGCTTCACCCAAATGCCGTGGTTGGCGAACATGGTATACGCGCCGGCCGCCTCGATTGGCGTGATCTCATAGGCGCCCAGTGCCACCGCCGGCGTCGGGTGAATGCGATAATTCATTCCCGCGCGGTTGGCCATCTCCACCACCGCGTCGAATCCCACCATCTCCGCCACCTTCACCGTCGCCACGTTCATCGAATGCGCCAGCGCATCGCGCAGCGTCACGTGGCCGTGAAACTCGTGGCCGAAATTGCTGGGCTCGTACGGTTTGCCGTCGAACCAGAACGTGGTGGGTTCGTCGTCCACCATCGTGCTCGGCGTAATCACGTGCTGGCTGCCGTCGATCGCCGTATCCATCGCCGCGGCGTACACAAACGGCTTGAAGATCGAACCCGGCTGGCGCTTGGCCAGCACGTGGTTCAACTGGCTCACGCCGTAGTTGCGGCCTCCGGCTAGCGCCCTCACTTCGCCCGTGTGCGGGTCGAGCGCCACCAGCGCCACCTGCGGCTCCGGCGGTGTCTGCCCCCGGAAACGCCACTGCCGCTTGATCTGGTCGTCCACGCCCTGCATCCCCAGCCGGATGGCCTCCGCCGCCGCCTTCTGCAGCCGCATGTCGAGCGTCGTGTACAACCGAAAAGCGTTGTTCTGAAGATCCGCATCGAGGAACTTGGCCTGCACCGTGTCGTTCACCATGTCGACGAAATACGGCGCTTCCTGCGCTTGTGCCGCGCCCTTGGGAACCACCACCGGCGCATCCAACGCCAGCGCGTAGTCGCGGTCGTTGACATAGCCGTTCTGCCGCATCATGGCCAGCACCAGGTTACGACGTTCCTTCACCCGGTCCGGGTGGCGATACGGATCGAAGTGCGCCGGATTCTGGATCATTCCCGCCAGTTCCGCCGCTTCCGACAACGTAATCTGCCCGAGGTCTTTGCCCAGGAACGCCTCCGACGCTTCGCCAAACCCGTGGATACGGAACGAGCCGCGCGATCCCAGGTAGATGTCGTTGGCGTAATCCTCGAAAATCTCTTCCTTGCTCAGCCGCTGCTCCAGCTCGAGCGTGATCATCATCTCGGCCAGTTTCCGCTTCCATCGCTTGTCCTGGTCTAACCACAACATCCGCGCCAACTGCTGACTGAGCGTGGACGCCCCCTGCTCCTTCCTGCCCTGCTTCAGATCCACGTATGCCGCTTTGATGATGCGCGACGGGTCGAAGCCCGAGTGCTGGAAGAAGTGTTTGTCCTCGGCCGAAGTCACCGCGTCCACCAGCACCCTGGGAATATCGGCGAACTTCACCATCCGCCGCTTTTCGCGGTTCGGGCCGGATAGGGCGGTGATGAGCTGCGGCTCCAGCCGGTATTCGTTGCGAGACGTGTTGTCCTGCAGAGAAATGATCGAGGAAATCCGGCCCCCGGCGAATTTGATAAGCCCCGCTTCCTGGTCGAAATACGAATCCGGCCCGGGGAAAACCTCGATCGCGTTCGGATGCAGCCGGTAGTAGCCGTCCGGGTTGGACCGCGATTCGCCGTAGCCGCTGCGCCGCAGGTCCGCCGCAATGTCCTCCGGACCCAACTCGTCTCCCACCGCAACCGATTGTGGCGCGGCGAAAATCTTGGCCGTGTTGGCGAACACGCCCAGCCGCAGCTTCTGGTCCATCAACTGCGCATAGGTGGAATAGAAGTGGATGAATACGCCCAGCGCCACGATGAAGACAACCGACAGCCCGATCACGATCCAGCGTCCCACCGGGCTGAGAAAGAACCGCGCGAGTCCCACCGCCCGCGGGATCCGGACCTTCATTTCCTTTTTTGGCACTTTTCTCAATTGTCTCATGACCGCGAGCGCACTTCCGGAACTGCGCCAGGGTCGCTTCCACTCGAATCAAGCACGCCGCCTTCCACCCGCCCATCCCTGTCCACCGTCCCGCCTTTTCAACGACTTCGCCGCGGGAAGACCAGCTCGCGTGCGGCAATCCGGTGCCTGGCACGTGTGAGCTTTGACGCAGGCCGCGTCTTCCACCCGAAGTCGGCCATGTCCAGCCCCGCGGAGCCTCAAGTCCCGGAGCCGATGCGCTCGGGTCGCCCGCGTCTGGTCAAAGCACACTAAGGCCAACCGGAAACGGCCCGAACAACATCGGAATCGATGTGAGATTGGTTAGCTTGCGGCTGAAGGGCTCAGCCCTTCGACCCCTATCGGGCTGTGAAACTTCCAGCGGCTTCAGTTCCCGCCCCCTCGACGTCCTAAATCGGTGATTTTGCTCGGGATGTCCTGGGCCTTGGCATCCAGCACGGACTCCTCGCGGAAATTGGTGTCGTCGGCCGGGGTCGAGAAGTGCGCGGAGAAGTGTGCATCGAAAGCTCCCGCGTCCGTTGGCTAGTCCAGATGAGTCGCCATGGCGAACGAGCGGACCTTCTTCGTCGTCCTGCCGAGATTGTCCAAGCGGCTACTTGGCGTTGAGCATCCGCTGGTACATCGTCAGGGTGTCGCGGGTCGCATCGACCGCTTTGCCATTAGCCACCTTCCGGACGATGGCGAGCTTGAGGGTGCCAAAATCCGGCATCCGCGAATCGTTCATTTCGATCAGGTAGAATCCAGGCCGATTCGGATTCGCCGTGTCGGGCACGCAGTAAAACATTTGCAGAGCTACCCGCATGTAACGGCTCGCGTACAGTTGCAGATTCGCCGCCACGAACTTGACCACACCCACACCCTTGGGGAAGAGCATCAAATGACTCACCCGGACCGTAGGGTCCTGCCCGAAGTTGATCTTCTCCCAGTAGAAGAGATCCTCCGCCTCCGCCAGCTTCTCCCGTGGATAGTCGAGCACCTCGTGATAGATCCCGCCCGCTGTATCCTGCGGCAGGTAATACGAGGAGTCGATCATGCTCTTGGTGGCTGCGTAGAGATTGAGTGGCTTCGCCCGGTCGCGGTAGCTGCCCCACGCCTTCAGACCGCCCTGCAGGTACGCGTTGATCCCCTGGTAGAGTATCTCTCTGGCAGCCTTGTTCGCCTGGGCGTACTTGTCCGGCGCATTCCAGTTCACCTGCTTCTGAAAGTGCTCGACATCGAAGCTCTGGATGTCGCAGTCGCCTGGCTTACAGATCCGCAGCTCGTCGATATCCTTGTTTTCCAGGGTGAAGCGATCGAAATCCGACAGCTTGGGCGAAATGCCGTTGATGCTGAACTCCTGCACGGCGAGGTAGACCTTGTTCTTTGTCAGTCCCTCGATATCGCGGAATACGGCGCCGAATTTCGCGACCGGAGCATCGACGTATACGGCGCCGAACGACAGAATCCCGTACCTGGTATCGCCGGAATCGATCAGCTTAGTCACCACTTGGCCCCCATCGATCTTCTGGAAGTCGCTGTCCGCCAGTCCGATTTTGTCCCTGAAGAACGTCTTCGGCTGCGGTTGGGCACAGACCACCGCAACCGCCGCTCCCAGCGCGAGGACTGCGTTCGCGAGGCTGCCTCGTGACATCGATGCCGTTCCTTTCGGGCGCCGGCTCGGAACTGCGCGGCAGTCAGCCGATGCGAACTGCGAGGGTGAAGTGCCGGTCCGTTTGGCCCATCCACTCAGCCGGAAGTCTTGTTTTCTACTCTCGAGCCCAATCCAGTCTACCGCCAGCCGCGATCCTTCGATCCCGCAAGTTACATCCGCGCCCCGACGCGCACCTGTACCGGCCGATGGAAAATGGTCGGTTTCCACTACAGTGCCCTATGGAAGAAAACAGGGAAGCCTTTTGATCGGCTCTTGATCAAAAACGGGGGCAGGCCGTGATCCCAAGTTGATAAAACAATCTTGGGAGAAACGTTTTGATCAGCGTGATCAGCTCAGAGATCCTGTTAGGCCATTCCGGTTATCAGATTACCGGGATGGAACGAAAAACTGGAGTAGT
>Ga0181529_10003628_pt1 | contig 17366 bp, 19 predicted proteins | sample PEATcosm2014_Bin_36_FD_119763 | JGI IMG/M metagenome (GOLD analysis project Ga0181529, IMG submission 119763) | Peatland microbial communities from MTU Mesocosm Facility, Houghton, MI, USA - PEATcosm2014_Bin10_30_metaG | ecosystem: Environmental > Terrestrial > Soil > Wetlands > Peat | place... | reverse complement strand
TCGGTGAAGTCCACCTTGCGCCGGAGGTAGCTGATGTACGTCTCCAGCACCCCCGCATCGCCCCCGAAGTCGTAATCCCAGACATGGTCGAGGATCTGGGATCGGGAGAGCACCCGGCGGGCGTTGGCGAGGAGGTAGCGGAGCAGCCGGAACTCGGTGCGGGTCAGCTCGATCGGTCTGCCGGCGCGCCATACCTCGTGGCTCTCCTCGTCCAGCTCGAGGTCGGCGACGGTGAGCCGCGTGGACGTCGCGGCCGGACTGCCCTGGTAGCGGCGGAGCACGGCCCTGATGCGGGCCACCAGCTCCTCGATGCTGAAGGGCTTGGTCACGTAGTCGTCGCCACCGACGGTGAGCCCGCGCACCTTCTCTTCGGTGGCGTCGCGGGCGGTCAGGAAGATCACCGGTACCCGGTGACCCTCCGCGACGAGGCGCTGAGTGAGGCTGAAACCGTCCTCGTCGGGGAGCCCGACGTCGAGGACGATCAGGTCCGGATGGTGGTCGAGCACCGCGTCCCGGGCCTGGCGGGCGGTCGCGGCGCTCTCCACCGAGAAGCCCTCGTAGCGGAGGGCCATGGTGACCAGGTCGGTGATGTTGCGCTCGTCGTCGACCACCAGCACCCGGGTTGGCGTGGCCTCGGAACCGTCCATGCTCCCGATGGTGACACCCGAACCTGGGAATTTGCTCAGAGTCCCCTCGGAGCCGGCTGCACCCACGGGATCGACGACCACGCGTCCGGGACCCACCGAACCGGTTGCCGCGGGAAGGTCGAGCGCGACCGGCGGCTCAGGGTTGCTCGAGGACCTTCCCGGCGCGGGTGACCACCAGCTCGATCCTCCCCCGCGCGACACGGGTTCGGCGGCGGGACCATGATCGGCGCCGAGTTCGGCGCCACCGGGGGGCCTGGGGTCGAGCCGAGCTCAGGCGGGGGGCTCGTCCGGCCTGAGCCCGAGCTCGTAGCTGTAGTGGATGCGCCCGGGCGCGTGCTCCTCTGGCGCGCCGCCCTCGAAGCCCATCGCCTCGTACAGTCGCCGGGCCGCCGCCATCTCCGGCAGGGTTCGAAGCGTCAGCCGGCTCTTCCCGGCCGCCCGGGCCAGCGCGGCCGCCCCCTCCAGCAGGGCACGTCCAGCGCCGCGCCCCTGGGCCGCCGGGGCCACGCCGAGCATGCGCAGGTGGGCTTCGCCCGGCGCCAGCTGCTGCTGCTCAGGATCGACCTTGGTGGTGAGCTCGACCGTTATCGAGCCCAGGATCTGGTCGCCATCGACGGCCACCAGGACGGTTGTGCGGTCAACGCGCCCGGCGACGTCGGCGACCACGTCGAGGTACTCCGCATCAGCCTCGCCGAACAGTGCCGCGAAGCCGGCACGGGTCTGGCGGCCGGCCTCGGCGCACTCGTCGGGGCGGACGGGCCGGACGGCGATCCCACCGGGCCCGCGAACGACTCCTTCGGACGCCCCTGCTCCCTTGCCGGCCGGTGGCCGGGCCGACGATCCCGTCACTTCTCGGCGATCATCTCGAGCGAGGCGGAGTTGATGCAGTAGCGCTTCCCGGTCGGCCCTGGTCCGTCGTCGAAGACGTGGCCCAGGTGCCCACCGCAGCTCCGGCAGACCACCTCGGTGCGGGTCATCCCGTGACTCTTGTCGACATGGAAGTCGACCGCCTCCAGGTCGGCGGGCTCCGTGAAGCTGGGCCACCCGGACCCCGAGTCGAATTTGGTGTCGGAGCGGAACAGCTGGGCTCCGCAGCCGGCGCAGTGGTAGGCGCCGGTGTCGTGGTTCTGCCAGTAGGTTCCCGTGAAGGCTGGCTCGGTCCCCTTCTGCCGCAGGATGGAGTACTGCTCGGGGGAGAGCCGGGCACGCCATTCGGCCTCGGTCAGTTCCATGGAAGGGTTGCTCTCGGCCATTTCCAGTTCCTCGGATCGTGGGCTCGCCCCCACACAGTACCCCGGCGAGGCCCGGACGACGCCTGGCGATCACACCTGCCGGCTCCGCCCCTTGAACCCGTTGCAACGCGAATGTGACGGGGCCAATCGGCGGTGTCACTCCCTGTCGACGGCGCCCCTCCCACCCGTCCCCAGTGTCCACCATTGGCTGGCGGCGCCTCCGCACGCGGTTGCACGTGCCCGCCGGCGCCCTAGCACCTCGCCGAGATCTCAGGGGTGGATCGAGGAACCATGACCTGGAAGGCCACATCCCGCGGAAGCGGGAGCGGTTTGATCGGCAAGCTGGCTCAGGCCAACATCGACGAGGTGGCGCCCGTCGATGACGAGGTGGTCGTGGTCAGGGACGATGACGCCGCCTCCGCGTCGGTACGCCAGCGGCTGTCGGCTGGCACCCTCCTGCGTGTCCGAGAGGTCACGCGGGCCGAGGACCTGGCCGCTCTGACCGGGTCGGGAAGGACCCGCGCGGTCGTCCTGTGCCGGAGCGGGCTCTCGCTGCTGGCTCTGCACGATGCCGTCGCCGTCGTGCGGCTCGCCTGTCCGGACGCCGCCCTGCTCGTTCTCGACGACCAGGTGGGGGAGGCGCGCGCGGAGGTGGCCGCCCACGCCGGTGCCGACGGCCTCATCAACCTCGCTCAGGACTGGAAGTCGGCCGGTGAGGCCGTGCTCGCCGCCGCCGATCAGCGGGCCCGGGCGCGGGCGGTGGGCGACGCCATCGCCGTCCGGAGCGAGGCAGACCTTCTCGGACTGCTGGAAGAGGCGTGGCCGCTGTCCGTCCTCGTGCTCGCCATCAACAACCTGGAGACGCTCGCCGGCCGCTATGCCCACGGGGACGTGGACGCGCTGATGCTCGCGCTCGCCATCCGGCTCCGGCCGGTGCTCCGGCCCAGCGACACCATGGCCCGGACCGCTGACCGCAGCCTCGTGATCGCCCGCCGGGACGGCGACGAGCTGGCCATCGCGGCGCTCGCCGACCGTCTCCTGCGCGCCTGCCGCGAGCCGCTGGTCGTCACCGAGGAGAGCGTGCCCGTCACGATCGCCATCGGCATCGCCGCGCGCGGCGAGCGGGCGGCCGGGGCCGCTGCCACGGTGGCCTCGCTTCTCGGCGAGGCTCGGGGAGCGCTGGCCCGCCTCAGCAACCGGGGTCGTGCCGCCTACGAGCTGGCCGACACCGCCCTGCAGGCCCGCGTCACCGCTCAGCGCCAGACTGAGATCGCTCTCCGCCACGCCGTCGACGATCACGAGTTCCGGGTCTTCTACCAGCCGGTGGTCGAGCTGCAGACTCGGGGCCTCACCTCGTTCGAGGCCCTGATGAGATGGCAGCGGGCTCAGGTCGGTCTCTTCGACGCGGCCAGCTTCGTCGAGGCCGCGCAGCGCAGCGGTCTGATGACACGGATCGGCCAGACCATCCTCCACGAGGCCGCCGCGGAGGCGGTCAGGTGGGCCGTCAACGGCGCCTCGGCACCGGCTCTCTCGGTCAACCTCTCTCCCCAGGAGTACTTCCTCCCCAACCTGGTGGCGAGTGTCGGCCGCATCCTTGCGGAGGTCGGGCTGGCGCCGGGCCGGCTGATTCTCGAGATCCCCCTCAAGCTGCTCGCTCGCGACCCGCTCTCGGCGCGAAGCATCCTCCGGGACCTTGCCGCCCTCGGGATCACCCTGGTCGCCGACGACTACGACGGTCAGATGACCGACGAGCTGCGCTCCCTTCCGATCCGCATGGTCAAGCTCCGGATGGGGCTGCTCGACGGCATCGAGACCGACGCCGAGCGGAGGGCGCGGGTGGCCGGGATCGCCGCCCAGGTCCGCGCCGCGGGCTGGCTCTGCGTCGGCAAGGGCGTCGAGACGGCGGCGCAGGCCGCGATCCTCCGCGATCTCGGGTGCCATGGCGGGCAGGGGTTCCTCTTCAGCGGGGCGCGTCCCGCCGAGGAGCTGTCCATGTTCCGCGGCGCCGAGGGCGCCTGGGTCTGGACGCCGCAGGCGCGGTCCACCCCCGCCGGCTGAGGTCTCCGCGCCTCAGGGCGTCGGTGTCGCCCCGTAGCTCTGCTCGGGGATCAGCGTGGAGCTGAGCTCCAGGTCGGCGCAGCCCGTCGAGCTGGCCACGATCACGCCGTATTTGTCCCCCGCGGCGAGCCCCTCCCAGTAGAGGGTGATCGCGGGCCCGTTCTGGACGACATCGACCCCGGAGCTGGCGTCGACCGAGAGGGACCAGGCCGACCCCGACCAGCTCCGGAGCGCTCCGTGCCACTGGCTCCCATCCCAGTAGGCGATCAGCTGGAGGGTACCCACGCGATCGACCGGCCCACTGGTCGCCGACGCCGTCGCGCTGGAGGGCGCCGTCGAATCGAAGGGGAGGACCGCCGCGATCAGGCTGAAGGCCGGGGTGGAGGACTGGACGGCCGTCTTCATCTGGATGGTGATGAAGGGGTTGGAGTACCCGACCGCGGGGTCGGTGCCGATGCCGCTCGTCGTCGAGGCGAGGGCGAGCCCGGTGGGCAACTGCCCGGACGGGAGGGTCTTGCAGGCTGAGACGGGGGCGAGCACGTTCGCGGGTGAGCCGCTCGGCAGGTCGGAGGGGGGCAGGGTCGCCTGGGCCGGCGACGCCGGCGCGCCGGGCGCCGTCGGGCCCTCGCCGAGAAGGTACTTGGCGCTGAAGACGGCGAGGACGACGAGAAGGATGATCAGCAGCAGAGCTGCCAGGCCCATGCCGATCAGGAATGCCCTCCTGCCGCGCTGCTGACCTGGGGGTCCGTCGGTGCCCGGGTCCCGCCGGGCCGGGGGCTTTGCTGGCGGGCGAGCCAGCGGAGGTTCGGCTCCTTGGGGGGGTGGCGGAGGGGCCCGCCGGACCGGCGCCCCCCTGCCCGCCGGCGGGGTCGGGGTGGAACGCTCGGCGTCCCAGGGGCTGAGGGCGACGCGGCCGCCGGCCGCCAGGATGTCCGCCTCGGAGATCGGAACCGCCGGGGGCCGCTCGCCCGGGGCTTGGACATCGGCACGCGCCGCGGGCGAGACCAGCCACTCGACAGGGGCGATCGGCGCGCCGAACCTGATGATCGAGTCCTCGATGGCGGCGGCGATGTCGCTGGCGGCGGCCATCCTGAGCGTCCGGGCGATTCCCGGGCGATCGGCGAAGTAGCTGAGGCCCTCCGCGTAGAGGCGGTGGGCCTCGGTGATATCGGCTTCGCTCGGCGGTGGGCCGGCGGCCGCCGCGGCCGCTCGAAGTCGTCCGTAGTCAGGTCGCCAGCGTCCGAGGGCAGCGTCGAGTTTGCTCAGCCCGCGCAGGAACAGGATGAGGTGCCGGTGCGCCTCGGCCTGTTCCGGGCTCAAGGTGGGTTCGGAAGGATCCACGTCATCCCCTGGGTGGCATTCCGCGGTAGCGATCATGCCAGTCCGGGCAGCAGTCTGGCACGAGCGGCAATCGGGGAGCCTCACGGCCTGGACGGCGCCGGGGTGGCCGTCTCCCGGCGCGCGGGGCCGGCCGTTCGGTGCGCTGTGTCCCGCCTGTTACGCCCCCGCAACAGAGGGTGACGATCCCCTCGCTAACGTCAATCGCGCATGAGCTACGCGCCTGGTTCCGACGGCGGCAACGTGGTGACCCTGGAGGGAGGGCACCGTCAGGCCGCCGGTATCGAGCGCCGGGTGGGCACGGCCATCGCCGCCTGCCAGACGTTCCTGGTGGTGCGCATCCTGAGCGTGCTGCTCTTCGTCAGCCTGCTCCCGGCGCGGCTCCCCTCCGTGGTCCTCACCCTGGACTCCACCCATGCCGTGCAGCTACCCCTGGGTGGTCTGGATCGCGGAACCGTCCTGGTCGTGGTCGCCGCCGTCTCGGTGGTCGAGTTGGACCTGGTCTACCGCCTCGCCGACCGCCGGCGTGCCGCCCGCTTCGGCGTCCTCCTCATCGAGACGTGGGCCATCGTGCTGACCACCATCGCCCTCGCCTACGGTGCCAGCCTTGCCGCCCTCCCCCTGGTCACCGCCGCCGGAGCCACCTGCGTTCTCCTGCTCAACCAGGTCCGCTGGGCCTTCCGCCTCCAACCCCGGCAACGAATCCTGACCGGACACCGGCAGGGGGGCACCTTCGCCGGCTACGCGGCACCGTCGCTGGATTGCCCGAGGACGCCCCAGCACGTCGGTTACCAGGTGCGGCGGTACGACGGCGGGAAGCCGCAGGCTCCCCCGTCCGTCCCACCACCGGCCGAAAGGCGGAACGACTACCACCTCCCCACCAGGTCGGTGAACGCCACGTCAGGCTGGCCGGCGGGCTCCCCGCGCCCCCGGGGCTGAGCGAGCCGAACAGCCCGCTCGCCGTGGCCCGGCGAGGTGCTCGTCGCGCCGTGGAGTTGGTGGGGAGCCGGACCTGGTAGCGTCGCCGTGATGCCCCTGACCGCTCGCAACTCGGCAGGCTTCGAGGCGCCGGCGGGTATGACAGCCGTGCCCGTGGTGCTCGCTCCCCTGGGCGGACGCCTCCACGTCCTGCTGGTTCGCCGCGACGACCCGCCCGACCCCGGCGCCTGGGCCCTCCCGGGCGGCTTCATGAGCCGCGACGAGCGTCCCGCCGAGACCGCCCAGCGGAAGCTCACCGAGAAGACGGGGGTGGGTGCTGTCTACCTGGAGCAGCTCCAGTCCTACGGGGAGCCGCATCGCGATCCCCGGGGATGGATCCCGACCGTCGCCTATCTCGCTCTGATCGACGCGGCCGTGCTGCGAGCCGACGAGAGCCAGGCGCGCTGGTGGCCGGTGGACGACCTGCCCACCCTGGCCCTGGATCACGGCGGGATCATCGGCGACGGCGTCGACCGGCTGCGGGGCAAGCTCTGGTGGTCGAACATCAGCGTCGGGTTGCTCCCGGAGCGCTTCACCATGCCCCAGGCGCGCGGCGTCTTCGAGGCGATCAGCGGCGTCCGATACGAACCGAGCAACTTCCGTCGTGAGCTGGAGCGGAGCGGCCTGGTGCAGGCCACCGGCCTGGTCGCCAAGGGCGCCCCCGGTCGCCCGGCGGCCCTCTACGAATTCGTCTCGCGCCATCCGGCCTGGTCAATCCGCCGCTCCCGGCCGCCGGCCACCCTCGGTCTGCCCGGGCCGGTTGACTCGGTTTCGTCGCCGCCATCGAGAGGCTCCCCGTGACGGAGCGCGCCTGATGGAGGTGCTGCGCGACCTCGTCCAGCTCCACGTCTTCACCGATCCCCTCTTCGACCAGAACTGCTACATCCTCCGGCGCCGCGACACCCAGCGCTGCCTGGTCATCGACCCGGGGCTGCAGGCTGACGCCGCGCTTCGCTTCCTGGAGGGGGGAGGACTGGCGTCCGACCGCATCCTGCTCACCCACGGCCACCCCGACCACCTGGCCGGGGTGCCCGCGATGAAGGCGGCCCTCGGCTGCACCGCCGCCATCCATCCGGCCGACCGCTGGCTGCTCGCCGAGGCGGGAGCCTTCCCCGGCATCCCCGCGGGGCTCCCCCAGGTGGTCTGCGAGGACGACCTGAGCGCCGGGCAGGTGATTGTCTGGGAGGGGCTCGAGGTCGCGGTGCTCCACACTCCCGGGCACACGCCGGGCTCGGTCAGCTTCCTGGTCGGGATCGACCTGCTGGCGGGCGACACTCTCTTTCGGCGCAGCGTGGGGCGGACGGACCTTCCCGGGGGCTCCTGGGAGAGCCTCCTCTTCTCGATCCAGGATCGCCTCTATGCCCTCCCTCCGGAGACCGTGGTCCACTCGGGGCACGGGCCGGCGACCACCATCGGCGAGGAGATGCGGGGCAACCCCTTCGTCCGCCCCCCGGTCTTCCGCTGAGGAAGGACGCCCGCGCCTCGCGGCAGGACGCGGTTCGCTGACCGCGCGGCTCGGGCCGGGGCCCGGGTCAGCCGGTGCCGAGACGCTCCAACAGGTCGTGGACGATCCGGCCTGTCACCCCCCAGATCGTCCGGCCGCCGGCCTCGTAGTAGTGGACCAGACGGCGCTCGTCTCCCTCTGCCGTCCACTCCTCGGCGCGGTGGGGCGCGGTCAGCAGATCGCCGAGCCGGAGCCAGAACCACTCCGCCACCTCGTTGCCGTCGCCACGCACGCTGAAGGGCCGCGTCTGCAGCCCCGCGATCGGGGTCAGCCAGAGATCGGAGCGGTACGTGAGACGGGGTGGGAGCGCTCCCAGGACCTCGACGCAGGTGGGATCGAGGCCGACCTCCTCGCCCGCCTCCCGGAGCGCGGTGGCCACCAGGTCGCCGTCCTCGGGCTCCCGCGAGCCGCCGGGGAGGCCGATCTGGCCCGCGTGGTGCCGGAGGTGCGCGGAACGCTGGACGAAGAGGAGCGGGAGACCGTCGCGGGTCGGGTCAAAGAGCATCAGGACCGCCGCCTCGCGCTTTCCGGCCGGCGGCGGTGCCTCCGGCGCGGGCGCAGCGAAGGCGTGGCGCAGCCGATCGATCAACTGCACATTCACCATCCCACTATGCGGCGAGGGGCGCGGCGGCCGCGCCCGGGCCTGACCTGAGACCTGGATCGGTGAGTGGCCGCCTCGCCTGGCAGGCGGTCCACTTCGCACCGCTCACCAACCCAGGTCTCAGCCCTCGCCACCCCCCTGCTGAAGTGCCGCCTCAAGGCGCCAGATTGCCTGAGCGCGGGCGATGGCGTCGTCGAGCACGCCGGCGAACGTCCGCTGCCGGAGGTAGCGCACGCTGGCCTGGGCCTCGGCCGCGTCCGCCGCAACCTGGTCGGGCCTCCTCGCGTCCATCAACCTGGTCACCTCGTATGCTTCCGGAAGGGCGGTGACCACCCACGCGAGCAAGGTAAGCGGGCTGCGGCCGGCGCGGGGTCACGTGCGATGCGAGGGTTGGTGAAGGTCGGTGAAGCGCCGCCAAGATGGTGCCACGCGGCGTGACGGAGCGAGACGAGGTGTGGGTGATGGGACCCGGGAAGCATCATCGGGTACGTGGATGCCACGACCGGTGACGATTCGCTCACAGCGCAAGTGTCCCCACTGCGGCGCCGAGCTCCGCCTCTCTCACCGCGAGTACCTGGGCGGCCGGCGGTCGGTGCGCGTGCTTCGCTGTGTGGGCTGCGGCAACCAGGTTCGCGGAGAGCCGCAGGACGACGATGCGCGGCCGCGGGCTCAGCCTCCGCCACGTCGCCGGCCCCTTCCCGAGGGCGGGCAGCCGGACAACTTCGTTCTTGACGACGCCACCGCCGAGCGTCTGCGTCAGCTGCTGGAGGGCGAGGCCGCCAGTCCCGAGGCCTGAGCGGATGTGGCCGTGGCCGCGCCCCGCGAGAATCTGCCAAACCAGGCCGCAACAAGCCGGTTGACGAGGTCGCGGTCGATGTCGACGGAGAGGCCGTGACCGCTGCGCGGAAACGTGCGCCGCTCCACCGCGGCGCTGCAGAGGAGCCGGCGCTCGATCTCCGCGGAGTTGGCCGGGTCGATGACCCGGTCGCGCTCCCCGTGGAGGAGGAGCACCGGGGCGCGGATCGAGGCCAGCTCGTCGCGAACCCGGGCGAGCAGCCGGGCGAACTCGTGGATCGAATTGAGCGACCGGCGATCGTAGGACCAGAGCTCCGACGCCCCCTCGAGGCGGTAGAGGTCGACGTCGTCCGCGGGCCGATCCCAGCGGATCAGGTGCTTGGCGGCGGGCAGCGCCCGGGGCTTCCAACCGCCGAGCCAGACGGGGGTGGCCAGGCATGCGACGGCCGCGATCCCGGAGTCGTTGGCGGCGAGGTGGAGGGCCAGGCTGCCCCCGCCCGACTGGCCGGCCACCATCACCTCGTCGCACTCGGCGCGCAGCTCGGCGAGCGCCGCCTGCGCGGATTCGGCCCAATCCTGCCACCGGGTCCGGTCCAGATCCTCCGGGGTGGTCCCGTGACCCGCGAGGAGCGGCCCGTAGCACCGCCATCCGCAGCCGGCCAGCGCCTCTCCCAGGCGGCGGAGCTCCGGCGGCGTCCCCGCGAAGCCGTGGAGGAGCAGCACGCCCCGGCGGCCTTCGCCGATTCGCCACGGGCTGACCACCTCAGGGTCAAAGAGCGCGTCGCTGCGTGCCGTCATGGTGCCGACTCCAGTCGTGATGGTACCGTGCGCCTGCCATGACCTGGTCTCTGGTGGATGCTCTCAACCGCGTCGCCGATGGGAAGGATCTCGACTCAGCGACCGCACGGGCGGTGATGGACGAGATCATGGAAGGGGTGGCCACCCCTGCCCAGATGGGAGCTTTCCTCGCCGCGCTGCGGGTCAAGGGCGAGACTGTCGAGGAGCTGACCGGGATGGTGGAGTCGATGCGCCACCACGCGCTCCGGGTGGTCCTCCGGGCTCCGGCGGTCGACACCTGCGGCACCGGCGGCGACCGCGCCGGCACCTTCAACATCTCGACGGCGGCGGCCCTGGTGGTGGCAGGAGCCGGGTGCCCCGTTGCCAAGCACGGCAACCGAGCCCAGTCCTCGCGCTGCGGCAGCGCCGACGTCCTCGAGGCCCTCGGCGTGGCCATCTCGCTCCCCCCCGAGGGCGTCCTCCGCTGCATCGAGGCGGCCGGGATCGGCTTCATGCTCGCCCCCGTCTACCACCCGGGCATGCGCCACGTCGGGCCGGTGCGCCGTGAGCTGGGAATCCGCACCTCCTTCAACATCATGGGCCCGATGGCCAACCCTGCCGGCGTGCGCCATCAGCTGATCGGCACGCCGTCCGACGGGCTGGCCGTCAAGATGGCGGGAGTGATGAGCCGCCTCGGTCTCCGCCGCGCGATCGTCTTCTCCGGGCCGGGCGGGACCGACGAGCTGATGCTCCACGCCCCCTCCCACGCCTACGTCGTCAACGGGGACGTGATCGAGGAGACGGAGATCGACCCCGCCCGCCTGGGGATCGCCGCCGCTCCTCCGGAGGCGCTCGCCGGTGGGGACTCCGAGGCCAACGCGGCCCGGATGCGCTCGGTGCTGGGAGGCGAGCGCGGTCCCGTCCGTGACTGCGTGATCCTCAATGCCGGAGCCGCCCTCTTCGCGGCGGAGCGGGTGCCCAGCATCGAGGCGGGGATGGAGGAGGCGGAGCGGGCGCTCGATGCGGGCGCCGCCCAGCTCCGGCTGGAAACGCTCGTTCGGGTCTCCACCGAGGCGGCGGCATGACCGGTGGGGGAGAGGCCGGCGAGCGGGCCGTCTCCCGCGGGCAGCAGCTGCTCACCCTGCAGGAGACGGACGAGGAGATCGCCCAGCTGGAGACCGAGATCGCAGTGCTCGAGGCGGCCCTGGCCGGGGACGCCGAGCTGGACCGCCTGCGCGCGGCCGAGCGAGCGGCCGAGGCCGAGCGCCAGGAGGCTGAGGAGCGGTGCCGGGGAGTCGAGCGTGACCTGAGCGGCGTCCGCCAGCGGGCCCGCAGCCTGGAGCGGCGCCTCTACGACGGCTCGGTGCGCAATCCGCAGGATCTCCTCGGCATGCAGCGCGACCTGGTGGCGCTCAAGCCGCGGCTCGATGAGCTCGAGGCGAGCCTTCTGGAGTGCATGGAGACGAGCGAGAGGGCCGAGAGCGGCGTGGCCGGCGCACGTACCGCGGTCGGGGCCCGCGATGCGGAGCGGGGGTCCCAGGAGGCGCCCCGCCGGGAGCGTCTCGCCCTCGCGAGGGCTGAGCTCGGTGAGATGCGCGCGGTGCGCGTGGCATGCGCCGCCGCCGCCCTGCCCGGCGACGTGCGCATCTACGAGCGGGTCGCGGCTCATTGGAGGCCTGCCGTCGTGCACCTGCAGGGGGACAGCTGCGGCGGCTGCCACCTCCCACTCGGCATCCGGGAGGCCAACCAGGTGCGCTCGCGTGAGGGCCTCGTCCAATGCAGCAAATGCGACCGCGTGGTCGTGCGGTGAGCCGTCTGGAGCCTGGCCCCTCGGCGCCTCTCCCACCCGGGACGGTCGTCGCCTACACCGACGGTGCCTGCTCGGGCAATCCCGGCCCGGGAGCCTGGGCATACCGCCTGGAATGGCCCGACGGCGGCGTGGAGGAGGCGGCCGGAGCGGAGCCGGCCACGACCAACAACCGCGAGGAGCTCAAGGCCGTACGGGAGGCGCTCCGCGCCGTCCGCCGCCGGATCGGGAACGACCCGGGCTGGCGGATCGTGGTCCGCACCGACAGCCTGGGCGCGGTCAACTGGCTGACCCGGCGCTGGAAGCGCCACGCCAACCTGGACCTCTTCCCCGGCATCGACCCGCTGGTCGACGCCCGAGTCGCCTTTGAGCACGTCCGCGGCCACGCCGGCAACCCGGGCAACGAGCGGGTCGACCGGCTCGCGGTGAACGCCGTTCGGGAGCTCACCGGCGGCTGATGCCGCCGCCCGGCACCCCGCGCCGCTCAGCCGGCCAGCACCACCAGGCCCACCAGTCCGAGGGCCACGACCGCTCCGGCCGCGGCGCCCACCATCTCCACGAGCAGGGCTTCGCGTCCTATCTCGGCCTGGCAGGAGCGGCAGCGGCCACCCTGGAGGGCGTAGCTGGCGACCGGCACCAGCTCGTACCAGCGGAGCGACCGCCGGCAGTTGAGGCAAAGGGAGCGTCCGTGGAGTGCCCCGCGCCAGCCACGCGATCTGACCACCCCGGCAAAGGAGCCCACCACGGCCCCGGTGAGCGCCCCCACCACGATCAGGAGGGCAAGCAGGGCGGCGGTCGACGCGCCCGTCACAGCTCAGCCAGCCGTTGTGACGCGGGAAGCGGAGGGCCGGTCAGGGTTTTCCACATCTGCCGTTCGGCCCTGTGGATATGTCCATATGTGCCTATACTGACAGGGGATGTTGGATGCGCTCGACCTGAGCATCGAGCCGCTGCTCGACGCGCTCTTCGACCAGGGGGCCTCGGATCTGATTCTGAGTGCCGGCGCTCCACCGTCTCTGCGTCTTGACGGGCAGCTGGTCGCCGCCGCCTCGCGCGCGCTGACCGATGAACAGGCGCGCAAGCTCATCGACCAGATCCTGAGCGCGGACCACCGCCGCTCGCTGGAGAGGGACGGCTCGGTCGACTTCTCCTTCCAGTGGACAGACCGGGGCCGGGTGCGGGGTAACGCGTTTCACCAGCGCGGCTCGGTCGCGGTTGCCCTGCGCGCCATCCCCAGCCAGATCCCGACCTTCAGCGAGCTGCGGCTGCCTCCGATCACCGAGCGGCTGGTCGAGCTGCCCCGCGGCCTGATCCTGGTGACGGGCCCCACCGGCGCCGGGAAGTCGACCACCCAGGCCTCGATGATCGATTGGATCAATCACGCGCGCGCTCAGCACATCATCACCATCGAGGACCCGATCGAGTACGTCCACTTCAACCGCCGCTGTGTCGTCGAGCAGCGGGAGCTGGGGCTGGACACGCCCACCTTCGGGGACGCGCTCCGCGCCTGCCTGCGCCAGGACCCCAACGTCCTGCTGGTGGGCGAGATGCGCGACCTGGAATCGATCCGCATCGCCCTCTCCATCGCCGAGACCGGTCACCTGGTCTTCGCCACGCTGCACACCAACGACACCACCCAGGCGATCAACCGGATCGTCGACGTCTTCCCCGGCGAGCAGCAGCAGCAGATCCGGGTCCAGCTCGCCGCCTCGCTCCAGGCGGTGATCTACCAGCAGCTCCTGCCCATGCGGGAGGGCGGCCGGGTCGCCGCATTCGAGGTCCTGCTGGCCAACGGCGCGGTGAAGAACCTGATCCGCGAGAACAAGGCGGCCCAGCTCCGCAACATCATCGTCACCGGCCGCACCGAGGGGATGCAGACCCTGGAGTCCTCGCTCAACGAGCTGATCGCCGAGGGGCTGGTGGAGTGGGAGGACGCGGTGGCGGTGTCCCTCTTCCCGAAGGAGATCCGCCGCCCCGATGCGGCCGGCGCCCACCCGTCGTCCATGCCCTCGATGGCTGGGCGGTAGATCTCGGCCAGGACCGGGAGTGAGCCCGGAGCGCACTGCGCGTTGCGGTGCGCCCCGGATGTGAGCCGAGTGCGGAGGCAGCCGGTCAGCCCGTCTGACAGACGGTGCCGGTGCTCGAACCCTGGAGCGTGACGGAACCCTGGATCGTCCCAGTGGAGTTGGTGTACGTGAACGACTCGCCGGTGGCAGGACTGGCCTGCAGGTAGGGGTTGGTCCCGCCGAGCAGCTCGGCGATGTTCACGCTGTCGTTCGCGGCAGGTGCCGCTACGTCACCCTGGGTCGCGTCTGGATACACGCCGTTAGTGACGTAGTATCCGTCCACCGCCGTCTGAACCGCTTCGGTGTCGGACTTGCACGATGCGGTCTGAGCGGTGCCCTTGACGCCGGTGACGTTGATGATGACGATCGCCGCCAGCACCGAAAGGATCGCGATCACCACCAGCAGCTCGATGAGGGTGAAGCCTCCCTCTCCTCTGCGGCGGTGACGCGTCACCCGATGTCTCAAGGTACCCATGATTGCCTCCTCGTGAACGAAATCTTTGGATTGCTGGGGCGCGCCAGGGGCGCGTTGCCGTGGTCGCGTTCATGAGCCATAGGCGATGCCGATGATGCCGGTCGACTTCGCACCCGAGCAATCGCTTTCGACCACCACCTGTCCGGTCGATGTCGTCGCACCGCTGGTGACGCTCACCTTGTCGTCGTAGACCCAGCAGTACCCGATCGACGGCGGGATCCCGTCGACCTGGAGTGCGCCAGATGAATCCAGGAGCGAGGTCACCAGATCACCTTCCTCCGACGATTCCGACGTGGACCCGATCCGTGTATCGCCTCCGAGGTCGACCTGGCCCGCCTCGGCGTAGACGCTGCCGTCCAGGGTTGTCGTGCCGTTGCCGTCGACGCAGAGAATGGCGTTGTCATCGCACGAGGTCGGGGGAAGGTCGTCGAGCACCGCGTCCTCCAGCGGGTCGAAGTAGACGAGGAGGTCGTCCGGGTTCTGAGCGCTCCCCGCTTCGTACGCGGTGAGCGAGACGTTGCCGGACGTCGACACGTCGAGCACTCCGCCGTCCGCGTCCCCGGGCGGGTCGTCGCAGGTGTCCACGTAGCGCGGATCGGGGTCGTACGGGCAGGTGAAGTAGAGGAGGACGCCGTCGCCGGTCAGGCTGGCGTCGCCGCTCACCCCCACGCTGTCGAGCACGGTGTAGACGCCGCTCTGGAGCGTCCAATCCCCCGTGGTCAGGGTGATGCTGCAATAGAGGCCGCTGGGCAGCGAGTCATGGGAGTAGTCACCGGGATCAGAGCCCGGATCCGGCCTGCACGGACCGTCGCCGGGTTGGGCCAGCCCGCCCGGAACCGGCGCCGCCGACAGCGGATCGGCGACCGGCTGGATGCTCTCCACGGCCGGTGCGTAGGCGCCCGCGGTCGGGCATGAGGTTGAGGGCGACCCGCAGCCGATCAAACCCGGGTTGGCCACGCCGCCGGCGCCGTCGATCGTCGAGGTGACGCTACTCGTGGTGGCAGCGGTGGAGCCGCCGTTGAAGGCGATCGGCCCCTGTGCGGCGAGGGTGCCGGTGACGGACGCCGGTTGCGCGGTGCTGAGGACGCAGACGCTGCACTGGTCGGCGATGAGGTCGGCAGTGGCCCCGGGATTGCAGGTGGTCGTCCTGTACGACGCGCTGGCGCCCGTGGTCATCGTGACGCTGCCGTGGGTGTTGCGAACGCAGCCGCCCTGCTCCTGCGCCGCCTGGGCCGCGAAGAGCATGCCGCCATCGGCGTTGGCATTGGCGTTGGCACTGGCCTGGCTGTGGGACTGCTGGAGCTCCACCGTGTCCGCGAGCTGCAGCACCGCGGTGGTGACCAGGCCAAAGAAGACGATGAAGGCGAGGGCCATGATCAGCACCTGGCCCCGCTCGCCGCGACGCCCGGCTCTGCGGCTCAGCACGGCCCGGTGCTCGCGCCGCTGACGGGGTCCGTCGGCCATGCCACGGTGGCGAGCGGTTCGAGGTCGAGGGAGATGCTTGGCGGATTGGCCAGTTGCGGGTTGGTGCTGGTCACGGTCACCCCCAGCTCCACCGGCCAGGCGCCCTCCGGTGCCGACGGTGCGCTGGGGGTCACAACCACCGGGTAGCTGATCGTCCCTGCGGATGTCCCGCCCAACCACGCGGTGCGCGAGACCTGCTGAGCGCCGAGGCTGTAAATCGCCACGTCGCACTGACCGGCGACCGTGAGACCTGGCCACTCGAGGCAGAGCTCGGTGCTGGAGCACTCTCCCTGGAAGGGCGACGTCTCCGTGGCGCAGCTCCCGAAGGTCTCCGGGAAGGTGGCGGAGGGGACCGCGATGCAGGTGGCGCGATGCACGTCGCTCGCGAGCAGCTGCTGGACGGAGATGGCGTTGGAGGCTGCGGTCAGCCGGTCCCTGGAGGCTCCGGGAGCGAGGATGGACCGCATGCCCACCGTGAACACGACCCCGATCACCGCTCCGATGATGGCGAGCAGGGCCAGGCAGACCAGCACCTCGACGAGGGTGAAACCCCGTTCCCCGGTCCGCGATGCTCTCCGCGCTGTCATGACAGGTCGTCCTTCCAGACCACCTGGGTGACGGAGATCCCGTGGTCGGTCACCGTGATCGTGATCTCCTGCACGCCGTAGTCGTGGGTGGTCGCGCCGCAGGTCTGGAGGCTTGCGTATCCGGGAGAAGGTGCGGAAGAGGAGACGGCCACGGCGAAGCTGGAGGGCCAGCTGACACCGTCATTCAGGTACGCCGCCGCTGCGGCGCTCGGGTCGGTCATGGACGGTGCCGGGTAGCTGGTCGCGCAGGCCTGGTATGCCACGTCGGCATTCGATTGCATGTAGCCGGCGAGGTAGTGGGCCGCCCCGTCGAGGGTCGCCTGCTCCTGCGTGTCGCCGGAGCTGCGCACGACCGCCGTGAAGCCGTAGGCGATACCGACCACGCCGATGCCGATGATCGCGATGGTCACCAGCATCTCGATGAGGGTCATGCCCTCCTCACCTCGCCGCCCGGGGCGACGGGAGGAGGCCGGCGTCCCGCACCGGGGACCGGGGAGGCCGCCCCTCATCCCTTGAACGCCGATGCGAAGCCGTAGATGGATTGGATCAGCGAGATGGCGACCAGACCGACGATCGACCCGACACTCACGATGAGCAGCGGCTCCACGACCGCGGTCAGCCGCTTGAGCCGGTTGTCCAGCTCGCTGTCATACAGCTTGGCCGTCTCTGCGAGATGCTCATCGAGGGTGCCCGTCTCCTCGCCGACCCTGACCATCTGGACCACCAGCGGCGGGAAAAGCGAAGTCTGGCGCAGCGAGCGTGAAAAGCTCTCGCCGATGGCGACCTGGGCTCCGACGTCGCGGAGAGCCCTCCGGTAGACGGGGTTGCGGGTGCTCTCCACCACCACCGAGAAGCTGGTGCTCACGGGCACGCCGGCGGCCAGCGTGTCGCTGAGCGCCCGGCAGAAGCGCTCGATGCTGGCGGCCCGCATCATCTCCCCGACGGCGGGGAGGCGGAGCAGGACGCGGTTGGACTGCATCCTGCCCCTCTCGGTGCGCAGGTAGTAGCCGCCGCCCAGAATGACGGCGAGCAGCCCC
>Ga0181529_10003622_pt1 | contig 17403 bp, 17 predicted proteins | sample PEATcosm2014_Bin_36_FD_119763 | JGI IMG/M metagenome (GOLD analysis project Ga0181529, IMG submission 119763) | Peatland microbial communities from MTU Mesocosm Facility, Houghton, MI, USA - PEATcosm2014_Bin10_30_metaG | ecosystem: Environmental > Terrestrial > Soil > Wetlands > Peat | place... | reverse complement strand
CTGGTTAGCACGCCGGCAGGCCGGCTTGCTTCAGGGCCTCGTCGGCCGTCTTGCCGTCGTGAAGCACCGCCTTAAAGGCCTGGACCGCCGCTCCGATCTGCTGGAAGCCCCAAATGTTTCGGCCGATGGTTGCGCCGCGGGCGCCGCTGCGCACGACTTGCGTCAACATGTCCAAGGCCCCGTGGAGCGAGTCGGCCTTTGGTCCACCGGCAGCCACCAACGGCACGGGACAATCGGCCACGATTTGTGCATAAGCCTGCACGTCGCCGCAGTAGGGCGTCTTCACCACGTCCACGCCTACCTCGACCGCACAACGCACGGCCCAGGCGATGTCTTCCGGCGCGAAGGAAATCTTGCCGCTGCTGGGATCGCGGGGATAAATGTGACAGAAGACGGGCATCTCGAACGCCGTGGCCTGGCGCACGCAGTCGGCCACGACTCGCAAATACTCGGCCTCGGTCGGGCCGCGGACGAAAGCCGCCACGGCAAACCCGTCGGCTCCCAGTCGTACGGCATCGGCCGGATCGGCGAGTTGCTCGCGAACCAGGTCGGTGGGCCGAGTCGCCGTGCTTTGCAGGATGAAGGGAACGCGGCCGGCATACGCTTGCCAAAACGAGGCGGCGATTCCCTTGTGCATGGTGACCGCGTCGGGCTGGGCGGCGACAACGGCCGCCAGCGTGGGACCGAGGTGCCGCAAACCGGGCGGCAACCCCTCGCCGTAGCCAATAAAATGATCCACCGCCACCGAGCACAAACGCCCCGAAGCGTGGGAAAAGATCCGATTCATCCGCACGAGCTTACCGGTGTTCATGTTGTCTCCAGGGTTTCAGGTTTCTTTCACCATACCGCATTAACTTTGATCGGAAAAGGCTTTGGCCATCTGCGCTTCGACGGCGGCGCGGGTGGGAATGCCGGCCTGGCCGCCCCGCTGCGTGGCCTTCAAGCCCGCGGCCGTCGCCGCAAACCGCAGCGCGGTGGGGATGTCCCAGCCATAAGCCAGGGCCGCGGCGTAACCACCGTGGAAAACATCGCCGCAGCCGGTCGTATCGACGGCCTCGACCGAAATGGCCGGCTGATGGCCCGCCGCGTCGGGGCGCTCCTCGGTAACGTACCAACAGCCCTCGACGCCGCACGTGACCACCACTGCCTGGCGTCCGGGCGCCCAGAGCGCGCGGGCTGCCGTCGCCGGGTCGTCCTCGCCCGTCAGTCTTTGGGCAAACGCCCGCGACAGTACCAGGTGGTCGACCAGTGCCAGCAGCTTGGGAAACAGCGGGTGTCCGCCGATCTCGAAATCGGCCACGACGGGAATCCCCGCCGCGCGGCAGATCGTGGCGCCGCGGATCATGCCTTCGATGCCGTAATCGTCGACCAGCAACACCCGCGCACTACGGATCACGTCCTCATCGGGCCAATGCGGATCCGCGCCGAACACGTCCTTTGGGTCGTAGAAGATGGTTCGCGTCTGGCGATGGGGATTGATAATAATGGTGGAGCGGACGGGCCGGGCCTCCTCGCGGCGGCAAACGAGCCTGACGTCGATCCCCTCCTCGCGAAAGCGCTCTACGACGAATTGCGACGCCTCATCGTTGCCCAATGTGCCTGCAAACGCACAGCGGCACCCCAACCGCGCCCCGGCAACCATGGCCGTGGCCGTGAGCCCGCCGCATTGGCGATGGCGACGGCGAACGGGGGTTTTACCGTCTTCGGGCGGATAGGCGTCGACATCGAGCAATTCGTCAACCGCCGTGCAACCCAGTCCTAGAATATCGATTCGCTTCTGCATGGAATGGCAAGCGATGTTGTGTAGCCATCCCCCGCCATTGCAATGGAGGGGCGTTTCAAAGCAGCATTATGCCGCCAAAAGGCCCTCGCCGTCTAGGCGACAATGCGCAAAAGACTTTAGAAATTGCGCAAACCGCTCGCCAGTAAGGCAAAGGCCGGCCATCAGGGATTGCGCAGCCGCCGGCGATACTCCGTCAACGTCATGCCGACCTCGCGGCGAAAGACGCTGCTCAAATAGCTCGGGCTACTAAAACCCGAGAGTTCGGCGATTTTCTCGGCCGAGAGGGCGGTTTCCGCCAGCAGGCGTTTGCCCCAGGCCAGTCGCGCCCGCTGAATCTCCTCGCGGAGCGATCGGCCCAGATGGCGGGCGAAGCGGATTTCCAGATTGCGCCGGGAAATGCCCACTTCGGCCACCACCTCGTCGACTGTGATCGCACGGGGGAAGTGGTCGCGGATGAATCGCACGGCCGCCGCGACGTGCCGGTCGTCGACCGCCACGACGTCGGTCGAGCGCCGCAGGATCACCCAGGCGGGCTCGACCGGGATGCGTTGCGGCCCCTTGATCCGGCCGGACATCAATCCGGCGAGTAGTTCAGCCGCCTGGTAGCCGGCCCGCTCGAGGTTCAAGGCGACGCTCGACAGGGGCGGATAGGCCAGGTCGCATTGCAAGCGGTCTTCATCCACGCCAACGACGGCCACGTCGTCCGGCACGCGAAACCCGGCCTGCAAACAGCTCTCGATCACCTGGCGCCCGCGCAAATCGTTGCAAGCCATGATCCCCACCGGCTTGGCGAGCGACCGCAGCCAGGCGCTAACCACGGACTGTTCGCGGCGCCACGACAAGGGCCGCCTGCGCCGTGACGACTCGTAGATATTGCAGGACATGTGCCTTTCCCGCAAACGTTCGCAGAATCCCTCTTGCCGCCGCTGGGACCAGATGCGGCCCTCGTATCCGCAATAGCCAAAATGGATGAATCCCCGTTCGAGCAGATGGTCGGCCGCCAACCGGCCGGCGTTGTGCGAGTCGGCGCGGATTTCCGAGATCTGCGAGAGCGGATTATGGTCGGCAAGCTGCTGTTCGGTCAGGTCAATGGCGATGACCGGCAGGCCCGAGGCCAGCAGCGTTCGTGCCACGGCGGGCGTGTTGATCCGACCGATGATCCCCGTGGCGCCCAGGCGCTGCAAATGAAAGGGCGTGCGGCGAGTAAGACTCGACGTCAGCTTGACCTCGATCGACTCGCCGTTAATGCTCTCCGTGCGCGGCATCGGCACTCCGGGGTGATCGCCGGACAGACAGAACACCCATGGCCCGTGAAGCTGCGTGTAGCGGGCGATTCCCTGCAGCAGCCCCCGATCGTAGCCGGCGAAGGGGATCATCAGCAGCACGACTCGTGGTGTTTCGGTCATAGGCCGCCTCCCACGGCTCGGTTCCCCACATTGTAGCGTACCATCGATGGCTGCACCCGTCGCAATGCGGAACTTGTTTAGCTGGCGGGAGCTTGCCCGCCGGCCAAACTCTTATTGCTCCACTTACCGCACCCATCGCAATTGTGCCATGGTATTAAGGGGGGGAAATTCGATACAATCTCCGAGCAACGATCGGATGGCCGGTCGAGAGTGCGTCGGACCCCTCAGTTTCAGGGAGAAAGAGCAATGAGCCGTCGTTTTGGCTGGGCGATGCTGGTAGCTGCCGGCATGGTATTGGGTGGAGCGTTGGGCTCCTACGAAAAAATCCATGCGGCTCCCGCGCGAGATGCCGCCGCGGACGATCAGGATGCGGACCTCGCCGAACAACTGCGAGAGGTCAAGACCGAGGTCAAAGAAATCAACAAGCTGCTGCACTCCGGCACGTTACGCGTGGTGGTGGTGATTAACCCAGACGCCAGGTGAGGCACGCGGCGGCTGCGCTACAGCCCCACGTGCCGGTGCATCAGCACGAGCTGATAGCCAATCAGCACCATGTATAAGGCCACGAGCATGGGGATTAGGTGGCTCACGCGGAGGCGCGTGCCAAACAGATAATAGTTTTTGAAGATCAGCAGCAGGGGTAAACCGGCCACGGTTAGCGCGTATTTGCCGAGCACGAAAGGGCCCATGCCGTAGGCCAGGAGGCTATTCATTAGCGGGTTGATTTCTTTGCCACCCGCAAAGAGGAGCCGCATCGTCAACACTGCGTCGACGAGCGAGGCGGCCACCAGGGCTAGCACAGCGATGAACATGGCCGACGAGTAGCGGTCGACGAAATAGGACTGCCGATGCTCGTCGACGCGACGGCTTCGCCGGCGCCGACCGATCAGAAGAAATGCCCACCAAGGGCTGGTGGGTGATTGGCGACGGTCGGGCAGAGATCGTCTGCCGGCGGCGGACTTGGACGGGTCGGAGTCCGATTCGGCAAGGTGATCGGGACGCAGATTCACTGGCTGCTGCTTCATTGTCGCTTGTTCTCAGTTGGCAATTACGGCGGATTGCTGGGCAGCGGCGCCAGGCTGCTGGAATTGAAATCTTCGTTCGGCTGGGCAACAAAAACGTCTACCTTCCACGTCGAGCCGTCACTGGTGGTGGGCGTGAACGTTATCTTGTACCAGTGCGGTGCGGTGTCGCCCGGAAGGAAATATGTCGACCTGGACTTGAACTGGTACTTCGTAGTCAATGATACTGGCTGGCAGTCGGGGCTGCTGGTGGTGGAGACGTCCCAACTCGTGCCGCTGCCGACGCAATGCAGGCGAGTTTCGAGCACTTGCATGGCTTGTGCGAGGACCTGGATGCTGCCCGCGTCGCATCGTCCTCGAAGTTCGCAGGCATGTTCGACGCGCAGCGCGGACGCCACGCGCCGCCACGCAATGCCGAGGACGGCGCTGAAAAAGACAACAAACGTCATCACCAGCACTAGTGCATAACCGCGCCGGTGTGATGGCGGACGCGTCACGGAAATTGTTGTACGACAAGTGTGCATGTGCGGGTGACGGGTTCGTAATTGGGGTTGTAAGTTTCCTGCGGGTAATGATAAGTAAACGTTAGGTCGATCTGAAGAAACTGGACGTTAGTTGTACTAACCGCAACCGTCTGGGGGGTAATCTTCATTGCCGGGTCGGACGACGTCTTGGGCGGTTTTCCCAGGCTCGCAACGGTGTATTGCGCCGTGGTTTTCGTGTTGCCGTACACGGTGCGTGTGCGGACGAGAAGATACTTGTTATTGGCATCATCCGCGGAGTAAGAGTATTCCACGATGGTATCACCGTTGCTCAAAGTGCTGAGATCAGGCCAACTCGGCGGTGGAATACTTGTATTGTTCCCCCCATCAAACCAAAGTTGTAATATGTTGGCGTCGGTGGGGCTGCTTCGTACGCCAAGCAGACGCCCTTGTTGCTTTCCGCCGAGTGTGGCATTCGAATCCGTGTAGTCGGGCTGGCTGCCGCCAACGTCACGGGAGAGGGCTGCCACGGCGAGGTCGATCTCCTGAAAAAGCTGCCCCCAGGCAATAAGATCCGACATGGGGCGGCTCAATTGCCTCCACGTCGTCCCAAGCATGATGGCCAGGGACGCCGTCATCACGGTGGTCACTGTCAATTCCACCAGCGTAAACCCGTTTCGACGTCGCAACATAAGCCTCATTGGGGCAGGTTCACCGTGACCGAAACGCTTGCCGTCACGTCGGCGCCGTCACTGTTGCCGTTTGTGCCGCCCAGCGAACGCTCGATGGAAGTTATCTTCACTTCGTTCTGTACGATCCGCACCGCGTCGGCGATTACGTAAAGGCCGGGCGTCGTTACGTTCCGGGGAACGCCGAGCGTCACGGTCACAGCATCGTATGCTTTGAGTTGCACCAGCGTCGTTAACGGCCACCAAGTGGTCCCGCTAGCGTCCTTTATGCCGCCAAGAGTTGTTTGGCTGGTTGGCAGCAGCGTGACGGGCCGGCTCGGATTGGTCACAACCTGGTAGGTGGCGCCGGCAAGCGGCAACGGCGGGGCGGTGGCGGTTGGCCATGTCGCCTGGATGGAATACCACCCGTCGGCGAGCACCGTGAGCTGCCAGGTTGCGAGATCGCTTAACGATGAGTCGCTCTGATCGGTCGGGACCGAATGCCAGTGGTAGTCCCCTTGGTAGCCCTGAGAGCCCGAAGAAGGGCTCACGTAGGTCCAACCCGAACTGGATGTCGTGAAAGTCCCCCAGCCGTCAGTACTGTTGCACAGCATGCCACTAGGATCGTAGTCGTCCAGATACAGAACAGCCGGCTGAATGGGAAGCGACGAGGACGGGCCTAGTCCCGCGGGCGGCGGCGAAACGGACAACGTAGCGGGGCATGAGTCCGTCGAGTTTTTGTTCACCTGTGCAGAGCAGCCCAGTTTGCGCACCCACGCGTCGTTGGAGGGCGTCAGGTACCATACGTGACGCCCGTAGTCCCTCTTGTGTCCATCGGGGGTGAGCCCATTGGTATTTCCGTCCCGCGCCGGCGTCCTGCAGTCGTAGGCGGCGGTCGCGTTGATGGGTATCGGCTGCAGGTGCCGTGATAGCATGGCCGTCAGGGGGAACAGGCCGGATAGAGCGATTCCCAGCAGCGTCATCGCAACGGTCAACTCCAACAACGAATAGCCGCTGCGGGCCGGAGCGGTGCGCGATGGTTTTATTCTTCGTGGTCTCATGGCGAACAGGCGGGCAGGGATGTTGACGGGCGTTTGCGATGCTGAACCACCGACCGTGGAGACATTCCTACGGTGGGCATAATTCTGGTGATTTGCCTGTCTCTTCCAACCAGAATGCGGTCACTGAAATCCAGGCGTAATAGTGACATTACTGGCCGATACGGTACCTGATATAGCGCCCGTTTCGTCTATTGCGATGTTGCTTGTCCAGCCGGCATTTTGAGCATATGTTGCGGCATTGGCAGTTGCCGTAAACGAGGCGGTGGGATCAGTTCCTGGCGTCACTTGATACCAATACCAGACGTCCCAATATTTGCCGGCAGGTGGTGCCGCGCCGGGATCGTTGGTCGGCAGCGTCTTGTCGAGCAGCCCAAGCGTTTGCAGGTTGGCCAAGTCCGTGGTGTAGGTGTGGTTTTCCAGCCAAAACAACCGTTCGGCGGCCCAGATGGCACGTAAATTGGCGGCCACGATATCGGCGCGCGACTGATCAATCGCTCGTTGGTAGGAGGGCGCGGCAATGGCCACCAGAACGCCGACAACGACCATCGCCACCATCATCTCCAACAGCGAGAAGCCGCCGCGCGACGAGTGCCGGGTGGCACTGGCGTCCCGCCAGTGTCCCGCGCAGGCATGGGTAAGATGCCCGGGGCACCCGTCAATCGCACGTCGACGCGGCATTAGTGGACCTTTCCGGCCATTTCGAACATCGGCAAATAGATGGACAGCATCAGCCCGGCAATGGTACTTCCCATGCCCATGATGATGACGGGTTCCAGGAGTTTCGTGACGCTGGCGATCATGGTCTCCATTTTTTCTTTGTAATAGGGAGCGATTTGTTCCATGACCAGCGAGAGTTGACCGGATTCCTCGCCGATGCGGACCATGTTGCTCATCAAGGTGGTGAACAGTCCGGTCTCTTCCAGTGAGGCGCCCAACGGCCGGCCGGCCGCCACGCGATTCTGTACCCGCGCCAGCCCGTCGCGGTAGATGGGATTGGTCAGGAAGATGCCTTCCAACACGTTCAGTGTTTCCAACATGGGGATTCCGCTTTTCAGCAACAAGGCAATGTTGGAAGCAAAGCGGTACATGGCCGATTGAACGATGACATCGCCCACCATCGGCAGGCCGATGCCCACGCCGATAAACAGGCGGCGGCCCTTTTCGGTTTTTGCGTACTGCCGAACGCCCACGGCCGCGGCAATGATTCCGATGACCACATAGATCCCATATTGGGAAACGTAGCCGGAAAAATCCACCACGAACTGGGTGATGGCGGGCAGTTCCGCTCCCATGTCCTTGAACATTTTGGCGAAGGTGGGGATCACGAACCAGAGCATGCCCGTCACGGCCCCCACGGCAAAACAGATCAAGATGATGGGGTACATCAGCGCCCCTTTCACCTTGCGGGCCGTCGCCCGCGAGTCGGCGATTTGTTTGTTCAATTCGGCCAGCACCACGGCCATCTGCCCGGTGATTTCGCCGGTGCGAATGATTTCCACCCAATGATGCAGGAAAACGTTGGGAAAATTGGCGGCCGCGGAATGGACCGAACTGCCGGCCGCCACGCGCGTGGACATTTGCTCGAGCACGCGCCCCAACTTGACGCTCTGGGTTTGCGCGGCGCAGATCTGAAGGGCCTGCAACAGCGGCGTACCGGAGGAGACCAGGGTCGCCAACTGCTGAAAGAAACTCATCTTGTCGTCCACCGAAATCCGCTGGTGCGGCTTGCTCGACACGCGGGCCCGAGCGATAAACCAGTCTTCAAAGGCCATGGGCAGTCTCCCTTATTCCTCGCTGCTCATGGCAACGGTCAAGACTTCTTCCAGACTGGTCAAGCCGTCGCGCACCTTATCCAAGCCGCTATCCAACAGCAGTTTCATGCCTTGCTCGCGGGCCGCCGCGCGCAGCTCGGGCAGCGGGGTGCGGGTTTGGATCAGGCTGGCCATGTGGGGTGTAATGCGCACCACCTCGAAAACGCCGACGCGGCCCTTGTAGCCGGCTCCTCGGCAGGCATCGCAGCCCTTGGGACGATAGAGCGTGTGTCCCAGTTCCAGACCGTGGGTCCGCGCCGTCTCGCCGTCGCAGGTATACGGCTCTTTGCACTCCTTGCAGAGCCGGCGGATGAGCCGCTGGGCTTCCAGAACCCGCAACGTCGAGGCCAGCAGGAAGGGCTCGATTCCCATGTCTTGGAGACGGTTGACGGCCGACAGCGAATCGTTGGTGTGAATCGTGGAGAGCACGAAGTGCCCGGTCAGCGCCGCACGGAGACAAATCTGGGCCGTCTCCGGGTCGCGCACCTCTCCCACCATGATGACGTCCGGGTCTTGCCGCAGGAAGGCGCGCAGCGCGCCGGCGAAGGTTAGCCCCACCTGGGCTTTCACCTGAACCTGGTTCATGCCCTTGAATTTGTACTCCACAGGATCTTCCACGGTGCAGATGTTCGTGTCCGGCTCGTTCAATTTATTCAGGCAGGCATAGAGCGTGGTGCTCTTGCCGCTGCCGGTCGGACCGGTAACCAGCATCAATCCATGGGGCATCTGAATTGACTCGATGAGGTCCTTGGACTGTCGCTCGTCGAAGCCCAAGCCGGTCAATTCGATGGGAATGGCGCCCTTGTCGAGAATACGCATGACCATCTTCTCGCCATAGACGGTCGGCACGGTGCTGACGCGCAGATCCACCCGCTTTTCACCCGTCCGTAGCGCGATGGCGCCGTCCTGGGGAATGCGCTTTTCGGCAATGTCCATTTTTGCCAGGATCTTGAAGCGCGACACCATCGGCACGAACAAGGCCAGGGACGGCGGCGGCAGCTCGCGGAGCGAGCCGTCCACCCGCAGCCGGATGGCGCAGGAATCTTCGAAGGGTTCGATGTGAATGTCGCTGGCCCCCGTTCGCAATGCCTGTTCGAGGACCTGGTTGACCATGCGGACAATACGGCCGTCGGGACCCGGCGGGGGCGGGTCATTGAGATTCAATATCTCCTCGTTCTGTTCCTCCGCCTCTCGAACCTCTTCCTCCTCCGGCTCGTCGTTATCTCGGTAGTCTTCGAGATTATTGAGAAACTTCGTGCGGGCCGCGCGATACAATATTTCGAGAGTCCTTTCCAGCACCGAGAGCGGGGCAATCATCGGCCGAATCGTCAGGCCGGTGAGCAGTTGCAGCTCATCGACCATCAACATGTCCTCGAAAGTGGCAAACGCCATGTCCATCGCGCCGTCGTACAGCGCCACCGGCACCAACATGTGCTCGCGGCAGAGTTTCTCGGGCAAGAGCGTGGCAAGCTTCGGGTCCACCTCGTCGGGAACCATGTCGAACAGCGGCAACATGAGATAGTCCGCGTAGACCTCGGCTATGTGCTGGTCCATGACCAGCCCTTTTTTCACGAGGATGCTCTCGAGTGAGCCGTGGTCTTTGGAGCGGGCTTCAACGAGAACCTCGATCTGCTCGGGGGTCAGAATCTCCTTCTCCAACAGCAGTTGGACCAGCAAAGGTTGCGAACTGTTCAATTCGGCGGTGGTCGGCATTCGCTTACTTCCCTGTTTTCTTGGATCGGCCGGAAGAACCGCCGCGAGACGTCTTCCCCCCCCCGGCACGGCCCTTCGTGCCCTTGGGCGCGGGCCCGGAGGCAATGTTCGAATAGACGAGTTCCAGGATTTGGCCGTCGTGTGCCAGCAACACCTTGTACGGGAGCACGTCGACGACCTCGTACGGCGACGGCGCAGACTTGTCTGGCGCAGACTTGTTAGCCGTTGATTTGTTGGTGGTTGGCTTGTTGGTCGCCGGCATGACTGTCGCGAGCGTTTCCTGAGGGGCGTACAAGCGGCCGTTGATCACGGCCAAACGCTGGTCGCCCATAATACAGGTGCCGGTGAGCGCCAAGCCACTGAGAGGATCGACCGGTTTGATGCCCGCCTTGCCATCGCCTCGGCCGGCATTTTTGGCCGAGGCGAGGGAGGCTAGAGATAACTGTCGGGCTGCGCCCGTTCGGGCCAAATCCTTGGCCGACGATGGTTTGGCCGCCGTCAGCATGCCGAAGGGATCGCGCGTGGGAGGCGGCAGCGGCTTGGGCGAAAGAAGCGCGGCCGCCAACGCCGGCATGGTTTCCGGCGGTTTGGGCTTCTCGTCGGACAGGAATTGGGCCACGGTGGGCCAAACGCCAAAGGCGACCAGTCCGACCACCACCGCTCGAGGCGCCAAATTGCCGACCGATATTTGCATTTCAGCCCGTCATGCCCAGTAGAGTAAGGTGCATCGTGATGGTGCCGCGGATACCGCGCGCCGGTGAGAGCGTCACCTCGTCGGCCCGCAGCAGCCGCCGGTTCGATTCCAGCCAGCGGAGAACCTGATCCAGTTCGAAGAACGTGCCCTCCAATTGCACCTGTAGCATGATGGCTCTGTAGGGCCCAATCTCCTTCGGCGTTTTACAGTCCAGGCTGATCAGATTTACGGGGAGTTGACGAATGCCTTCCAACACATACCGCACCCATTCCTTGGAGTCGGCTTGTTGGGGCACTCGGTCTTCAAACTGATGGAACTGTTTCTGCAAGTGCTCGATGCTGCCGGCCAGCTCGAGCATCTTTCGGTCGCGCTCGAGTTTCTTCGTGGTCTCGATGATCTTCCCGCTCAACGGCACGTAAACGCCGAAATAGCCGGCCGCCAGTACGACGACCAGTACACAGAGCCGCAACTGCAGCGGATCGTGCAACCTTTCCAGAAGATTGCTCTTCAGGTCCGAGCGGCGTTCTTCGCTTCCCGATGGAATCATTTATGTCCCTTCTTCCCTTCGGCGCTGCCCGCGCCGCCTGGCGGGGGGCCAGCGGTGCCCATGGCATTCTTCGGCGAACAGACAATCGTAAAACCGACAAATGGCGACTTCAAGCCGCGTACTTCGGCGCGCTTGATATCCGTGATTTCGACTGACAGGAAATCGCGCAACCAGAGGGGGTGATTGCGAAGCGCTTTGAGAAAGGCGTCGATTTCGCGGGGTATGGAGCCGTCCTGCTTGCTCGGCGAGAGAACCCGAAGCGTAAACGACTTCTTACCTGAACCGCCCCCCTTTTTCCCGCTGCCTTCCAAGGTACACGCTCCCTCGAATGACGCGAGCACCGTGCCAGACGGCAGCCGAGTCGAGAGATCCTGGGTGTAGGCGCTCCACAAGATGCGGGTGTCGAGAAACTTCTGCACGGCCTCGACCTTTTCCACCAACCCCTTCTTTTGTTTCTCCAACTTCTGCTGGTCCGCCGACTTCAAGCAGGCGTGCCGGGCGTTTTCCACGCGCACCGTCCCATATGCGTCATCCAACATCATCGAACGGGCGCCGAGGATTCCTCCCATGCTGGCGAGGAGGAGGATCTCGAAGGCCAATTCGCCCCACGGAAAGATCTCTCGAATCGAAGCCCGCGGCTTCAATGCCCGCGACAGATCAAATGCCTTGGCGTTCTGTGCGAGGCAGCCCAAGGCCACCCCCTGGGCCATGGCGGCGTTGTTCAGCGCCGGCTTATCGTGCCAAATCACCCGCGTCCCCATGTCCGTAGGGAACTCTTCTTGCTGAAGCCGCTCCTTCAAGTCCTCGCGACCGTAAAGGATGGCGAAATCCAGCGAGGACTCGATGCCGTAATAGGAGTGCTGGGTTCGCAACGTCCGCGCGGCCGAGAGAATCGCGGGACCTTCGGCGCGGGCCGGCAAGATGAACGTCCTCCATGCCAAGGGCATGCCGCCGGCAACCACCGCCGCCAGTCCCTGCGTGGCATTGAGGAAGACACACAAGACGGTCTTCGCGCGGCGAGGAAAATGGTGCTGTTGTGCCGCCAACCGCACGAGGGCACAAGGTGACGGTTCGGCTCGATACGGTCGGATGCCCATTTCGATCAGCGTGGCGACGATGCCTGCCATGTATTTTTTCCGGCAAGCCGCCACGCTGGTTACCGGCAATTTGTTTGCCTCGCCCTGAAGCAGATCGATGGTCAGGTCGTCGACGCTAATATTCGGCGAACAGAGCGCCTTTTGCAGCACCGCTTCGGGAGTGCTCTCGCCGCTGTTGCGAATGAGCCGCGTGCCGAAAAAAATACGGTTGCTGGGTAACCCCACCGCCACCGGCACACGTCGCTTGCGGCCCACCAGCGGCATCAGCAGCCGTTCCAACACGCCCACCAAGTCCTCTGGCGCGTACGGCGCGCTCGACGAAGCGAGCTCAACCGGCCCCAAGGGGGTCGCCGCGACTTTGCTGACCGACAACTCGTGCTCGCCCAGGTAGAGCCCGACACCTTGGCGGATAGCGATTTTGGCGAGCAGTGATCTCATGGCGCTATCCGGTTGCTGCGGGGGTCCCTACGAGGCTGGACACAACTATGTTGCTGACGTTTGTTTAGTGGCCGGCCAAACACGACGTTGTTTTCCTGAGCATAGCGTAACCGTTCACACTCCGCTGATGTCTCTCGCATCCCGAGCAAAGCGGACGATTTGGTTGATGATGTTTCGCCGCGAGGTCCTTCGCCGCCCTCAGAGATGATGGTCGCCCCGGGAAGGGCTACCGCTTAACCACTCCCTGACCCCAGCGATGTCATTCTGGAGCCTAACGCACCTTTCAAGCATAACTTACGTCTGGCATCCCCGGAGCCAAAAAAAAGGTGGGCGGCCAGCGGCCGCCCACCTCTGCAACTCTCAACCGGCAGTAGGTGGCACTAGTTGCCGCCCATCGGGCTGATGTCCGCGGAAATGCTGCTGTTGCTAACGTTGTTGTCGAAGCCGTCCTGATTGAACTGAACGGTGTATGCGCCGTAGCTGCTGGTGGCCGAATCGCGGCTCAGTTGCAACGACCATGTCGATTCACCATTCGATCCGACCGACGACGAAACGGTACCAACGGTGAAGTATTTCGGGTTCGACTGGGTAATGTCGAGCAGCGACGTTGCGCTGGCGTAAATGCCTTCCTTAGCAATGTAGCGTTCCTGGGCGTCGCGAACGGCCGACAGGTAATTGAAGGACTCGGCAGCTTTGGAACGCTCGACCGACTTGAGGAATCGCGGCACGCCGAACGCGGCCAACACGCCGATGATCACGATGACCACGGCCAATTCCACCAACGTGAACCCCTTACGAGCCTTCTCTGACGATTGACACATACTGCAATCTCCCTGGTTCTGGGCGCCGCTTGTGGCGCGAAATGTAGGAAAACCAACCCCCAAACACAACATATAGTCTGAAGCAGCGCACAGACGCCGCAGAGCTTTTCTCGAAGCGCTCTCTACGTAGAGTTTTCCTGAATCGCTCTACATAAACACCTAGGTTAGGAACGAGAGACTGTCAAACAAAAATCTCGGGCCCAACCGCTGCGAGGGCGTAAGAAGCCTTATTCTCGAGCAGGCATTGGCCTCGGGGGGGAGTTCGCAATGAGAGTCCCTTTTCCCTAACCAAACGGGACTTACGCCTTGGGAAGAAGGGCCACGATCAGAGATTTTCGCCTTTCCGTCCCCGTTCGTGGGGCGGCCGCGAAATATTAGCGAAGACCGGCCCAAACGCGATATCCGGCCGTTGAAGATGGCAAGAGGGGAAACAAAAACGGCAACCAGCCCCTTTTCCTTCCGGACGTAAAACGCTTGGACCGGAGAAAATGCCTGGTTCTTGCCGCTCAGAAAGCACATGCCGTTGAGCAGCCGCCCACACACCGGCCCGGACAGCGGAAGTTGCGATTCCCGCCACCCTTTCGGCGGCTCAACATGGCATGGATTTCCTGCGTCGCAATAGCCATGGCGCTCTGTTCCTGAACTGCAGCAACGCCATGATTAGGGTGCTGACGGGGGCGGCGTCACGAGTGCAGGCACGGGCCCAGGACCAGTGGCCGGAACTCTGGCCGGTGGCGGTGTGATTTCCAGCAGACTCGGACCGTCTCGCTGCTCTTCATGCGGAACCTGCGCAACCCGCGATTCCAGACCCAAACAGCGCGGACGGCCCAGGTAATTCAGGGCATCCGGACACTGAGGTTTCCAGATATGGGGCGTCAGGAGCACGACCAGTTCCTTCTTGGGCGTGTCGTCGATGGTGTGCCGGAACAAGTAGCCGAGCAAAGGGATCCGACTGAGGAAGGGTATGCCTTCCCAATCCTTGTTGACTTCAGTATCCATCAGGCCGCCGATGACGATGGTCGCACCGTCGGGTATCATCACGTTACTCGTGACCTGCGACGTGTTCGTCTGCGGGATGCCGTTCGAGTCGATTTTTCCCGTGCTGCGCTCGGGGTGAACCTCCATGCGGATCCATCCGTCCGAAGAGACGAACGGCCGCAAGCGCAGTTGCGTGCCGATGTTCAGGAACTGCACGGTCTGGGTTGTGCTCGTTTGGCTCACGGTGCTCGTCTCGTAGCCCAACTGGTCACCGAGATGGATTTCAGCACGCTGTTTGTTGAGCACCAAGATGCGTGGGCTGGCGAGCACCTTGGTCTCGCTGAACGATTCCAGTGCGCGGATGAACCCCGTCGTATTACCGCCCACCCAGCCGAACTTCACGCCATTGACGTTTTCCGCAAATCCGCTGGCGGCACCGTTGGCAACCGCGCCGCCGGCGGTCAAGACCGAGGCGGGGGTAAAGCCGGCTGCCGCGTTAATCAGGGCCCCGTTTCCGACCACTCCCAGAGCGCGTCCCGCTCCATCGAGCACGCCAACGTTCACTCCCAAGTCCATGGTCTTATCCAACGTGACTTGCAGGATGACGGCTTCGATCAGCACCTGAACGGGCTGAATATCGATCTCGGCAATCGCCTTGTCGATCGTCTTAAGCACTTGTTCGTAGTCTTGGACGATGAGAATCTCGCCACCAGCCATGGAATCGCCGCCGGCCTTCACCGCGGCGCTACTCGTCCCACCTCCACCCGAGCTTCCACCGGTGGAAGCGACAACGTCGCTCGTCAATCCCACCTCGCTCTTTGGCGACTTGCTCGTCGTCCCTTTGGAACTGAGCAATGGCTTAATCATGGCATCTACGTCGTTGCTCGTGACGTAATTCAAGTGATATACGCGTATCGGCAAATCGTCTTCTTCACCTTGACGCAGGTCCGCGAGGGTGGTGACGTAGAAGACGTCCTTGTCGCGCTGGACGGTCAAATGGCACAGTTTGACAATGGCCTGCAAGGTCTCGTCCACGGTCTTGTCGCGGACGTCAAGTGTGACGTCGCCACTGACACCCGGCGTAACGAGGATATTCACCTTGGCCTGGCGGCTGACGATCTCCAGCGCCTTGCGAACGTCCAAGTTGTCGGCGTGCAGCGTGATCAGCGCGCTACCGCCGGGCTTTGCTCGTGAGCCAGGCAGTGCCTCCGCCGGCAAGCCTGGCACGCCTTGCGGCACTGGCACCACTTCCGGCGGCGGAGGTGGCGGCGCGCGGCCCGACCCGGTAGCCGGGGTGGCGGTCTGAGCAAGGCCGGTCGCGGCCGGCACGGGCGCCTGGTAGGACACGGGACGTATTTCATTGGGGTTGGAACCACCGTTCTGTGCGGCGGGCACTCCAGCTTGGAGGGAAACTGCCGTAGCGGCTTGCGCTTTCGCCGCATCAACGGGAGGAGGCATCGCCGGGCCGCAGTCTGCGGGGGGTGTCACCGGTGAAACATCGCGAGCATGGGGCCCAAGCCCCTGTGTGCAACCAAGTAGGAATGCACAAGCGACAACAGCAATGAGTGCAACGTCTTGTCGACGCATTTTTCCTATAGTCCCGCTCTTAGCCTGATGGCCGGTACCCCGGGGCGAGGGCGATAATTCAGCTCGGTGACCCCGGCCCGGTACCTAAGCGTCGTAATCCGCCGCCTTACGCTCGAATTAGCGTTGTCCCTTAGAATCGGGAGAATCCGCGCGGAACTTAACGGTTTTTCTGATTACGGAAGATGGGTAAGCTCTAACGGTGCGAGAATAGTGCCGCTGTTGCGTGCCGCCGCGGATGGGTGGCGACGATCAGCCTCAATCGAAACCGCTTCTTGTCCGGCCCTTACTTCTGGCTCTGCTGATAGATGGCCTCGATCAGACTCTGCACGTCCTTAAACTTCTTTTTTGAGGACAATGTGGTGTCCAGCAGACGGCGTGCTTCGCTCTCGCTGTGACCGAGAGAGCGAAGCACTTCGTACGTCTCCGAGACCACGTCGGACTCGACTTCCGACTGGCGGCCTTCGTCGCGGGCGACCATCAGCGCGAACTTCGGCACCTTGCGGCGCAGCTTGGCGATAATGCGTTCGGCCATGGCCGGCCCGATGCCCGGCAGAGCCGAAAGCCCTTTGGCATCCTGCTCCTCGATGGCGGTCGCCACTTCTTTCACGGGCCGCACCATGGCCCGGAGGGCCTTCTTGACGCCCACGCCGTCAACCGAGCACACCAGTTCGAAGAACTCCCGTTCCACCTCGCTCAAGAAGCCGATCAGCCGCGGTGTCATGCGACCTTGCATCGGATTGCCTTCCAGATATTCAATGGTGTGGAGGCTGACGGTTTGGCTCAGCTCGCTCTGCAGTTGCCTTCGGGTGAACTCGGGGATCAGCACTTCGTACTCGAAGGCGTCGATCTTCAGGATCAGGGTATCACCGTGCAGGGCGGCTATCTGGCCGGTAATCTTGGTAATCATAGAAGGGATGCTTGTTGGTGAGCGAGGGATCCGGAATCTTTGCAAAACGCCGTGCCCGCTGCCTTCACCTTGCGGTGAGCTTGTCCTTGAGATAATAGTGACAAAGTGCCGCGGCCAGGGCATCGGCCACGTCGGGCGGATCGGGGACGGCGGCCAGGGCCAATTCCCGCTGAATCGCCCGCTGCACCTGCGATTTCGACGCCCGACCACTGCCGGTGAGGATTCGCTTGATCTGCGTGGCCGAGTAATGCATGACGGGGATTCCCGCCTCCGCGGCCGCCAGGCAGATGACCCCGCGGGCGTGGCCCATCAGGATGGCCGTCCGGGGTCGCGCGTAGTGCGAATAAAGCTCCTCCAAGGCCATGACCTGAGGGTGCAGGCTGGCGAT
>Ga0181529_10003621_pt1 | contig 17408 bp, 11 predicted proteins | sample PEATcosm2014_Bin_36_FD_119763 | JGI IMG/M metagenome (GOLD analysis project Ga0181529, IMG submission 119763) | Peatland microbial communities from MTU Mesocosm Facility, Houghton, MI, USA - PEATcosm2014_Bin10_30_metaG | ecosystem: Environmental > Terrestrial > Soil > Wetlands > Peat | place... | reverse complement strand
TCGTCCGGGTTTATAATAGCCCCCATCGTCACTTTTATCGGTCGCCGGACAACGGAATGGGTATTCCCTGGCGGCCGGGAGGAAGCATGTCCCGCATAGTTCGGTGTTCCCTCATTCAGGCTACGAATGCCGCGCCTCCGGACGCGTCGCTGCAGGCCACCAAGAGCGCCATGATCGAGAAGCATGTCGCCTACATTCGCCAGGCCGCCGACGCAGGGGCGCAGATCGTCTGCTTGCAGGAGATCTTCTTCGGCCCCTATTTCTGCGCCGAGCAGGTGACCCGCTGGTACGATTTCACCGAGCCGGTGCCCGACGGGCCCACCATCGGCCTGATGCGAGACCTGGCGCGGCAACTCCACATCGCCTTGATCGTACCGGTCTACGAAGTGGAGCAGCAGGGCCTCTACTACAACACTGCGGCGGTGATCCACAACGATGGAACCTACCTTGGCAAGTATCGAAAGACCCACATTCCGCACGTGGCGCCGGGATTCTGGGAGAAGTACTATTTCCGCCCCGGCAATCTGGGCTTTCCGGTGTTCGACCTCGGCTTCTGCAAGATCGGCGTCTACATTTGTTACGACCGGCACTTTCCCGAAGGCGCCCGCGCGCTAGGGCTCAACGGCGCGGAAATCGTCTTCAATCCGTCGGCCACGGTCGCCGGGTTGAGCGAGTACCTCTGGAAACTGGAGCAACCGGCCCACGCGGTGGCCAACGGTTACTTTATCGGCGCCATCAACCGGGTGGGCGTGGAACCGCCGTGGAACATCGGCGAGTTTTACGGTTCCAGCTATTTCTGCGATCCCCGCGGGCGCATCTTCGCCCAGGCATCGCGCGACAAAGACGAAGTGCTCACCGCGGATCTCGACCTGGACATGATCGCCGAAGTGCGAAAGACCTGGCAGTTCTTCCGCGACCGCCGGCCCGATATGTACGAAGCGCTGGTAAAGGCCTGACGCCATGACGAAAGACGAGATCATTCTGGCGAACCAGGAGTTCCTCTTCCCCGCGGTCTTCCACTTCTATCGGGAGCCCTTGGTGGTGGCGCGCGCGAAAGACCAGTTCGTCTGGGACGCCGACGGCAACCAGTACCTGGATTTCTTCGGCGGCATCGTCACCGTGAGCGTGGGCCATTGCAACAGCCAGGTCAACGCCCAGGTTCACCGCCAACTCGACACGCTGCAGCACACGTCCACGGTGTTCGCCTATGAACCGCAGGCCGCCCTGGCGAAGAAGATCGCCTCGCTGACGCCCGGCGGCCAATTGACGAAATCGTTCTTCACCAACAGCGGCACCGAAGCCAATGAAACGGCCATTCTGACCGCGCGCTGCTACACCGGAAACACCGAGATCGTGGCGTTACGCCACTCGTATCACGGCCGCTCGGCCATGGCCATGACGCTGACCGGCCAGAGTTCCTGGCGGCTGGGACCGTCGCTGGCCGGCATCGTACATGCCCACAACGCATATTGCTATCGCTGCCCCTTCGGCCTCACCTATCCCAATTGCGAAGTGAAGTGCGCCCAGGACGTCGAAGAATTGGTCCGCACCACCACCACCGGGCGACTGGCCGGGTTTATCGGGGAGCCCATTCAGGGCGTCGGCGGATTCGTCACGCCGCCCAAAGAATATTTCAAGATCGTCGAGAAGATCGTCCGCAACTATGGGGGTGTCTTCATCAGCGATGAAGTGCAAACCGGATGGGGCCGCACCGGCGGGAAGTGGTTCGGCATCGAGCAGTACGGCGTGGTTCCGGACATCCTGACCGCAGCCAAAGGCCTGGGCAACGGCGCGCCCATCGGCGTGACGGTCGCCAAACCGGAGGTCGCCGACGCCGTGAAGGGGCTCACTATCTCCACTTTTGGCGGCAACCCCGTCGCCACTACGGCTGCCAAGGCGGTGATCGATTTCATCGAAGAACAGAATCTGCTCGCGAATTGCACCGAGGTGGGCGGGTATCTGCGCGCCGGGCTGGAGGAACTCCAGCGGAAGCACGAGTTGATCGGCGACGTCCGCGGCATGGGACTGATGCAGGCCATCGAACTGGTGGAAGACCGCCAGACCAGGACGCCCGCTGCAGCCGCCACGGCGCAGTTGATGGAGGCCGCGCGCGAGAACCGGCTGCTGGTCGGCAAGGGCGGAATGTACGGCAATGTGATCCGCATTTCGCCGCCCATGAACATCGGCCGCGCCGATGTGGACCAGTTCCTGACCTTGCTCGATAAGAGCCTGGCCGCCTGTTCGGCCGTGACGGCGGGAGGCTCCAAATGAGCCACACCGGCGCCCCGTCATCGCCGGTATCCCGCAATCTGGAGCGCTTTCCGGAACGCCACCCGCCGCTCGATTCGCAGTCCGCGCTGGCCGAAGCCAACCGCTGCCTCTTCTGTTTCGACGCCCCCTGCACGGCCGCCTGCCCTACCCACATCGACGTGCCGCGCTTCATCAAGAAGATCTCCACGGGGAACCTGCGCGGCTCGGCCTCCACCATCCTGGACGCCAACATTCTCGGGCTGAGTTGCTCGCGCGTCTGCCCGGTGGATGTCCTCTGCGAGGGCTCCTGCGTGATGCAACGCTACAACAAGAAGCCCATCGAAATCGGCCGCTTGCAGCGCCATGCCATGGAGTATTTCTATGACCACCCCGCCGGGGGAATCAAGGTGTCGAAACCGGCGGCGGGGGCCGGGCGCGTGGCGTGCATCGGCGGCGGTCCGGCGTCGCTCGCTTGCGCGGCTGAATTGTGCCGGCAAGGGTATGCGGCAACCGTGTTCGACAACCGGCCTCTTCCCGGAGGGTTGAATACTTATGGCGTGGCGGAGTACAAACTGCGCGCCGCCGACAGCCTGCGGGAAGTGGAAATGGTCCGCTCCCTGGGCGTGGAATTTCGCCATGCCGCGGTGGGTAAAGACCTGCCACTGGCCGACCTGGAAGGCGACTTCTCCTTCATCTTCCTGGGCCTTGGCCTGGGCTCCATGGAGCGCCTCGGCATCCCCGGCGAGGACGCGCTGGGTGTGGTCGATGCGCTGCGTTTCATCGAGCGTTACAAGACCCAGCCGGGCTTCGAAGTGGGCCGCCGCGTAGCGGTTATCGGCGGCGGCAATACGGCCATCGACGCGGCCAACGCCGCCGTGCGCCTGGGAGCCTTGGAGGTCCACCTGTTCTATCGCCGCACGGAGCGCGAAATGCCCGCGTTCTCGTCCGAGTACGACCACTCCAAGGTCGAAGGAGTGCGTTTCCACTGGCTGGCGCAGCCGGTGCAGGTGCTCGCCACCGACGGGCAAGTGGTGGGGCTCAAGTTTGTGCGCACACAGTTGGGCGAGCCGGACGCTTCCGGGCGTCGCAATACCGTTCCGGTTCCGAAGTCCCACTTCGATTTCGCGTGTGACATGATTGTGCCCGCGCTGGGGCAGTCGCGGCTGGCGGCAATGCTTTCGAGCACGCGCGGGATCGAGCTCAAATTCGGTTCCATCGTTGTCGATCGAGCCACCGGCCGCACCACCAACCCGCAATACTTCGCCGGCGGAGACTGCGTGAACGGCGGACGGGAAGTGGTCGATGCGGTGGCCGACGGCAAGCGGGCCGCTCTGGCCATCGCCGATGCGCTGCGGGCCGAAGCGGCCGAGGGAGCGGAAAGCCATGGCTGATCTCACTACCAGGTTCGCCGGCATCGGCTGTCCCAACCCGTTCTGGCTGGCCTCCGGGCCGCCCACCAACTGCGGCGAGCAGGTAATGCGCGCCTTCGACGCCGGCTGGGGAGGCGCCGTTTGGAAGACCCTCGGCGACCCCATCGTCAACGTCTCCTCGCGCTACTCCTCGGTGGATTGGAACGGCCAGCGCATGATGGGCCTGAATAATATCGAGCTCATTACCGACCGCCCCCTCGAAGTCAACTTGCGGGAGATCGCCGAAGTCAAGAAGCGCTATCCCCGGCATGCGGTGGTCGCTTCGCTGATGGTGGAATCCAAGCGCGAGACCTGGCACGAGATCGTCAAGCGCTGCGAAGGCGCCGGCGCCGACGGACTGGAGCTCAATTTCGGCTGCCCCCACGGCATGAGCGAGCGCGGCATGGGAAGCGCCGTGGGCCAGGTTCCCGAGTACTCCCGCATGATTACCGAATGGGTGAAGGAAGTGGCGCGTACACCGGTTCTGGTCAAGCTGACGCCCAACATCACCGACATCCGCATGGCCGCCAGGGCGGCTCGCAAAGGCGGCGCCGACGGGCTCTCCGCCATCAATACTATCAACTCCATTACGGGGATCGACCTGGACACCTTCACGCCGCGCCCCAACGTCGGCGGTAAGTCTTCGCACGGCGGCTATTGCGGGCCGGCGGTCAAGCCGATCGCCCTATACCATGTGCGGCAGATCGCATCCGACCCGGAAGTGGGACTGCCGATTTCCGGAATCGGGGGTATTGCCGGCTGGCGCGAAGCCGCTGAGTTCATTCTGCTGGGTTGCGGCACGGTGCAGGTTTGCACTGCCGCAATGCACTACGGCTATCGCATCGTGGAGGACATGATCGACGGCTTGAGCAATTGGATGGACGAGAAGGGTTTCCGCACCGTGGACGATTTCCGCGGCCTCTCGCTGCCCAAGACCACGGAGTGGAAGCACCTGGACCTGAACTATAAGATTGTGGCGCGCATCCACGAAGACAAGTGCATCGGCTGCGATCTTTGCTATATCGCTTGCTGGGATGGCGCTCATCAGTGCATCCACCGCGCCGGTTATGCCAGGCCGGCCGACGTGGAAGCCGCCACCAAAGCGCGCCTCACCGTCACGCCCATCGGCAAGCTGGATTCGCCGGCCCACACCAACTCCAAGACCCCTCCGGAGCGCATTCCGCACGTGGATGAAGCCGAATGCGTGGGTTGCAACCTATGCTGGCTGGTGTGCCCGGTGGAAGGCTGCATCACCATGGAACAAGTGGATACCGGCCGCCCCGGCGAGAGTTGGGAGCAGCGCACGGCGGAAGCCGCGAAACGACTATGAAGTGCTTATGTGGGGCAGGATGGCATCCTGCGGCCGATTGGCAATCGGCCTGGGCGGCAGCGTGCAAATGGCCGGCCAGGCGGGTTACCAACCCGCCGCAGGATGCCATCCTGCCCCACATAAAACAATGAGGAACCCATGAACACGTTAATCCGCAATGGCACGGTCGTCACCGCCACGGAGACGAAGAAAGCCGACGTCCTGATCGAAGGCGAACGCATTTCCCAGGTGGGCCAGAACCTGGAGCAGAGCTCCGCCGGCAAGGTGATCGATGCTACCGGAATGTACGTCATCCCCGGCGGCATCGACGCCCATACGCACCTCGATATGCCCTTCGGGGGCACCATGTCCGCCGACGATTTCGAGACCGGCACGCGCGCCGCCGCGTTCGGTGGCACCACCAGCATCGTGGACTTCGCCATCCAGGCGCGCGGCACACGCATGCGCGACGCCCTCGACACCTGGTGGAAGAAAGCCGAGGGCCGCGCGTCGATCGACTATGGCCTGCACATGATCGTCACCGATCTGGCCAATTCCGGGCTGGAGGACATGGACGACATGGTCCGCGAGGGCGTGGCTAGTTTCAAGCTGTTCATGGCCTATCCCAACTCGCTGATGGCGGACGATGCCACCATCTTCAAGGCGCTCTCGCGGACGGCCAAGAACGGCGCGCTCATCTGCATGCACGCCGAAAACGGTAGCGTCATCGATGTCATCGTCGCCAAAGCTCTCGCCGAAGGCAAGACCGCGCCGATCTACCATGCCCTGACGCGCCCGCCGCTCGCCGAAGCCGAAGCGGTGCACCGCTCCATCGCCCTGGCGGAGATCGCCGGCGTCCCGGTCTACATTGTGCACCTGACTTGCGAGGACGCGCTCAACCAGGTGCGTGAGGCGCGCGACCGCGGCGTTCCGGCGTTCGCGGAAACCTGCCCGCAGTACCTGCTGCTCTCCATCGACGAGCTGCGCCGGCCGAATTTCGAAGGCGCCAAGTACGTTTTCACGCCCCCGCTGCGGCCCAAGGAGAACCAGCCAAAACTTTGGGACGGCCTGAAGCACGACCATCTCCAGGTAATCTCCACGGACCACTGCCCGTTCTGTTTCGCCGACCAGAAGGTTCTCGGCAAGGACGATTTCACCAAGATTCCCAATGGCGGCCCGGGCATCGAGAACCGGCTGCAGTTGATCTATCACCACGGCGTGAATTCCGGCCGGATCTCGCTCAACCGCTTCGTGGAAATCACCTCCACCGCGCCGGCGCGCATTTTCGGCATGTATCCGCGGAAAGGCGAAATCGCCGCCGGCAGCGACGCCGACCTGGTGATCTGGGATCCCAATGCCGCTTACACCATCAGTTCCCGGACGCACCACATGCGCGTGGACTATTCCATGTTCGAAGGTTTTGAGGTGCGCGGCAACGCGCAAACCGTGCTCTCGCGCGGCGAAGCGATTGTGGACGCCGGCCAGTTTCTGGGCAAACCTGGCCGCGGCCAGTATCTGAGGCGCACCGCTCGCGGAGGCGCCTGGAAATAGGCGCCTGCCAACGCACAGCAAAGGGAGGGGAAGATGATCGCAACCGGCACCGTTTCGTTCTACATTGACGGCGTTTGGGAGACGCCGCACGGCAGAACGTTCGAAGCTGTAACCAACCCCGCCACGGGGGCGCGGATCGCCGAGGTGCCGTACGCCGCGGCCGCCGATGTGGACCGCGCCGTTCAGGCTGCCCACGCCGCGTTCCTGAAGTGGCGCGACGTCCCGGTGGTGGACCGCGTGCAAATGCTGTACCGCTTCAAAGCACTGCTCGACAAGCACGCCGATGAACTGGCGGCCATCCTGACGCGCGAGAACGGAAAGACCAGGGACGACGCCCGGGCCGAAGTCCGCCGCATGATTCAGATGGTGGAAGTGGCCTGCGGCATGCCGAGTCTCATGCTGGGCGATTCACTCAACGACGTGGCGCAGGGAATCGATTGCAAGACCGTCCGCCAGCCCATCGGCGTCTGCGCCGGCGTCACGCCCTTCAATTTCCCGGCCATGGTGCCCACCTGGATGTATCCGTTCGCCATCGCGTGCGGCAATACCTTCGTGCTGAAGCCTTCCGAAAAGGTGCCGCTCACGCCCACGCGCGCCGCCGAGTTGCTGCACGATGCCGGCGTTCCGCCCGGTGTCTTCAACCTGCTGCACGGCGGCAAGGAGTCGGTGGATGCGCTGCTGCACCACCCACTGGTCAAGGCCGTTTCGTTCGTCGGCTCGACGCCCGTGGCTAAGTATATTTACGCCACCGCCGCCGCCGAGGGAAAGCGCGTACAGGCGCTGGGCGGCGCGAAGAATCACCTGGTGGTGATGCCCGATGCCGACATGCCCAAGACTGTCGAGGCCATCATCGGGTCGGCATTCGGCGCCGCCGGGGAGCGATGTCTCGCTGGCAGCGTGCTGGTGCCCGTAGGCGATGCCGCAGGCCCGCTGCTCGATCTTCTGGTCCGCCGTACGAAATCGCTGGCGGTTGGCGATGGATCCGAAAGCGCCACGGAAATGGGCCCGTTGGTCACCTCGGACCATTGCAAGCGGGTCCGCGGTTACATCGACAAGGGCGCTGCCGAAGGCGCCACTCCGCTAGTGGACGGCCGCGAATTACAGGCCGGCGGCGGTTTCTTCCTGGGCCCCACCATCTTCGACCACGTCACGCCCGACATGACCATCGCTCGCGAGGAGATCTTCGGCCCGGTGCTCTCGGTCATGCGCGTGGGCACCCTCGACGACGCCATCGATCTGGTCAACCGCTCTCCGTTCGGCAATGCCACGGCTATTTTCACCAGCAACGGTAAGTCGGCGCGCGAATACTCGTCGCGCATCGAAGTCGGCATGGTGGGGATCAACGTCGGGGTCGCCGCACCCATGGCGTTCTTCCCCTTTGCCGGCTGGAAAAACTCATTCTTCGGCGATCTGCACGCGCACGGCAAAGACGCCGTGGCCTTCTACACCGAGCAGAAAGTGATCATGAGCAGGTGGTTCTAGCATGGGCCTGTTGGATAATGGTCCAGGAGCCACTGATTGCCGCGAACTCACAAAAGGAAAGCTGCCCATGAAGGCACGCAAGCTGGGCCCGTTGCCGGCCCGGCATCGCCGGACAGACTAATCGGATTTCTCGATCGCCGATGCGGGCTTTTGGCTTTCGCCCTGATTTTGTTTGGGTCGCTGCGCATTGTTTCCACGTATACCGTCTTCAACCACACCGCCGACGAGCCGGCGACCGTCGCCTGTGGCATGGAGTGGCTCGACAAGGGTGTTTATACCTGGGAACCTCAGCATCCGCCGCTGGCTCGCGTGGCGGCCGCCTTGGGACCCTACTTGTCCGGCATTCGTTCTCAAGGAACTCCGCGCGTGGCCGCCGAAACCACCATGTTGAGCGAGGGCCTGAAGATCCTCTACTACGGCCATCGTTACGATCGCACGCTGACGCTGGCGCGGCTGGGGATTCTTCCGTTTTTCTGGGTCGCTTGTCTGACGGTGTATTGGTGGGGCCGCCGCTACTTTTCGCCGGCCGTAGGCGTAGTTGCTCTTTTCCTGTTCAGCTTCCTGCCTCCCATCCTGGCGCATTCGGGTCTCGCCACGCTCGATATGGCCCAGACCGCTTTCCTGGGCGCCGCCTTTTTGGCGGGACTCATATGGATCGAGCAGCCCACCGCCGTCCGCGCCGCCTGTTTCGGCGCCGCCACGGGTCTGATGGTTCTGTCGAGGCTTTCGACTCTCGGATTCTTCCCCGTGATCGTCGCGCTTTCGCTGGCCGGATATCTGATCGGTGAGCGTCCCAGCCTCCAGGCGACGTTCGCCTCCGTGAAGCGGCGTATCCCCACATTCGCACTGGCTGTCCTGGCCGGATTTCTGACGATCTGGGCGGGTTATCGGTTTTCTTTCGGGAAGGTTCCCTTCGCCGGTTTTCCGCTGCCGTTCCCGGAGTTGTTCGCCGGCCTCAAACGGATGGTTGAGCACACCGCGACCGGCGCCCCCAGCTATCTATTAGGCGCATACAGCGACAAAGGATTCTGGGACTTCTACTTCGTGGGCATCGGGGTGAAATCGCCGCTCGGCTTTCTGGCTCTGCTTGCAGTGGGGATCGTGCTGATCTTCAGAACCGGCTCCCTGTATCGCCGTCCCTGGTTGCCGCTGATCTTTTCCGGCGGAACTCTTCTGGTGGGAATGTTCAGCACCATCAATATCGGGATCCGCCACGTGCTGCCCGTCTACGTGGGTCTGGCTCTGGTTGCCGCCGTGGCCGTGGTGCGGTTGTGGGAAACGGGAAAGGACCGCAAATGGGTCCTGGCCTTTGTCGGCGGGATGGTGCTTTGGGTGGCCGCCTCGTCCTTGCTCAGCCATCCCGATTACATCCCCTACTTCAACGAACTAGCTGGCAGCGAGCCGGAAAACATTCTGGTGGATTCCGATCTGGACTGGGGGCAGGACATCAAGCGGCTCTCCCAGCGGCTGCACGAAGTGGGCGCACCCAGTGTCGCCTGGATGGGTTTTGTTCTCGCGGACCTGGAGAAGGAGCACGGCTTTCCTCCCATTCACGGGCTGAATCCTTACGCGCCCGTCGAGGGCTGGAACGCTGTGGGCTTCACGGTTTGGAAGGGCATGCGAAGGGTATATTGGCCCGACAGGATCAAGCCGCACGAGCGCGTGGGAAAGAGCATCCTGCTCTGGTACTTTCCGCCGGCACACGCCGCCGCGCCGTCGCATAATTGATTTTTGCAATTCCCCGCGCCTCGAAATTACACTGTTACTCTAGGCGCAAATAGCTTGTCGCAATCTCCCGAGCGGCGGAGGCCCCGCAAAATGCCTCCAGTTGGGCCCGTCGAGGTACCCGTCCCGGAAGGGCGAATCCCCCGGTTTCCAACGTCCCCAAAACGCGCCCTCGTCGCTGCCATTGCCGACCAGGGCGTGCCCTGTCTTGCAGGGTGTTTGCCGGCCCAGCGGTACGACGGCTGCGCGCGGAAGAGCGGACGTTCGCAGGCGGTCTCGCAATGAGCAAGAAGACGCGCCAAAGGCGTTTGCGCCGTCTTGAGGAACCGCGTGGGGTGGATCTTGCCGTCCAGGCGGGCATGACGAAATCTGAGATCGGCATGGTGTTGGCTATCGGGCTTGCATTCTGCCTTGCGGTGGCTGTCGAGTTGGGAGGCACCACCCCCGAAGGCACCCTGCAACTGACGCACTGGACCCCGTGGCGCGATCTGGGCATTCTGCAAACTTCGGCCATCTTGTTCGGACCGTTTCCGCTAATCGCCTGGGTGCTGTGGCGGAGCGAGAAGGACTCACCGCTTTCGCCGTCCCCGTTGGTCGCACTGCTGGTGTTCGCCAGTCTGGCGCTCCAAGCGCTCAGTATGCTGGCCGACCCGCGCGGGCTGCATCTCGTTCAACAGATCGCCGCTTCTCCGGGAGCCACAAGTTACTTTTCCGATGCCGTCCGGATTCGCTCTCTTGCGGAGTGGCTACAACACTTTCACGAGATCCCTCTGGGCTACCACTCGGTAACGCATCCGCCCGGGCCGATCGTGTTCTATTTCGTCTTTTTCAAACTATTTGGCCCATCTGCGGGTGCGACGCTGGGCGGCTGGGCCATCGGCCTGCTGGGGAGCGCCGGGGTCGCGGTGATGTACGCGTTTGCCGGGTTGTGGACCATCGACCGGCGCGCGCAGCTCACCGCGAGCGCCTTCTACGCCCTCATCCCCGCGCTGACGCTGTTCTTTCCCGAGTTCGACCAGGTGTATCCGGTCCTCTCTATGCTTCTGGTGTTCTTCTGGGTAAAGGCCGTGGGCGCGTCTGCCGTGAAGCCGGCGTTGGGCGCGGGAGTGGTCCTGTTTCTGGCCACCTTCTTCGCCTACAATCTCCTGGCCCTGGGCGTGTTCCTGGCCTATTACGGGCTTCACTGGCTGTGGCGAGCGCAAAACACGCGGCCGGCGTGGAGATCTCTTTTTCGAACTTCCGGCATGGTTCTGGGCGTGTATGCGGGCCTGTATGCCGTGCTCCGGGTGGCGACCGGTTACAATCCCTTCGCCGCGTTGCATCGTGCCGTCGCAACCCAAGCCGTCTTTGCGGCGAACCTGCACCGTGCTTATGGGCCCTTTGTCCTGTTGGATCTTTATGACTTCTTCCTGGGCGCCGGCATCCTCGCCTTTCCGATCCTCCTATTTCACTTGCGACGCCAGTTCCGTCAATGGAACGTTCGCCGCCACGATCTGGCGCTGACACTGATCGGGCTGGCAACCATCCTCACGCTCGATCTCTCCGGACTTTTGCGCGGCGAGACGGCGCGCGTCTGGCTCTTCTTGCAACCGCTCCTGATTGTACCGGTGGCGCTGGAGCTGGCGCGGGTGCCCTGGCGCTGGAAGCTGTCGATCTTCGCCTTGCAGTGGTGGATACTGGCGTGCCTCAAAGCGAAAATGACCTTCCTGAATCCGTAGAGTGACTCCGCTGCTCGCTCGCTTTTGCCGGCCCGATTGTTTCGGCAAGCCAGCGGATATTGGACCGGCCCTCTGCGGTGTTTACCTCGCTTGCGTCATAATTGTCTTTTGTAGAACACGCACACCGCGATCTCCCCATGTCACGGACCAAAAAGCGGGACCAACCTCATCGAGAGCCTCTAGCCGGGTCCGACGCAATTCCCGCTCCGCACGATAAAACCCTGGAATTTCTCGAACGCAGGAGCCGGGTCCTGGTTTTCGCACTCATTCTGCTCGGTTCCATCCGCATCGCCGCCACTTATACGGTCTTCAACCACGTAGTCGATGAGCCCCTCCACATCGCCTGCGGCATGGAGTGGCTGGACAAAGGCGTGTATGTATGGGAAGCGCAGCATCCGCCGTTGTCCCGCGTTGCGGCTGCACTGGGGCCGTACCTTCTCGGCATTCGCTCCCAGGGAACGCGCAAGACGGACCTCATATCGCATTGGCACGAAGGGACCAGGATACTGTACTACGGCCATCACTACGACCGCACTCTGGCGATGGCGCGCCTGGGAACCTTGCCATTTTTCTGGATCGCCTGTCTGGCGGTGTACTGGTGGGGTCGCCGGTATTTCTCGCGGGCCGTTGGAGTGATCTCCGTTTTTCTTTTCAGTTTCATTCCGCCGGTTCTGGCGCACGCCAGTCTGGCCACAACCGACATGGCCTTTACGGCCTTTTTCGCCACAGCGTTTCTGGCGGGCCTCGTCTGGATCGAAGAACCGACGCGCTCCCACGCAGTCTGGTTTGGTATAGCGAGCGGGCTGATGATGCTGTCGAAGTTCTCCTGCCTGGCATTCTTTCCCGCAGCGGCGGTGCTGGCGCTGGTGGGCTATTGCCTCAGCGAGCGTCCCAGCTTCGGCGCCCTGCTCCAGGTGGCGAAGGATCGCGCGCCCACATTAGCGCTGGCGGTGGCTGTCTCCATCCCGTTGATCTGGGCCGGGTACCGCTTCTCGTTCGGCCCAGTATCGCCTGGGGGGATTTCGGTGCCCGCGCCCGAGCTCTTCCGGGGCATCCAAGAGGTTCGGGCCCATATGGAGCGCGGCCACGAGTGCTATCTGCTGGGAGAGATCGGCCGTTTCGGATTTTGGGACTTCTACCCGGTGGCCATCGCGGTCAAGACGCCGCTGGGATTCCTGGGTCTCCTCGCTATCGGCCTGGTTCTGGCCTTCCGCAAGTATCCGCTGGCGAAGCGGCTGTGGCTGCCGCTGGCGTTTTCTCTCGGCGTCCTCCTGGTGGGCGTGTTCAGCACCGTCAATATCGGCGTACGCCACGTGCTCCCAGTCTACGTCGGCTTCTCGCTGCTGGCGGCCGTGGCCGTGGTCAAGTTGTGGGAATCGGGGCACACGAAGAAGTGGGTCTTGGCGGCATTGAGCGCTCTGGTGCTCTGGTTCGCCGGTTCATCCCTGTTGAGTCATCCCGACTACCTGGCTTACTTCAACGAGTCGGCGGGCAGCGAACCCGAGAACATTCTGGTGGATTCCGACCTCGACTGGGGCCAGGACACGAAGCGGCTGGCCCAGCGCTTGCACGAGGTGGGCGCGACCAGCGTGGCCTACAATGGGTTCGATTACGCCGACCTGGAAACCGAGCATCATTTCCCTCCCGTTCATGGGATGAACAAGGTGGCGCCGGTGGAAGGATGGAACGCCATAGGAGTGACCTGCTGGAAGGAGCTTCGCGTGATCACATGGCCGGACCAGATCAAGCCGCAGGAGCGCGTCGGCAAGAGTATGTTGCTCTGGTATTTCCCGCCCGCCAAACGGTAGACGCGTGTAGCCGGATATCTCTCTCATCCTGCCGGCGTACAACGAAGCCGGCCGTATCTCCCGGACCATCGGCGAGCCGGTCCGCCGGGCAAAGGCCGCGGCATTCGCCTCGCCGTAAAGATCGCGACCGGCTCCATCATCGGTTTCGCCGACGCGGATAACAAGGTTCCCATCGAAGAGTACGACAAGATCGCTCCTTCTCTTGCCGAAGGATTCCCGATCGTCGTCGGCTCGCGCGCCCTGGTATCGAAGGATCGGCGGAAAGGGATTCGGCGTCTTCATGCGCGCCACAGCGCGGTAGCCGGCAGGATGTTTGCGAATTAACCCGAGAGGTACCATAAGTCATGCGGTCGGGCCTCATCCTCATCATCGCCGCGTCCGTTGCAATGGCCGGCGAGTTCACTACTTCAATCGGCGGTGCGTATCCATGCGTCGTCTCGGCAATCGCTACAGATTCCGCGGGTAACACTTACGTCGTTGGCAGCCGCCAACTCCCCGGCACTCCCGCAGTTGTAGATCCCTACGTCTTTCAGGCGAACGCCGACATTTTCGTCACCAAGATCGATCCCAACGGCAAGGTTTTGTTCACCGACACCTTCGCCGGCAAAGGCGTCGATACGGGAGCGGCCATTGCTGTGGATCCATCGGGGAACATCTATATAGCGGGCTCCACAACGTCGCCCGATTTTCCTCTCAGCCGCGCACTACAATCCCAGATCTTCCCAAGCGGCCTCGGAAGCGGCTTCATCATCAAGCTCAGCGGCGACGGCACATCCATTCTTTACTCCACCTATTTCGGCGGCACGCAGGGTCAGAGTGCAATCACCTCGCTGGCCACCGATGCGAACGGCAATCTCTATCTGACCGGTTACACCCAGGCCGCCGACTTCCCGCATACCGCTGGAATGCCATTTGGCAAGATAACGCAAAGTCCCGCGTCGCCCGGCGCGATCGTCGCTTCGATCTCCGCGGCCGGCGACAAAATTCTATACTCGGGCGCCATCCCCATGGCGACGCCTTGCACTTTGGCCGACGCCTCCTGCATAAGTAACGGGCCGCAGTGGGAAGGCGTGGGGATTGCGGTCGATGCGGCGGGAAATGCTTACATCGCGGGCAACGCCGGCGGCGCCACCAATCTTCCCACCACGGAGGGTGTGCTTTCGCCAAACGGCATCGGGGCATTTGTCGCCAAGGTCAAGGCAGGCGGCGCCGGCCTGAGTTACCTCACCTACATCGGGTCGGGACAAGTCGGCACCAGTCCCTACTTCTCGTCCGAGAACACTCTTTCGGCGATCGCCGTGGACGCGGCGGGAAACACTTACCTCGCCGGACAGACCACCGATCCGAACTTTCCCGCCACTCCCGGCTCTTTTCAGTCCACCCCTAACTCGCTCAGTGGATTTGTCGCCAAGCTCAAGGCCGACGGCAGCGCCATGGTCTGGGCAACCTACTTCCAGCCGGCGCAGTCCATTGCCATCGACGCCAGCGGAAACGTTTGGGCGGCCGGCACAATCTATTCATCCACGTTTCCTAACTCCAACGGATGGTCCACTGGTCCCGAGTTTCTGGCCGAAGTGAATGCCACGGGCTCTAAATTGACTTACTCGGCGCTCTATCCCAGCGGCACCGTTGCGCAGTCGGTTGCGCTCGATCCGTCGGGTCTGGCGCATGTCGCGGGAGTGAACGGATTCGTCTCCGCCATCGCGCCGGCCACCGCGCCGGCAATGAGGATCTTCGCTTTTCAAAACGCCGCCGGCGGCGACCTGACCGCGCGGATTTCCCCCGCGGGGCTGATCTCCATCTATGGACCCGCGATCGGCCCCGCCACGGCTGTGACGGCCACGCCTGCCAACGGGTTCTATCCGACGACGCTCGCTGGCGTGCAGGTCGCAATCGATGGCGCGAATATTCCCTTGCTCTACGTTTCGGCCAACCAGATCAACGCCGTCGTTCCGATGGAGCTATCGAGCGACGCGGCCGCGACTGTCCGCGTGCTCAACGGAACCGCGGCAAGCCCCGATTATCCGGTCTGGGTAGTTACTTCGTCGCCCCGGGCGTTTGCCACGGTAACCAATCAGGACGGCGGCATCAATTGGAAGACCAATCCGGCGAAAGCCGGCTCCATCGTGACGTTCTACGCGACCGGATGGCAATCGAGTTTCTCTCCACTCGCCGACGGGCAGGTCGCAACCATGGCGCAAGACACGTGCCTGGGGACTTGTTATGCGACTGCTTCCACATATCCTGCCCCGTACGCCACCCAGTACTTTCTCCCCGCTACTGTGTTGTATGCAGGTCCTGCCCCGGGCTCAGTCGCTGGAGTCACTCAATTCAATGTCCAACTCGGCACGTCCTCGGCCCAGGGCGCATACTTGTTCAGCCTCGGGGTAACCGGACCCACCGCCACTGGCCCATCGGTCGGTGTGGATGTCTGGGTAACGCCTTGACTTAGCGGTGCTTCCGCTGGCTACGATGCGGCCGCAATTGGGATGCGCAGGTTGAGTAAGGTCGTTGGCGGTGCTAATGTGGACGGCGTGTCACTTGCCCGGATGATCGAAGCGTGCCGGAAACACAAACTGGCAAGTCGGCGATCTCCCGGTCCCGCAAACCGCCTGTAGCAGACGTTGTTTCGGCGACCGGCTAATTGCGGATGTTGGTGTTCGAGTTTTACGTGTTGAGAGGTGCTCTAATACGTGAGGACTGACACTTTGGTGTGCATCCAATGTTGGTGTCAAAGTCAACTCAGTCCTGGCTTGGAAACTATTACGGGCCGTGTTAGGTATTTGGTAGAGACTCCGCCACAGTGCGAGTCGCTTCACAAGGACACAGTATGGCCAAGACTGACAAACCGAAGGTAGCTGCCGAGCCAGATCTGTTGCCTGCGACAACAGTCATACCCTCGTCTTTATCAGCCATGATGCGCGAGACGCGGAGCTTGCGGAAGCCTTCAGCAAGCTGTTGAAGAGTGTTAGCGCTGGGATGATCAAGACCTTTCGTTCTTCCGACAAGAAAAGTACGGAGGGCATCGACTTTGGCGATGAGTGGTACAAACGGCTGATGACGACGCTGCAATCCACTTCGGACGTGGTATGCCTTTTCACCGAGCGGAGTTTGGAACGCCCATGGATACTGTTAGAGGCGGGAGTAGCAAAGGGTAAGCTGAACACTCCGGTTATCGGGGTTGCTCTTGGCGTGCCTCTGAGTCGTGTGAGCGCGGGACCGTTCTATCAGTTCCAAAACATGGACGACAGCGAGTCCGACCTCACGAAACTGGTTCACCAAATTGCGCGCCGTGTACCCAGTCTCGAACTTGACGGCGACGTCGTGAAGGTTCAGGTTGCGGCATTCAAAACTACTGAAGCGGCAGTACTTGAGTCGCTGAGCCGCGGAAATGGCAGGCAGGCGACAAGAGAGGAGGTGGACGATAGTTCGATTGCGAAGCTCGTCGAGGAAATGAAGGCTTTGCCAGCGCGGGTTGCGGAGCGATTGTCTGAGACAGGGGATCCCTTCCGACGGCGAAGGATGCGCCGGCTGCACCCGATGATGATTGATCAACTGATGCATATGTCGGGAGATCCGGGTGATCCCGCCGCTATCCTTATGGCGGCCAGCATCGTGCGCGATGATGCCCCTTGGCTCTACGAGTTGGCAATGGAGGTGTATAGAGCTGTCAAGTCCGGAGACGCCGACGCTATCGAGCGCGAAGTGGAGCGGCTGCATCGTTTTGCCGAGTTTGCGGTGCATGGCCCGCTCATGGAGGAGTTCGGATTCGCCGGAAAGGAGTCACACATTTTCTTAATGGAGTTTCCGCGAATGCTCGAGCACGTGCTGAGGCGCACGCTTGAAAGCAAAAGGTTCGCGCATTGCCCGAGCGCAAGAGGCCCGTTGCTGAATCATAAGGCGCGGGTGATCGGCCATCCGGAACTTGACCCCAAGACGGGCGCAGAAAGGTGCCACCCCAGCTTCCCGCCCGATTCCTGCCGCGGAATCCCCTTCCCACCAGCGAATGTCCAAGAAGCCCGGCACCGTGCATTCTATAGTGGATCCAGGAATTCAGACCAGGCAATAAGCTAAAATTTCGGCGGAGTCATTGATGGGGAGAGGTCGATGACAACGACGAGGAAACAGTACAGTCCGCAGTTCAAAGCCCGGGTGG
>Ga0181529_10003620_pt1 | contig 17409 bp, 8 predicted proteins | sample PEATcosm2014_Bin_36_FD_119763 | JGI IMG/M metagenome (GOLD analysis project Ga0181529, IMG submission 119763) | Peatland microbial communities from MTU Mesocosm Facility, Houghton, MI, USA - PEATcosm2014_Bin10_30_metaG | ecosystem: Environmental > Terrestrial > Soil > Wetlands > Peat | place... | reverse complement strand
GGCCTGATCCACAACTATTGTTTTCCCTCGGAGGTCCGGGCCGCCGCCGTCGCAGCGCTGGCCGACGTCGCCCCCCAGGGCCTCGAAAAGGTCTTTCTGTTGACCACCGGCGCGGAAGCGTGCGAATGCGCCATCAAGCTCGCTCGCACTTGGGGCCGGCACACGGGCGGCGACAAGAAGATTGCCATCGTCACCTTTCAGAATGCCTTTCACGGCCGTACCATGGGCGCGCAGATGGCCGGCGGCATTCCCGCCCTGAAGCAATGGATCGTCAATCTCGACCGCGACCTGGTACAGGTGCCGTTTCCCGATGGTTTTCGCTGTTCGGATACGAGCTTCGAGGGATTCCTCAAGGCGTTGGCCGAGCAGGGCATAACGGCCGACCGCGTGGCCGGCGTGATGAGCGAGACCTACCAGGGCGGCAATGCCAGCTTCATGCCGCCCGAGTACGCCCAGCAACTCCGTCGCTGGTGCGACGAGCACGGGGCCCTGTTGATCTTCGACGAGGTGCAGGCCGGCTTTGGCCGCACCGGTAAGTATTGGGGCTTCGAGCACTACGGCGTCACGCCCGACCTGATCTGTTGCGGCAAGGGCATCTCGAGCGGGCTGCCGGTTTCGGCCGTCATTGGCCGGCCGGATGTGATGGACTTCTATCCGCCCGGGGCCATGACCTCGACCCACACCGGCAATCCGGTCTGTGCCGCCGCCGTGTTGGCCAACCTGCGCGTGATCGAGGAGGAAGGGCTGGTCGAGCGCGCCCGCCAGATGGGCGACGTACTCGTGCCGGAGGCGATCCGCATTGGCCGGCGCTTCGCCCGCCACGTGGGCGCCGTCCACGGCCGCGGCCTGGTGGCCTCGCTGCACGTCGTCAAGCCGGGCGGAATCGAGCCCGACGCTGCCACGGCCTCGGCCATCGTTCGCCGCTGCGTCGAGAAGGGGCTCATGCTGTTCGCTCCGGTCGGCTACGGCGGAGCCTCGGTGAAGCTCGCCCCGCCGTTGATTACGTCGGAAGACGCCGTTCGCGACGGCCTGTCCGCCTTGGAAGAGGCCCTTGAGGAGGTCGTGCAATGAGCGCCGGCAGCGATAGCCCACTTCCCACACTGATTGTCGGCGGCGGGATGATCACCCACGATCAGATCCTGCCGTCGATCTATCATTTGCAGCGGCTCGGCGCCATCGGGCCGATCAGAATCTGCGCGCTGAATTCGGCCCCGCTCCGCGAGTTGGCCAACGATCAGACGTTTCAGAGTGCCTTTCCGGGCCAGACCTTCGAGCCGCTGCCCTCGCTCGATGAGCCGCCCGACCGGATGTTTCCCGATTTATATCGGGAGGCCATCGCGGCTTTGCCGCCGCGGAGCCTGGTGGTGGTGGCCGTGCCCGACCATTTCCATTACCCCGTGATCCGGCTGGCCCTGGAGCACGACCAGCACGTGCTGACCGTCAAACCGCTGGTGCTGAAATATGCCCAGGCGAAGGAGCTCGAAGAGTTGGCGCTGGAGCGCGGCTTGCTCGTGGGTATCGAGTACCACAAGCGTTTCGATCGGCGTTCGCTGGACGCGCGGGGGCTGTACCAGCGCGGCCGCTTTGGCCAGTTCCGCTGCGGCGAAGCCAAGTTGGTCGAGCCCTACTACTACCGGCACTCCAATTTCCAAAACTGGTTTACCAAGGAGAACAGCGACCCCTTCACGTACATCGGCTGCCACTATGTCGATCTGGTGTACTTCATCACGGGCTTGCGGCCCGTCGAGGTCTCGGTCCGCGGCGTCGAGGGACCGTTTCCCAACGGCAAGATCGGCTATCTCTGGTCGTCGGGCCAGGTGATCTGGGAGAACGGCGCCGTGCTGAGCGTGGTCAACGGCCTGGGCTATCCCGACGAAGGAGCGGGCACGAACGATCAGGCCCTCTGCATGTTCTGCGAGGGCGTCGACCGCGGGGCCATCATCCGTCACGACGACCAGTTTCGCGGCGTCAGCCACGGCTATGTCGACCGGCTCTCCGGCGCCGCTTTTCGTTACGTGAGCCCCGACTATTTCCGGCTGGTGCCTTGGCCAGGCGACGGCCTGAAACCGGTCGGCTACGGCTACGATTCGATCGAGGCCATTGTCGACGCGGCCCGGGCGGTCAACGCCGCCGGTGCCGGGCTTGTCGAGACTACGGCACTGGCCAAACGCCAGGCCGTGTTGCACGACATCGACCGCCGCGGCATTTTGGCCACTCCGGCCAACAGCTACATCAACGAATTGGTGGTCGAGGCGGCGCGGATGTCGATCCTGCACGATGGTCGGCACGTGGCCATCGAATATGAGCCCTCGCCGGTGATTCGACCGAGTTGATCGATCGGGAACAGCGTGGCCGACGCTATTGCCAGAACTCCGTTCCGCTGAGAATCTGCCTTGACCGGCGGCTCCTCTTGGTGATGATTTACACTAAGACTGTCTAACAAAAAGGGGGCTGGCTCCGAGCAATCTTTGCCATGTGCTCCAACAAACGCCGTTGCGAGGTGCCTGTCCCCTTTTTTGTTAGACGCTTTAAGAACACGGAGCGGAACATGAGCACCTTGGGCACGCTGTACAGGCCCTCCTTGGGGCTGCTGACCGACCTCTACGAGCTTACGATGGCCTACGGCTATTGGAAGACGGGCCGCAACGACCAGCAAGCCGTGTTTCACCTGTTCTTCCGCCAGCACCCATTCGGCAGCGGCTTCACCGTTGCTGCGGGCTTGGCCACGGTCGTGGAGTATCTGGAGGGGCTGCGATTCGACCCCGAAGACCTTGCCTACCTGGCCGGCCTGCGAGGAAACGATGAGCAGCCGCTTTTCGAGCCGGCGTTTCTCGACCACCTGGCCCGGATGCGTCTCGGCTGCGACGTGCACGGCGTTCCCGAAGGAACGATTGTCTTTCCCCATGAACCGCTGCTGCGGGTTACGGGGCCACTGCTCCAGGCGCAACTGCTGGAGTCGGCGCTGCTGAATATCATCAACTTTCAGTCGCTCGTGGCGACCAAGTCGGCCCGGGTCGTTCTGGCGGCAGGGGGCGAGCCCGTGCTGGAGTTCGGCCTGCGTCGCGCGCAGGGCATCGACGGCGCCCTGGCGGCCAGCCGGGCGGCCTATCTGGGCGGCTGCGCGGGAACGTCCAACGTGCTGGCCGGCCGGCTGTTCGGCATTCCTGTCCGCGGAACGCACGCCCATAGTTGGGTCATGTGCTTTGACGACGAGTTGGAGGCCTTCCGCACCTATGCCCAGGCGATGCCCAACAACTGCGTCTTCCTCGTCGACACCTATGATACGCTTGACGGCGTGCGGCATGCGATCGAGATTGGGCGGGAAATGCGCCGGCAGGGGCACGAGATGATCGGCGTCCGCATCGATTCCGGCGATTTGGCCTGGTTGAGTAACGAGGCGCGGCGGATGCTCGACGAGGCCGGTTTCCCCAAAGCCACCATCGTGGCCTCCAACGAGCTCGACGAACATATTATCACCAGCCTGAAGGACCAGGGCGCTACGATCGGCGTGTGGGGCGTCGGCACCCGCTTGATAACCGCCTACGACCAGCCGGCCCTCGGCGGTGTCTACAAGCTGGCGGCCGTGCGCGACGGCCAAGGCGATTGGCAGTACAAAGTGAAATTGTCGGAGCAGGCCATCAAGGTTTCCAATCCGGGCATTCTGCAAGTGCGGCGGTACTTTCAGGGCAGTGCGGCGATCGGCGACGTGCTCTTTGACCAGCAGTTCCCCATCCACGGCGATTGCACAATGGTCGATCCGCTGGACATAACCCATCGCAAGATGATCCCCGCCGGCACGCGGGGCGAGGACTTGCTGGTGCCCGTCTTTTGCCGGGGGCAGCGCGTGTATCGCTTGCCCAGCCTGGAGGAATCGCGCGGGCTGTTGCAGCAGCAACTGGAGTTGTTCCACGCCGGAGTCAAGCGGTTCGTGAATCCTCATCAGTATCCCGTGGGCCTGGAATTGGGGCTGCAGGAACGGAAGACCAAACTAATCCTCAAAGCGCGGGGGTTCGAGCCGTGACCTGTTCTCGTGGGGACACATGAACGCCCTAATCATCGTGGATGTGCAGAGGGACTTTTGCCCGGGCGGGGCTTTGCCTGTGCCCGATGGCGGCGACGTCGTTCCGGTCATCAACACCATCCAGCCGAGGTTCGACCTGGTGGTGGCCACCCAGGACTGGCACCCGGCCGATCACGGCAGCTTTGCCGCCAACCACCCCGGCCACCGCCCGGGCGAGCAGATCGAATTGGCCGGGCTGCCGCAGATCCTCTGGCCGGTTCACTGCGTCCAAAACACGCCGGGGGCGGAACTGCATCCCCGACTGGACCGCGCGCGGATCGCTCGGGTGTTCCGCAAGGGCACCAACTCCTGCGTCGACAGCTACAGCGGATTCTTTGACAACGGCCGCTGTTCGTCGACCGGATTGGGCGACTACCTGAAGGGCCAGGGCGTGACGGACGTCTACGTTTGCGGCCTGGCGACCGACCACTGCGTGAAGGCAACCGCCTTGGACGCCGTCGGGCTGGGCTTCAAAACGCACCTCGTCGAAAACGCCTGCCGTGGGGTGGAACTTCATGCGGGCGACGTTCGGCGGGCAATCGACCAAATGCGGGAGCGAGGGGTGGTAGTGATGGAGGCGAAGCAATAGGGAAATGGTTTAGCCGGCGGCACAAGCCCCGTTCTTGCCCCAAATCGCCTGCGCCTTACAATTCCACGCTCAGTTGTGGCTCGACGCAACGTTCTCGCGACAATCACTACCAGCAGCACGAAAGGGAAAGCCATGAAGACTCCACGCAGACAGTTTCTCACGGCCGGGGCAACCCTCGGCATCACGGGACTCGTAGCGGGAATACCCGGGGCGCTCGGCGCGGACCCGAAGGAAACTGGTTCCCAGGCCAAAGAGCAAAAAGGCGCCGCGGCTGCCGAAGAAGAGGAGGTTTCGCCGGCCGAAGACCTCATGCGCGAGCACGGAGTGCTGAAACGCATTCTGCTGATTTACGGCGAGGCGGCCCGCCGGATAGACGCCCGCGAGGACCTGCCGCCGAAGAGTCTGGCGGACGCCGCGGGGATCATTCGCTCGTTCCTCGAGGATTACCACAGCAAGCTGGAAGAAGATTATCTCTTTCCCCGCTTCCAGAAAGCCAACAAGTTGGTAGACTTGGTAAAGGTTTTGCGGGACCAGCATGAGGCCGGGCGCCGGCTGACCGACGTCACGCGACGCTTGGCCACCGCGGAGGCGCTGCGGTCGCCCGAGGATCGCCGAGCGTTGGCCGAGTCGCTGCGGTTGTTCGTGCGCATGTACAGCCCGCACGAGGCCCGGGAGGACACCGTGCTTTTCCCCGCCTTTCATGAAATCGTCAGTCCCCACGAATACGGCGCGCTGGGCGAAGATTTCGAGAAGCGGGAGCACGAACTGTTTGGCAAGGACGGTTTCGAGGAAATCGTGGTCCGCGTAGCCGCGATCGAAAAGACTCTCGGCATTTTTGACCTATCGCAGTTCACGCCGCGCGCCTAGAAGGGACCACGATGCGAATGCAGGACTACTTGGGAACGACCGCGCCCGGAGCGACGGTCTTCGCGCGGGCGATCGTCGGCTGGGTGTTCCTCTCCGAGGGCATTTTGAAGTTCTTGCTGCCGGACGCCCTGGGAGCCGGTCGCTTCGCGCAAATCGGCATTCCGGCCCCCGCGGTGATGGGGCCGTTTGTCGGCGTGGTGGAGATCGGCTGCGGCACCTTGCTGATGGTAGGCCTGCTCACCCGGCTGGCGGCGATTCCCTTGTTCATCGACATCTCCGTCGCCATCCTCTCGACGAAAGTGCCGATCCTGCTGGGGCACGCCTTTTGGATGTTTTCGCTGCCGTCGCTATCCCGCTACGGATTCTGGAGCATGATGCACGAGGCGCGGACGGATTTGTCGATGTGGATGTGTTTGCTATTCCTGTTGTTCGTCGGAGCCGGCAGCGTTTCGTTGGACGCGATGATAACCGGTGGGGCGAAGAGCGGACGTGGCTGACGCGAAGCGGTAGGGCGGGATCGAGCGCAGCGAGCCCCCCAGTGCTGGCCTGGCGCTTTGGTGGGGCTCGCTGCGCTCGAGCCGCCCTGCTTGTTTGCCGACCCGTCAGGGGGGCGAAAAACGTCTCTAAGATGCGGCCGAGAATCTGAAACCCGCGCTGGTTCGCATGAACCCGGTCGCGTTGAAACCAGCCGTAGTCCTTGCCCGATTGCTGAATGTAACGCCACCAGGGAGCCAGTCCCCCATTTTTGTCAGACAGTCTCAAATAAATGGCATCCTCCCGGTTGCGCGTCGGATCGGGCATTCTCGCTATTGTAGTCCACGCGGCATCCGTTGTCATGCGATCTGCCGTGACGTTTGACATTCGCCGAGCCGTGCCGCAAAATGGGAACGCTGTTCGATCTGGTTTGAAGTGTCAAGAACAATTGCCGTACCAAGGAAGACAATCGATGACTAGGCAGCCATTTTACAATGCAGCACAGCCGTTCGTGGTTTCGCGTACCGCAGTTCTGTTCGCCGCACTGTTGCTCGGAAACCTGGCGGCGGCAGCGGAGAAACCGGTCGAGGTCCGCGCCGACGCATTTCGCTCCACCCGCTATCTGACCGAAGAGGAGCAAGCCGCGGTGCGGAAGTCGAACGTGCTAAAGGGATTTGGCGAGGCTGACTATGCTTTCAGTATCCCGCACACGGGCTGGTACGAACTTTGGGTGGCCGCCTGCGACTGGTCCACCGACCTGCTTCTGGACGGCCGGCCGTTGATTCACACATCCTTTGCCAGCGAAGACTGGAAGCCTCAAGGCAGCGCGCAGAAGGTGCTCAACCTGTACCTGTCAGCAGGCGACCACGTGCTTTCCTTCCGCCGCAGTTGGCCCTTTGGTCTGCCCTACATGGCGCGGTTTTTCCTAAAGCCGGCCCAAGACGCGGCGAGCATGGTCCGCTTGACGCCAAAAAAGGACTATCTGGTCTTCCGCCGCGGCGAAGAGTTCTCGCTCGGGTTGCAAGCCGGACGCATGGCGGCGGCCTACGACATCCACCTTGCGCTGGTCGACCCGGAATCGAAGCAAACCGTGTGGCAAGAGAAAGCGCAAGTGCCAGCGGGCGAGGGCCTGTTCGAGCGGTCGCTCCGCATCTCCACCGACCGCGAAGGAACTTTCGATCTCAAGGTGAGCGACGCCGAAGGGCGGGCGATGGATCGCACCGTGCAGTTTGTTGTGATCGACACGAAAACGCCACTAAAGCGCCCGGCAAAACTCGAAAAGGAACTGGTCCAGGAGATCGATTGCGCGCGGCAGCCGCCCGACTATGCCACCGCAGCCACCCGCGTGGTGCCCGCCTCGTTCGGCGCCTATCGCGAGTCGGGCACGCGCGGCCGCTTTGGACAGCAGCTTCAGGCCGACTCGTTCGCCTACACGTTGAAACTGCCGTCGATTCAAGACCCCTATCTGGCTTTGATCGATTATCCGGACGACGATCAGCGAACCTTTTCGATCGCGCTGATCGAGCGCGCGGCCAACCCCTATGGGCCGACGGTCGGCGTGGCCTCTGGCGGCGTGTATTCGCTCTCCGGGCAGTTGCAGCCGCACGAACTTTTCTTCTATCCTCGGGAGCAAGACCCGCGGCTGATGTTTCAGAACTGGTATCCCGGCCAACGGGCGGCGGCGGCCCGCATCCGCATCTATCGCATCAGCTCCGGATTTCCCGCACTGCGCCCGGCCGCCGCGGGCCGAATGGTAGGCATGTGGCAAGAGGAACCGATGCGCGTCACCGGCAACTTCGGGGCCATGCCCACTGGCAATGCGTGGCCGAACGTGGTGCAGCCCGTCGAACGCATGGCGCAGTTGTCGAATTATATCGGCGCCAATCTCTACGAGCCGACCATTGCCGTGTATCAAACGAAGCTGTGGCCCAGCCGGCAGTTGCCCAGTTTCGGAGTGGAAACCTCGGTCCTGGGGCCCTCGAGCTTGAAAGATCCGTTGCAGAAGGACCTGCTGCGGCTCATTCTGCTGACGGCGGAAAAGCACCGCATCAATGTGGTGGGGCAGCTTTTCATCACGCCGCAGGAAAACTTGTATCGCTACCTCGACCGGCGTTTCGGCGGCGATGGCAACACCAAGTTCGATCCGGCAAAACCTTGGCAGATCGTCCATCGCGACGGGAAGCCGCACCTTAGCTATTTCAACCCCGTGTATCCCGCAGTGCAGGATTGGGCGGCCGACGTCGTCCGTGAGTTGGCCGACCGCTACAAGGACTCGCCGGCGCTGAAAGGCGTGGCCCTGCGGCTGATGGCCTGGCAGTTCGCCGCGTGGCAGACGTTTCCCTCGATCCATTACGGCTACGAAGACTACACAGTCGCATTGTTCGAGAAGGAGACCGGCGTCAAGGTGCCGGTGGCCCTCGCAGCGGCCGATCGCTTCGAGCAGCGTTACCGGTGGTTGATGGCCAACGCGTACGACAAATGGGTCGACTGGCGGTGCGAGAAAATCTATCGCTACCATCGCCGGTTGGCCGGCATTCTCACGGCCGCACGCCCCGATCTGAAGCTCTATCTGGATTGCTGGGGGCCCAATTTTGCCGAAGACTACACCACGAGCGATTGGGAGGAAAAAGGCTGGCTCGGCCTCATGCGCGAAACGGGTTTGGACCCCGGCCGGTACCGGGGCACGCCGTCGATCGTGCTGAGCGAAGCGCGGTCGTATCCGCCGGCCATCCGCGTGGATCACGGGCCCGTTGTGGCGGCCCAGCAACGCGCGGAGTTTTTCGATCCGCAGCCGGTCCGCCAGGTAGCCAAGCCGGCCGCCGGCGGTAGCGTGAGCTCCATCCACATGGATGCGCAGTCGATGGAAGGTGAGATGATCGAGTACGAAAGACTGGGCATGCAGCGCGGACTGCTGCAAAACAAGGAGACGATTCACGGGGCGGGCGTGCTCAACGGCGCCGGCCGCCATGCCCTGATGCGTTACGCCAACGCGATGGCCGACGGCAACATCACCTGGATGACCGACGGAAGCCACGGCCAGGTGGTCGGCCAGCCGCAGTTTACCGGCGAGTTCTTTGCCGAGTATCGCGCGCTGCCCGAAATTGCCATGAAGCGGTTGGAAGGATCGGGCGATCCCGTGGCCGTCTGGTATGGCGGCGCGAACAAGGCCCGATATTTCTACGTCGTCAACCGGACGTCCTACCCGGTGACGGCCAGCCTGCAGTTTAGCGCGCGGCCGGAGTTGGTTCGCCTGGCCACGGCCGACAAAGTGCCGGTCGGGGGCGGAATGCCCTTGCGTCTGGACCTGCAGCCGTACCAGTTGCTCACCTTCAAAAACGCCGCGCCCGGGAGTTATCCTCAGCGGCTTTCGGTGACCGTGGGCCGGCAGGTGGCCGAGGATTTGCAGCGGCAGGTCCGCTTTGTCGAAAACCAGTTGGCCGGCGGCGGCCTTGACGGAGAAATGAAGCTGACGTCGTTCTCGCCGGTCGATGTGGCCAAGGCGAAGGCGAAACTCGCCGAGATTCACGCCGATCTGAGCGCGGGACGTTATTGGTCGGCGCGCACGTCTCTCATGCACCCTTGCATGCAGCGAGTGTACGAGGGTGTGGGCGCGGAACCACCGGGACTGTTTTATCGCAAAGCATCGTCACCCTCGATAGAGAAGGCGAAGGAAAATGGGCCGGACGGCCGCAAAACACAGACAGCCGTCGCCGCGGTGTCACCGGGCGAAAAACCGCGGCTCATGTTCGAGAAGATCATCGGCGACATGCGCGGCCTCGGCATGCACAATCTATCCGTGGCCGTGGGCGATGCCGGCGCGGTGTTTCTGCTCATGGAGGAAGGACGCATTGCCGTCTTCGGACCGGACGGCGGCTATCGGAAGTGCCTGGAAGCACGCGTGACTTGGCCGACCGCCGACAAGTATATTGCGGCCATCGGTGGGCGAATCCTAATGGGCGACTACCGGCAGGATTATCCCTGGGTATTCTCCGCCGAGCGTCAGGGCGAGGCGCCGGGCCGGTTCAAGACCCCGGCCATGGCGACGCTGGACGCCCAGGGACGCATCTACGTTGCCGATCGGGGCAACGGGCGCATTCAAATCTTTGACGGCGCCAACCATCTCACGCCGCGGCGGATCGTCAAGCTGCCCGGCGGCGCCGGACCGCTGGCCTTGGCTCTGCGCGGAACGCACTTGGCCGCGATTACCGATAGGAACTCGCTGCTGCTGTTGGACCTGTCCGACGGTACGGATCGGCCGGTCGCTTCACTCGATATCGGAACGGGAGCGCGCTGCGTGGCCTTCGGCGCCGGTGAATCCGTCTTCGTCGGGTTCAACGGCGGGCCCGACCGTTACAGCTTGCGACGCTACGAACACCGGGCCGCGGCGCTGGTGGAAGCCGGCGTCGTTGCCCCATCGTATACGGCCAAGTGGCCCAACCTGTTTCCCGCGGCGACCCCCATGGTTGCCGGCCCGCAGGGCCAGATTTGGTTTGCCACCGATCTCCAAGGCAAACTGCTATCGCTCGATCCCCGCAGCGATACGGTTCGAGAGCGAGGCGTTCCGCCTTGGCGAACGGTCGCGGTGGGATTTGGGCACGACGGCACGCTCTATACGGTTGGCGGCTCCGATAAGGATGGCAACTCGCGGATCGGCGCCTTTCGCGTATCCGACGAGGGGCTCAAGCCGCTCGATGCGACGGCCGCGTGGCCGCCGCTTTGCACGGAGCCGAACGTGACGATTTGGGGCCTTCTGCCCGATGACAACGGCGGCGTTTATGTGCGGGTGGTGGAACCAGGGTGGCAGAAGGGCTGGCCGGCACTGGCGATCAAGAAAGTGTCCGCCGACGGCACGGTGAAACCGTGGCTCGACTTCGGCCCCTTGTATGCGAAGCGAAGAGCCTTCGGTCCGTGGGCGTGCAATTACTCGCTCCAATTCGACCCACAGCGGAACATCATCCTTAGCGCGCTGCCGCTACAAGCGGTGTATAAGGTTGCCCGCGACGGCACGATCCTCTGGGAGGCGGGCGCGCAACCGCAAGGCGGCGCCGACACGGTCGAGTTTCTTGCTCCACGCGGCACGGCCACGGATAGCCGCGGAAGAATTTGGGTCGTCGACGGCGAGACGCAGAAGATCTACTGCCTCTCGCCCGCGGGAAAATTGCTGCTGGAGCACGGTGGCTCGGCCACGTGGGACGACACGCGGGGCGCGGGGTTCTCGCAGCCGTCGGGCATTGCGGCGGTCACGCTGGACGGCGTCGACTATCTCTACGTAGGCGATGCGGGAAACCAACGCCTTGTGAAGTACCGCATCAAGTGACAGAAACGTGAGACGCACCACCTCCTGACGATTGCGGTGCGTTTCACGCACCCTACAAACCACGAAAAACCGCAGATTCTCAGCGTTTCGGCGCTGGCAGGCATGTGGAATCCATGAGCCCAAGGTAAACCGCGGCGGCCGCTTCAACCTCGGCCGCCGTGCGGCCCCCAATCCAAAGCACCGGGCGGTTGTCGCACGACATCAATTTCACAAACCCACCGCTCAAATCGCGCGGGGCCGAGGCGGTCGTTTCCTTCCACAGCGCTGCCAGGCGAGGCAACTCGGCGCGTGTGCCCACATAGATGCATTTGTTGACCTGCGGCGGGACCTTCGACCGGCAAACGATGGGAATCCGCAGGGCCGTATCCCATTGGGCGTTCATGGCTCCGGGTTCCAGATCGTTGGGAGACGCCCGGTAAGCCTGCAAATTGGCGTAATAAGACTCCAGCATTTCCGCCGCCGCCTGGTCCGCCGGGCTGGCCCCGTCCGGAACGACAATCGCCAGCGGCGCGTTGCCGCCTTGTACTTCCCGCTCGGAAAAGAAACGGAGCATGGCCTGCTTATCGCCAGCCAAGCGTGTGGCATCCTCGTAGGCCAACCGCACCCGGCGGGGTCCCTTGTCGGACAAGGTGATTTGAAAACGTCCTTGGCCCAGTTTGATCCGGTCGCCGACACCCGGCCCGCTCACATCAACCAAATGCTTGCCGGGATAACCATCCGTCTGGCCGCTGATGGTAATCGGCGCGGCGGACGACGTTGCCACGGTCAAGGCAACGCGGCCATTTTCGGAAAACCGCTGCGAGGTGATGGCCACATGAGCAGGTTCACTGCCATTGCCAGGCGGCAGGTCCAACGCCACGGCGTGCAGCACCATGATTTCCTTGGGCGCCAGGTCAACGGTAAACGAGGTCTTCTCCGGATGGACCGTCTGGCCGAGCACCTGCCCCTGCTCCGAGACGAAGGCATAGGCGCTAGCAGCCCGTTGGAAAAGGGGGACAGGCACCTCACGACCGTTTTTTTTCGCGGATTTGTCGCTGTTCAGTTCGGAGCCAGTCCCTTTTTTCAACGGGCTGCTAGCGCCCAAATAGCGACTTAGCACGACCAAATCCGCCTGGATGCGGCATCGTTTGGGATTGCTGACAGTGAGGATCGTTTGGGTCTCCGCACCGAAGCGGCCGATCCACAAATCCGGGCTGCTGGAGATGACCGCCGGCACGGGGTTCCAGCCCAGGCGCTTCAGTTGGATCAAGGTAGGCATCCACGAACGCCCGAGGCTAGGGACAGCCCAGTTCATCGGCGTGGCGCCAATTTTGAGGCAGGTAAACAGGGCGTGCTGGGCCAGGCCATCCCGAATGTTATTGGCGGCCTCGGGATTCGCGGCGTACTCCCAGCGGATGGCCGTATTGAGGTGTCCGCCGTCGATGTTGCCCCAAAAGGTCATCGGTTTCCGCCCGCTCATCAAACGCAGCGGCATGACATTATCAGGATTATGGTTGGGCAGGCTTTCGTACATGACGCCATCGGCCTGAAAGACCGGGAAACAAGCGCTTCGGAAGATGGCTTGATTCATGATCACGCCCATGGTCTTGCCACGATAGGACAACTTGTGGATCCGCTTGGCCAAAAGGGTCGCCGAGATGGTGTCGGGCGAGTAAATCAACCCCTGATCGTCAAAAGTCCTTCCGACACCGCACTGGCGTTGGCCCTCGCCGTAGTCATCGATGGCGTGGTTCGCCATGTCAAAGGCAAAGCCGCTGATCGAGTAGTTTTCCGCCGCCTTGCGGATGTCCTCTTCGAGCTTTGCCGCAAGCCCGGTCCCATACGCGGAGGTTAGGAGTGTGTCTTCGCCTTCGAGCGCGCCCATGCCGCCGCCGGGCAGCCGCCGGCCGCTGCTCAATTCGCCCTTGGTGACCATTCGCGACGCCGGATAGCGCTCGACAATCCGCCGATTGATGTCTTTCACGAGCAGATAGTAGAACATGGCCGACGTCTTGTCGCCTTGCACGAACTGTCGCACCCGGGCGTCATGATACTCCTGCCAGGTTCCTTTCTTCGCCTGCCGGTAGCTTTCATAATGGCGGATGACATCGGTGCCCTCGATCCATTGGTTCTTTTCGGGATACCAGTCGCCGGAGCGCACCCACGGCGCGTAACTCCATTCCCAGTTGGTTTTGGCTCGGCGGACGCTATTCAGTTGCAGCCGGGCCGTTCGATACGACGAAATGATATATCCACCCACACCGTAGATGCGGTCGTCCACTCCGTCGACCGGCCGAAAAGCCGCGGGAAACATCCGATAATAGTCCTGCACGGCATCCAAGTAGCCGAAGGTTGGCCGAAACGGATAGCTGACGAAGGTGATCGTTTGCGGATCATCGGCGTCCACGACCAGCCTGGTTTCATAAAAGATTTCATTGCGATCATTAACCCGGCGCACTCCGCAATGGAGCGTGCTCACGATCGTCTCGGGCGTGATTCCAACCGCCATTCCCCGCTGATCGTCATTAGCGCAAGCCAGCGGGAAGGTGTAGTCCGGGTTGCTGCGCTCAAGCGCGCCGGCGGCCGGCGACCAAGGGCGCTCCTCGTAACCGTCCCAAAAGCGTGCGGCAGACGCACGCACCGCCGGCACGGTCAAGGCGACACGCAACAGACGCATCTTTCCTTTTTCGCTAGTGGAAAGGGTCAAGCGATACGTGTGGCCCTGCTCGCGGTTGGTGGCCAGCAGGCGGGCCTCCACGGTCCCATCCTCGGCGCGCCAACTCGCCTTCGTTTGCGAGGCAGTCGCCTCCACCGCCGTCAGATGGCCCAACACCGCGCGGTTGGCAAGTCCCTCCGTCACCGTCAGGTGGTCAAGGGGCGATTTGCCCACGGCTTGGCCATTGACCAGAAAATCGTGGGCCACCGCCATGCCGGTCGGTGCCCCGAACAGGCCGAGGCACATAACCCACGCCATCAATGGCCAGAGTTTGGCGCGCATCATGGTCTCACATTCCCAGGGGCTTGTTCCAACGGGCATCCCGCGCGTCGGTCACTTCGATGGAGTAGCGTTTCAGTCGCGATTCCAAAATAACCTTGAAAGCATGCGTGCTCTCGCCCTGCCGGAGCGGCTGATCGAGATAGGCGGTACCGCCTTGATCCACGATTCGCAACCGTTTGAGCGACGATCCGCCGAAGGTGCCTTTCAGCTCGAACGCGGCCGGCCCAAAATAAGCGTCATCCACACAAACGGTCCCCGCCCCATACAAGCCGGCCCAAAAGGCATACTTCGTGACCTTCTTGCCCTTGGGGACGATGAATTCCAGGTCGTAGAGATTCCACTCCCCTTTGCGGATCACGCGGAGGTAGCGCGGATCGATAAAATCCTCCAACCCCAAGCCCTGCCCGCATTCGGCATAGGAGCGGACATCCGTGTTGCTATTATTATTCATCCAACTTCCTTCGTCCTGATACTGGCTGGTGGCAAGCCGCAGGCCGGCCGTGCCATCGGCGAGCATGGCCTTGATATACACGGCCGCATAGTAGCGTACGCCTTCTTGGACGGGAACTTCCTGGATCCAATAGCCAGGCCAATTGCCTTCGGAGCGCACCGAAGCGGCCGACGCCCCGCCGTGCACGTCCGTGGTCAAACCGGCCTGCACCTCGGAAACTCCGATGAAATTGCCGAAAACCCATTGGAGCGGCAACTGGCCAGCTCTGTCCCGGGCCTCAAATCCGGGATTCGGCAGCAGATTCTCCGGCATCGTCCGGGAGACGCTCAAGGCGAAGGGGAAGGCGTCGTCTGCGGCGGCGGTCCCAGCGAAGACGAAAAGATTGCAACGGCATAGGCCGACCAGCAGTATGGCGATGCCATGGGTGAATCGCATGGTGTCACTACCCCTGCGCGTAGTTTTGCGTCGTTGGATTGCCGCGGACCCAGAGAGGTCTCACGCGACAGACGCCCCCATTTTGTGTGACGGCTATGCGAATGTCAACGAGCGAGCGCGGGGGGCCGCCAGCTTGTTTATTGGGGCGGCGAAGCCGCAAGCGGCTCTTCGCGCAACTTCGTTTTTGCTTCCTCACCGCACGGCCGGGATTGCAGAAGTCCCCAACGACAAGTCGGCTTTCCCTTTCCTCTCTGCTTTCGGCAACAGCCGTTCGATCAAGGATGCATCGAGGTACTCGGCGTTGTGGTTCTCGTAGAGCACGTCGAAGACGATTGGCGCATCGGGAGCGGCGGCCAAGAGCTGAGCCAATTCCGCTCGTTGCTCCACGTTGGCAATCGGCTTGTGGACGCTGCAAAGGCGGCCAGCCCCATCGAATGCCGGCCCGCCGACCATCCACAGGCCGACGGCTTTCCGCAATTCCGCCGTGATAGCCGGGGCCGGAGGACCGGAAGCGGCCAAGGGCCCGGTGCTGGGCGCCAGTCGCAGGTTCGCAGCGCCAATTCGCTTGACGATCTGGAGCGCGTCGGCAAGATTTACGGGAGACTTGCCGGGATAGACGCGGAGATAGACCCTCACGTGCCGGCCCTCGGCCCGGCGACAGATTTCGCGAATGGTGGCCTCGATCGCGGCGGCCGTTTTGTCCGCGCTGAAGTCGCTCTCGGGTTGAAGGTAGCTTGAAAGCACCAAGTCGCGAGCCCCCAGGGCCGTCATCTTTGCCAAAACGTCGTCAATGGCGGCCATGCTGGCGGCATAGTCGGCCGCAAGGTTGTTGGTCAACCGCAGGTCGGGATAGGAATTGATGCCCGAGGTAAGGTCGACCATCACCCGGAGCCCCTGACGACCGAGCCACGCGGCCTCCTCTTCCACGAACTTGAGGGAGTGGTCGTGAAGGTAGCGCCAGTCGACCAGCACGCCGTCGAAACGCTCGAAGAAGGTGGGCCGGGCCAGAATTTCCTCCTTCAGGGAACTCACCTTTCGCAAGGGAAGGATCCTGCCTCGCGGTCGTGGGGCCGGAGCAACGTGAGGTATCTCCTCCGCCAATTCTTGTTCAAGCCGGACCGCAAATATCCGCACGTCACCGCCGGCGATCGTCTGGGGACCGTTGGCGCCGATGGCCGCCGTGTCGATCCCCGGGGGGAGTTGCCCCAGCGCGCCGCGCTCCGAGGTATCCAGCGGTATCTCCTGGATCGATTGGATGGGGCCGCAACGAGAGACAAGCGAAAATGGCAGGGGCCGGAACGTGTTATTGAACACCCCGACCGTGTAGAGGCCGCGGTCTTTTCTGCACGCAATCACATGCAGGTCCCGACCCGCCTCGAACAGGATCTTCGTGCGGAGCACGCGATCCAGCAAGACGGCGACGTGTTTCAACAGGGGGAACGGCTTGGGGAGCGGCCGATCGACCACGCTAGCAATCTTGTCGCGCACCGCCGGATCAACGCCCACGCCGAAGGAGCTGGCAAGAACGGTGATCCTTCCTTTGCCGCAGGAGAATTCGACCGCGGCCGGCATGGGGCCGCAGCGGGCCAACACGCGGCTGCCCGCGGGAGCCTCCAGCGGAAGAAGGTCGAAGCTAACCTCTTCGGCCACGGCCACTGGCTCCAGGTCGACTTGTCGCCGGGCGGCAAAGCGCGACGCGGGCCCGGTCACCCGAACGCCGGCCAGTCCACCCGGCATCTTGGCCACGTTCCCCGCGGTAATCACCAGATGGCCGCCCCCTTGAACGTAAGCCGCTAGCTTGTCGCGAATCTCCAGACCACCCGAAAGCTCGCCGGCCACCAGCAGAGTCGAATAGCGTGGCAGCAGCCAGCCGGGCGCATCGCTCAACAGACAATCGGCCGCGTCGCCATAGGGCGTCGGCACGAGGAATCCGGACTCATCATGGTAAAAGGACGAGTTCTGGTATCCGGGGTAGAGCAGGTCGAGCACGCCGTCGGTCAAATAATCGCCCGCCTCATAGGGAAGATTACCCCATACGCGATAAACGTCGCTCGTATAGAGGTGCCGGGGAAAGGTCCAGCCGGCCAAGAAATCGGTCATCACCGCGATTGGCGTGAGCATCGGTCCCGGCTGGCCGTTGGTCTCGATCCATTTTCCCGCGGCCTGCTGGAGGCGGCCGATGGGCGAGAGTTTCTCGCCTTCGAAAAAGCCGCTCTCGCAGCCGACGATGGCACAGTTG
>Ga0181529_10003619_pt1 | contig 17410 bp, 16 predicted proteins | sample PEATcosm2014_Bin_36_FD_119763 | JGI IMG/M metagenome (GOLD analysis project Ga0181529, IMG submission 119763) | Peatland microbial communities from MTU Mesocosm Facility, Houghton, MI, USA - PEATcosm2014_Bin10_30_metaG | ecosystem: Environmental > Terrestrial > Soil > Wetlands > Peat | place... | reverse complement strand
CGCCTAATCCTCCCAATGTCTTGCGATTAGATTATGGCCTTCCGCCGGCGGTCCTCATGGGCGCCGGCCCTGACGGCAAGGAGATCGGCGATGGAGATCAAGCGCAGCGGCTCACAGCCCTCGAACAAGGGTCCTGAGGCATATTTCACCGGCACCGTCCGGGTCGACGCGCCGTTCAGTGGCAGCGGCAATCTGAGTGCCGCGACGGTCACCTTCGAGCCGGGCGCGCGCACCGCGTGGCATACGCACCCGCTCGGCCAAACGCTGCTTGTCGCCGCGGGTTTTGGCCGCGTGCAGCGCGAAGGTGGGCCGGTCGAGGAGATCAGCCCCGGCGACATCGTCTGGTTCCAACCCGGCGAGAAGCACTGGCACGGCGCCGCGCCCGACTGCGCGATGACGCACATCGCCATCTGCGAAATGCAGGACGGCAAGGCGGTCACCTGGATGGATAAGGTGACCGACGAGCAGTACGGGGAGCAGGCGCGATGATGGCCAACGAACAGAGTCCCGCGCAGAAGGCCTATGGCGACATCGCGCCCGCGCTGGCCGATCTCAGCGACCGCGTGCTGTTCGGCGAGGTCTGGGAGCGCCCCGGTCTATCCAAGCGCGATCGCAGCCTGATCACGGTCGCAAGCCTCGTCGCGCTGTATCGCCATAATGAACTGCCCAGCCACGTCAGGCGTGCGCTCGACAACGGCGTCACCCGCGAGGAACTGGTCGAACTCGTCACGCACCTTGCTTTCTACGCCGGCTGGCCGGTCGCGAACACGGCGGTGCCGATCCTCCGCAAGGCGTTCAAGGACGCTGATGCCCAGGAATTTCACGAGGTCATCCGATGAAGACCACCGGTTACGCGGCCCTGCGCTGCGACGCGCCGCTTGCACCCTTCGACTTCGAGCGGCGCGAACTGCGCCCGAACGACGTGGCCATGGAGGTGCTCTATTGCGGTATCTGCCACACGGATCTCCACCAGGTCCGTAACGACTGGGGCTGGAGCCAATACCCGATGGTGCCAGGCCACGAGATCGTTGGCCGCGTCACCGCGGTCGGTGGCGACGTCACCCGTTACAAGGTGGGCGACCATGTTGCCGTTGGCTGCATGGTCGACAGCTGCGGGCATTGCGACCAGTGCCGCAAGGGTGAGGAACAGCTCTGCCGGGAGGGGAATACCCAGACCTACAATGACAAGGATCGCATCACCGGTGAGCGGACCTATGGCGGCTATTCCAAGCACCTCGTCGTGCGCGAGGAGTTCGTGCTCCGCGTGCCCAAAGGGCTGGACTTGTCCAAGGCGGCACCGCTTGTCTGCGCCGGCATCACTACCTACTCGCCGCTGCGCACCTGGAATGTGGGCCCCGGCAGCCGGGTTGGCGTTATCGGGTTGGGCGGCCTCGGCCACATGGCGGTGAAGCTTGCCGCCGCGATGGGCGCCGATGTGACCGTGATGAGCCGCACGAAGGACAAGGAAGCGGACGCGCTGGCGCTCGGCGCCGACCGGCTGCTCGTCTCCACTGACGCGGCGGCGATGGCTAGGGCTGCGTCAACCTTCGACCTCATCATCGACACCGTGCCGGTGAAGCACGACATCAACCCCTACATGCCGCTGCTGGATGTGGACGGTACGCTGGTTCTGGTCGGGCAGGTCGGCCCGCTCGCCGAACCGAGCACGGTGCCGCTGCTGCTCGGCCGTCGCCGGATCGCGGGCTCGCCCATCGGCGGGATCGCCGAGACGCAGGAGATGCTGAACTTCTGCGCCAAGAAGGGCGTGCTGCCCGATGTCGAGATGATCCGCATGGACCAGATCAACGAGGCCTTCGACCGGCTCGATCGCTCCGACGTGCGCTACCGCTTCGTGATCGACATGGCCTCGCTGTCGGCCCCGCAGGCAGTGGCAGCGTAGTCGCGGAAAGCATCCGCAGCTTCGACAACGGGAACCCGGGGGGCACATCAGCCCCCGTCCCACCAAGCTTAGTCACTCCCCCGATGCGGAGGGAGCATATGAACATAGAGGAAGCAATGCAGAAGCGCACACTCGGACGGAGTGGCCTGGAGATCTCGGCCCTGGGACTTGGCTGCATGGGGCTGAGCCATGGCTACGGCCAGCCCGTCGACAGGCAGGCGGGGATCGCGCTGATCCGCGCGGCGGTGGAACGTGGCGTCACCTTCTTCGACACGGCCGAAGCCTACGGCCCATTCGCGAACGAGGAACTCGTCGGCGTGGCCCTCGCACCCTTCCGTGACCAGGTGGTGATCGCCACCAAGTTCGGGTTCGACATCGATCCCAACACGGGAGAACGGCGCGGGGGCGTCAACAGCCACCCCGAGCATATCAAGGCGGTTGCCGAAGCCTCCCTGAAGCGGCTCAAGACCGATGTCATCGACCTTTTCTATCAGCATCGTGTTGACCCGAGCGTCCCGATCGAGGACGTCGCGGGCGCGATCAAGGAGCTGATCCGAGAAGGCAAGGTCAAGCATTTCGGCCTTTCGGAGGCCGGCGCCAAGACGATCCGGCGCGCTCATGCGGTGCAGCCCGTCACGGCGGTGCAGAGCGAATATTCCCTTTGGTACCGAGGCCCAGAGACCGATATCCTACCGACGCTGGAGGAACTCGGCATCGGCTTTGTCCCCTTCAGCCCACTCGGTGCCGGCTTCCTCACCGGCAAGATGGACGAGGCCACCCGGTTCGCGGGCTCCGATTTCCGCGCCAGTGTTCCTCGCTTCGCCCCGGACGCGCTGAAGGCGAACATGGCGCTCGTCGCGCTGCTTCGCGACGTGGCGAGAACCAAGGGCGCCACCCCCGCCCAGATCGCGCTTGCCTGGTTGCTGGCCCAAAAGCCGTGGATCGTCCCTATCCCGGGCACCACGAAACTCGGGCGTCTGGAGGAGAACCTCGGCGCGGTCGCCGTCGAACTTACTTCCGACGACCTCCGTGGGATCGATGCGGCCGCCTCGAAGCTCATGCTGCAAGGCGAACGACTGCCCGCCGCCGCGATGAAAATGACTGGGCTGTGACGAGATAGCAGGCAAGTCGGACCGCGGCGGCGTGTCTTGTCGCTTTGTGATCGACATAGCCTCTTTGCCGGCACCGCGGCCGTCTCGCCTTCAACCTCGTCGGGGATCCTGCGATGAAACCGCACGTTGTCTGCCACATGATCGCTTCGCTGGACGGCCGTCTCCATCCCGGTCGCTGGAGCGAGAGCCCGGACGGCAGCCGCGCCGACTGGTCCGCCCTCTATGCGAAAGTGCATGATGCGCTCGAAGGCGATGCCTGGATTGTCGGGCGTGTGACCATGGCCGAGATGACCAAGACCAATCCCCACGCGCCTGCCGGACCGGTCGAGGTTGATCGGCCGCACCATTTCGCCGCGCGCCGCACCGCGAGCTATGCCATCGCGGTCGATCCCTCGGGCAAACTCCACTTCGACGCCGGCGAGATGGATGGTGACCATGTCGTGGTGCTGCTCGGCCGCGACGTGGGCGACAGCCACCTGGCCGAACTGGCGGCGGACGGAGTGTCGTACATCGTCGCGGATGGCGCAGAGATGGACCTTGCCGCAATGCTGGATGTGCTGGGCCGTGAGCTCGGCATCCGTCGTCTGCTTCTGGAAGGTGGCGCTGACATCAACGGCTCATTCTTCGCCAACGGTCTTGTGGACGAGTTCAGTCTGCTGGTCGCACCCGCTCTCGACGGACGATCGGACGGCCGGGCGATTGTCGAGGCTGGTGACGCAGGGCTGGCCGGTAAAGTGCGGCTGTCGTTGACCTCCTGCGAAGCGCTGGACCACGGCATCGTGCACCTGCGCTATGCGGTCCGCTCAGGCTCGCCGGACCAATCACACGAGGATGCGGCAATCGGGTTCTGATGCCGATCGCGACGAGCTCTGGGAACGAGGAGGACTATCCATGCGTATCGGGATCATCGGTGCGGGCTGGCTGGGCGGTACGGTCGGCCGGCAATGGGTCAAAGCCGGACATGAGGTGCTGTTCTCGTCTCGGCATCCCGAACGCTTCGAAAGCCTCACACGCGAACTCGGCTCCCGCGCCTCGGCAGGCACTGTCAGCGAGGCAGCAGCGTTCGGGCCCGTGGTGCTAATTTCCACGCCCTATGCCGCGTTGCCGGCGATCGGGCGGGATCATGCGGAGGCGTTGCACGGGAAGGTCGTACTCGACGCCACCAACCCATCGCCGTCCGAACCGCTGACTCGCGATGCCGAGCGGGATGGCGTGGGCCTGACCTCGGCCCGGCTGATGCCTGGCACGCGACTGGTGCGTGCATTCAGCGCGGTGGATGCGACCGCCATCGAGGCATCGGGCATCGGCCGAGGCAAGCGACTGGCCGTGCCGCTGGCGGGCGACGACCGGGAAGCAGTCGAAACGGCGGTCCAGCTCGTCCGCGATGCGGGGTGCGAACCGTTGGTGGTCGGCGACCTTGCTGCTGCCAGGAGCTTCCAGCGCCACGGGCCTGGTTTTCGCGCCAACACCGACCTGCTGCGGCTACGTCGCCTGCTTGGGCTGGCCGACGACGCCTGACGTCGCGCAACGTCCGTGAACCAGGAGCCCGACAGTGTCATCGTCGGCAACGACGACAACCTTGCCGTCGATGTTCTGTGACGTGGTGTGCGCTGATCCCGAAAAGGCAGAGCCCGCGCGGGCAGCGCGCGGGCTCGGACGGTCAGCGACTTCAGAGACCGGTTGTCGCCATCAGGTGCTCGGGATAGCGCTCGCCCGCGACATGGATCTCGGCCGCCGCGCGTTCGATCTCGGTGAGATTGTCGGCCGTCAGCAGGATGTCGGCGGCGCCGAGATTCTCTTCGAGCCGGTGAAGCTTGGTGGTGCCGGGGATCGGCACGATCCAGGGCTTCTGCGCCAGCAGCCAAGCCAGCGCGATCTGGGCGGGCGTCGCCTTTTTTTCGCCCGCGATGCGCCTCAGGAGGGCTATCAGCGCTTGGTTCTTCTCCATTGCTTCGGGCGTGAAGCGCGGCAGGATCTTACGGAAGTCGTTCGCGCCGATCTTCGTGTCCTTGGACATCGCACCCGTCAGGAAGCCTTTGCCGAGCGGACTGTAGGCGACGAGGCCGATGCCGAGTTCCGCGCAGACATCGAGAATGCCGTTGGTCTCCGGCCCGCGTGTCCACAGCGAATATTCGTTCTGTAGCGCCGTGATCGGTTGCACCGCATGAGCACGGCGGACGGTCTGCGCACCGGGCTCGGACAGGCCGAAATGCCTGACCTTGCCCGCGGCGATCAGATCCTTGACGGTGCCGGCCACATCTTCGATCGGCACATTGGGGTCGACGCGGTGCTGGTAAAGGAGATCGATCACCTCGATGCCCAACCGCTTGAGCGACGCATCGCAGACCGCGCGAATGTGCTCAGGCCGGCTGTCGATGCCGGTCTGCTTGCGCGTGGCGGGATCGACCGCAAACCCGAATTTGGTGGCGATCACCACTTGGTCGCGGATCGGCGCGAGCGCCTCGCCGACGATCTCCTCATTAGTGAACGGGCCGTAGATCTCCGCTGTGTCGAAGAAAGTGACGCCGCGCTCCACCGCCTGGCGGATCAGCGTGATGCTCTCCTCCTTGCTCAGAGAGTGGTCGTAGCTGAAGTTCAGGCCCATGCAGCCGAAGCCGATGGCCGATACCTCCAGGCGGCTTTTGCCAAGTACGCGCTTTTGCATTTTTCGTCCTCCAGTCATTCGCCGACGGCCAGCCGTCGCATTGTCCTGAAGATACGCTCGTCGGTGCCGATCCATTACACGCCATAAACCGCATGAAGTGATATCGGCATTTCATGAATGTGTCGGGTTTTCCCGAGAGCCTGGCTCGTCCCGCGCGAAGCCTGGCTGTGATCCGGCATGCCGACGGGACCCCAGCGCCGACGTCGAATAAGGCTTTGAATTCGCCAAATAAACTGTGACCTTTGTGGGGTCCCCATCGGCGCCGATCGGGACCCCACCAGTTTGTCGATTCCGGTTGCAAATCCAGCTTTGTGCTGCTGTTTTGGGGTGGGGTCCTGGTTCGGTGCGTATTCACACGTCTCAGGTGAACGTCACCAGGGTTCCTCCGGCACCGTCGCTGGCGAGTAAGAAGGAACTGGTGACGTAGCTGCCGGCCAGGGTCAGATGCGCCGTCTTGCTGCCATCGACGACCGTCAACGTGCCGCTTGTCTTGCTTGCCGCCTCGGTAAAGGTCCGTGTCTCGCCGCTGCTGCTGAAGGCAAAGCCACCCAGGTCGATCTGATCGCCCGCACCGAATCCGCTGATGACCGCCGCGAAGTGGGCGAGGTTGTAGAGCGCGAGATCTCCGCCCGAGCCAGCGAACGTCACGGTCTGCCCGGCCGCCACCGACCCCGAAATCACCGCGGTTCCACCCGAGATACTTAGGCCGTCCAGCACGGCGCCGCCCGAACCGACGGTGATCTTGCCACCACTGATGATCGTTCCGCCACTGACCGTTCCGGCGGAGGAGATGAACTCCACGCCGCCACTGCTGACGACCGAAAGCTGGTCGATGCCGCCGGCGAAGACATACTCGCGGCCGCCAAGGGTCACGATCGTGCCGCTCGCCGTGCCGCCGGCCGACACATACTGGGCGCCGCCGCTGTTCACCGTGGTGCTGGTGGCCGAGCCGCCGGAGGACACGACCTCAGTACCGCCGCTGTTCACCGTGGTAAAGCTGGTCGTCCCGCTGTGGGATACGAACTCGTAGCCACCATTGCTCAACGTGGCACTGATGGCCGAACCGCCGTACACGTCCTGAGTACCGCCGTTCACCGTGGTGCTGGTGGCCGAACCGCCGGAGGACACGACCTCAGTACCGCCGCTGCTCACGATGGTGCCGATGGCCTTGCCGCCGGCCAGCACCGTCTCGACGCCGCCGCGGTTCACGACGCTGCCGCTTGCGGTACCGCCGGAGGAGACAACCTCAAAGCCTCCCGCTTTCACTTTGGTGCCGTTTGCGGTGCCGCCGGACGAGACCTGCTCGACGCCGCCGCTGTTCACTACGGTGCCGCTTGCGGCGCCGCCAGAGTCGACGCGCTCAATGCCACCGCTATTGACGACCGTACCGATCGTGGCGCCGGACGTCCAGGGACCGCCATAAGAGGTATAGGCGTATCCGCCTGTGACATCCTCTTCGCCACCTCTGTCCACAGTGGTCTCGATTGCGGTGCCGCCGGAAATCTGCTGGAAGCCAGAGCGCAGCGTCGTGCCAATCGCGCTGCCGCCTCCGCCCACAATCTCGACGCCGCCGCTGTTCACGACGCTGCCGCTTGCGGTGCCGCCGGAGGAGACAACCTCGTAGCCCCCCGTGTTTACCCTGGTGCCACTTGCGACGCCGCCGGCGGACACAGCCTCCCAACCGCTGTTGACCGTCGTGTTGATCGCGGTGCCGCCGGACGCGACACCTTCGGTACCGCCGCTATTCAAGGTGGTGCCGATTGCGGTGCCAACGACGTTCTGCCAACCGCGGTTCACGGTGGTGCCGATCGCGGTGCCGCCGGAGAAGACTTCCTCCACGCCCCCGCCGTTCACAATAGTGCCGATCGCAGTGCCGCCGGAGAAGACGTCCTCCACGCCCCCTCCGTTCACAATAGTGCCGATTGCGGTGCCCCCGGAGCAGACTTTTTCAAAACCACCCAGATTGACTGTCGTGCCGCCCGCAACACCACGGGGGAGGATGTATTCTGCCGCCCCGGAGTCGATGATCTGGCGGGCGGTCACGGCGGAATGCACGATGAGGCCAGCACCGGACTGAACCACCACAACCCCGGTTGAGATGACCGCACCGCCGCTTTTGATCGGATGGAGCACGGAGCCGCCCGGAACCACGACGATGTAGCCGCCGGCTGCGACCTCTGGGCTGTTGGCCGTACCGCCAGAAAAGACAAACTCGAGGCCGCCGCTGTTCACTGTGGTATTGCTGGCGATGCCGCCGGAGGAGACATCCTGCTCGCCGTGGCCGTTCACAGTGGTGCCGATTGCGGTGCCGCCGGAGGAGACACATTCGAAGCCGCCGCTGTTCACAGTGGTGCCGATAGCGGTGCCGGAGGAGACATATTCGAAGCTGCCGTTGTTCACAGTAGTGCCACTTGCGGTGCCGCCACTGCGGACGTTCAACTGGCTGCCGCTGCCGCTGACCGTCGCGCCGATCACGGTGCCGCCCAAGGCGATCTCAACGCCCCCAGTAAAGGCGCTAGTGTTGACGGTGGTGCCGATTGCGGTGCCGCCGGCGTACACAATTTCCCAGCCGCCGCTGAGCGTCGTGCCAATCGCGCTGCCGCCATTCTCGACGTACTGACAGCCGATGTAGACCGTCGTGCTGATCGCGGTGCCCGCCACGTCCACATAGCCATAGTTAACGGTGGTGTCGCTTGCGCTGCCGCCGGCCAACACATACTCCCAGGCGCCGCCGTTGAGCGTCGTGCTGATCGCGCTGCCGCCGTTTGAGACGTACAAGATATCGCCTCCGTTAAGCGTGAGGTCGCTGGACGTGACGCCGGAGGACACGTTGATATCGCTCATGATTTACCTTCCCTTGCCTCTTCGGAGGTGGACATCGGCGTGAGCATGCCGGGCATGGTGCGCCCGGCCAGCCCCGGGATGCGGTTCAGCGTCGCGATCACCTGCGCGGCGGTGATCAGCCGGGTGCATTCGAACTGGCGCGGCGTGCCGGCATGGCGCGGGCACCACAGGAAGTCCTTGTGGTCGAAGCGGTGCCGCACGTCGTTCCAGCAACTGTTGCAGGCGTGCCAGTTGATCACCCGGTACGGGGTGGTGAACTCGTTGGTCGGATGGGTGAAGCCGCTGATCAGCACCACCGGCGTGTCCGCCGCCCAGGCCAGCCATGACAACCCGCTGCTGAGGCCGACGAAGGCCGCCGCATGGCGCAGCCAGCGCGCCCGCTCCGCCAGCGGACGGTCGCCGGTCTCGTCCTCCACCCCGTGCGGAATGTGGTTCCAGACGATGCCCGTGCCGTGTACCGGGTTCCGGTCAATGCAGATCACCCGGTAGCCCTGAGCCTTCAGGAACCGCACCACCGCGCGCCAGCCGTCCGGGTTCGTCCAGTTCTTGCTCTGCGTCGAGCTCTGCACGCCGATGCAGACATACGGCTCGGCAATCGGCCGGCTCTCGTCCGGCAGGGCCAGGCGCGGCGCCTCCTCCGTCGGATCCACTCCCAGGATGTAGCCGGCGGTGCGGTGCAGCCCGACGTGGCGGAAATCGGTGGGCTGATGGATGAAGTCCGTGTCGTCGAAGAACAGGCCGAGGCAATAGGTTGCATAGGCCGTCTCTGGCAGCTTCAGTTCGACCAGTTCCTCATGTGTGACGAAACGGATCGCCGGATAAGCGGCGCGCAGCAACGGGATGATCAGGCCGGACATCGCGCAGGTCAGCCGGCAGCCATGCACCTCGCCAAAGCGGGCGGCGTAGGGGAACCAGGCCAGAATGTCGCCCAGCGTGCCGACCGGGAACTGGATCAGCACGTCGCGGCCGTGTGCGTCGTACTCGTGGGCCAGCACAAGGGTGGGTGTTCCGACCTCGTCGAGCTCCCACACCTCGACGCCGAAGCGCACGAAGAAGCGCTTGGACGAGCTGACCAGGGCGCCCTGGTTCTCGCTCTCAAACAGGATGTTGCCGGTGTCGAGGTCGCGCAACCGGACACGCCACTTGCCCTCCGTCCGGTTGGGCAGAAGGACGCGAGCGCCGTGGTTGAAATCGAACGTTATGCCTTGCGGGCCGGATTGGGTCGGCAGGCCCGCCGGCGGTGGGTAGGGCTGCTTCTTGTCGACTTCGGGCGTCGCCGCGGCGGTGGCCGGCGCGGTGGACGGTAGTGCCGGACCAGCCTCGGCCGTCGTGGCCGACGGAGGCGGCTCCTGGATCAAGGCGGCCACGTCCATTCACGTTTCCCTTGGTCTACGGCCAACAAGAAACGACCAGAACAGGCTTTTGTTGCCGATGTAACGTAAAAATGCCGCTCTGTCCAGGCGGCGCTCCTGCACGCAAGGCAGAACGCGGTGGGCCCACGATGTGATGAGCGGTCCTGCCCGACTGTTCCTGCAACGCCGCGCGCTCGGAGGGCGGGAGGGGCTGGCGCCCGCCCCTCTCGTTGGCCCAGAGCACTTGCTCGCGGCGAGCAGGCGAAACCCCATCTCCCGGGGGCGATAGGCCGTGTTTGTCGGCAATTTCGGCGGAAGGGCGGGGGAAGCGCCGCCGGCGGATTTATGCCGGCGGCCGAAAAGCGTTGGTAGCCTTGGTGAGCCCGGTGGGACTCGAACCCACGGCCCCAAGATTAAAGGCCTTGCGGCCGGCGTGCCGCCGCTCGTTCACCAGATCACCGTGGCAAGCGCCACGACGCACGGGGCCGCCACTACAGCGCTGAATGCACGAGGGGTGCGGCCGGCGTACGGCGCGCGGCATGACAGAACGGTGCGGAACCTGCCGGCGCGCGCCTGATGGGCCGGAAGGGGGGGCACTTCGCCGCGATTTTGGTAGCTATCAGTTCCGGCTACTCTGGCGATATTCCAACAACCAATTGAAACTATTGGTGGAACCGACATAAATCACACTGTGTGGCCTTTGCCTTCGATAGGCCCACGATCACCCGACGAGCAGCAAGTCAAGATGGTTGCGTGCCCAGGCAACCAGAAAATTCCATCATCACAACGCATTAGCCCGCCTCACCCGCGGGATTTTTGCTGTCCACACCCCTGCCGCGGGCGTGCGGCGGATCGGGTTGTCGCTACATGCCCCAACGAAGGGCCGGCGTCAGGACGGGTGCGTCCCACAGGGCGATCATCTCGCGGTCGAGCCGCGTGACGGTGAGCGAGCAGCCCGCCATATCGAGAGAGGTCACGTAGTTGCCCACCAGCGAGCGGGCCACGCGAAGCTGGCGCGCCTCCAGCAACCGCCGCGCCGCGCCGTACATGACATAGAGTTCCATCAATGGAGTACCCGCGAAGCCGTTGACCACCAGAAGCACCTCGCCCGGATCCTCGCCCAGTTCCGCCGCGATCGCTCCAACCATCTCGCCCGCCAGCGCGTCGGCCGACGCCATGGCACGGCGGCGGCGCCCCGGCTCGCCGTGGATGCCAACGCCCATCTCAATCTCGTCCGGCCCGATGTCGAAGGTCGGCCGGCCGGCCGCCGGAACGGTGCAACTGGTCAGCGCCACGCCGATCGACCGGGTGGCGCCGTTGACCCGCTCTCCCAGCGCCGCGAGCGCGGTCAGACCGCGTCTTTCCTCCGCCGCCGCGCCGACGATCTTTTCGACCACCAGTGTCCCGGCGACGCCGCGCCGCCCGGTCGAGTAGGTCGAACTGTCCACCGCGACGTCGTCGTTGGTGAGCACCGTCGCCACCTCGCCCGGCGCCATCTCGCGCGCCATGTCGAAGTTCATGACGTCGCCTTCGTAGTTCTTGACGATGAAGAGCACGCCCGCGCCGGTGTCCACCGCCTGCGCCGCCGCCAGCATCTGGTCGGGCGTGGGCGAGGTGAACACCTGCCCGGGGCAGGCGGCGTCCAGCATGCCATGGCCGACGAATCCCGCATGCAACGGCTCGTGCCCGCTGCCGCCGCCGGAAACCAGCGCGACCTTGCCGGTCGTGAGCCTGGCCCGGCGAACGAAGGCGCGGTTCTCGCCCAAAGCGACCAGGCCCGCGTGCGCCGCGACGAAGCCGTCCAGGCTCTCCGGCACGATCGTCTCCACGCTGTTCATGAACTTCTTCATCGGTCCCATCCTGTTCGTGGCGCTCGCTCAGTCCGACGTTGCCGCGCCCGCGCGGTAGCCGGCGATCGCGGCCTTCACCGCGCCGACGCGGTTCGGCGCCACCGACAGCACGCGGATGCCGGCGCGCAGCAGGCGCGCGACGTGCGCCGGCTCCCCGGCCATGTCGCCGCACACGCTCACCTCGATGTCGGCCCGCTCGCCGTGGCGCGCCACTTCGGCGATCAGCCGCAGCACCGCCGGATTGGCGGGGTCGGCGAGGGCGGCCACGGCGCCGATGTCGCGCCCCGCCGCGGTGACGTATTGCGTCAGGTCGTTGGTGCCGATCGACAGGAAGTCGGCCGCGAATTGCTCGATCGCCAGCGCCGCCGCGGGCACTTCCACCATGATGCCGAGCGGCGGGATGCGATGCGCGATCCCTTCCTCCGCCAGTTCCGCCGCCGCCTCGTGCAGCAGCGCACGCGCCGCCGTCAGCTCGGCGGGCACGGTCACCATGGGCAGCATGATCTTGACCGCGCCGCACGCCGCCGCGCGGGCCAGGGCCCGCAACTGCACGACGAACACCTCAGGCCGCGCCAGCGACAGGCGCAGGCCGCGCACGCCCAGGAACGGGTTGGATTCTCCCTCTCGCGTCAGGCCCGGAATCGGCTTGTCGCCCCCGGCGTCCAGCGTGCGAATCGTCACCGGCCGTCCGGCCGCGAAGTCCAGGATGCGGCAATAGGCGGCGTGTTGCGTTGCCTCATCGGGCAGACCGGGGCCGGTGAACAGAAACTCCGTTCGCACCACCCCGACCCCGTCGCATATCGCCGGATCCAGCCCCTCCAACTCCCGCGGATCGGACAGGTTCAGCAGCACTTTTATGCGCTCGCCGTCCGCTGTCATCGCCGGACGCTCCAGCAGCGCCGCCTCCGCCACGCCGCCGGCCGCCGGCGCCACCGCTCCGGCCATCGACGCGCGCGTCGCCGCGTCGGGGCTGAGCACCAGAATGCCGGCGGCGCCGTCGAGCGCCGCGGTCGCATGACCGGCCATGTCGAACCGGCCGAGGCCCACAACCATCGGCACGCCGCGTGCCCGCGCCAGCATGGCGACGTGACTGGCGGCGCTGCCGGCGGACAAGGCGATGCCGCCGCCGGCGCTCCAATCGAGTTCGAGGAAGCGCGACGGCGTCAGGTCGTCCGCCGCCAGGATCGCCCCGCGGGGCCAGGCGGCCGCCGCCAGGATCGCCCCGCGGGGCCAGGCGGCCGCCGCCGGGACCGTGCCGCCCAGGCAGCGCAACACGCGGTCGCGCAGATCCTTCAGATCGACGCCGCGAGCCCGGAAATGGGGGGCCGCCGCCCGCTCGTATCCGTCGATTTCCGCCGCCAAGGCCGCCCGCCATGCCGCCTCGACCGGCGCGCCCGCATCGATGGCCTCGAACGCGGGCGCGCGCAGGGCGTCGTCCTCGAGCATCGCCACCTGGAAGGCGATGATGCCGGCGGCATCGTCATCGCCAGCCGCCGCCTGCAATGATTGGAGCTGCGCCACCGCGCGCTCGATGGCCGCCATCAGGCGGGCGCGCCCCGCCACCACATCGTCCGGCGAGGATGCGGGCTGCGCCGCGGCGTCGGGCAGGCGCACCAGCGCCCCGACGGCGAACCCGGGGGCCGCGGGCTGGCCCATCAGTTCAAGCGGAGCGGCCATCGCCCCGCACCGGAGAATTTTCGCCATCGGCGAAGTCATCGCGCACCAGACGAACCAGGGCTTCGACGGCCTCGCCCGCGTCCTCGCCGGAGGCGCGAAAATGCAACGTCGCGTGTTGGGGCACCTTCGCAGCCATCACCCTGACGATGCTCTTGGCATCGACCCACGGCCCGGCCGCGTCGGCCGCCAGTTCGATGGCGGCGACGAAGGTGCGGGCCAGTTTGGTGAGTTTCACGCAGGGTCGCGCATGCAGCCCGACCGCATGGGTCAGCAACACCCTGCCCGACGCCTCAGCCGCCACCCTACATCTCCTCCGCCGCCGCGCGCACCTGGGCGAGCGCCGCACCGCCCGATGCCTCGGCCGCCGCCACCACCGCGCCTTCCACGATCGGCGCATCGCACACCACCACGCGCTGGCGGCGCTCCGGGGCCAGCATCTCGACCGCCATCTCGGCGTGCGTTTCGGCGCCACCCAGGTCCACCAGAACAGCCACGCCGCGCTCCGACCAGGCTGCCTCGATCGCCGCCAGGATCGCCTCGACGCTCGACCCCAATCCACCCCCGGGTACGCCACCGCACCAGGCCACCTTCACCTCGCCGCCGACCATCTGGCGCACCATGTCGGCGGTGCCGCGCGCCACCTCCGGCGAATGCGAAACGATGACGATGCCGACGTTTTCGCCATCCGTCATGCTACGCTCCCGCTGATGGCCTGGCACGCGGCGGCCACCAGCAACGCGCTCGAGCGTGCGCCAGGATCCATGTGGCCGATGCTGCGATCGCCGAGAAACGACGCCCGGCCCCGCAGGGCGCGCATCGGTATCGTCGCTTCGGCGGCCGACCCCGCGACCTCGGTCAGTCGTTCGCCCAGGCCCGCCGGGCTGCCCGCCGTGGCCTCGCGCAGCGCCGCCAACACCGGCGCCAGCACGTCCAGCATCGTCTTGCTGCCGGTATCGGACTTGCCCCGGGCCTTCACCGCGGCCAGCGCCGCCTGCCCGGCCACCGCCAGATCGGCCAGCCCGAACGAGGCCGGCAGGGCGCGGCCGAGCTGCATGAACAAGGTACCGTAGAGCGGGCCGGAGGCGCCGCCGACCTTCATCACCAGCGTAGTGCCAAGCGCGGTCAGCGCCTCCGGCAATGGTCTGGCGGCGAGCTGGTCCAGGTCGGCCAGAACGGCATCGAAACCACGTTGCATGTTGGTGCCGTGGTCGCCGTCGCCGATCGCCTGGTCCAGGCGCGTCAATTCATCGGCATGCGCCGCGATCGTCGCCGCCATCGCCTCGAACAGCCGCCGGATCGCTGGCTCGCCCAGCTCCATCTCGCCTCCCCGCATGCGGACCGATTGGCAAGGACGGCCCCCACTCGGCCCTGCTTTTCGGGCCGAAGGTTACATGGCCAACCCCACCTCCGCAACGCGGCAACCCCGCGCGGGTCCGTCTCGGTCAAGGCCTGCTCGCGGCGCCATCGTCGTCCTTGCCCGCTTGATCCAGATCAATGACGACCCTGGCAGGCCCGGCACAACAGCGTGGTGACCGTGAAGCAAATGCCTGATACCCTGCCACTCCTGATCCGTTCAGCAGTGCCGAAGGCGGTTGTGCTGGCGCGACCACGGGACACCAAAGGCCGCGTTCCGGGGGCGCGTGTCGACATGTCGGTCCGGGGTCGAAAAGTGCTGGAAAGCGGCAGCCAAAGCACACCCATGCTAGCCGTGGCGTCATTCACTGGCGACTGAGCGTGTCGGCGACTGTGAACAACCAGCGAGGAGTGGCAATGAGCGAAGAGTCGATGCGGGAACACCTGATCAACGCGATCAAGTCCCGGGCGATGTTCTATTACGCGTTCTACAAGGAATTCAGCGCCGAGATCGGCCCGGAGAAAACCGCGGAAATCATGAAGCGGGCCATCTACAAGCGCGGCCTTGCGATCGGCGAGAAGTTCAAGGAATTCGCCCCCTGCGACATGGCGGGGTTAAAGGACGCGTTCCTCGCCAACGTCCCGGATCCCAAGGGCACGTTCAACCCCGAACTCGAGCGCTGCGACCCGGCCGGTATCGACATCCAGCTTCAGACCTGTCCCTTGAAGGACGCCTGGCAGGAAGCGGGGCTGTCCGACGAAGAGGTCGCCATCATGGCCCATATCGCCGGAAGGGTCGATAACGGCACCTTCGAAGGCGCCGGCTTCGCCTTCCACGCCGACACCTGGCAGGCCGGCCGCAGCGGATGCTGCCATCTCCACATTCGTCCTGGCGAGAAAGGCAAGTAAAAATGACAAAGAGCCTGATGGCCGCCTTGATGGGCGCGGCGCTGGTCACCTGGGCGGCTCCGTCCATTGCCCAGACCAAGACGATCGTCATCGGTTACGAACTGCCCCTCAGTGGCGACAGTTCGCATTACGGCGAGGTGTTCCGCAACGCCGCAGACATCAAGCTGCAGGAGTTCAAGGACGCCGGCGGCATGGCCGGCGCCAACATCGTCGTCCGCTACGAGGACAGCAAGAACGACGCGAAGGAGGGGCGGAACATCGCCCAGCTTTTCGTCGACGACAAGTCGATCGTCGGCGTGCTGGGCGACTTCAATTCCACCGTATCGATGGCGGCCGCCGAGATCTATGCCAAGGCCGGCATGCCACAGTTGTCGCAGACCGCCTCGCACCCCGATTTCGTCAAGATCAGCAAATGGCAGTTCCGCAACATCACGACGCAGGCCTACGAAGGCCCGTTCAACGCCAGCTGGATGCGCGAGAAGGGTGTCTCCAAGGCCTCCGTCGTCGCCATCCAGAACGACTGGGGGCTGTCGTGCGCCAGCAACTTCGTTGATGCCTTCAAGGCCAAGGGCGGCACCGTCACCTCGACCGAGTATTTCAATCCGGGAACCCGAGACTTCCGGTCCATCCTGACCAAGATCAATCGCGCCGCTCCGGAAGCCATGTATCTCTGCATGTTCTACGAGGAAGGCGCATCGTTCCTGCAGCAGCGCCAGCAGCTCAACGTCGCGGCCCAGCTCTACGGCGCCAGTTCGCTGTTCGAGGACCAGCTGATCAAGCTGGCCGGTCCGGCCGCTAACGGGCTGTTCCTGTCGTCGAATTTTGTGCCGACCAATCCGGATCCCAACGTGCAGAAATTCGTCACCGAGTACAAGACGAAGTACGGCGCCGTGCCGAACCAGTTCGCCGGCCAGGCCTACGATGCGATGGGCATCATGCTGGCCGCGATCAAGAAGGTCGGACCGAATGTCACGCGTGACTCGCTGCGTGACGCGCTCGCTGAGACCAAGGACTATCCGGGCGTCACCGGAGCGACCACATTCGACCCGGAAACCCGCGAACCGCAGAAGACCGTGGTCCGCATGACCATTTCCAACGGCGACTTCGTGGTGGTGAAGTAGCGCGGCCACCGCGCCAACCCTTTCCCGCTGCGGGAGGGGGTTGGCGCGAAAGTCTCCCGCCGCGACCGCATCAGGACAGGCCGAGGAACGAACCCGCATGCTGGACATCTACCTCGTCCAACAGATCATCAATGGCCTCAGCATCGGGTTGGTCTACGCCCTGATGGCGATCGGCTTCACGCTGATTTTTGGCGTGCTCAACGTGGTCAACTTCGCCCATGGCGAGGTCTACATGGTCGGCGCCTTCGCCGGCCTCATGCTGATCACCTCGGCCGCGCCGCCTCTCCTGGCCGTCGTGTTGGGCGTGCTCGCCGTCGGGGCGATGACCGGCGTCGGTCTCGAGCGGCTGGCGTTCAAACCGTTCCGGCGCTTCCGCGATGAGGCCTCGCTGCGTTCGCGTGCCATGCGCGAGGCGACACTGCTGTCTTCGCTTGCCGTATCCATCGTGACCCGCGAAGTGATGACCCTGGCGTTCGGCTCGAACATGCAGACCATCCCGCAGGCCTTTCTGCTGCAGCATCCGATCCGCATCGGCCTGCTTTCCATCACGGACGGCGATCTGATCATCTTCGGCGCCTCGGTGGTCATGCTGGGCGCCCTCCAGTACCTGCTGTTTCGTACCCGTGT
>Ga0181529_10003615_pt1 | contig 17426 bp, 15 predicted proteins | sample PEATcosm2014_Bin_36_FD_119763 | JGI IMG/M metagenome (GOLD analysis project Ga0181529, IMG submission 119763) | Peatland microbial communities from MTU Mesocosm Facility, Houghton, MI, USA - PEATcosm2014_Bin10_30_metaG | ecosystem: Environmental > Terrestrial > Soil > Wetlands > Peat | place... | reverse complement strand
GTCGGCCTGCCTGGTCGCGCATCTTCTCGAGGATTGCGCCGCCGGCGCCTCGAGCTTTTGCTTCATCAAGGACTGGGAGCGCATCGCCACCACCGTGTGGGATCTCAGCTATCGCAACGATGCGCGCAATTGGCGCCTCCATGACATCGCAGACGGCCCGACTGACTAGGCGCGCGAATGAGGAAGGGACAACTCTCGTGACACCGATCCGCAAACGGACGACCGAGCGGCCGTGAACAACAGCGACTTCCCATCGCTCTTCCGGCGGCTCACGTTCCGGTTTCGGCTGAGGCTGCGCGATCTCACGCGGCCCCGACCTGTGGAAGCGTTCGGTGGAAACGAGGATGGGATGAAGCGGATTGGGCGCGTCTACGTCATCAATCTCGACCGGCAGGCGCCGCGCTGGTGCCGGATGCAGCGCGAGCTTGCACGCCTTAGGGGCCACGGCGGCGCGACGCTGCTCGGCCTCACGACCCGGTTTTCGGCGGTCGACGGCAAGGCCGATGTCGAGATTCCAGCGCACGAAGTCGAGCCTGTCTACTCGCTGGCAGACCAGCTCTACGTAGATCCCGAACCCATGCTGGCGCAAAGCCGACCCTTCGAGGCCCGTGACATCCGCATGAGCCGTCCGGAGCTCGCGGTTGCAAAATCACATCTTGATACCTGGCGGCTCGTGGCTGCGTCCAACGAGCAGTTCGCCTTGATCCTTGAAGACGACGTCTACTTCGAGGCGGGCGCTTTGCAGCGAATAGCTAGCGGCTGGCGCGAGCTCACGGCGCAACCTGAGCCGTTCGACATGCTCTATCTATCGTTTCGCGAGGCCGCGTCCGGTGCCGAGAAGGAGCCCGTATCCGACGCATTGTTCCGTCCCGTTCGCGGTATCTGGCAGATGTCCGGCTACGTCCTATCGCGCGAGGGCGCCCGTAAGCTCATCGCGGCCGCTCCCATTCGGGGTCCGGTTGATTTGTGGATCAACTATCGATTCGGCGAACTGCGTGTGTTCGCGACGTCGCAGTCGATCATCCAACAGCGTCCCGACGGCGGCTCAGACAACGCCTATTCGATTCTGCCGGTGCTCTCCACCGCCGGCGTACTCAGCAAGGAAAAGCCGAATCTCTACCAACCCGGAAAATCTCCCGCTCCGGTGATCGCGTTCACCGAGCCGGGGCGGTCTGCCGATCGCCTCGCAATGGCGCTATCCATGCTCGGCTATCGCTGCTGCAGCGATGTCGCAGATTTGCCTGCGGAAGAACGCCGCGCCCTGCTCGCCGGTGACAAGTCTCGGGTGTTCGACGCCTATGTCAATTCGGTGCACTCGCAGGCGGACGTCAACCGTACGCTGAGGAAACACCCTTCGGCGCGTGTTGTCGTCGAGCCCGGCGCGACTGGGTGGCCTGGCGTTGGATTTGCCAACGACGATATGCTCGGGATTGCCTCCACCCAAAGTGGCAAGCTGCTCACCAGGAAGCTTGGCGACACACAAAGTTGGAGCGACCTCTGCCGGTTTCTGGGCTGCCCCAAGCCCGAAGGCGCATACCCGGATAGCGACCTCATTTCGGGCGGGCTGTTTTCGCTGACGCGCGCCGCTGATTCGTCGATCCTCGGCGTTGGATCGCGCACCCTCAAAGGGGACCCATCGCCCTGGATCGTGCCACCGCGCCGGTGTTTGTCGCACGCTGCGATTCCAGCTCCATCCATCTCTGTGGCTGCCCGAGACGGCGTCCATCTGCGTGACCCGTTTGCCCGGTTCGACACCGGCACCTGGCGTGCGCTCTCTGACACATTCCCGGGGAACCGCGCACTGTTCACGCCGGATAATGTCGCGCTGGCGCCGGAAGGGCTCGCGCTTACCCTCCGACGATCGCCCGCGGTTGTGCGGGAATATTCTGCCGGTTCAATCCATACGCTGGCAGGCTTCCGCTACGGCCGTTTCGAAGCCGAGCTCAAACCAGCAAAGGGCTCGGGCCTCGTGACCGGCCTCTTCCTCCACCGCTACTTCCCACGCCAAGAGATCGACATCGAGCTTCTCGGCAAGGACACAACTAGGCTGCTCGTCAATGTCTATTACAATCCCGGCGACGAAGGCGCCCAACTGAACTATGGCCATCGTGGCACGCCCATCCTCCTGGACATGGGGTTTGATGCTGCCGAGGATTTCCATCGTTACGCCATCGAGTGGCTGCCGACTTGCATGCGCTGGTTCGTCGACGACAAGCTGCTCCATGAGCGCGGTAGTTGGGATCCCACTCCAGTGCCGCACCTTCCGATGGAATTCTTCGTCAATCTGTGGTCGGCCCACTCGGAGGAACTCGCGGGCCGTTTAGATGCGGCTGCGCTGCCGGCGAGCACTCTTGTGCGATCGGTTCAAATCGACGCACACCGATGTTGCTTGGATGGGCGAGACTTGCGCGGCGAATTGTCGGCGCGAGGCAGCGCAACATTGCATGCATCAAGCCAGACATGAAGGCAACGCACGGAATTTCAAAGAGCGAGAAAATAGAGGCCTATCTCTGCGCCTCCGATCGTGGTCATTATTGCACTTGGCGAACCGCACGCGGACGGGATCGAGGCGGAAGAACTGAGTCTGGTTGAGAACCTCGTCGCGTGTGCGGCCGACTTATAAAATTCACAATTGCGGGACAGCGTCGACTGCAAATGACAACGCCGTCTTCTTTCGCCGATCGGAAGATCGACGCCGCGCGCGAGCGGCGCCGGTTGGGCAGGGACGTCCTCGCCGCATTCGCCGTCAAGATTGTCGCCATCATCGCGCTGGCCTCGCTGTTCTTCGGCGTCGGCCATCGCCAAAGCGTCGACCCGACGGAAATATTCGCGCCAATCCATTCCGCGGCGCAGCCCAGAGGCTAGGAGTCCGGCGATGTCCGCTATCGACGTCGTGACGCTTTCGCGCATCCAGTTCGGCATGACGGCGCTGTATCATTTCCTGTTTGTGCCGCTGACGATCGGGCTGTCGCTCCTCATCGCCATCATGGAGAGCGTCTACGTCATGACCCGTCGCGCCATTTGGCGCGACATGACCAAGTTCTGGGGACTGCTGTTCGGCATCAATTTCGCGATGGGGGTCGCCACCGGGATCACGATGGAGTTCCAGTTCGGCACCAATTGGGCCTACTACAGCCACTACGTCGGCGACATCTTCGGCGCGCCGCTGGCCATCGAAGGGCTAATGGCGTTCTTCCTCGAGGCGACCTTCGTCGGCTTGTTCTTCTTCGGTTGGGATCGTCTGTCGAAGGTTGGCCATCTGACCGTCACTTGGATGGTCGCGATCGGCTCGAATCTCTCAGCCTTGTGGATCCTGGTCGCCAACGCGTGGATGCAGCACCCCGTCGGCGCCCGCTTCAGCTTCGAGACTATGCGCATGGAGATGACCTCGTTCAAGGAGGTCTTGTTCAATCCGGTCGCTCAGGACAAGTTCGTCCACACCGTCTCGGCCGGATACGTGACCGGCTCGGTTTTCGTGCTGGCGGTCAGCGCCATCTATTTATTGCAGGGTCGCCACCGCGAGTTCGCCAAGCGGTCGATGACAGTCGCGGCGAGCTTCGGGCTCGCCTCGGCCCTCTCGGTTGTCGTGCTTGGCGACGAAAGCGGCTACACCGCGGGCGAGAATCAGAAGATGAAGATCGCCGCCGTCGAGGCGATGTGGAACACCGAGCCCGCGCCCGCCTCGTTCACTGTGTTCGGTCTTCCCGACACGAAGACGCAAGAGACCGAATATCGGGTGCAGATTCCCTGGGTGCTGGGGCTGATCGCGACGCGTTCCCTCGATCAGCAGCTTCCCGGGATCAGCGACCTCGTCGCCGACGCGCGGACGCACATCCGCAATGGCATCCCCGCCTATGCAGCGATCGAGGCCCTGCACAACAATCCCAAGGACGAAGTCGCCAAGGCCGAGCTGGCGAGCCATGTGTCGGATCTCGGCTACGCGCTGTTGCTGAAGCGCTACGACCCGAACGTCGTCGACGCCACCGATGCCGAGATCGCCCAGGCGGCCCAAGACACGGTTCCCGCTGTCGCGACACTGTTCTGGAGCTTTCGCGTCATGGTTGGGCTCGGCTTCGGCTTCATCGCGTTGTTCGCGGCCGCGTTCTGGCTCGCCGCTCGGCGCCGGCTCGATCAGCGCCGCTGGTTCCTCTGGGTCTCGGCGCTTTGCCTGCCGCTGCCGTGGATTTCGTGCGAACTCGGCTGGATCGTCGCCGAATATGGGCGACAGCCCTGGGCGATCGAAGGCGTTCTGCCGACCTATCTCGCCAACTCTTCGGTCGCGGCGAGCGACGTCTGGTTCTCGCTGACCGGCTTCATCGTCTTTTACACGACCCTGGCGATCGTTGATCTCTATCTCATCGTGCGAACCATTCGTCTGGGGCCCGACGTCGTTGGCGATGACAGCGGTCCCGATCGTCGGCGCTCGACCGCGCAACCCGTTCAATGATTGCTGGGGGCGCGCCATGATCTTTGATTATGAAAACCTTCGTCTCGTCTGGTGGCTCCTTCTCGGCGTGCTGTTGATCGGCTTCGCCGTCATGGACGGCTTCGATCTCGGCGTCGCGGCGCTGCTGCCGTTCGTCGGCCGGAACGACGTCGAACGGCGGGTCGCGATCAACACCATTGGGCCGGTCTGGGAGGGAAACCAGGTTTGGCTGGTGCTTGGCGGCGGGGCGATCTTCGCGGCGTGGCCGCCGCTTTACGCCGTGAGCTTCTCGGGCTTCTACCTCGCGATGTTCCTGGTCCTGGCGAGCCTCATCCTGCGCCCCGTCGGCTTCACTTTCCGTTCCAAGATCGACAACCCTGTCTGGCGCTCGACATGGGATTGGGCGCTGGTGATCAGCGGCGTCGTCCCCGCGCTGATATTCGGCGTCGCGGTCGGCAATGCTCTGCAGGGCGTTCCTTTCGCCTTCGATCCCGACCTGCGCGCGAGCTACCAGATCACGCTGTTCGGCCTGCTCAATCCGTTCGGCCTGCTGTGCGGGCTGGTCAGCGTCGCGATGCTGGTGATGCACGGCGCCGCCTATCTCGACATCAAGGCTGGCGAACCTGTCGCGGGCCGCGCGCGGCGAGCTGGCGGCGTCGCCGCCATCGCCACCCTGGGTCTGTTCGCGCTCGCCGGCTTGGCGACCGCCTTCCTCATCCAAGGCTACGCCATAACCTCCGTAATCGACCCAGCAGGCCCGTCCAATCCACTGGGCAAGACGGTCGTGCGGCAGACCGGCTCATGGCTGGCGAACTACGGAGCGCATCCCTGGATGCTGGCGGCGCCGGGGCTCGGTTTCGCCGGCGCCCTTTCGGCGTTTTTCCTCTTCAAGGCGGCGCGGCCCGTCTTGACCTGGCTCACGACTTCCGCCTCCGTCGCAGGGATCGTCGCGACCGCGGGCGTCAGCATGTTTCCGTTCCTGTTGCCGTCGTCTTCGTCACTGAGCAGCAGCCTCACCGTCTGGGACGCCTCTAGCAGCCGCCTGACGCTCGGCGTGATGCTGGCCGCCGCGGTCGTCTTCGTTCCGATCGTGATCGCCTACACCGCGTGGGTGTTTCGCGTTCTGCGCGGCCGCGTCACGAGCGAGGGAATCACGCGCGATCCGCATGGCGTCTACTGAACGGGAGAAGGGCGGATGTGGTACTTTTCATGGATTCTCGGCGTTGGGTTGGCGGCGGCCTTCGCGATTCTCAACGCGATGTGGTTCGAACTCGACGCCGATCGCGATGCATTGACGAGACCGGTCGAAACGCCGCGCGCCGACGAGAGGACCCCCGCGCCGTAACTTCAGATTGCGGACGGCGCGGCAGACTTCCTTGCTCCTAGGGCCGACGCCGCCGAAATTGAGTTTGGGGCGTCGGTTCTGTCGAGAATTACTCCGGCGTTGGTCCGAGTATCCGGATCAACCCGCCATATTCGGATCGCCATTTGCGATAGGTGACTTCCGTGAGTCCGATCGATCGGGGCGCGTCAGCGACAGTCAGGCCCTGCGAGGTCAGTGCGTCGACCTGCCGAAGCATCGCGAGGATGTCCTCGGTTCCTGCCGCAACGCGTTCATGCTCTCGAACGTGAGCAGGATCCCAGGCCGGCTCAGCGCCGCCAAGCCAATGAATCACTCCGGGATTCTTGAGGAAACCAGGCGCTACCGTTCTCAGCCCACCTTCGACGCGATGGAAGCTGCGTGGGACGCGCCGAGTCGAAGCCACTCGTCGAGCTTCGACCAACGTCGCCGGCCCAAGACGTTGCGAACTGCGATCGCAATGGCCTTCTTCTGGCCGACCAGGACGACGAGCCGCTTGCCCCGGGTGATGCCGGTGTAGAGGAGATTTCGCTGGAGCATCGGGTAGTGCTGGGTGAGGACGGGGATGATCACCGCGGGATATTCGGAGCCCTGGCTTTTGTGGATGGTCGCGGCATAGGCGGGAACCAGCGTGTCGAGTTCGCCGAAACCGTAGGTCACCGCGCGTCCGTCGAAGCTGGCCGTCAGCTCGCCCGCCTCGGGGTCGACGTCGCCGACATAGCCGATGTCGCCGTTATAGACTTCCTTGTCATAGTCGTTCTCGATCTGCATGACCTTGTCGCCCGGCGCGAATGTCCAGCCGAAGCGCTCGACCTTGCGTTCGCCAGCGGGGTTCAAGGCCGCTTGCAGTTCGATGTTGAGCGAACGCGCGCCAACGCCGCCTCGGTTCATCGGGCAGAGCACCTGGATGTCGCGGATGGGGTTCAAGCCGAAGCGTTTGGGGATGCGGGTCTTCACCAATTCCAAAATGCGCAGAACGGCGATCTCGGGGTCTTCGGCCGGCACGAAGTAGAAGTCGCTGTCGCCGGTGGGCGAGCTGAGATCGGGCATCAAGCCCTGATTCAGGCGGTGAGCGTTCACGATTATCCGGCTCGCTGCGGCCTGCCGGAACACCTCGGTCAGCCGCACTACTGGCATAGCCCCAGAGCCGATGATGTCGGCCAACACCTGCCCAGGTCCAACAGAGGGCAGTTGGTCGATGTCGCCGACGATGAGCAACGCGGCGTCGTCAGGCGTCGCTTTCATCAGCGCCTGCATCAACATGACGTCGACCATTGAGGCCTCGTCGACGACCAGCAGATCGCAATCGAGAGGATTGTCGGCGTTGCGTTTGAACCCGCCGCCCTTTGGATCGACTTCCAGGAGCCGGTGGATGGTTTTGGCCTCGACGCCCGTCGCTTCGGTCATGCGCTTTGCGGCGCGGCCCGTCGGGGCGCAGAGCAGCAGCTTCACGTCTTTGGCCGCGAGAATCTGAAGGATCGATTTGACAATCGTCGTCTTGCCGACGCCCGGCCCGCCGGTGATCACCAGTGCCTTCGCCATTAGCGCCAGACGGATCGCGGCCCTCTGACTGTCGGCAAGCTTTAGACCGCCGCGCTTTTCGACCCAAGGAACGGCCTTGTCTTCGTCAATCCACGTCCAGGGCAGCTTGCCGTTGATGATGCGAACAAGCCGATCGGCGATCGTCTGCTCGGCCCTGTAGAGGCCCGCCAGGAATGTGCAGGGGGTTTCGCCGACCTTGTCGGCGATCACCGCGCCCTCGGATTGTTCGAGTTCGAGGGCGGTGAGGATCAATTCCTTCGGCGCTTCCAGTAATTCTTCGGCCAGCGGGATCAACTGCTCCGTTGGCAGTCCGCAATGACCCTCGTCCATCGCCTCGGTCAATGCATAGGAAATCCCGGCGCGCAGCCGAATCATGGCGGTCTTTTCGACGCCGAGCTTCATGGCGATCGCGTCGGCGGTCTTGAAGCCGATGCCTCGGATATCCCGGGCAAGCCGATACGGGTTCTCCGTCATGACCTGCACGGCCTCCGCCCCGTAGGTCTTGTAGATGCGGACAGCCCGGGCGGTTCCGACCCCATTGCTGTGAAGGAAGACCATGATCTCCCGGACGATCTTCTGCTCGGCCCAGGCGTCCGTGATGCGTTTGGCCCGGACTGCCCCGATACCCGTCACCTCCCGGAGTCGTTTGGGCTCGGCCTCGATGATGTCGAAGACCTTCTCCCCAAAGGCTTTGACCATCTTCTTGGCATAGACCGGCCCGATGCCGCGGATCATTCCAGAGCCCAGATACTTCTCGATCCCATCGATTGAACTCGGCGCCGAGGTCTTGAGAAATCGCGCCTTGAACTGCTGGCCGTGCGTGCGATCGTTGGCCCATTCGCCCGACGCCGTGATCCACTCGCCGGCGGAGATTATGGCGGCGTGCCCGACGACGGTCACCAAATCGCGATGGCCGCGCGCTTTCGCCCGGAGAACGCAGAAGCCGTTCTCGGCGTTGTGGAAGGTGACACGCTCGACCAAGCCGGCGAGCACCTCTTGGGTCGATGGTTCCGGCGCTGACTTCATGCAGCCGCCAAGATCGCCGGTTTTCTATCCGCGCGCTACTCCGAGAATGGACTCGTAAGCGGCCTATCGTCCGATCTGCGGCGGCTCGTCGATTTCTTCGGCCTCACCGGTCTCTCGGTGCACTTCTTCCCGAATCACTCGCTCTGTGACTTCCGATAGATAAGCGACGAGAGCGGCATTCAGTTCCTGAAACTCCGGCCACAGGACCGCATCAACAAACATCTTCGGCGCTTTGATCACGATGCTCTGACGACGCATCCGACGATGCCGAAACGGACGCAGGCCGTAGCGTCGACAGAGCGCAGTGAACAACTGCCGAGACCAAGCATCGGGAATTGAGAAACGCGTCTCCGCCAAATTCTGGCCGTCGCCTGCCGCCCGCCCAAGACGTTCGCGGATCCTTTCCGCCGCCGCTCCGGCAGCCGCTTTCTCTCCATCCGTTGCCGCGCCTGCAAACAGCGCCTCGATCTTGCGCAGCTTCTCGCGAAGGGTCGACTCAGAATTCATTCTTGCGCCCCTCGACTGACGTTCGACGCGGTTCCCGATACAATCGATCGCCACATTCGCCCTTGATTTTCGTCGATCTCAGGGGCGCGGCTAAGCGGTATCGATTAGAAGCTCAAGGGGAGAAATTCGCATGACAAGACCACCGAATCGGTATCGACCGACCGACGCCTTGTCCATAGCCGAAGCTGTGTTCAAACCAGCGACGCCGGCAGCGGTCGAGCCTGTCCGCGTGCAGGGAAAAGGTGACGTTCCCGTCTCGAAAGAATCGGTGTCGATCAAGCTCGACAGCGATCTGATTGCGCATTTCCAAGAGGATGGGCCGGGTTGGCAGGAGCGAATCAACGACGCGCTGCGGCGGGCAACGGGCTTGTAAGCTGGCAGTGGCGGCAATAGGCCGAAGCTGGCCGGAACCGGACGGGCGGGTTTGGGAGCGGACGGGGGCCAAGCAGACAATCATTCTCAAAAGACGCTCAGCTCCGTCGACGCAACGCAGTCGTGTCGCCTGAATATGCGTCCGGACCCTCGCTCGCGCGGCGAACCGCGGCGGGGACTCGCCGAGGGCAAACTTATCATCTTCCGGCCAGTCGTCGGATCAGGGCGCGCCTGCTGTTCGCAATTGTCGGCGGCGCGACGCAGCGCTTCTCAGGCCTCTACCGTCGCCGCCCATGCGACGAAAAGGCGTCGCGGATATGGATGACGCCGGGATCAATCTGACCTCGGACTGGTCATTTCCGATGCACGAATTGTCGGCAACGCGGTATTTTCGTCACCTGCCCGCTCTGGTAATACAACAGCGTCGATACTGAAAAGACGCACCCAACGGGAACGTATCCGGTTAGATGCCGTAGAGTGCAAATGTCTATCCGGTAATATAGCAAAATCACGATGACCTCTTGCTCGCGCAACGTATCGCGCCACGAATTTGCTTTGCCTGTTTCCACCATACGCTAGCTGATCAGATCCGGTGACGACGTTGGCCAACCCAATTCTTATGATCAGGGCCGTCTTGAAAAAACCGGTAGCGCTCGGCGTAGCCGGATTTGCCGGCGTTGTCCTCGGTATAATTGGCTGGGGTGGCTTCAACACAGCAATGGAGGCAACAAATAGTCTCAACTTCTGCATCACGTGTCACGAAATGCGCGACACGGTCTACCAGGAGTACAAGAACAGCATCCATTACAAGAACCCGGCGGGCGTCCGAGCCGCTTGTCCAGACTGCCATGTGCCCAAGGATTGGCCTCACGAAATCATTCGCAAAGTCCAAGCGTCCAACGAGCTTTGGCACAAGGTCATCGGCACCATCGACACGCCGGAGAAATTCCAGGCGCAGCGCGCTTCGTTAGCCAAGGACGTCTGGCGAACGATGAAGGAGACAAACAGTCGCGAGTGCCGAAACTGCCACACTTACGAGGCGATGGACTTCGCCCATCAGCGGAATGCGGACAATGCAAAGCGAATGAAGGAGGGCCTCGAAGGCGGCCAAACTTGCATCGATTGCCATAAGGGCATCGCCCACAAATTGCCGGATATGACAAACGGCTACAAAGCGATGTTCGAGGCGCTGGAATCGGACTCCAAGGCCCTGAAGCCGAAAGTCGGCGCCACCCTTTACACGATCTCGACCAAACCATTCTGGCTGGCCAAGCCGACTGACGCAACGGCGCCTGGCGCAGGCAAGCTCCTCGCGGCGACGCCGGTCGAGGTGGTCGCAGCGGACGGTGATTGGCTTCAAGTCAAATTCTCGGGCTGGCAGCAGGAGGGCGCTGAGCGCGTTTTCTACGCCGCTCAGGGAAAGCGGATCTTCTCTGCGGCGCTCACTCCCGACGCACTTGAGAAGGTCACGCAGGGGTCTTCGATGACAGATCCCGACACCGGCCAGAAGTGGTCTCAGGCCGATCTCACAGGATGGATCGAAAACAGCGGCCTGACGGCCGACCTCCAGAAGCTCTGGGACTACGGCAGCGAATTGTTCAGCGGCACCTGCGCGCTTTGCCACACGTTGCCATCGGCGGGGACGTATCTCGCCAATCAGTGGATCGGCAATCTCAATGCGATGAAGCGCAACATCTCGCTTGACGACGAGCAATATCGCTTTCTGCAAAAATATCTTCAGACGCACGCCCAGGACACAGCGGGCAAGTCGACCGCCGCAGTCGGAAATACGGCAAAAGACCAGGGAGGCAAGAGTGACTGACTTGGCGACCGCCGCCGGGCGGAGTCGAGACGTCTCCGCAACGCTCGACTGGCTGTCCGTCGTGTTCGGCGCCCCGCTGAGCGTGGAGGCGGTCTCAGCGCATCGCCGTGGCCCGGCGGCGGCGCTCATTGCGGCGCTTGCCGAAGACGCGGACTGCGCGCCCGGAATTGCGCGCATGCGCAATGCGCTCGATCGAGGCGACGACGACGAGGCGGGCGCTGCGCGGCTGAACCGCGCATACCGGCTGGCATTCGAGGGCCTCGGCGGCCCCAGGACCGTGCCTCTTTGCGAATCAGCGTATCGGGGCGCGTCCCGTCGCCTCTTCCAAGCCCCCACGGCCGAGTTGGAAGCCTTGCTTGCGGAGAGCGGCATTTCAATGCCGGCTGACGTCCGGTTGCCCGCCGACCATCTCGCCATCGAACTCGCGCTGACGGCGCTACTCGTCGCGACCGGGAGTCCTGAGGCGAAGGAGATGATCCGCCGCCTCGCAGCATGGATCCCTTCATTCGCGGCCGAATGCACAGAGGTCGACGAGGATGGATTTTGGGCCGGCGCCGCCGGGGTTCTCAACGCTCTGATTGCGCACGAGGCGCGGGCCATTCAGGCGAATGGTTAAGACGAACTGGAGACGACGAAGGAGGTCTTCAATGTCACGAATAAGCAATAACGACTTGCGCGCGGAACTGAGCCGGCGCGCGTTCCTCGGCTACGGAGCTGCATTTGGCGCCCTCGGTTTCGCGGCGCCGAGTTTGCTCGCTAGCGGCGCACGCGCCGCCACTGTGCCGGACGGAGAAGTGCTGACTGGCTCGCATTGGGGAGCGTTCCGAGCCAAGGTCGAGGGCGGTCGTTGGGTATCGGTCACGCCTTGGGAAAAGGACCCGGCGCCAAGTCATCAGCTTCCGGGCATACTCGATTCCGTCTATTCGCCGAGCCGTATTCAATATCCCGTCGTGCGGCGCGCATACCTGGAAAAAGGCCCTGGCGCCGATCCAGACAGCCGCGGAACGGGCGACTTTGTCCGCGTGTCCTGGGATCAAGCTCTCGACCTCGTCGCTAAGGAACTGATGCGCGTCGAGAAGACTTACGGCCCGAACGCGACCTTCGCCGGCTCCCACGGCTGGAAGAGTCCGGGCCGGCTGCACAACTGCCAGAGCCTGCTGCGCCGGATGATGAACTTGAAGGGCGGCTACGTGAACTCTGTCGGCGACTACTCGACCGGCGCTTCACAGATCATCATGCCTCACGCGCTCGGCACCCTCGAAGTTTATGAGCCGCCGACCGTCTGGCCAGTCGTCGTCGACCATACCGAGCTTATGGTCTTCTGGGGCGCCGATCCGTTGGTGACGTGCCAGTGCGACTACACGGTCGCCGAACACCACGCCTATGAGGGTATGAAGGCGCTCAAGGCCAAAGGCACAAAGGTCATCTGCATAGATCCGGTGAGGACGGACACGGCCGAATTCTTCGGCGCCGAATGGATTATGCCGCGGCCGCAGACCGATGTCGCGCTGATGCTCGGAATGGCTCACACATTGGTCATCGAGAAGCTGCATGACGAGAAGTTCCTCAAGGAGTACGCGACCGGATTCGACAAGTTCCTCCCGTACCTGATGGGGGAGACCGAGGACAAGACGCCGAAGTCGGCGGAATGGGCGGCGGCGATTTGCGACGTGCCGGCCGATACGATCAAGGATCTCGCGCGCCGCTTTGCCAAGAATCGCACGATGCTCGCAGCAGGTTGGTCATTGCAGCGGCAGCAATACGGCGAGCAACGGCACTGGATGTTGGTGACGCTCGCTTCGATGCTTGGTCAGATTGGCCTGCCCGGGGGCGGATTCGGGCTCTCGTACCATAACGGCGGGGGAGCGCCTGCGGCCGACGCGGCTGTGCTCACCGGCATTACCGAAGGCGGCGAGTCGAAGGTGTCGATCCCCGTCGCCCGGTTGGTCGACTCATTGCTCAATCCCGGCAAGGAGTACGATTTCAACGGAACCCGCGGCAAGTATCCCGAGATTAAGCTGGTCTATTGGGTCGGCGGCAATCCGTTCGTCCACCACCAGCAGCGCAATCGCATGGTCGAGGCATGGAAGAAGCTCGACACTTTCATCGTGCAGGACTTCCAGTGGACGCCGACGGCGCGCTTCGCCGACATCGTGTTGCCGGCGACGTCCGCCTACGAGCGGAACGACATCGAAAGCATGGGGATGTTCACGAACAGCGCCATCATCGCGATGAAGAAAGTGATCGACCCGGTCTTCGAAAGCCGGAACGATTACGACATCTTCGCGGGGATTTCGGAGCGACTCGGCAAGGGCAAGGAGTTCACCGAGGGCAAGAGCGAGATGGACTGGATCAAGTCCTTCTATGACGCGGCGCTGACTCAGGGCAAGGCGAAGAAGATCGACATGCCCGAGTTCGACGCGTTCTGGAAAGGGGCCGGGGTGGTTGAGTTCCCGATCACCAGCGGCAAGAGCTTTGTTCGCTATGCGGCTTTCCGCGAGGATCCGCTTCTCAATCCGCTCGGCACGCCGTCGGGTAAGATCGAAATCTACTCGAAGAACATCGAGAAGATGGGCTATGACGACTGCGGGCCGCATCCGAAGTGGTATGAGCCGACCGAGCGGCTTGGCGGACCAACGACGAAGTACAAGCTGCACGTGGCGAGCAGCCATCCGAAGTCTCGGTTGCACTCGCAACTCTGTGGCACCAAGCTTCGCGAGACCTACGCGATCGGCGGGCACGAGCCCTGTTTGATCAACTCGAAAGACGCGGCGGCGCGTGGCATCGCCGACGGCGATGTCGTGCGCGTGTTCAATGATCGCGGACAGCTCCTTGCGGGCGCCAAGGTGACCGAGTCGATCCGACCCGGCGTCCTCCGCATCAACGAGGGCGGCTGGTACGATCCCCTCGAGCCCGGTAAGCCGGCGACTCTTTGCAAGTACGGCGACGTCAACAATCTCAGCATGGACGTCCCGACTTCGAAGCTTGCCCAGGCCACCAGCGCCCTTTCGATCGTGGCCGAGGTCGAGAAGTACACGGGGCCGGCGGTAACGGTCGATGTGTTCTCGGCGCCGAAGGCGCGGGAATGACAAACAGAGGGCGGAAGGGGGGTCTCCCTCCCGCCCTCCCTCTGGCGGTGAAAGCGGCGATGCGACTGATTGGAATAGTTGGACGAAGCGGCGCGGGCAAAACAACCCTGATCACTGGGTTAGTGACCATGCTCACTGCCCGCGGCCTGACCGTTTCTACAATCAAGCACGCTCATCACGGCTTCGACCTCGATCGCTCTGGTAAGGACTCTTACCGCCATCGCGAGGCCGGCGCCCGTGAGGTGATGCTGGTCGCCGACTCCCGATGGGCGCTGATGCATGAATTGGGTGACTCTCCACCTCCACCCCTTGAGGCTTTGGTCGCGCGGCTCGCGCCGGTCGATTTGGTGGTGATCGAGGGTTTCCACACGCACAGCCACGCGGCGATTGAAGTGTATCGACCAAGCGAGGGCCACGGCCTCCTGTGGCGCGAGGGCTCGGACATCATCGGCGTGGCGAGCGATGAGCGCGTGGCAAATGTTTCGGTCCCCGTTCTCGATCTGAACGACACGGATGCGATTGCGAATTTCGTGCTTGCAAAGGCCGAACACTATGTTTCTTCACGACAATGAATCCCCGCACGCGCGACCCGCGTCAACGCAGCGGCTCAACGATTCATTCGGACGGGCGATTTCATATCTCCGCCTTTCGGTGACCGATCGCTGCAATTTCCGCTGTGTTTATTGCATGGCGGAGAAGATGACATTCCTGCCGCACGCCGAGGTGCTGCGGCTGGAAGAGCTTGACCGATTGTGCTCGATCTTCGTCGGCCTCGGCGTGAAAAAGATCCGCTTGACCGGCGGTGAACCGCTGGTCCGGCGCGGCGTGATGACGTTGTTCCAGTCGCTGGCGCGGCGGCTCCGCGCCGGCGAACTCGAAGAGGCGACGCTGACCACCAACGGTTCGCAGTTGTCGCGCTTTGCCGACGAACTCGCCGCCTGCGGCGTGCGACGCGTCAACGTCTCGCTCGACACACTCGACTCCGCCGATTTCGCTTCGATATCGCGCCACGGAACGGTGTCGGGCGTATTGGCGGGGATCGACGCCGCCGACCGCGCCGGGCTCAAAGTCAAGATCAACGCGGTGGCGCAAAGAGGCCTGACCGAGAATTGCGCCGTTCCCCTCGTCCGCTGGGCGCATGCTCGGGGTTACGACCTTACATTCATCGAGCTCATGCCCCTCGGCGACGTGGTCGGAGCCTGGTCGGGGCGGTTCATGCCGTTGAGCGAACTGCGCGCCAGCTTGTCCGAGCAGCTCACGCTCCTGCCGACCCCGTATCGCAGCGGCGGGCCGGCGCGCTACTGGCGAATCGATGAAACGGGCGGACGCGTCGGCTTCATCACGCCGATGACCCACAGCTTCTGCGAGAGCTGCAATCGGGTGCGGGTCACATGCTCGGGACGGATGTATCTCTGCCTCGGACAGGACGCGGCAGTCGATCTGGGCGAGCTTCTGCGCGCCAGCCAGGACGACGGTGTGGTTGCGGCGGCAATTCGCGCTGCGGTCGCCGCGAAACCCAAAGGCCACTCATTCGGCGCCCCCGAAAGTGGGGCGCGACGGAAAGCCCCACGGTCGATCAGCGTCACCGGCGGGTAAGGCAGCCGACTTGCGTTGGGGATTTTCGCGGCGAATGAGCAAGAGCGTCGCCGGATCAAGGGGATCAAACCCGATGGGCGAATCGCGCGCCAGGCCCCCATGAGTGCGGCCCCGCTGACGTCGGTCGACGAGGCGCTCGCCCGGGTGCTCGCTTCGGTCGCCACGCCCACAGAGCCGGAGGAAGTCGAACTCGCGGAGGCTTGCGGTCGGACGCTGGCGAGCGGCGTCGCCGCGCGCTGCGTCCAGCCGCCGTTCGCCAATTCGGCGATGGACGGCTACGCGCTGCGGGCCGAGGACGCGACCACTGCGTCGGCGCGATTGACGGTCGTTGGCGAATCGGCTGCGGGCCGACCGTTCTCGGGGCGCGTGAGGCGCGGCGAGGCGACGCGCATCTTCACCGGCGCGCCGTTGCCCGAGGGCGCTGACGCCGTGGCGATGCAGGAAAATGCGCGGCGCAACGGCGATGTCCTAATTCTCGACGCGCCAGTTGCGCCGGGCACCCATGTGCGAGCGCGAGGCGGCGATTTCGGCGCCGACGAAATTCTGCTGCGGAGCGGCCGGCGCCTGACGGCCCGCGACGTTGCGCTTGCGGCGGCGGCCAACCAACCGACGCTCATGGTTCGCCGTCGGCCGCGCGTCGCGATTCTCGCCAACGGCGACGAACTGGTCAGCCCAGGCGCGGCGCTAGGCCCAGGCCAGATCGTTTCCTCCAACACCTATGCTGTCGCCGGGATCGTCGCTGCGGCTGGCGGCGCCCCAATTGATCTTGGCATCGCCGCCGACGACCCAGCGGCTCTCGCCAACAAGCTAGCGCAGGCGGTCGCAGAACGCGCCGACGCGCTGGTTACGCTGGGAGGGGCGTCGGTTGGCGACCACGACCTGACTCGGCAAGCGCTGCTCGACGCCGGCATGGACCTCGCATTCTGGCGCGTCGCCATGCGGCCGGGCAAGCCGCTGTTCCTCGGGCGTCTCGGGGCGACCATCGTACTTGGCCTGCCGGGGAACCCGGCGCCGTCGACGCTCTGCGCGTTGCTGTTCTTGCGGCCGTTGGTCCGGGCGCTGCTCGGCGACCCCGAAGCGGGCGCCGATCCGAGCGAGCCGGCGCGCCTCGCCACAGCGCTGCCTGCTAACGGCGCCCGCCGCGACTACGCCCGCGCGACTCTGACGCGCGGCGTTGACGGGCTCGACTTGGCAACGCCGCTCAAAACGCAAGACGCCTCGCTCACCAAGGCGCTCGCCGATGCGGATGCGCTGCTAGTGCGCCCGTTCAACGCGCCCGCCGCCTCGGCAGGCGACCTCTGCCGGATCATTCGCCTCGTGGCGCTTGGGGCCTAAGCGCATTTCGGTGCGCAATCCGTTTGATGAAGGCGGCGCTTGCCAGCCTCGTGCGCCAGGTGCGCAAGCCATCGGCCGGAAGCGCAGGGAGCTCGTTTGTAGGAGGGAACGAAATCACGGCGCGCCGCTTGCCCCGTACGATTGGCCCAACCGGCGTGGAGGCGCGATGCCCAATGCTCGGCGCAGCGGAGGCCGAGCCTCGCATATTCATCTGTTTGAAGAGTGATACGATCGTGTCCCACCCAGTGGTGTAGCTCGGCGGGAGCAAGCCGCTTGCGAAGCGCGCTTTTGATAGCGCCGTAGCGAGCGAGCGGCTTGCGGTGGTCACCGGCGATTCGCCGGTAGGATCGG
>Ga0181529_10003610_pt1 | contig 17451 bp, 9 predicted proteins | sample PEATcosm2014_Bin_36_FD_119763 | JGI IMG/M metagenome (GOLD analysis project Ga0181529, IMG submission 119763) | Peatland microbial communities from MTU Mesocosm Facility, Houghton, MI, USA - PEATcosm2014_Bin10_30_metaG | ecosystem: Environmental > Terrestrial > Soil > Wetlands > Peat | place... | reverse complement strand
GAGCGCGTAACGTCCGATCCGGATCGAAATCTCGAGGAGGAAGCTCAGCGCGCTCGCGAGCCCAGTATCCTTGAGCGGCACGGCGAGGGCCAAGGCCAGACCGACGAGCGCGGCCATGAGGTACTTCATCCAGATCTTCATGGCGCGAGCATAGCTCCCGCCGGCGAGGGCCGTCAATCTTGGGCCGGCTGGGGCGCTCGGCGCCGAGCGCTTGGCGCGGGCGCTTGGCGTGGGCGCTTGGCGCCGAGCGCTTGGCGCGGGCGCTTGGCGCCCGGCCCCCGCCGCGTGTAGACTGCCGTTAATGCGATTCACGGACGTTTCCGGCGCGACCATCGGCCTCTCGGAGGCCGCTTCCCTTGGCCTGCCCGCCTCATCCGGCTGCTTCGCCCCGGCCGGGGACGGGGATCTCCGGCCAGCGGTCTACGCCCCCGAGGCCTCCTTCAGCGAGACCGCCGCCGCCGCCGTCGCCGCCCTGTTCCCCGAGGATATCGATCCCTTCGCCGCGGACCGGCTCTCCGCGCGTGCCTTCCCCGACTGCCCGCCCCGCTTCGAGTCGGACGAGCTCGTCGTGGTCGACCTCGCGACCGGACCGAGCGCCTGCGGCCTGGATTTCGAGGCCGCCTTCCTGGCGGGTCTCCTCCTCTCGCGAAAGGAAGGCCCCAGGCTCCTCGTCGCGGACGGCTCGGGCGCGGAAGGCGCGGCCCTTTCCGAAGCCTCCGCCGGGGCGCGAGGCCTCAGCCTCGTCCTCCTCTATCCCGAAGGCGCCCCCGCGCGAGGCGTCAAGGCCCAGCGCCTGACCCGCGAGGGCGGCAACGTCAGGCTCGTAGGCGTCGGGGCTGATCGCGCGGCAATCCAGGCTCTCGTCCGCGAGGCGGCATCGAAAGGCATCGCAGGCCAGGGCGTTACCGCAGCGGGGCCGTACAATCCGGCCCGTTTCGCCGCGCGGCTCATCCTCCTCGTCGCGACATTCTCCTGCGTAAGGCGGAGAATCGCCTCCGACCTCTTCATCGGGGTGCGCGGCGGCGACGGCCTAGGCTTCGCGGCTTGTCTCTGGGCCTGGCGGCTCGGCCTCCCCCTGCCGGGCATAGTCCTCTCGGTCAGCGAGAAGGGTGTCCTCGGCATCGATCCCTCTGGCAAGGAGCTCGTGGACCGATTTGACGCCGAACGCCCGGGAGCCATTCGGTCCCTGACCCTCCTCCAGAACGTCGACAGGGAGGCCGCGCTGCGCTCGCGCTCGGAGCTTTCGGCGAGGGGCGGCCCGAATCTCGACCTGGCCTCGGCTGCGGGCCTGGCCGCCGCGGAACGCTCCCTCGAGGCAGGCCTGCGCGGGCACGCGAGAATCCTCGTTCCAAGGGGCGCCGACCCCCGCTGGGAGGAGCCTGAGGACCTCTCCGCCGAGCCACCCGTCGGGCTCAGCGACGCGCGCTTCGACGCCGAGATCGAACCGAACTTGGCCGCCCTGGAGCGCGCGTTGACAGCCTGAGGCAATTTCAGATACATTTAAGGATAGGCCGCAAAGCGGTCGTGCCGCACCCCGATCTGCCGCAATAGCTACTGACAATGGCAGATCGCCCGCGCGGCTTTGTGTTTGACCCAGTAGCTCAGTTGGATAGAGCGGCTGCCTCCTAAGCAGCAGGTCGACGGTTCGAGACCGCCCTGGGCCACTAGGTAAACGTTGCCAAGCAACGATTTAGACGAAGACCGGAAAACCGGTTTCCGAAGCGATCCCGCCCTGTCGAAGCCTAGCCTGCCGTGGCTTCCGCCTCGATGCGGCTTGGCGGCAGTCGCGATAGCAGATCCACGATGGAGCCATGGGCTCATCCGGACTGGGTCCGCAGGCATGACCACGACGTTTCAGTGCCCGCTCTTGATCTAGCATATAGCTCGATCCGCTTGAGCCAGGGTCTCGGCTCTGCGGCGGCGAAGAGCATGATCAAAGGGAGCTGCCCATGGAGCGAGCCCATCACGGTGAGCGAGGCGACCTCGGCGCACACGGGAACAAGCGATGCGGTGAGCCTCGGGACGCAAGCCTCCTCGCTATCCGCCGCTGCCATCCAGGTGAACGCCCCGCGGCTCTGTCCGCCCCGAGCGCTCTCGCGTTCGCCGATTCAGGCCGCGTCCGCCTCTATCGCATAAAGACGGACATGGCGTGGTTGGACCATGTCGTCATCTTCATTAACAGTATTGGTTAGGTTCATATCTTGACAGTCAATCGCTGGCAGGTATAATAAATTTTGCCTGAGCCAACAAGTCGGAGATGGCTTGTCCGTTCCTGCGGACACCATCGGCCAGATTACCAGCATGGCGCAATGGCTGGAGTACTTAATGCCTTCGACCTTCCAGCATAGCTTCAATCCGGACGAATAAGGATGCATGATAAAAAAGGGGTCCTCCTTTCGCTGAATCAATTCAATGAATTCACCCGCGCTCGGGACGAAGGCGCCAATATCAGTCACAACTCTGGTCCGGGTACTGCTGCAATGGGTAGACGTGTTCTATGCGTATTATTTGCCTTGGCCTTGCCGTTCTACGCCTTTTCGCAGAGTCGCGGCCTTTCCGTCATGGCGAGGCAGGTTACAGGGAAGCCAACCTTCGATGTAGGCAAGCAATACGCGGTAATAATAGGGATAGATAGATATAAGGAATGGCCGATCCTCAAGAGCGCGGTCTCGGAAGCCAAGGCCATCAAGCGCGCCTTGGCCGATCGATATTACATCGACCGTTTCTTCGAGCTCTACGACGAGGACGCGAGTGCCGTCGGCATCCGGAAGCTCTTCACCGAGACTCTGCCCGGCATTATCGGGATCCATGATTCCCTTCTAGTGTTCTATGCGGGGCATGGGCAGCTGGACGCCTCCAAGACTGGGTTTTGGATCGCCTGCGACGGCTCTGCGGATCAATTAAGCCAAGCCAATTGGTTGCCGAACGCGCAGCTCCGAAACATGATCGGCGGCCTCAAGGCCCAACGGATCCTCATCCTGGCGGATGCCTGTTTCTCCGGCGATTTCCTCAACGTGAAGCGCGGCGCGATGCCGACGGTCGACTCAGCTTACTATAGGCAGGCGCTGCAATTGGTAGCGCGGCAGGTGCTCACGTCCGGGGCGTCGCAGGAGGTTCCCGACGACAGCGAGTTCGGCAAGCAGCTCGTGAGTCTCCTGGAACGCAATACGGACGCCATGCTCGACCCGATCGCGATCTACGATTACGTCCGTCGAGGGATGAAAGACACGCTGCCGCTATTCGGAACCATGTCGGAGCACCAGGACGGCGCGAGCTTCGTGCTCTTCCTTAGGACCGATACCGACGCTGCCTCGGCCTCCGTCTCCCAGCCTGGGACCTCCGCGACGGGTGTGGCTGACCTCCGCGTCCTTGCCGAGAATGGCGCGGAGGTGCTTGTAGACGGGGAATCGAAAGGCCTAGCGCCGCTCCTGCTGAAAATGGTCGATGCCGGCCGGCCGCTTCGCGTGGCCGTCAGGACCGCCTCGATGGCGGGCGAGCTCGACGTGACGCTGAAACCCGGCGAGCTCCGCGAGATTTCAGTCCCTCTTCATCCGCTCTCCGGCAACCTCGTCATCAACGCGGATCGGAATGATGTCGAGGTCTGGGTGGACGGGGCCGATAGAGGCCCTCTCGATACCGGCATAGTGAAGAGTCTCCCCGTAGGCGCGCGGCAGGTGGAGCTCAAAGGCAACGGGTTGTACGCTCGCTTCGTGGCGAACATCGCGGCCGACGAAACCATCGAGGCGCGCGCTTCGGTCAGGGAAGTCGGCAGGATAATGGTGGACGCGCCCGCGGGAGCGAAGGTTTCGGTTTCGGGAGCGGGCCTGTCGGCGCCGGACAGCCTCGTCGGCTCAGGATGCTTCGATCATCTTCCGGTGGGCGACTATGAGCTGACCGCCGGAGGGCCGGGGTTCCTGGACGCTCGCGCCGCGATCAAGGTCGAGAAGGGCTGCGATGCCGCGTGGAAGCCCTTTTCCTCCGGGGGAGTCGAGTTCGCGGTCGAGCCGAACACGGCCTGGTGCAGCATCGACGGCGGTCCCCCGCGCGCCGCGGCCGGGGTGGTTCGCGACCTCTCTACGGGAACACATACGGTCGTAGTGAGCAAGCCCGGCTACAGGGACTTCTCCGAGCCGATCGCCGTGGAGCCGGGCAAGATCGCCAAGGTCGGCGCGCGTCTCGGACGGTGCGCAAGCGCCACGCTCCGCTTCAATGACTTCGGCGTGGCGCTCGCGGTCGACGGCGGCCCGGACGCCGAGGCTTCCCCGGCCGGCCTAGGCGTCTCTCGGGTCAACTCGCGCGTGGCGCTCAGGCTCGTCTTCGCGTCGCCCTACGCCGAGCGAATAGATGTGCCGGCGCTGGAGGCCACCTTCGGCGAAGGCGAGAGCCGCGCTGTGGACATTCCCTCGGGCCAGATTTGCCTGCCGTGGATCCCGAAGGATTCGGAGGTGGTCATTGGCTCCGACAGCACGCTGACCTTGACGAACACCGCCGTCGAGGGCTTCCGATCAAGGCCCCTCCCCGTCGGAGTGTACAAGGTCGCGCTCAAAGGGGCCCTATCCTACTCGGGGACGGTCGTCGTCTCGGCAGGGAGCGGCTCTGAGCCCGACGGCTACAAGGCCGCGCTCGCCGCCGGACTCAAGGATGTGAAGCTCGGGTTCCAGACGAAGAAGGCGGCAGTCGCGAGCTCCGCGGGTCGGCACCTGATCATCGGCCTCTCGGGACTCGGCCTCGGGCTTGCTGCCGGGGCCTTCGGGACCTGGAGCTATCTCGACGGAGCCAATGCATACAAGAGCTACACGGGAAGCGCGAGCAGCGATTCTGCGGCCTCGTACCGTTCGCAGGCGGAGCTCGATTCCTACATCACGACCGGAGCGGGAGCCCTCGCAGCGGTCTCTCTTGCCGCGTCGATTATCGAGCTCGCGACCAAGCCGAACGCGAGCTCCTTCGATAGGCAGATCGAGTATCTCGATGAGCAGATCAAGGCGCTGGCGGCGGCGGAGGCTCCTCGATGAGGGTGACCCTTCGAGCCGCGCTGGCCCTAGGTCTCGCGGCCGCCGCCATCCTCGCCTCGGGATGCGGCGGCATCTACGGCTCCTATTCGAATATCGTCGATCCCGGCTCCTCGTCCTACCAAGGCTATATCTCGGTCACGGATATGGGTTCCTTCGCGCTTTGCTCTCCGGCCGACGGGGCGAGCCTCGCGGTAAGCTCATCCTCTCCGGCAAGGCTCGTGGCTGCCGCCCTCTCGGGGGCCGCCGAATATCAATTCCAGGTCGCATCGAGCTCTTCCTTCGCCGCAGCCGGCATACTTCTGGACGAGGACACGACGTCGAACATCCTCAGCGTCGCGAACTCCTCCCTCGAGAATGGCGCGCCCTCCTATTGGCGCGCCCGAGTCGAGAAGGGCGGCTCGTGGAGTTCTTGGACCGCGTCGAGGAACTTCACCGCGTCGGGCGGCAGCCTCTCGGTCTCGGACACGGTCTCCGCGCCCGCATTCTCGCCTTTGGGCGGGACCTACTTCTCGGGCCAGGAGATCAGCATATCTTCGACGACCTCGGGCGCCTCGATCTACTACACGACGGATGGAACCGATCCGACCGGATCTTCGATCCTCTATGCCGGTCCGGTCGCCCTGACATCGGCCGGCGGCACGACCTCCTACACGCTCAAGGCTGTAGCCATAAAGTCCGGGATGAAGGCCTCGGACGTGAGCAGCGCCGTCTATGCCATACAGCGCGCCATAGGCTTGGAGGGGCCGCAGGACGTGAGCATCTCGGTCAGCGGCCCGGCTACGATAGATTTCGGATCATCCGGGACGTTTACCGCGACCGCGGCCGTCGACGGCACCGCCGCCGCGATGGACAGCTTCGCCTGGTACCTCGACGGCGACCTGGTTTCTGGCCAGACCTCCTCGAGCATCGCGATATCCGCTGACTCATCGAGCGGGGGATCCCACCGATTGGCGGTAATAGCCACTCTGGACGGCTACTATTACTCGGGCGAGGCGACGTATACGGCGATAGAGTCCGCGGCTGGCGCCGCGCGCGCGAGTCTCATGAGCTATCGATGAGCGTAGAGCCGGATATGGGGATGAAAACGATGAGAACACGCAACTGCGTCATGATCGCCGCCGCCGCGGCTATCGCTCTTGTCCTATCGTCCTGCAATCTCCTAGGGATACGGGACAGCTCCGCCTCATCGTCTTCGGCCACGGGAAGCGCGCGCATTTCCTTCGAGTCGTCCTCGACCGGATCATCGAACTCCAAGACGATACGCCCCAGCTCCGGATTGGCTCTTACGAGCTACTCCCTGAGCGGCTCAGGCCCAAGCGGCGCGAGCTTCGGCCCGAAGACATACACCTCGGCCTCGGTGATCGTCGATACCCTCGCCTCGGGCTCGTGGACCTTTACGGCCACGGGAAACACCGGTTCAGTGAGCTCCATCGTTCCCGGCTCGGCCAAGATCGCCATCACCTCCGTGACGGTAGCGAGCGGCGAGATCGATCTTCTCCCTGCCGGAGGGACGGGTACGCTCTCGCTCGGCATAAGCTCGAGCGTCGGCTGCTCATTGAGCTCGGCGCAGGTCACGGACTCGGGCGGAAGCTCCAGCCCGCTCTCATTCACGGGGACCTCCGGGTCGTACGCGTATACGGGGAGCCTCTCCAGCGGCTTTTACACACTCACCTTGAAGCTGTCCTACGACGGCAAGACAATCACCGTCTTGGATGTCGCTCAGATCTATAAGAGCTTGACCTCGAGCAAGAGCTACAGCTTCGCCGCGTCCGACTTCTCCGGCCCTCCCGCGGCTCCAACGGGCCTCGCGGTGTCCAGCATGGGAGCGCTGACCTGGACCGATAACTCGGATACCGAGACGGCGTACTTCGTCGAGAGGCGAACGGGGTCGAACGGCGCATGGGCGACATTGGCCGGGCCTCTCGCCGCCAACACGACGACATATACCGATGGCGCGGTCGCCTATAGTTCCGACTTCTACTATCGCGTCTACGCCAAGAACGACAACGGGGCATCCGGCTACAGCAGCGTTGTCCAGTTCGTGGCGAACCGCGCAGCGAGCGTGACGCTGAGCGCCAGCAGCCTGTCGTTGACCCTCGGCGGCGACTCGGCGGCCTTGACCGCGAGCGTCGCGGGGGCGGAAGCCTCCGCTGAAGTCACCGACGCGAAGGTGTCATGGAGCTCGGACGACGCGGGCGTGGCGACCGTCACGAGCGCCGGACTGGTCGCGCCCGTCTCGGCGGGGACGGCAAGGATCACCGCGACGACCGAGGACGGCTCGCATACGGCGACGTGCGACGTCACCGTCTACACGCCAGTGGCCGTCTCGACGAGGCTCATCGGCAGCCTTATCGTTTCCGGCGCCTATACGAGCTTCCCCTTTACGAACCAGTCCGGCGCGTGGATCCAGGTAGTCATTCCCTCCGCGTCGACATATTGCCTCTCCTGGATCGACGCCGGCGATGGAGACGGCTCCTCGACCCTCGATGTCCTCGTGTCGCTCTACCAGTCGGACTGCGCGACGGTCGTGTCCGGAGCCGATTCGGTCGACTCGGGCTATACGACTCCCGCGAGAGTCGCCCTGGACGCGGGCATCTACTACATAAAGGCGGTCACCAAGGACGGAGCGGCGGCGACCGGATCGCTGCCCATGCGCATCTACAGCACCCTAGGCGGCGTCATCGCGTCCACGGTGTCCCGATTGTCGCCCGGAGCCGGGTACGCGACCCTCAGCTTCTCGAACGAGTCGTCGAAGCTGCTGGCCTTCGATATCACCGCCGCGGGCGCCTATCTCGTCCAGTGGTCCGACTCGGCCGACGGCGATGGAGCGGCGGACGTGGACGTGACCGTGTCCCTCTACGACTCCACCAAGACCAACGTCTATGGCGGGCTCGGCTCGGTGGACGCTGGATACACGAATCCGCACGGCGTCTCGTTCTCGGCGGGGCGGTACTACCTGGTCGTCGCCTCTAGCTCGGGGGACGCGGTCAGCGGCAGCTGCCGCCTGAGGGTTTTCTCGGCCGACACTACCTCGGCCGCCATCTCCTTCATCGACCGCCTTTGCGTCGGCGCGAGCTACAGCAGGGTCGATTTCGACGACCGCAGCTCCTTCCTCGTCGCCGTCGACGTTCCCTCGAGCGGTTACTACTACCTTCAATGGTCGGACTCGGGCCAGGGCGACGGGACCGACAGCGCGGATGCCCTCGTGAGTCTCTACGACTCCTCGAAGTCGGCGGTCCTCGACACGGGCAACACGACGATCTCATCGGTCGACTCCGGATACTCGGATCCGCCGAAGGCATATCTCTACGCGGGGCGCTACTACATAGGCGTCGCCTCGAAAAGCGGGAGCGCGATTTCCGGGAGCATGAAGTGCCGCGTGTACTCCGAATCGACCGGCGCCACGCTAGGCCTCAATTTCATGGGACGGCTCAGCGTCGGGCCCGCCTACACGACGGTGAGCTTCTCGCGCGAGAGCTCGAAATGGCTGGCCGTCGCCGTGCCGAGCGCCGGAACATACTGCCTGCGCATGTCCGACGCCAGCGCGGGTGACGGCTCGGATACCGTGGACGCCCTCGCGACTCTCTTCTATTCCGACAAGTCCACCGCCGTCTCCGCCTGCGTAGCCGTCGATTCATCCTATGCGCCGCCGCTCTCGCTCGGAACCCTCTCCGCCGGCACCTACTACCTGAGGCTCGCCACCGCGGACTCCGCGCTAGCGACGGGCACCATAAAAGTTATGATATACGGAGCCGAATGATCGTGTGGAGGATCGTATGAAGAGAATCATCCTGCTCGCGGCCTTGATCGCCGCCTTCGGCCTCAGCTCGTGCCGAAACCCTTCATCGCCCGACGTCTCGAGCGAGACCAAGGGGAGCCTCACGATAAGCGCGACCTTGCCGTCAGCCGCCAAGAGCTTGCACGCGGCCAAGGGCGGCAAGGGCCTGACCGTCTCGACGGTCGCCGTCACCCTGACCCCGGCCTCCGGCTCGGCGGTGACGCTCAACCTGAGCTACGACAGCTCCACCTCGACCGCGTCGGGGACCGCGAGCGGCCTCGCCACGGGAAGCTGGACAGTCGTCGGCAACGCGTACGATTCCGGGAACGATCTCCTCTACTCGGGGCAGACCACCGTCGCCATCGCCACGGGCACCAACTCGATCAGCCTCGATCTCATCCAGGAGTCCGGCGCCCTGACGGTCTCATTGAGCTGGCCGTATTCCTACCCCTTCACCTCGGCGACCGTCACCGCCTCCCGCTCGACCTTCTCCGACGTGTCGACGACCGTGAGCATCTCGGGCACAACCTCGTCCGACACCGTCTACCTCACCAATCTCACGTCTGGGGACTGGACGCTCACCGCGAACCTCTACCTGAACTCGGTGAAGTACTTCACCTACACGGGCACGGCGACGGTCTCCACGGGAGTCTTCGCTTCCATATCGGGGACGATGGCCGCGGTCAAGGCGGCTCCCGTCGTGGCCGATCCCGCCGCGGGCGCCTACAACCTCAACGACTCGGGCTACTACGACGTGGATCTTTCCTGCGGTACCGCCGGAGCGGACATCTACTACACGACCAACGGCACCACTCCGTCGAAATCGGCGGGAACCCTCTACAGCTCCGCCTCGCCTGTAGCGATCGCCGCTGACACCACGCTCAAAGCCATTTCCTACGCGACCGGCTTGACCGACGGCGACGCGCAGACCTTCTCCTTCCTCGCGAGGACGGCTGCCCCGACGCCCAGCGTCGCCGCCGGAACTTCGACGAGCCCCGTGTCCGTAAAGCTCTCTTCGGTGAGCTCCGGAGTCACGATCCGTTTCACGCTCGACGGCTCGACGCCCACGACGACGAGCGGAGGGGTCTATTCGGACGGCATCCCCATCTTGCTGACGCAGTCGAGCACGACCCTCAAGGCGATTTCATACAAAGGCGGCTGCGAGCCTTCGGAAGTCTTTTCCGGCGTCTACGCCGTGAGCAACCCGGCCTCGGTCGATCTCGTGCCCGTCGCGGGCGGAAGCTTCAGCAACGGGACTGCGACCATGACGGTGAGTCCGTTCTACATGGCCAAGTACCCGATCACGCAGAAGCAGTACGAGGCCGCTTTGAGCACGACGAGCTTGCCCGCAACAAGCTATGGGCTGGGCGACAGCTATCCCGTCTATGGGCTGTCCTGGTATGACGCGGTAGAGCTGTGCAACGCGCTCTCGGCGAAAGACGGCCTCGATGCCGTATATGCGATCAATAAGACGGCGGGATCAGATCCAAACAATATTAGCGTTATCGATCCCTACCAATACCTAGTGACGGCCGATTACAGCAAGAATGGCTACCGGCTTCCTACCGAGTCCGAATGGGAATATGCCTGCAGGGCCGGTACGACGACGAACTATTACTGGGGCGACACCTTCGATAGCTCGTACGCATGGTATTCGGGCAATTCCTCAAGTTCAACACAGCCAGTCGGGACGAAGCCGCCCAACGCGTGGGGACTCTACGATATGTCAGGCAATGTGAATGAGTGGTGTTGGGATTGGTATGGAAACTACTCCTCTTCAGGCTCCACGAATTCTATAGGTGCCAGTTCCGGCCAAGATCGAGTCCTTCGTGGCGGTAGCTATCTAGATGATGATTCTGGGTGCACTTCGTCATACAGAAACTCAAGCGATCCATCGAATACCAGCTTATATTGGACTACCAGCGCCATTATTTTGGGGAAAACGATTATTACCTACCATTACGATTATTATGGCCTCCGCGTCGTCCGCGGGCTCAGCAATTAGGCGGTCCTGGAAAAAACGGAGCGCCGCCCCCCGACCTATCCGGGGAGCGGCGCTTCCTTCGCGGGCCCGTGGTCCGATCTCGGCATCGCCCTTTCAGCCCTTCGGCCCCTCTATCTCGCCCTTGGCCGCGGCGGCCGATCTTTGCTCGGCGGCTGAGCTTTGCTCAGCGCGTTTGCGCTCGGCCTCCTCGAGCTCCGCGAAGGGATCAGGGGCCGAGCCCCCGACGCCGCTTTCCGCATAGCCCGAGCGTAGGTCCTCGAGGTAGCGCGACAGCTCGTCGGTGCGCTTTTTTATGCCCTCGAGGCTGGCGGTCCCGGCCTCGGGCGAAGCCTGGACTCGAGCGATGTCGAGCCGCATCTGCTTGAGCTGGTTGACCGAGGAGCCGAGGCGCAGCCTGATGACCTCGCTCTGCTCCCTGAGATCCTGGTAGGAGCGCTCTTGCTTTTCGATCTCCGCGATCGATTTTCCGTACTCCGACTTTAGGCTCTCGCTCACGTCGCCTTCGCGTTTGGCGACGAGGGCGGCCTTGTCCGTGGCGAGGTCCCCCATGGGGATGGCCTCGACGAGGCGGTCGATCTCATTGGCGGATTGGGCGAGGAGCCTCACCTGTCCGAGGAAGTGCTCGAGGGTCGGCTCCAGGTCGGAGTCGAAACGGACCCCGCCCCCCGATGCCGAGCCGGAGCGGAGCTGCGCGGAGATGGCGGCCTTGGCCGCCTCGGCCTCGCGGTAGAGACTCGCGTACCCGCCCAGGCCCGCGGACTCCTCGCGAGCGCGCCTGCCCGAGCGGAAGATGTTCCGCCAGCCGCCCTCGACGCCGAGGGACTTCATCAGCTTGCGCTGGAGGCGGGGCCTGGTCGCCGAGTAGGCGGCGAAGTGGGAGAGGAAGCCGACGAGCATCGCGGCCGAGGGAATGAGGAACCAGAGGAAGGAGGGACCGGTGAGGAAGTTGACCACGCTCAGGAGCAGGCACACCATCACGGTCGAGGCCGCGTGCTGAGCTATCGAATCCCTAGCCTTGTTGAGCTTCTTGTAGTCCGCGAACTGCTCCTGGTCGAGGTCGGGCATCGCGTCGGCCTCGCGGAGCTTGGCCGCGGCCCGCCTTGCCGCCACCGCGGAGGAGACCACCCCGATGCCCCAGGCCGCGCTCACGATCGCCGCCCAATGGAAGCTCGGGCCGGCGAAGGTTAGGTTCATGAACCAGAGCCCGGCGTTGACCGCGAGGAAGCTGGTCAGGTTCCCGATGAAGCCGCCGCGGGCCTTGCGGTTTCCGGCTTCAAGCCTGCGCCGGTACACGTCGAAATCGCGGGAGCGGTCCTCGGGTGACTCCTCGGCGGCGCGCTCGAGCTCGCGCTCCCGATGGCGTTCCTCGTGCTCGCGCTCGCGCTCGCGATGCCGCTCCGCATGCTCGAGTCCGCGTTCGAGGCCGTGCTCGATGTGCTCGCGGATGCGCTCGGCCCGATCGCGGTAGCGCTCGGCGTAGTAGTCCTTGTCGGGCCCCGACATGTTGCGCTCGACGGAGCGCTCGATCTCGCCGACGATGCCGCTCACCGCGGCCTCGATATTGTGCTTGATGACGCCGGAGTCGAAGCGCCCGTCGATGCTCGAGACGAAGGACGGGAAGGTGCGGCCGTCCTCGCGATCGCGCCCCGGGTCGGGGCCAGCGTCGGCGGCGCCAGTGGCGCCGGCCCTGCCGCGTTTTACCAAGAGCCCCTGGTCGGCCATCGCGGCGATCACCTCCTCGGCCTCGACGCCGTAGAAGCTATAGTGCTCAAGGGCCTCGTCGACGGTCATGCGCCGGCCCATGGCCTTCGTGTCCTGGAGGATGGCGCGGCGAATTTCGGTGAGGAGGTTGCGCGATCCCTCCTCCGTATAACTGCGATCCGCAGAGCTTGCTCTCGTGGGTTCCGCGCCGGCTCCCGCCGATCCCGCGGAGGAAGCGCGAGGCGCTGGCGCCGCCGGGGGCGGGGAGGCCGCGCTTGGGGCAGCGGGCTCGGCCCGCGACTGCCCGCCCTGCGAGGCGTGCGGCACGGTCGAGGACGCGACGCCGCCGACGGGCACCTCGTCCTCGTCGAGATAGGAGCCGGGCTGGTAGCCGGGCCTCGGCTTGTCCTTGTTCGGGTCGAACTCGACGTTGGGCGTCGTAATCTCGTAGGCGTGGATTTCCTTCGTGATGTTCTTGAGGGAAACCTTGCCGAGCTTCTCGGCCCTGAACTCGATCTTGTTCAGGACGAGGTTGTAGACGTCCTGAGAGAAGCAGATGCAGCCGGGCCGAGCGAGGGACTGCAGCCGCGCCGCGATGTTGATGCCCTCGCCGAGGGCGTCGTTCTCGAAGAAGTAGATGTCTCCGAGGTGCACGCCGATGCGCACGAGGAGAGGGAGGTCCGGGTTCTCCTTGTTATGCTCGAAGAGCTTGTCCTGGGTCTCCATCGCGCTCTGCAGGGCCTCGACCGTGTTCTTGAAGTCGATAAGCAGCGCGTCCCCGATGGTCTTGATGATGGTGCCGTGGTGACGTTCGACTATGCCCGCGATGAGGTCGTTGTGGTATTTGAGCAGGACGAGCGTCCCGGCCTCGTCTCGCTCCATCATGCGGGAGAAGCCGGCTATGTCGGTATACATGATGGCCGCGAGCCGATAGTCCTTCTGTTCCATCGTACGGACAGGATATGTATTTATCAGCGTGCGGTCAATGCGTTTCGCTCGAGGACAGGGCCTCGAAGGAGACTTCGAGCGCGCAAGCGTCGGCTCTCGCGAGGCGGCAGGGCACTCGCGCGTCGAGCCGGGCCTCGGATGCCCTCTTGAGCCTGGTCTCCAGGCCGAGCTCGGGGATGTAGGCCTGCCATGCGCCCGGCCCGGCGCCTCCGACGAGGACGGCCTCCCCGGTCCAGCCAGGCCGAGCCTCGAGGTAGGCGATCGTCCAGTGGAGATCGCTGTTCCTCTCCGCCTGCCTCGTGGCCGACGAGGCGGCCTGGGCCATGGCGCAGCGGCGCGATACCTCATCGGCGTCGAGGAGCTCGCGCCCGGCTAGGAAAGAGCGCAGCTGCATGTGGCCGAGGAGGTCCTGGTAGCGCCTCAAGGGGCTCGTCACCTGAGCGTAGAAGGGCAGCCCGAGCCCGCGATGGGCGGCGGGTCCGGGGCCCCAGAGCCCCGAGCGCATCAGGCGCCTGCGAGCGAACTGGACGGAGAGCGCCAGCTCGCCCTCGGCCGAGAGCTCGCCGAGAGCGGCCGGCCCCATGTCCGAGGGAGCCTCCTGGCTATAGAAGGGGAAGGCCAGGCCGCGCTCGAAGGCCCAGCGAGCGGCCGCCTCGCCGGCGAGGAGCATCATCTCCCGCACGAGGCCGGAGGAGCGGTCGCGGGGAAGGGCCTCGATCTCCACCCGCCTCGAGCGGCCCTCGCCCTCGACACGGACCCTCACCTCGGGGATGTCGATCTCGACCGCTCCGTTGGCGACTCGTCTGGAGCGGCGCCTTTCGGCGACGCCGGCGAGCGCCTCGAGGTCCGGGGCGGCCCCTGAGTCGACGAGACGGTCGGCGCTCCCGTAGGACTCGCGCCGGACGCGTACGATCGTCGGCAGGGCCTCGACCTCGTCGATCGAGCCGTCCTCGGCTACGCGGATCCGGAAGGAGAGGGCGGGGGAGGGCGTGGACCCCCCGGCAGGGGCCCCCAAGCCGAGCCCGAAGCGCTCGAGGGCCTCGCGCGGGAGCATGGGCGAGGTCAGCTCCGGCAGATAGAGCGTGGAGCCCCGGCTGAGGGCTTCGCGGTCGGCCTCGGAGTCGGGCAGGATGGTCGAAGCAGGGTCGGCCACATGCACCCAGACGCACTCGCCGTCCCAGGCTATCGCGTCGTCCGGATCCGCCGACCAGGCGTTGTCGATGGCCCAGGCCAGCTGCTCGCCGAGGTCGCGCCGCGGCAGGTCGCCGAGCTCTGGTCCCAGACTGATCACGGGAGCGCCCAAGGGGCAGCCGGCCCGGTAGGGATGCGGGTTGATCGTCCAGTCCCAGCGGCCAATCGTGACGAGGAAGGCTTGGGCAGCCTCTGGGCTCTCCGAGATCCCTAGCTCGGCGAGAATCCTGCTCTTCGCGCTATTGCCGTAGGCGAGAGCCTCGATCTCGGCTAGGTAGCGCTCGTCGGATTCCTCGAAGGGCGGCTCGTCGGGCCCAATATCGGAACCGGCTTTCTTGCGTGCGGAGCGGGCCTTCTTGGCCCGTTCCAGGAAGGCCGCACGCTCGGCGCCCTCACTGGCCTTGCGCTCGCGCTTGCGGGCCGCCTCGGCGGCTTCCTCGTCGCTCAGGGCCTTGGGCAGGCTGCCATCCAGCCTAAAAAGGAGGCCTTTCGAGGCCTCCTCGAAGCAGGCGAGGGCTTGTGCTGGCCCTGCCTCGCCGAAGACCAGTTCGGCCATCTCCGCCCAGGGCAGGCTCGAGCCTGGATCGAGCATTCGCCTGGCCGTATCGAAGTCACCGCCTTCGGCGGGGCTGGGGAGGGCCTTGGCTGGTCCTTCGTGGAGGAGAACGAGGTCTTTATCGCGAACCCGAGCGCTCTGGCCGTCTTCGAGCTTGATCTCGATCTTGTCCCTGACGTCGAGAATCAAGACTGGTCTATTCTTATAGAGAGCGAGGGCGCCGGGGCGGAACATGGAACCAGAGTATAGCGGGGCAGCCGGGAAGGGGCAACTCCGCCACGCCGCCGCGGCTGAGCCGATTTCAGTGCCTCGAACCTTGTTGGGACCCAGCTGAAAGCGGCCAAGGCATAGTCGGATTCTTGCCTTCTACAAGCTTCGAGGCACTAACCAAGGATTGACGAGATAAGAACAGAACTACTATTATGGGTGGGCGGTCACCCATATAAAGGAGTCAATAATGGGACGCTATAGAGCGGACAACAAAGAAGCCGCTTTCCAAGAAGCGCGACGACGCTTCCTCGAAGCCTCTATCCATGAGATTTCAGAGCGAGGATTCGAGGGCGCCAACATCAACCGCATCTCGATGGCCGCGGGCTTCGCCAAGGGCACGATATACAATTACTTCCCCGACAAGCGCGGTCTCCTCGTCGAGCTGCTTCGCGACATAGGCTCCGCCCACGCTGAAACCCTCGCTTCGAGAACCAGGAGCGCGGTGGGGCCTGAGTCAAAGCTGAAGGAGTTCTTTTCCTCTGGCTTCGACTATGTCGCCGCCAATTCCACGAAGATGAAGCTGCTTATGGCCGCCTTGAGCGGGGTGGACGTGGAGCTGCAAGCCGAGCTCGGCCGGAGCTATGCCCCTCTCTTCTCCTTATTGAGGCTGGAAATCCTCGGTCCGGGCATGGCGAGCGGAGCCTTTGACGAACGCGATATCCAGGAGACTGCGACCATCCTGATGACGCTCTATTTAGGCTCGGCCTCGCAGGTGGACGGCGAGGGCAAGCCATACCTGAATCCGTCGGCGGTCGCGGATTTCGCGCTGGCGGCCCTAAGGCCGGCAGCGGCAAAAGGAGCATAGTGGTGATGAGATTCGTGGCTTCACGCTGCACGCGCTGCGGTATCTGCGTGGGATACCGGGGCGGCTACTGTCTCACAGAGGAGCCGGAAGGCATCGAGATCGACGCCTCCCTCTGCAATGAGTGCGGAGAATGCGCCGCGCTCTGCCCCTCGAAGGCCTTTTACCTCGAGGGCTCGACGCTCCGCAGGATAGAAGAGGCCCGCCTTCCAGGCCCTGAGTCCTGTCTAGAGCTCCTCATGTCCCGTCGTTCGATCCGCCACTTTGACGGGCGCTCGGTGGACCGGGAGCTCCTTGCAAAGATTGTTTCCGCGGGACGCTACGCTCCGACGATGAACCGCCGGATCTCGGCGATCGTGGTCGACGATCCCGCCATTTTCGCCGAGTTTGAAGGCCGGGAGCGGAGGTTTTATTCGGCGATGTACCGGCTCTTTTTCCGTCCACAGGCGGCTAGGGCCTTTATTCGGCTCTTCAACGACGATATCGAGACGATACGGCGCAAGCTGGAGCATTCCCTGGCTTCTCCTTCATTCCTTTATGGAGCGCCTGCCCTCATTATTCTGACAGGCGACACCAGGACCATCCTCACGGAGGAGAGCGCCCAATACCACCTTTTCGCGATGTCCCTCTTTGCCGCCACACTTGGCTTGGGCTCCTGCCTGATGGACTCCGCGCGCATAGCCCTCCTCAGGAGCCGCTCGCTCAGGCGCCGCCTGGGGATACCGAGGGGCCGCAGGGTCCTGGGGGCCCTGGTCCTGGGCCATCCAAAGGAGCGGCCATTGAACCTCATCGAGGGGCTCGGCCTGGACCTTGGATGGAATCGCTGTCCAGGCTCGGCCTTGCCGAAAGACGAAAACGGCCGCACATTGCCTTAGGGAGAATGGGATGGTATGATAGCCGCGCGCCGGGGCCTCGCAGACCGCCGCGATAACCTCGCGGCCTCTGCCAAAGCTGGTCAGGGATTGTCGCGGGTCGGCGCCGTTTCAAGGAGGAAAACGCATGGTAGCATTGATAGTCGGAGTGATCCTCGTCGCGTTCGCGGTCTTCGCATGCGTCCCGGGTCCCCTGTTCTGGTGGGCCGATGTGATAAACTTCCTCAAGGGATCTCTTCCGGTGCTCGCAGCCTTCATCGGTATCATCGCCGTCTTCATCGGCGTGGCCGATATCAAGGACCGGCTCGAGGCCAAG